>Ga0209020_1000801_pt1 | contig 36466 bp, 33 predicted proteins | sample PinacodermBB_FD_187298 | JGI IMG/M metagenome (GOLD analysis project Ga0209020, IMG submission 187298) | Host-associated microbial community of the marine sponge Aplysina aerophoba from Gulf of Piran - sponge pinacoderm, lysed by bead... | ecosystem: Host-associated > Porifera > Sponge >... | reverse complement strand
GCCTTTTTCCCGTTTTACCGATCAGGGCTCTGAGATCCCTCACTTCGAACTCGTCTTCCGTGTCGGACTCATCTTCCGTTTCAGCCAATTCTGCCGCTTGCGAAATTTTTTCTTTCTTTTCCTGCAGTGGTCGCAGTCCTTCCACAAGCTGTTGCTGTTGTCGCGCTTCATCGCCAGGCAGTCCGCTCTCTTCCACTTGGGGCAAGGCTGACCGATAGCTGGTCTCACTGCCCCTGGCACGGTCCACCTCTTTCAGAGCCTGTCCAGCACCAGGGCACAGCGGTAAGCATTGTTCTCTCGCCTCAACCTCGCGCTCTACTACTTCCTTTTTCATGAAAACGCGTTGGTACAGGCTCTGGTCGGCATGCCCATGTCTGATGTGAGTACGCAATTCCTCGGGCGACTTGAAACCCTTGAAACAACCATGGCAATAAAACCGTTCGTCTGGAACGACACGACTTCTACTTCCACTGGTAGATGCGGCAGTTGATGAAGGATTCATAAGGTTTGGCTCCTACAATGAAGGACGATTCGATTTTTTTCAGCAGGCCCAGCCCTGCTGGGCAAAAACGACCACCACAGCCGAATCTGGCCTGGTTAGACCAGCTCGTTTTATCAGAGTTTCCCAGGATCAGATTTTTTTTCGCAAGGCAGTCTGCATAGCCGACAAAGCCTGGAGCCGGCTCTCTGGCCGTTGCTGCTGTGCACTCAAAAAAGGGACAAGACTGCCCCTGAATGGAAAAAGATAGCTCTTGCCCATGCTCTGCGTCTGAACACTGTCAATCGCTCTCACTGTGCAGCCTCGGCCTGATCTGGCCGATAGTTGGGCTCTCCGACCCAACGGCAAGCGGGCTTCTTCTGAAGCCCGCATATGTGTACCAGACAAGATTGGTGGGCACGGTGCTGGCATGCTCCGCTGCGTCCTTGCTGCTACTCTTCTCGCCGCAGAGCAATTGCTATAGCCATAATGCACGCGCGGCCTACATCCCTGGTCACCAACAGATCCAACTCGGCGACTGCTGCCCTGGATTCCTCACTGTCTTCCAGCTATCCATGCACTCTGTCGGTGAGCGTGCGAAATGCCCCGGAGAGGGAGCTCCCAAAGAGCTTCCGCAGCCCCGACGCAGACAGACGTCCTCTCCTATTGCCCAGCGTTCTCCAACTGTTTTTCCCGTTTTTTCAATTCTTCTATCTGTGTTTCCAGACTTGCTCCCAACTGTAGCCGTTGTCGCGTTTCATCAAGCGCGCCACCGATGCCTTTCACTCCCACCTCATCTTCCGTGTCGGACTCATCTTCCGTGTCGGACTCATCTTCCGTGTCAGCCAAGTCTTCCACCACTTGCGCATTTTTTGTTTCCTTGCGCGTCAGTGGTAGCAGCTCTTCCGCAAGCTGTAGCTTTTGTCGCGTTTCATCGCTAAACAGTCCGCTTTCCTCCGCTTTGGCCAAGGCTGACCGATAGCTGGTCTCACCGGCCTGGGCTCGGTCGATTTCCTTCAGAGCCGGACTAAGACTACGGCAAATCGGTAAGCATTCCTTTCTGATCTCCATCTCACGCTTTACTAATTGCGTGCCTCTCAACGCGCCTTGGGATAGCCTGGTGCCACCATGAATTTTTAGAATGTGTTTATTCAAACACGCAAATGTATTAAAGCCCCTGGAACAAGGGCACTTAAACAATTTGTCTGGGACGACTCTACTTCCACTGGCGAATGCAGAACTTGATGCAGGGTTCATAAAGGTTTTTCTCCCGTATAAAGGATGATTTGATTTTCTTTCAGCAGGACCAGCCCTGCTGGACGATAACGACCAGCACAGCCGAACCTGCCACCGTGAGACAAGCTCGCTTTGCCAGAGTTCCCCAGAATCAGATTTTTTTTCGCAAGACATTCTGCACAGCCGCCAAAGCCTGGAGCCGGCTCTCGGGCCGTTACGGCTATGCACTGAAGAAAGGGACAAGATTGTCCCTGAATGGAAAGAAGAGATATCTCGTTCCCATGCTCTGCGTCGCAGTCGAAACGAGATAAATGGCTCTCACTGTACTGTCTCGGCCCGGTCTGGCCGATGGCTGCCCCCCGACCCAAGACAGGCGGACTTCCTTCAACGCCCACATACGTGCATTACAACAGATCGGTGGGTCTGTTATACGAGGTAGCTACAACGTCTCTACGAGGCCTCTACAGCGTCGATCAAGCAGCGTCGACCTGGCAGCGCCGCACTGCGTCCTTGTGGCTACTCAACTCACCGCCGAGCACTTTTAGAGCCATAATGCACGACGCGTGATGCATAGATAATCGTCCGGGACCTGACAGGTAACAGCCAAGGACGCAAAATCTGCCGCAGCAAACAATAGATACGCATTCACCCTGCCAGATTCCCCTGCATCGTATATTTTTTTGCAGAGTCTTCTGAGTAGCCGAGAGAACCCGAGGCCGGGACACTGGCCATTGCTGCTGTGCACTGAAAAAAGCGACAAGACTACCCCTGATGAAACAACCTGGATCAAGCCCTGCATGATCGAATACCCAGAGGCCCGTGCATCCGAAATCTGTCGTCTTCAATCACGCCAGGAAAGAAATGGCACGGGGAAGCCTCACTCATCGCGATCAAAGGAGGGGCATGGATCGCTCTGCGATCTGGCATTAACTTCGGGCAAGGAGAGCGGACAAGGGCCACATGATTCACAGCGAGTCAATCGCCCGAACGCCATGAGCCCCATTCTTGTCGGTCTTGTTGGCCCAGCACCCGAGATCACGCCCACTGCAACTCCACCCGCTACAGGCTCTACCACACATGTCTGCGGGCGCGGCACGCGTCTTGAGCAAGGCGGGACAATGGCCCGGCGCCTCTCGTCCCGCTACGGGTCCTGGTCCGGATTTTGCCTGGAGACGCCCGGCGCGCCGAAGCGCTTATTGATTTTCTCGTATTCAGCCTCAAGCAGCTCGGAGATTGCAGCGGCGGCCTCCTCGCTGTTCCATGGCGCCCCATGCACTACGTCAGACAAAGCGTGGACTTTCCGAGCTGTGGGATCACGGAAAACGGCATCACAACCTGGACGCCAACAGCGGAACGGCTTGCCAAGACGGGTTGCTGCCTGTGGCCGCACCAGAGTTGCCATCGCTTCTGGCTCATCAGTGCCAGACTGCGCGTGCATCAGGGTTTTGCTCTCGTCGCCTTGTGCAGCACTCGGATCCCGAAGACCGGAGAGCTCGCAACTTGTGTCATCGTCTGGCAGCGCACAGGCCTGTGTCATGGCAGGGCGAGGCGGACAAGGCCCGGCCGTCATTCCGGCACTTAACCCACGCCCTACGACTCTCGAGCCGCTCCCAGAGCCGCTGATGCCACGCATTTTGAAATGTTCCTGTTGAACGTGGACAACCTGACGCTGATACGCAACGAAACGCCGTGCGCAATGAGGGCACTTGAACAACGCATCCCGGACTGCACTGCCTTCACCGGCACCTACAGGTTTTGAGGCAGGATTCATATATTTCTTCTCCTGAATGAAGGACAACGCGGATTCTTGCAGCAGGACCAGTCCTGGCGGAACAAAACGATCGCCTGAAGCAAAACCCGAGCCTGTTCGACCCGCTCGCTTTACCAGAGTTCCCCCGAATCAGCCTTTTTTTGCAGGCACCCTCCGCAAACATCGACACCAAGCCCAAGGGGCGGGCAAGCTGGCAGTTGAGAACAGGAAGAAGGAATAATCAGCCAGACAAGTTCATGTGCCGAAACGGCGAACGAACACCGGCCGCCCTGTTTGTCGCAAGAAAACAGCCGCACCCAATATAAAAGAAGGCATTCATAAATGGCCAAAAATCGGACGCGCCCGAAATCCAGACGCGCCGGTGGCTGGATTAACAAAAGATTACCTCAAACAACCCTCCCCGTTTTTGGTCAGGACACAAGCCCCTGCAGTCGCTCCACGCCTTCAATCAGAGCATAACGCATGCCAGGACGGGCGTGTTCTCGCGATAAAATCTCCCTGCGGACAGCCCGCTGGCCTTATCGGAAGTCGCGTCTCAGCTTTGATCCGTACCCTTTTCCAGTTTCTGCAGGTCCCGTTGATCAAGGGATCCAGGCCTCGGGTCATTCACATCGTTCGCAAGATGCGGCATGTTCAGCCGGGCATCCACTTGAGCTTTAACGGGAGAACCCATATCCCCGTGCGTCATCATATGAAGGCGACGACCGTGACGGGTGAAAAACCGGCTCTCGCAACCAACCTGTGGGCACCCGTGCGGCTTCTGCTCATGCGCTGCCTGTCCTGCCGGAACAAGTCTGGCATCGGCATTCGCTGAAGAGCCCATTTTCCCGTGGCTCGCCTTTACGTGTCCCCCCGGGTTCTGAGAAGTAACAGAACGTGTCGTGCAACGACCGTACGGGCACGCGCCCCTTTTCTGTTCGTCCACGCCCTGTCTTGCCGGAACACGTCCGGCATCTGCGTTAACTGCATGCATAACATTTTCCCTCTTCGTAGAGAGTCTGGTTTCTTGGTAGAGAGTCTGGTTTCTTGCCGCAGACAGCAGATGTGGCCCAGCCAGACAATCACACCCATTCCTTCGTCTGCCGCTACAACGGACAGCACCTCTCCGGAAAGGTTCCCCAGCATCAGATTTTTTTTTCGCGGGACACTTTCAACAGCCAACCGAGCAAATAACGGGGGAGGCAGCTGTTTCTGCTGCACGCCTGGAGAAAGCTGCCACCACCCAGAAACAGGCTGTTTTTAAATGGAAAAGGCCTTCATGAATGCTCCCAAAAGCGGACGTTCCGCAATTCAGGTAGGCCGGTGACAGGATCAAACAACAGATTGCGCCAAGCTCCGCCCGTTTTTATCAGGACAGACGCAGGCCGCAGCTGCCTCATGACTCCAAAAACCTCCTGGAATCAGAACAGGACGCAGGGCAATACAGACCTGCTAACGCCCATAAACGCCCCTCTGGACAGCCCGTCGACCTTGCCTGGATGCTTTTTAGCTTTGATCCATACCGTTCTCCAGGTCCCTTTGCTCATGGGTTTCGAGGCTCAGTTGGCTCACAGCATTCGCAATGCTTTGAATGTTCCGCTGGGCATTAAGCTGGGCATTAGCATTAACTGGAGCATCAATTTGCCCGTGAATGCGCATCATGTGAATCCTCAGGTTCGCAAGGCGATAAAACCATGACCTGCAACCAAAGTGCGGGCACAGGTGCGGCTCCCGTTCATGCGCTTCCTGTCTTGCCAGAGCAGGTCTGGCATTTGCGTTAACCGCATACATAACACTCTTCCTCTTCGTAGGTAGTCTGTTTTCTTACAGCAGACAGCAGATGTGGCCCAAGCAGGCAATCACACCCAAGTCTTCGTCTGCCGCCTCAGTGGACAGCACCTCCCCGGAAAGGTTCCCCAGCATCAGATTTTTTTTCGCGGAACAATTTCGACAGGCGACAAGGACAAGCTTCTCTAAAAAAAAGAGAAGGTGAAGCTCAGAGCACACCAAGGGGGAACCAACAGGCACAAACGCGACAAAAACCTATCTGATGACAGCTGCCAGCAGCTGGAGCACCGCCAGTGCACAGCCTCCAGCCGCCAGATCATCCAGCATAATCCCCAGCCCGCCGGTCACTTTCTGGTCCAGCAGCCGTATGGGCCAAGGCTTGAGAATATCGAACAACCGGAACAGCACAAATCCCGTTACAACCCAGAATACACCGGCTGGCGCCGCCAGCATGGTCAGCCAGAATCCACAGAATTCATCCCAGACAATACTGCTGTGGTCATGGACTTTCAGGTCCGCCGCCGTACGCCCGCACACAGGAATGCCCAGCACAATCGCCGCTGTCAACACCGTCAGGTACCCTGACAATCCCAGTGTTTGCAATGGCCACCAGAGCACAACAGCCGCAAGAGTGCCGCAGGTACCAGGTGCCCAGGGCGCCAGTCCGCTACCGAAACCAGAAGCCAGAAGATGGCACGGATTGCGAAGATCAGGTTTTCCGGTGGTTAAAGGCATGGGCATATACAGAATGTCAAACGGTGCAAGGGAAAGCAGACTGCGCAAAACACATCTGCAAACAGAGGAAAAATGTCAGGCACAACGCTATAGCTCGTTTGCCATCCTGTCAATTTCACCAATTCGGTTCAGGTGATGGAACTCTCAGCCCCTCACGGGACACCAACTCCCTGCGTGTGCTCCTGAATGGCCACCATCGCTGCACCTGCGTATGTGCCGGGAGAAGGTGAGATGGACATCAAGAGATGCGTACACAGCTCGGGAGCCCAGCTTGCAGAGAGGTGCACTTTTCTCACAGGTTTCATCTGGACCCGGACTTTGAGACGAGTCGCTCATTCGCAGGTTTGACAAAGGGTGCACATGCAGGGCTGTCATTGATTCACTTGCTTCGACAGGAGAACAGCCCTGATGCAATCCGTTGCTACCAATAGCCCAAGCCCTCCTTGTGCCCATTCGTTCAGTGTCCTGCGGCAAAGCCGCAGAAGAAAGCCCAGACCACCCGCACTTGATCCCATTGTCATAACCGCCGTAAACAGTCTCAGTCTTGCTCCTCATGGCAAAGAGGGCCCCCCACTGGAAAGCCGGTTCCGGCTGGCGAAAGACGCCTGTCTGGCCTGCACACTGGACACGCATCGCGTTGGCTCTCTGCGAGGAGAAGGGGTTTTTGGCGTGGTCTACATAGTGCCGCACCCCGCTGACGCCAACCTGCAGATCGCCGTCAAGGCCAACAGAAACCGGGCCGCCTACGACATGCTGCGCCATGAGGCCGAGTCCGCAATGGCATTCGATCATGCACGCCTGCTCCGTTACAGAGGCTTTGCCGCCAGGCCCAATCCGCTGAACCCGCTGATCCATATCTACATGGATGCCATGGAGTACTCCCTCGCTGAGTTGATCGAGACAAAGAGACCTTCTGTACACCGCACCCTGGCGCTGCTGCGCGATATTGCCCAGGGGCTGGAAGAATTGCACCGCCAGGGGAAAGTGCACAACGACATCAAGGCCGACAACATTCTGCTGGACAAGCAAGGACGGGCTGTCGTTGCTGATTTTGGCCGCACGCAGGAAGGGCTGGCGCAACTGGACCAGATTTCGCCGGTCTATCCGCCCGAAATGGAGCCTTTCAATCCACAAGGACTGGAGCTGTCGGATTGCTGTAGCTCGCCGGACTCGGGAGTGGGACGCTCCACGCCCGTGCCGCATTCTCCAGCCTTTTCCCCGGCCCTGCTGGGACGCATTGATATGTATGGACTGGGATACATAGGGCTGCAGCTGCTCAGTGGCAAGCGGTTTCCGATGGTCTGGTCCAATGATTCCCAGGGGCACCCCGTCAGTTACCTGCCTGCCATCATGGCGCCCCTGATGAAGAACGCCGGTCCACATGACGCCTTGCTGCCTGAGTGCCTGACCAGGTTGATTGAGCCCTGTCTGAGCACCAATCTGGAGCTGCGTCCTTGTGCTTCCGAGGCCATAGCGATTATTGACAGCCTGTTGTCTTCCGTCAACAACAAGGATTCTGATCATGGATCAAAGGAACACACTGGCGAAGACCCGGGAAATGCCGATCACCGCTCCCGTCAAAAGTGGCGAAACCCGCCAACCGAGGGTATTTCACCGTCAACCAGCAGCTGCCCGGCCCGGTCGGTGACTGCACCGATACGCGTCAGGGGAACGGGACTGCCCGCAGGGGCGGGAAGCGATTCAGGCCAACAAAAGCACAGTACACAGTCATCCCCCCCCGCCAGGGCCATGGAAGCTGCGCGCTCACCACAGGTTGCCCGCAAGGCTGATGAGACAGGCAAGGCTGAGCCACGCAGCTCGGCTCCAGTGCCCGAGGCCCGCAGAATATGAGGCAGATCACCGACCAACCCGTCTGACAGGTCCATGGCAGTAGTCGCACCCTGGGCCAACAGCCAACGGCCCAGTTCTATCTGTGGAACAGGCTGCCAGTAGGAGGCCAGCAGTTGCCGCGCCGCCCTGCTGTGGCCGGACTCTTCGTTCAGGACAAACGGCAGGGCGGCACGGGCATTGCCCAAAGTGCCACCAACATAAATACTGTCGCCGGCCCGGGCGCCGGAGCGCGTCAGTGCCCGTCCCTTTTCCACCAGTCCCTGCACATGAATGCTCAGCGCCAATGGCCCCCGGGTGATGTCGCCGCCGGCCAGCGACAGGCCCAACTGCCCGGCCAAGGCCGCCAGCCCCCGGCTGAAGGCTTCCAGCCAGGCAGGCTCTGCCTCAGGCAAGGTCAATCCCAGAAAAAAACTGTGGGGACGCGCTCCCATGGCCGCCAGGTCACTGGCACTGAGGGCCAGACAGCGCCAGCCAATCAGAAAAGGGTCACCATGGACCGGGAAATGCACATCGGCCACGAAAGTGTCCAGACTCTGCGCCAGCTGCCAGTCAGCCTCGTTTTCCCTGTGCGGCACGGACAACAGCGAGCCATCATCGCCCGGCCCCAGATCCAGTGGCATCCCGGCGCAGGTCAATTCAGGGCGCGCGAAAAATGCGCGTATCAGCTCGAACTCGTTCAAGTCTTGTCGCTTACGAGGTCACTGGATCCGGTACCCGCCGGGCAGCAGGGCCCCGGCCAGACTCCTGGGAACGCAAGCGCCTGGCCAGTTGGTCGAGAATGTTGTTGATGTATTTGTAGGACCCCTGGGCACCATATCTTCTTGCCAGCTCTATGCCTTCATTGATAACCACCCTGTAAGGCACTTCGAGTCGCTCCATCATTTCGAAGCACCCCAGTCGCAGGGCCGCGCGCTCAACCGGGTCCAGACGGTCAAACTCCCGATCCAGAAGGGGGACCAGCGTCTTGTCCAGAACGCCAACTTGCCGGGCAACGCCAGTGAGAAGATCATGAAAAAACTCACCATCGATTCGGGTCATGTCGTTGCGGTCACGAAACTCGGCTTCTATGGAGCTGACAGATGCGCCCGCCATTTCCCACTGGTAGAGTGCCTGCAACGTCAGCTCCCGGGCACGGCGACGCTGTAGCGCTTTCCTGTCGGTTTTACCGGTATTGGCCGCCGACTCTTTCTGCACCGATACACCCTGAGCCACCGATGTGCTCTGAGTCGCCGATGCCTCTTGATCCAGCGATGCGCTTTGGGCCGTCGCTGAACTCTGATCCACCGGTGCTATCTGATCCATCGATGTGCTTTGATCCACCGATGCGCCTTGAGCTGCAGATGTGCTCTGATCCACCGATGTGCTTTGATCCACCGACACGCTTTGCGCCGCTGATGCACTCTGGTCCACCGGAGCACCCACCAATGCACTCTGTCCGCCTGTGCTCTCCGTGCTATCCATCTGCCACCTCCAGCGCGTCAAGAAGGCTGACCATTTCCAGCGCGGCCAAGGCCGCCTCGCCTCCTTTGTTTCCCATTTTGAGTCCCGACCGCTCCAGAGCCTGCTCGACTGTATCGGTCGTCAGGATGCCAAAGCTCACCGGCACCTCGAAATCCAGCATGACGCGGCTTAACCCCGAAGCGCATTCACCCGCTACGTAGTCAAAATGGGGAGTGCCTCCGCGAATAACGATGCCAAGGGCAATAATGGCCCGGAAGCACTTCTGACGCGCCAGCTTCTTGGCCGTCAGTGGCAGCTCATAGGCCCCCGGACAGCGGACCAGCGTCAACTGCTCCTCACTGACCCCGTGACGCTTGAGTGTATCCACCGCACCGACAGTGAGATGGTCTACCAGTGTCGCGTTCCAGCGCGAGGCTATGATGGCATAGCGGCCCGGTCCGGACGTCAGCTGACCTTCAACAGTCTGTATCCCGGGCAACATACCAGTCACCATAGTCAGTCTCCTGTATTCAGATGGCAGGGAGCATGTATCAGCCTGCCCCTGAAGAAAAAAATCGAATCACGAACGCGCGCCTTCCCACCGGGCAGCCCCGGAAAAACGCAGGTCCGGTTTCAGACGCCGACCTCCTGGCTACAGGGTCTTTTCCCTCTGAAGAGCGTTTTGGTCATGCTTTACGTAGGCGACAAGGTCCGCCAGGGTGCCCATTTTCAGGCCGTGCCTTGCTGCAAAGAGCTCGAGGTCAGCGCGACGGGCCATAGTACCGTCATCCCGCATTATTTCAACAACCACAGCACCGGGTGCCAGCCCCGCCAGACCAGCCAGCTCCACACCGGCCTCGGTATGCCCCGCTCGCTTGAGCACCCCCCCCGGGTTGGCACGCAGGGGGAATATGTGGCCAGGGCGAACCAGATCACTGGCGCGCGAGCGCGGATCAATGGCCACCTGCACCGTGCGGGCCCGGTCTGCCGCCGATATGCCCGTGGTCACCCCCCGGGCCGCTTCAATGGAAACAGTAAACGCCGTCCCGTGCGCATCCTCTCCCCGGGCTACCATAAGCGGCAGCTCCAGTCGGTCACAAAGTGACGCCGCCAGCGGCATGCATATCAGGCCACGCGCATGAATGCACATGAAGTTGATAATGTCCGGCGTGACTTTCTCCGCCGCAACAATCAGGTCCCCTTCATTTTCGCGGTCTTCATCATCCATCATGATGATCATCCGCCCCTGGCGAATCTCTTCAACCAGCTCAGTTACCGGACTCATGATCACAGGTTGTTCCCCGCAGACTGCTGTACGGATTCCAGAGCCGGTGACTGCGAAGAACTGTGCAGCAGACGCTCAAGATAACGGGCCAGTATGTCCACTTCCAGATTCACCCGGGTCCCCACAACATAGTCGGATACAATCGTGTGGCGAGCCGTATGCGGAACAATGTTCAGACTGAACAGGGCCTTGTCCAGACTGTTGATTGTAAGGCTCACGCCATCCACCGCCACCGAACCTTTTTCAGCCAGATAACGTGCCAGCCGCTCTGGCGCCTGAATCTGGCAGCACAAAGACAGGCCGACCGGTTCCAGAGACGCTACTGTACCTACTGCATCAACGTGCCCACTAACAATATGGCCACCGAAACGTGTGCTGGGCAGCATGGCCTGCTCAAGGTTGACCCGGTCACCCACGACCATCTGTCCCAGACTGGTCCGCTCCAGGGTTTCGGCGGACACATCGGCCTCAAAAAAGGCGTCTGACAGCCGGATCACCGTCAGACAGACACCATTGACCGCCAGGCTGGCACCCACCTGGACACCCGTAAGGTCCAGCGTATCCGTTGCGACTTCCAGCCGTACTGTCTTGTCATCCAGCTGTTGCCGTTGCTGGATACGTCCTATGGCCTCTATCAAGCCGGTAAACATGAAGTTGTCTCTCCCAGATCAGCTGGCCGGATGGGCCAGAATACGCCAGTCCGGACCACAGGCCGTTATTTCTTCTATGACCAGATCCTTCTTCTGGTCCATATCCGTCAAGGGCAGCTGCATCAGGGGTCTGGCATCGCTGCCCATCAAAGTGGGAGCCATGTAGATCACCAACTCGTCCACCAATCCTGCGGTCAATACCGCACCTGCCAGCCTGGCCCCGGCTTCCACCATGACCTCATTGCACTGCCGACGCGCCAGCTCCTGCATGAGGGCGACCAGATCCACCTGCCCCTCGATGTCCGGAAGCACCAGAACATGGGCCCCGGCCTGCTCCAGCGGCCGGGCGCGGGCAGCAGGTGCCTCCACACAGGCCACCAGAGTCTGCCCCGGGCCCGCAAGCAAGGCAGCGGTGGGGGGAGTGCGCAAATGGCTGTCCACTATAACACGCAGCGGTTGCCGTGCTGCTGCCCGTTCCGGCTGTGGAATCGGCATCTGCTGCGGACGCAGATTCAGCAAGGGGTTATCGCAAATAACAGAGTCAACACCCGTCACAATCGCACAGGAACGTGCGCGCCACAGCTGGACATCCGCCCGGGCCTCGGGGCCGGTAATCCAGCGGGAGGCACCGGAAGCCATGGCGGTGCGTCCATCCAGACTCATCGCCAGTTTGCACCTTGTCCAGGGAAGACCTGCGGTCATGCGTTTGAAAAATCCGGCATTGAGCTTTCTGGCTTCAGCCGCCATAAGGCCGCAGGAAACCTCTATGCCAGCCTGCTCGAGCAGAGCCAGCCCGTGCCCATCAACCTGCGGATTGGGATCCCGGGTCGCGACCAGCACCCGACTGACGCCGGCATCCGCCAGCGCCAGGGCACAAGGCGGCGTCAGCCCCTGATGGGAACAGGGCTCCATAGTGACATAGGCCGTGCAGTCTCTGGCGCGCGAGCCGGCCACCGCCAGTGCACAAGCCTCGGCATGCGGCCCTCCGATGGGACTGGTGTGCCCTTCGCCCACAATCTGCCCGCCCTTGACCAGAACGCAGCCTACCCGCGGATTAGGCATGGTGGTGTACAGTCCCAGCTGGGCCAGCTGCAAAGCGCGAGCCATGAAACTGGCGTCATCCTGTTGTGATGGACGCTCCGAACCCTCGTGCATCAGTGCCTTCCGGTCAGGGGGTTGTTGAATGGTGACTCATGAGCGGTTTCATGCAGGGCACAGAGTCCTGTAGCAGACACTGCCTCCCGTGCCACATGACGCCTGGCCTGCAAAGACACCGGCCGGTGGGATAGTACTCCGCTACGCGCGCAAAAGCACCCGGGCTACGTGCGCAAAACACCCGGCGCACAGCAAAGCTGGTTCTGTCCTGCGATGCAACCACCAGGACGTCCACCTGGACGCCCTGGACGCCCTGGACAGTGACGCCGCCAGAACAGGAGCACCGGTCCGTTGATTCTGTTAAAATCGCCTCCCGCCCGGCTCTTGCAATACAGGTTCCTGATACACAATGGCAGTGGAAATCCCCACAGACAGTCAACTTCGTCACATGTTTGTGGAACAGCTTCCCCTGCTGGACGTGCGCGCCCCTGTGGAGTTTCAAAAGGGTTCTTTTCCCGGCAGCACCAATCTTCCCCTTCTCACAGACGAGGAACGCGCAAGAGTCGGAACCTGCTATAAACAGCAGGGCCATGACGCCGCTGTGGCCCTGGGGCATTCACTGGTGTGTGGCGAGGTCCGCGCACTGCGGACCCAAGCCTGGGTTGAGTTTGTACGTCGTCACCCCGGATGCTGGTTGTTCTGCTTTCGGGGCGGAGAGCGCTCCCGGCTGGTGCAGACCTGGCTGAAGGAAGCCGGCACTGCGTGTCCACGGATAGCAGGAGGCTACAGGTTCCTGCGTACCTGGCTGCTGGCGGCCATGGAACGCCTGCTGGCCGACGATTGCCCGCTGCAGGTGCTGGGCGGCCAGACCGGCGTCGGAAAAACCCGCTTTCTGGCGGGCGTGCCTCGCGCCCTTGATCTGGAAGGCCTTGCCAACCACAGAGGCTCCAGCTTTGGTCGTCGCCCAGGCGGACAGCCAGCCCAGATGAGTTTCGAACACCGGCTGGCCATCGACCTTCTCAGAAAAGAAACGCAACCAGGTCCCCTGCTGGTGGAAGATGAAAGCAGGCTGATAGGCTGCCTCTCTCTCCCGGATGCTCTCTTCAACAAGATGCAGCAGGCCCCCGTTTTGCTGCTGGAAGAACCGCTGGAAGTGCGGGTCCAGATCACTTTCGAGGAATACATCGCCAAAAACCTGGAGGAAAGCATAGGCATCCACGGGCCTGAGCAGGGGTTTTCACACTTTTCCCACCAGCTGATTGACAGCCTGGATCGTATCCGCAAGCGTCTGGGCGGCAGCCGCCACCAGCAGTTACGCACAACCATGGAACAGGCCCTGTACCGGCACGGCACCCACCAGGATCCCGACGGGCACAAGGACTGGATCAGCACACTTCTGACCAGCTACTACGATCCCATGTACAGGCACCAGCTGGCCCGCAAGCAGCACCGCATAGTGTTCCGGGGCAACCGGCAACAGCTACAGCAGATGCTGCCACTCCCTCCTCCCACCCTCGCCAACCTCAGACTCTGAATCGGGCTCTGTCATCAACTGTCAGGCGCAGGGGGGCGCTCCAATCCTGACGCCGGTCGGCTTGACAGGGTGCGTCGCCGCGCTGAAGACGGTGGCTCATTGAACCCCCTGCGCGGTCGGGAATTTCTGTACCGGTTGCCACGTGCCCGCCTCCTCCGGCTGATTTTGTGCCTTACGCGCAGAGGACGGGCAGCAGGATCAACATCTTCTACCGGCGCCGATTCATCCATGGATTCTGCGCCCTGCAGCCTTCCCGATGCGGGCGCAGAAGACAGCGTGCTGCGACTTTGAGGACTTGAGGAGGAACCTGAGGCCAGACTGCTCTCGCTGGTGAGTTCATCGTCACCACCCCCTTCACCGATAGAGGGCACAGAACTGGATACAGGCGACTGCGCAGACCGATGGCTATCGTCCGGCACCAGGTCAGGCTCTTGTGCCGCATCGCCAGCGGTAGAATCGGCCATAACAGGCATCAGATCTTGCGGGTCCGCATCGACCTCAGATGAAGGAGACTTTTCTTTCATGGGAACACTGGGAGTGGAGACTGAGGGAACTTCAAGTGAAGGACTGTTCTGCTGCAATTCAGGCTCAACGGAAACCGATCTTCCCTGTCTATCCTGTACATCAACCTGTACATCAACAACCTCTGCCTCTGCCTCTGCCTCTGCCTCTGCCTCTGCCTGTACCTCAGCCTGTACATCGCCCCGTCCAGCCTGCCCATCGATCTGTCCGTCAGCGCGCGCTGCTGCGGCATCAACAGGCGTAAGGCTGTGCTCAAGCCTGTCATGCACGTCTGAATCTGAAGATGCCTCCTCTCTTGGCGCGATGACGCCAGAGGACAATCTACCCACCTCTGGCAGCGGCACAGGTTGCGACAGTCGGAACAGTAAAGTCTGGGCGTGCAGGTCAGGAGGAAGAAGCAGCTCCAGCATAGCCGCTGTCTCCAAAGCCCTGTCTGCCTGGCGGAACTGGCGCCGGACACGCGCGTTCTCTTCCAGGATGACAGGGTCAGCTTCCCGATTACAGGGCACAACGCCCCCCTCCCTTTGACCTGCCAGCAGTAATGCTTCAAACAGCAGCTGGACATGTGCCGCGTGGGTCATGGACGAGGCCAATGACAGCAGTGACTCTCCCGGTCGCTGTTCCAGCTCAGAGTGGCAGGCATAGCCCTCCCGGGACGCTGCCGCCACCAGCACCTCCTTGTCTTTCAGGGAACGCAACAGACCAGCTGCCAGCTCATCTGCCCTTGCTTCGGCCCGACTCACGAGGATCGTCACCAGACGGGTGAGATCCAGATGAAATCCTCTGGCGTACAAGAGCGCGCTGATGCGGGACAAGGCTCCTTGTAGTGGAGGGCAAGCGCCAGCCTCTTCGTCAAGTGCATGCAAGGCCGCAGCATGACAGACACAGGCTGATGCGTAGTTTGCGCGCTGGGATGCGAGACCTGTGTCTTCTCTTGCTGTGGGGAGAGCTCCTGCAATCAGATCACACACAATCGGGCAACTGCCCTGCAATTTTCTGTAGAGCACATTGGCCGGTGTGTCAGACTGCGCGCCCGCCCCGTCGAAACCCTCATCTGCCACCACAAATACGGCCAAAGACATCGCCAGAGACGGCGCATCCACACCCAGGGTGATGAGCGCGTCAACAACCGTCACCTTGTCCAGAGCAGCTTTGTCCGGTTTCAGATGGTAGACAAGAATGTCCTTGTAGCTCTCCAGAAAAGGGCGCAGCTGCTGATCCATCCCGGACTCACCCAGCTCCCGGGTGAGTTCCGTCACCATGTCTTTCAGCCCCAGCCCGACCTGAGTGGCCAAAGCCTCTGACAAGCGGGAACGGTAGCCAGGACTGTCCAGCAAGTGTTCCAGCCAGACCTCCATCGTACGAGGATCTTCCAGTGTCTTCGCCAGACAGCGATCGCCATCCTCCCGTAGAATGGCCTGAACCAGCAAGGCCGCAAGCTTTTTGTTCCTGCAGGCCAGAGCGTTGGTTTCCAGAGCCAAAGCCAGCACCGCTCGCGCCACCTTTTCCCGCGTCTCTTCGTATGTTTCCCCTGCCGATCCGGACGGCACGAAAACGTCAAGGAGCTTCCAGTAAGGCTCGCTTTTGCTCGCCAGGAGAGATCGGACATCGTCTACCTGTGCAGCGTACGCCTCCTGTGAAGGCGCCTCCAGCACCCCGTGAACAGCTTGCATGACAAGCGCATCCTTTGCTGCCGCCTCATCTCCACTGATGAGTGTCTGTACGGCTATTTCTCTGTCGGATAAAGGCCGCATAGCTGCGCCGCGGCCAAGGCTGAACAGGTTGGTCACCGTACTCAGCAATGATGAGGGTCCGCTTGTATGCAGGGGGAGGCTGTACTCTTTCCGGGTACTGGAGCGTGTCAACCAGTGCATCCACTTTCTCAGTCGTCCCGGCTCGGGTGGCTGTTGTCTCCCGGTATAGTCCTGCAAGCGACGGACTCCTGTGGAGGTCACTTGTGTGTCCATATTGATGTCTCCTCGGTGTCGTTCTCCGCAAAGACAGGATCTTCAACCCTGCCCCTGTGACTGACACCGGAACTTCAGTAGGGTTCTGACACGCCAGGCAGCAGAGCGGTCTCTTCCCGCACGAGTCCAGAAATGAAGACGGGAAAGACCCATGGCTTCATGCGGGAAACGAGGAAGATGAGGAAGATGAGGAAGATGAGGAAGATGAGGAATATAGGGAAACTATGGAAACTGTGGAACTACGGGAACAGCAAAACCTATGGAAGATGCAACAGGCGATTGCCTGATGGCGCGTTCTCCCCCGGGCCTCCCGTATCAGACGGAAGATCGCCCGGGAAAGGACTCTGCGCACAGCAAGGCACCCAGCCGAGAAGCCCAGGCGACGAGTGACCGCCTGCACTTCCTGCTGCTGAAACTCTCTGTTGGTACCTCGCGCTCACTGCAATGGGCAAGCCTGCCGACACAACGGCCGCAATCTTGTCAATCCAGGTTCCCGCTCTCGATATCCACAGGCAAAAACCGCCGCACGGGCCGATTTTTCCTGGGCCTGCAGATCAGCTTGCCAAACTGATTGCGTCGCTCAGGGCGCCCCGGATGTGGTACCACTTCCCGTCCATAGCCCCGCAGCCTGCGGAACTGCCGATAACCACGCCCCTGGTAGACATTCCCCTCCGGCTCCTGTGGACTCCTTCCCGCGCTTTCCTCATGAACACTCGTGTAGATGTATTGGCTCATTACGATTCTCCTTGCGACAGGATGGCACACTACACGGCAAGCCTCCGGCCAAGGGCTGGAGGCTGTCCCGGACTGCAATTATAAGACAGAAGGCGTGTAATAGGCAGAATACCGCTCTTTTTACCGGCACTCAGCTGATGAGTGATTGAATCTTGGTTTTTATCAGATCAATGGCGATCTGATTCTTGCCGCCACGCGGGATGATGAGATCGGCATGATGCCGGGAGGGTTCGATAAAACGCAAAAACATGGGACGCACCGTCTCCATGTATTGTTTGATCACCGATTCCATGCTGCGTCCGCGACGCAGGATGTCACGCTTAAGACGACGCGTAAGACAGATATCAAGAGGGGTATCCATGTAGAAACGCAAGTCAAACAGCTCGCGGATATCCGGCTTGACGAACAGTAGTATGCCCTCGTATATCACCACAGTGGCCGGTTCGACGAGACGCGTTTCGCTGCGACGGTTGTGCTCTTCGTAGTCGTAGAAAGGCACCTCCACAGGCTGCCCTTGTTCCAGCTGCTTGAGATGCTTGTACAAAAGAGCGTGGTCTATGGAATCCGGATGATCATAGTTGGTCTTCACCCGCTCCTCCAGCGTGAGGTGAGACTGGTCTTTATAGTAGGAGTCTTCGGATATCATGATCAGATGTTGGCGCGGAAACTTCTCGATCAGTGTTTCTGCCAGCAAGCTCTTGCCGGAAGCAGAGGCACCGGCAATGCCGACAAGAATTGTCTTTTTTTTCAAGCTGGCCACTTTTTCCAGTCCCCTGTCTTTGAATTGAAGCGATAGACTGGCCGGCAGTATAACGAATCCACGCCGGGCTTCACAGACGCAGCGCAGCACCAGGCCCCTGAGAGGGCAAAACCCCGACATCAGGACGCAACCCTGCCCCCTGCACGGGCCCCTTACAAGCGGATACTCCCACGGGGCTGCATTAACTGCGCCCTGTGGAACCGAAGCCTGCGCCGCCGCGCTGACTGTCGTCAAAGTTCTCGACTATCTGCAAGTCAGCCTGCACCACGGGAACAACAAGGAGCTGGGCGATGCGATCACCAGGCTGGATGCTGAAGGACTCGGAACTCCGATTCCAGCAGGACACCATCAGCTGCCCCTGGTAATCTGAATCTATAACGCCCACCAGATTCCCCAGCACTATGCCATGTTTGTGGCCCAGACCTGAACGCGGCAGTATCACAGCAACATAGCCGGGATTTTCAATATGAATAGCCAGGCCCGTTGGCACCAGCTGCGTTTGCCCCGGTGCCACTTCCAGCGGATCCGTCAACATGGCGCGCAGGTCCATACCGGCAGAACCTGCGGTTGCATAGGCTGGTAAAGGAAAGTCCTTGCCCAATCTGGTATCAAGAACACGGGTTTTCAGTTGAAGTCTGTTATCTTGCATGGGGCATCAACAACCGGTTTGTGCCGTCTTCTGGCAGTCGGAAGAAAAGCGTTTGTGTTCATCACAGTAACGGGCAATCAGTGCCACCAGCTGGCGAGCCAGTTTGCGTTTACACGCTTGCGGCAAGACTTGCTGTTGATCAGGGCCAATCAGCGTCACAGCATTCTCGTCACTGTTGAATCCTGTAGCCGGATTCGCCACATTGTTGGCAACGATAAGGTCCATCTTTTTCTTCAGGCGCTTGCTGACCGCATTGGCGAGCATGTCGTGTGTTTCCGCAGAAAAACCAACGACTACGGGGGCGTTTTCAAGAGCAGCAACAGCAGCAATGATATCCGGGTTGCGTACCAGCTTGAGTTCCATTGTCTGCCCGGCATCGTCCGGATTTTTCTTGATCTTTTTGTCGGCCACTGTCTCGGGACGATAGTCGGCCACCGCAGCACATCCTATGAAAATATCACAGTCGCCCACCGCCTCCATCACGGCTGCGTGCATAGCGCATGCATCTGTAACGTCCAGGCGCGTCACCCGGTCTGGTGTCGGGAGTTGCACAGGTCCGGCAACCAATGTGACCTGGGCTCCTGCCTCTTGCGCGGCCTCCGCCAGAGCAAATCCCATTTTGCCGGAGCTATGGTTGGACAGGTAGCGTACCGGGTCAATCGCCTCACGGGTAGGTCCGGCCGTAATGAGGATACGCCGGCCCGACAGCGCCCCTGTTTCGAACCGGTTTGCCAGATGGCGGACGATGTCCGCAGGTTCCAGCATACGCCCGGGCCCCATGTCGCCACAGGCCTGAAATCCCGTATCGGGACCCCACAAGGTGACGCCACGCTGCGCCAACTCTTCACAGTTTTTCTGCGTTGCAGCATCAGACCACATGCCCTGGTTCATTGCCGGTGCAAGGCAGACAGGCGCTTTGACAGCAAGGCACACCGCCGCCAGCAGGTCATCCCCCATACCGGCCGTCATGCGGGCGATGAAGTCCGCACTGGCAGGAGCGACCAGCAAGACATCAGCCCAGCGTGCCAGTTCAATATGGCCCATTCCCGCTTCAGCCTTCGGGTCCAGCAATTCAGTATGAACTTCATGACCGGACAATGCCTGCAACGTCAGGGGAGTGATGAACTCACGGGCCGCTGACGTCATGATCACACGCACCCCGGCGCCTGCTGTACGCAGCAGCCGTATAATTTCCGTCGCTTTGTAGGCCGCAATACCGCCAGTCACTCCCAGCAAAATACGCTTGTTCTCCAGCCTCTGCATGGCACACACCGAGCCTTACTTTTCTTGAAAAGGACTGCATTATGTTTCGAATGGCCACACCAGGGTAGCCCTGTACAACTTTTTTTTGGCTGAGAAGGCAGCCTTTACATCTTTTGCCTATATTGCATTGGGATCGCGCTGTGATTGTGCCATGCGTTGGAGTCACCCCATATGAGAAAAATGCGCTGGGCCGCTTTCCTCATCCCGCTTCTGCTGTCGGCCACAACGCATGCTGGCGGCATGGCCGTGAAGGCGGGGTATCAGTTTGGGGTTTCCGATAGATCTCTCCACGAGATATACGCCTGTCTCGAGCACTTCGTTCCGTTAATCCCCAACGCGGGCCTGCGCCGTCAATGGCTCAGCGGCCAGGCTTCGGAATTCACCAACTCAGATCTGCTTCTCTACTACGAATTATTGGAAACAGATCACCTTGGTGTGCAACTGGGAGGAGGCCTGCGGCGCCACTCCAAGGGACTGGAGATCAACATGGATTTACCCGACTCCATGTCGTCCATCAAGGATACTTTCCCGCTGCTTTTTGCACACGTCTATTTCATGTTTTCCGACAGACTGGGCAGCTATGCCCAGCTGGAAAAGGGAAGCGGCAACCATGCCCGCTTCAAACACATGGAGGTCGGCCTCTCTTTCGCACCCCTATGGGGCATTGAACTGCGTGCTGGATACCGCCAGTACCAGGCAGAGTCCGAAGGTGCTTTGATGCTGGCGGTCCCGGATACCTCAGGCTTCAGCCTCGGCCTGCACGCTACTCTGGGATTTTGAACCAGTATGGCAGGAAATTGTGGGCACGCAGGACTTGTCGCAGTGCCCCCTTGAAGGCGCGAGCGAGCGGGAAGCGGATGCGACCCCGTGTGGGCGGTCATCAGGACTGCGAACATTGCAATCAGGACTGTACGTCTGGTTATTCGCGAACAGGCAGGACGGCTCTGCACGAGCGGAGCGGTCGCCTTGGCAGACGCCAGATCCAGACAACAGGTGTTGCCGACTTCCCCGTGTCGACTACGCGCGGGGTCCTGCGAACAGCCAAAACAGGGCGCAGCTGAGTTATGGCGTCTGGTTCTGCGGGAGCAGGAAAAGCGGTCCCGGACGAGCAGAGCAGCACACGCTGGTGCACGCCGGATCCAGGCAACAGCTGTTGCCGGCTTCCCCGTGTGCGCTGCATGCGGAATCTCGCGAACAGCCAGAACGCTCTGAACCCTGGCATTCGGCCGGTAGATTGTGCGCAGCGTCTTGCCAAAAGTCAGCGCATCAGCATAGGATGCCCTCTCTCTATACTGATGCTGGCCTTGTCCCCCGATGAACGATTTTCAGTATGACTTTCTGCGTTTTTCTGTCGAGCAGAACATTCTTCAGTTTGGCAATTTCACTTTGAAGTCCGGCAGAAGCTCGCCCTTTTTTTTTAATATCGGGCACTTCTGCAGCGGCCAGGCTCTGGCTTCAGTGGGAGAGTTTCTTGCCCGCGCCATGGTGGAGTCAGGTATCGTCTGTGACATGCTGTTTGGCCCGGCCTACAAAGGCATCCCTTTGGTCACCGCAACCGCCATCGCGCTGAGCCGCAATCATCATCAGGATTATTGCTGGTGCTTCAATCGCAAGGAGGCCAAAGCACACGGTGAAATGGGTGACCTGGTGGGAGCCCCGCTCGCCGGGCGCGTTACCATCGTGGACGATGTCATCACCGCCGGAACATCAGCGCGCGCATCCGCTGTACGCATACGCCAGGCCCAGGCGCTGCCTGTGTGCACACTGGTGTGCCTGGACCGGCAGGAACGCGGCGAGGGACAGCAATCAGCAGCGCAGCAGCTGCAAGACGACCATGAAAACATGTCGATCATCAGCATCGCCAATCTGACCCAGTTGCTGGCATTTGTTCAGGACAACCGCCAACTGGCACAACACAGTGCTGCCATGACGGATTACATTCAGGGCTACGGCTGCGCTTGATATTCTGGCGGCGCATGCGGCCCGGTTGGTGTATCGGCAGGTACGATTCCCGGCCAGCCCCGGGCGGAGAGGATCCGATTGCCATGAATGCCAATGGGCACACGCGTTGCCAGCCCTGGGCAGGGCGGGACTACCAGATTGCCATAAATGCCATTGAGCGCGAGAGCCACCATGAATGCCGTTGAACACAAGAGCTGCCAGCCCCCGGTGAGCCGGGGGGGGACCAGACTGCCATGAGTGCTGTTAAGCGAAGCGCGAGAGCCTCCGGCGAGCCGGGGGTGGCCAAGTGGCCAAGAATGCATTTGAGCACGAGAGTGGCCAACCTCGGGCTGGGCGGAGGTTAGCAGATTGCCATGAGTGCCATTCAGCGCGAGAGCCGCCAACCTCCGGCGAGCCAGAGGTGATCAGGTGATCAGGTGATCAGGTGATCAAGAATGCATTTGAGCACGAGAGCCGCCAGCTTGCCATGAATGCCCTTTAGCACGAGAACGGCCAGCCCCCGGCGGGCTGGTCTCTGCTGTGCAGCACAAACCGGCCTGCCGTGCCTACGCTGAAGCACATCCTGGAGAGCTGTTGTCTCTGGCTGCCATCAGCATCCCCACCAGTCGCACCCCGAATCCCGGCAACAGGCCAGTCGCACAACACCGAAAACGCTCAAGTCGACTCTCTGTGGCACAGCAGGCGGACGGGCCGAAGCCCGACTTGCATCCCTGCCTGGTATCAGTTCTTGTCATCGGCAGCCGAGTTGGCAGCATCGGGCGGAATAAGATCTTCCCGCCTCAGCTTGGCATGAACAAGCATGGCTGATGCAATATAGATCGACGAATAGGTTCCTATGCCCACACCAACAAGCAGGGCCAGCGAAAATCCTTTAATGGCATCGCCTCCCAAAAAGTAAAGCGCCAGCAAAACCATCATGGTGGTACCGGATGTCGCCAGGGTGCGCCCCAGCGTCTGGCTCAGGGAAACATCAATGATTTCTTCCAGACTACTGCGACGCAGTTTGCGGAAATTCTCGCGAACCCTGTCGTACACAATGATCGTGTCATTCAACGAGTAACCAATCACAGCCAGCAAGGCGGCCAGCACGGTCAAATCGAATGTCAAACGAAACAAGGAGAAAAAACCAAGGACAACAATGCTGTCGTGTGTGAGCGCAACCACCGCACCCAGTGAAAACTTGAACTGGAAGCGAAAAGCAATGTAGAGCATCACCAGAACCAGGGCCAGAAGCATCCCCAGCCCTCCCTGATCCCGCAACTGCTCACCCACCTGGGGGCCTATAAACTCAATGCGATTGACGGTCAGGGTGCCAGCATAGCTGTCGGTCAACAGCTGACTGATTTTATCGCCTGGATTCATGCCGCTGCTGCCGCCTGGAACGCGGATCAGAACATCACGGGTCGAACCAAACTCCTGGACCATCACATCGGCATAGCCCTGCTCCTCCAGTTGCGTACGCAGACCCGCAATATCAACAGGCTTGTCGTAGGAAAGCTCAACCAGGGTGCCGCCGGTGAAATCCAGCCCCAGATTCAAGCCGTTTATACCCAGGGATACAACAGAACCCAAAACCAGAATGAGCGATGTGCAGACCGCAACAACCCGCCACCGCATGAAATCGATCACCCGAACCGAACCCGGTGCTGAACCTCCTGCACCCTGCCCCGATGCCGTTGTGACAGGGCTTGCTTTTCCGGAGCTGGCATAGGCCATGGCTCACATCTCCTTACGCCTGAGAGGGCGTCAAATCAATCACCAACCCTATATCGACAGCGCTGTTATGCGGCGACGACCGTATATCAGGTTCACCATGGCGCGACTGAAAAGAATCGCTGTAAACATGGAAGTGAGAATGCCAAGGGACAAGGTCACAGCAAAGCCGCGCACGGGTCCCGTACCTATGGCATACAGAATAACCCCGACAATCAGGGTGGTGATATTGGCGTCAAAGATCGAGACGAACGCACGCTGAAAGCCTTCATCTATGGCTTTGTGAGGTTTAATACCGCGTCGGACTTCCTCCCGGATACGGGAGAAGATCAAAACATTGGCGTCCACGGCCATCCCCAGGGTCAGCACTATACCGGCGATGCCCGGCAGTGTCAGCGTCGCTCCCAGAAGGGACATGATGCCCACAAGAAGCACCAGATTAAGAGCCAGCGCCAGGTTGGCAATCACACCAAAAAAGCGGTAGACAACCAGCATGAACAGGACCACCGCACCAAGACCTACCAGGGTCGAGGTGATTCCCATCCGGATATTTTCCTTACCAAGGCTGGGCCCCAGCGTACGCTCTTCCACAAAATGCATGGGAGCGGCCAGTGCTCCCGCGCGCAACAACAGCGCCAACTCCGAGGCCTCCGCACGCGACTCCAACCCTGTAATACGAAACTGGCTACCCAGCACAGCCTGGATAGTCGCCAGACTGATAATGCGCTTGTCCTCACGGTAGGTCGGCACCAGCTTCTCGGTCCATTCGCCGTCAACCTTCTGCCGCTGCGTGCGGTTACCCACAAATTTCTGCTCGATGAACAAGACGGCCATTCCCTTGCCTATACGGGACCGGGTTGAGCGCGTCATCAGGTCTCCACCCCGGCTGTCCAGAGTAATATTGACTTCGGGGCTGTTGGTTTGCAGGTCAACACTGGCTCGGGCATTGGCCACCTGGTCACCGGTCATGATGATGTCTCTTTCCAGCCTGGCCACCCGCTCCGCTCCCGAGCGGAACCGGAAAGTATCATAGGTCCCTTCGGCGGCATTGGTATCCGCCGCCAGACGAAACTCCAGATTGGCCGTTTTTCCCAGAATCCGCTTGGCTTCTGCTGTATCCTGGACACCAGGCAGCTCAACAACGATATGCTTGCGTCCCTGACGCTGGACCAAGGGTTCTGATACCCCCAGCTCATTCACACGATTGCGAATCGTCGTAAGATTCTGCTTGATGGCATAATCCTCCAGCTCCCGCACCTGCTGTTCGTCAAGGCGGAAACTGAGCAGATACTGATCACCCTGGACACGCTTTTCCAGCTTCAGGTATCCAAACTCCTTGCTGACCAGACTCTGGGCTTTATCACGGGCCACCTCAGTCGCGAAACCCAGCTCCCGAACACGCCCCTGCTGAACGGGCTGCGTACGGTAACGGATGCGTTCCTTGCGCAGCAGGGCTCGCATTTCGCCCAGATACATATCTGCCCGGGTCGCCAGCGCCTTGCTGGTATCCACTTCCAGCAGGAAGTGCACGCCGCCAGACAAATCCAGCCCCAGCTTCATGGGAGCTCCCCCCAGAGCTACCTGCCAGGCAGGCGTGGTGGCAGCCAGATTAAGCGCCACGACATAGTCCGGACCCAGCTGTCTGGCCACAATCTCCTTGGCTGCCAGCTGGTCCTCCTGATTTACCAGCCGTATAAGGAGAGAGCGCTGTGCGTCTGCGGGTTCGGCTTTGCGTACCGCAATGCCCGCATTCTTCAAAGCAGCCACAGCCTTCTTGAGTTGTCCCGCAGCCAACCGATTCTCTGTACTCACTCCAGAGACCTGGATCGCAGGATCCGCCGGATACAGATTAGGCAGCGCGTAAAAGATGCCCAAGCCTGCCAGCAGAAAAATTGTCAGGTATTTCCACAGGGGGTATTGGTTCATGGAGCTCCCCAGTTCCTTGTTTCCAGTTGTATAGGGCCGGTCGTCGCTTGGCGACAAGCCATCGTTGATCGCGAGGAGTTGATCGCGAGAGCTGCGGCACTGTCAGGAAAGCAGGTCGCTTTCCACATCCGACGTCAGGGGTTTTGTTTCACTACGCGATCTCCCCGACCGCTACCAGGCACAAAAGGTAGAACAGAGAGTTCCCGCAAGAGAGACAGGCCAGCTGCGAAGGTCGAAACAGAGCCGGAAACAGAGTTTCATCTGCCAGCCAATCCTCCGGCCCGCCTGATGCAATCGCGTCTTCGCAAGTCGCGTCTTCGGTCGCCGGCTGCTGTTTTCCTCATCGCATCCTTCGTTACGGATTGCGGACAGCTTGCGGTAAAATACAGGACAACTTGAACATCCCTTCCGGTGAGCCGCGCCGCCAGAGCCACAGCCGGACAACCACTTACTGGATCGTTTTCATGGTGCCTTTGGGAAGGGCCGCTGCGACAGCACTCTTCTGAAAACGCAGCTCAACATTCGAGCCGACATTTAAAGTCAGAAAGTCATCTGTGACAACAATGACCTTTCCGATAACCCCACCGCTGGTCACAACCTCATCGCCTTTGGCAAGATTGGCCAGCAGCTGCTTGTGCTCTCTGGAACGCTTGTGCTGTGGCCGCCAGATCAGCAGCCAGAAAATCAACAGGAAACCACCCAGCATCAACAACTGTCCGGTAATCCCGGGACCCGGTGCCGCCGCACCTGGCGCTGCCAGAGCTTGGTCAATAAAACTCATGATTTCATCCCTTCATGCAGCCCGTTTGCGGGCCTCGTAGAACACAGTCACAAATTCTGCCAATGTACCCTGTTCAATAGCTTGCCGCAATCCGGCCATCAACCGCTGATAGTAGGAAAGATTGTGCAGGGTATTGAGCATGGAGCCGAGCATCTCATTACATTTGTCCAGGTGATGCAGATAGGCCCGGCTGAAGTGGCGACAAGTGTAGCAGTCACAATCAGGATCCAGGGGCTCCTGCGCCTGCTTGTGACAGGCATTGCGAATACGCACCGTCCCCTGCGCCGTAAACAGATAGCCGTTACGGGCATTGCGTGTGGGCATGACACAATCAAACATGTCCACGCCACGCAGCACAGCTTCCACTATATCTTCAGGAGTGCCCACCCCCATCAGATAACGCGGCGCCTGGTCCGGCATCCGGGGAGGAAGAAAATCAAGAATGCGACGCATGTCCTCTTTTGACTCCCCGACAGACAGGCCTCCAATGGCGTAACCATCAAAACCTGTGCTCAACAAACCATCGAGTGACGCCTCTCTCAGCGACTCATACAAGCCACCCTGCACAATGCCAAACAACGCGGCAGAACTGTTGGCGTGCGCCTCCCGACTGCGTTCTGCCCAGCGCAGCGACAGCGCCATGGAGTCGCGAGCCCGCTGCTCGTCAGCATCCCCCGGCGGGCATTCATCGAACACCATGACAATGTCGGATCCCAGATCTTTCTGGACACCTATGGAAGACTCCGGGGTCATGATGACGGGCGAGCCGTCTACTGGCGATCGGAAGGTCACACCTTTCTCGCTCACCTTGCGCAGCTTGCCGAGGCTGAATACCTGGAATCCGCCAGAATCTGTCAATATAGGCTTGTCCCAGCCCATAAAATCATGCAAAGAGCCGTGCTCCCCTATAACGCCCGTACCGGGACGCAGCATCAGGTGAAACGTATTGCCCAGCACAATTTCAGCACCCGTCTGCTGCAGATCACGGGGCAACATGGCTTTCACGGTGCCGTAGGTGCCCACCGGCATAAAACAGGGGGTTTCTATAGTCCCGCGCGGGAAAGTGAGCCTCCCCCGGCGCGCCTGGTCACACTGCCCCAGCAGTTCAAACGCCATGCGACATTTGCGAACCATCTCTCGTGCTCTCCTCTGAATTCTCCGACCCGCCACCCATGCGGGAAACGCGTCCCCGCCAGGGTATCCAGAACGGAAACGCCCCGCAGCAGAAGCTGACAACAGGTGATTAAAATACCTGTTTCATTCGTTGAACAAGCTCCCCGCACGTTCGCAGGCCCCTGTCTTCATCGTCCGCTCCTGCCAGGGACGCCAGGCATGAACTACCTGCTGGTCTTTCCGGCTCAACAACTCTTCCGGCTCAACAACTCTTCCGGCTCAACAACATGGCGTCACCGTAACTGAAAAAACGGTATTGATGTTCAATCGCTTGCTGGTAGGCATGCCGGATTTCCTCACAGCCGGCAAAGGCAGATACCAGCATCAGCAATGTCGAGCCCGGCAGATGAAAATTGGTGACAAGCCGATCAACAACCCGCCAGCGGTAGCCCGGATAAATAAAAATATCTGTCTCTCCGGTAAAGGGCGCCAGAGGGCCCGCTCCGGCAGCGGCCTCAAGGCAACGCAGTGATGTGGTTCCCACAGCCACCACCCGACCGCCGCGTGCACGGGTCCGCTCCACGGCGGCCACCGCATCGGCGGACACCTCAACCGCTTCGGTATGCATCCGGTGCTCTTCCACCTGCTCGACCCTGACCGGCTGGAAAGTCCCTGCACCCACATGGAGAGTGACAAAGGCTGTTTCCACGCCCCTGTGTTCCAGCGCCTGAAGCAGGGGTTCATCGAAATGCAACCCGGCTGTGGGTGCGGCAACCGCCCCTTTTTTGTGGCCAAAGACAGTCTGGTAGCGCTCCCTGTCACTCAGCTCATCACAGCGCCCCATGTAAGGAGGAAGTGGCATATGACCGTGGGCATCCAGCAGATCCGGGACTGTCTGATGGGCCTGGGCGCCTTGTGCCGGAAACTCAAGCACAAAAAGTGCATCCCGCCGTTCCACCACTTGAGCTTCCAGCTGTTCTTCCAGTCGCAACCGACTACCTGGCTGTGGGGATTTGCTGGCGCGAATATGGGCCAGTACCCGACGGGAATCAAGGATACGCTCAACGAGAACTTCCACCTTGCCACCGCTCTCTTTTTGTCCGTGCAAGCGGGCCGGAATCACACGGGTATCATTGAATACCAGCAAGTCCCCCGGATTCAGGCAGTCGACTATATCCTTGAAGTGACGGTGGACAAGCTGGCCCGCCGCATCCAGCACCATCAGACGGCTGCTACTCCGCTCTGGCTTTGGGTAACGGGCAATCAGCATGTCAGGCAATTCATAATGAAAATCACTGACACGCATACCGGATCGTCCACCTTGAAGAAAAACAGGCTGCGCAGCATAGCGAAACCGGTGGGAAAAATCAGCTTCCCCTTGTGTCGCACAGGCGTTTTTCGCCAGAAGCCGCCCTCCCGATGCATCCCGGTCAGGCGCCAGGCTCTCACTGCTGCGTACAAAACGTGACAAACCTGCTCTGGACCTCAAGACCTGCAAGGCAGCATACTGCACGCATGAACGAGACGTTTTCCACCACACCCATTACAGGCAAGGCCGGGCAAGGCAGACGCATCAGCGTGGCCCCCATGATGGCCCTGACCGACAGACATTGTCGCTACTTTCTGCGACAGATTTCCCGCAGCTGCCTGCTCTATACCGAAATGCTGGCAACAACGGCCTTGCTGCACGGCGACCGGGAACGCTTGCTGGCCTACAGCCCACAAGAGCATCCGCTGGCCCTTCAACTGGGCGGCAGCGACCCGGATGAGCTGGCCGCATGCGCGCGGCTGGCAGCGGATTACGGCTACGATGAAGTCAATCTGAACCTGGGCTGCCCCAGCAGTCGGGTGCAGCAAGGCGGCATAGGAGCCTGCCTGATGAAACAACCGTCCCGGGTAGCGTCCTGCCTGCAAGCCATGCAAGATGCCGTGTCTGTGCCTGTGACTGTGAAAATACGCCTGGGTGTCAGCGGACGAAGCAGCCAGCAGGAGCTGGTCGACTTTGTCGGCTGCCTGGCAAACGCCGGCTGCCAGACTTTTGTTGTGCATGCCCGCATCGCCATTCTTGAAGGGCTCAGTCCACAAGAGAATCGCTCTGTACCGCCCCTGGAATATGAGCGTGTCTATCAACTGAAGCGATCTTTTCCGGAGCTTGAGATCATCCTCAACGGAGGTGTTACAGATCTGGATCAGGCCGAGACACATCTGCGGGAGGTCGATGGCGTGATGCTGGGCCGCGCCGCCTACTATACGCCCTGGGTGCTGTCTGGTGTGGATGAACGTTTTTTTGGTCAGCCTCACCAGCCAGATCGACATCAAGTGCTGGAGAGCATGGTATCTTACGCCAATGCTTACATAGCCAGCCGTGACACACACCGCCTGAGCCATATATCCCGTCACATGCTGGGCTTGTTCAATGGCATCGCGGGAGCACGCCTTTTTCGTCGCTATCTCAGTGAACGGGCACACAGTCGGCAAGCCACAGCCGAATTGTTACTGCAAGCAGGTGAACTTTCCAGGGCCGGCAGCACTCAAAGTTATATGTCTGTCAGCCAATGAGCTTCCCGAAGGGGACGGGAAAAAAGATAATATGCAGAAAAACCAACCAAAAGGAGAGTGAATAACAATGAAAACGTCAAAAAGAAGTTTGCAGGAACGCCTGGACAGCGACGGCATCCTGTGTGCCGAGGGCTTCCTGTTCGAGATAGAACGGCGCGGCTATATGGCCTCTGGCGCTTTTGTGCCCGAAGTCGCTCTCGAAAACCCTGAAGCTCTGCGTACGCTGCACAAGGATTTTCAGCACGCCGGTTCCGATGTGGTAGAAGCATTCACCTATAACGGCCATCGTGAAAAAATGCGTGTCATCGGCAAGGAACACCTGCTGGAAGCGCTCAACAAAGCGGCCCTTGATATCGCGCGCGAGGTGGCGGAAGACGTCCCCGAAGGGGCGGAGCCCAACCTGTTTGCCGGCAATATCAGCAACACCAATATCTGGCATCCCGGCCAGAAAGACACCCACCGCGAAGCGCGCAAGATGTTTGATGAGATGTGTGCATGGGCGGTCGATGCGGGTGTCGACTATATCATTGGCGAGACCTTCTACTATGCGGAAGAAGCGTTCTGCGCTCTGGAAGCCATCCAGCAATCCGGCCTGCCTGCCGTCATCACTATATCGCCCATGGGCGAAAACAAAATGCGTGACGGTTGGGACATCGTCGATACCTGCGCCGAGCTGGAGCAACGTGGCGCACTGGTCACCGGCATGAACTGCTTTCGCGGCCCCGCGACCATGATGCCCTATATCCGTGACATTCGTGCGCGCCTGAAAGGCCATGTGGCGGCATTGCCCGTTACCTTTCGCACCACGAATGAGCATCCGACATTCTTCAATCTGCCGGATAACAACTGCTGCAGCTGTCCATCACCGCACGGACGTCCGTTTCCGACGGCACTGGAGCCGATGAGCGTCAATCGTTATGAGATACGCTCCTTTGCTGAAGAAGCCTGGAAGCTCGGCGTGCGCTACCTGGGTGTGTGCTGTGGTGCCGTACCGGCCTATATCCGCGAAGTCGCTGAGGCCATGGGAAGGACGCCGCCTGCCAGCAACTATCGAGAAGATATCTCACGGCAATTTATGTATGGCTCGCACGAACGTCTGGCCAAGCACAACACCGACTACGGTGACCGTGCCTGATCTTGTGCAAGCAGCCGGACAGCCTGCGCATGGCAGGCTGTCCGGCACCGGCTCGCGCAGCGCGACAGCGTCCGCTGCCGGGCCGCTTTTGAACTGATATTCAGAACAACAGTGTTTTTATCCCAGACATTCATCCAGGACATATTCATTCAAGACCTATTCATCCAGGATCCAGGACCTATTCATTCAGGACCTATTTGTTCAAGACCTGTTTATTGAAGGCATAATTGAAGGCATATAAGGACAAAACAAACAGCCAGGTCCGGCTTATGTGCGCCAGGATATGATCCCGGACAGCCTCCTGGCAAGATGCGTACTTTACTCATCAAGTGGGCACAGGTGTTGGCCTGCGGCCGCCGTCGCCCGCATCCATCCAACCGGGAAACAGGGGAGAAACAGCGTGACCAACCAGCTGGAACAGCTCAAAGAATTGAGCACTGTGGTTGCTGATACAGGCAGCGTGGAGTCAATCAAGAGCTACAGCCCACAGGATGCCACGACAAATCCCAGCCTGCTTCTCCAGGCCGCTTCCTTGCCCGAATACGCAGAACAGGTGCAGCAAGCCATAGCCTTCGGCCAACAGCATGATGGCAGCAATGCCAAACGGCTGTCTCTGGCAGCCGACAAGCTGGCGGTGTTGATCGGCAAGGAAATCCTGCAACTGGTGCCAGACTATGTTTCAACGGAAGTCGATGCCCGCCTGTCATTCGACACCTGGACCACTGTCTCACGCGCGCGCAGACTGATCGACCTGTATCGACAAGAGGGTGTCAACAGCAAACGGGTCCTGATCAAGATCGCCGCCACCTGGGAAGGCATCGCTGCTGCCAGGCAGCTGGAACGTGATGGAATAAAGACAAACGTGACGCTGCTGTTCGGTATGGACCAGGCACGCGCCTGTGCCGACTCGGGTGTCTTTATGATCTCCCCCTTTGTCGGGCGTATTCTCGATTGGTACAAGAAAGCAGATCCCGAGCGCGTCTGGAGCGCAGAAAACGACCCGGGAGTACAATCGGTAAGGCGCATCTACAACCACTACAAAGCCAACGGTTACAGCACCACTGTCATGGGAGCCAGCTTTCGCAATATCGACCAGATCCGGGCGCTGGCCGGCTGTGACCGCTTGACTATCAGCCCCACACTTCTCGCCGAACTGGAACAGAGCTCGGCACCTTTGGCAGCCGGACTCAGTCCCGGCCAGCCACAGAGCGAGGACCCCAACCCGCCTGTCACTGAGCCTTCTTTTCGCTGGGCAATGAATGAAGACGCCATGGCCACAGAAAAACTGGCGGAAGGTATACGCAACTTCGCTGCCGACCAGGTGCGGCTGGAACAACTTCTGGATCCATCCCACACACCGGCCCGGCAGTAAGCAGGGGGCAGGAGGCAGAGCAGCGGGGGAGACCCTGTCCGCCAGGACGCGTTTCTCGGCCAGACCCCGGACGCAGCCAGCTGGAAGCTGCTACACCGTTCCTGGCTGAAAGCCGCAAGTTCCGGGCAGATCAGTGGATAATCCTGCTGTTTCACGGAGTCCATACTATAGTCGGAGGAGGATAGCAGGGACTGGCCCTGTTTACTCAGGGAAGGATACTCCATCATGGCTACGGACCAGCCTCGAATACTGATCGTCGAAGATCACCCCTTGTTTCGCATGGCCCTCAAAACGGCTTTGTTACAGTTTGATCCTGACGTCCATGTGGTGGAAGCCGATACTGTGTCGGCCATGCAGGCCGCGCTGGAGGGCCGGAACAGCCCCCGCATGGTACTGCTGGACCTGGCGATGCCAGGGAGCTGCGGCCTCTCCGCTCTCCTGCACCTGCGTGGCCAACACCCGGAGTTGCCTGTCATAGTCATCTCTTCCCAGGATGACCAGCAGACGATGCGCCGGGTCAAGGGCTGCGGTGCGCGCGCGTTTGTTTCCAAGGCATCCTGCATGCTGCGCTTGCGGGAAGCTGTTGCTGAGGTTATGAGCGGCGCCACCTGGTTTCCGGAGCTTGACGCCACTGGAGAAACGGACCTTCCACAGCCCGACGCCTTTGAACAGCGGATAGCCGGCCTGACACCCCAGCAGTTCCGGGTTTTGGGTATGGTGACTGAAGGTCTGTTGAACAAGCAAATTGCGTGGGAGCTGCACATTTCCGAAGCGACAGTGAAAGCGCATCTCACCGCCATTTTCCGCAAGCTGGGTGTACGCACCCGGACCCAGGCCGTGCTGGCCGTGCAACAGCTGGCCGTGCAACAGCTGGCAGTGGACAAGGATGCTGGTGCAGACGACAGTGCAGACGACAGCTGCGCCGCTAACGACAGCTGATCAGATGCAGGCGCGCCAGCCTGGCTGGCAATAGCTCCTTGCCCTGCCGTAACACAGCCGGATGCCATCACTTTGGTGTGCAGGTCTCCGGCCGCTACGGCAGGGCAGCCTGTTCCCGGGTGTGTGACAACAGCTTGATGGCCTCTTTTTTTTCCTCCAGCCGCGCCTGCAAAGCTCTCCGAATAGACACCCAGGCCGCTGTACGCAGCCGTGATGGCTTGTCGGGATCTCGCCAGATACAGGGCTTGTGCTCTCCTGCCAGAAGCGAAGCCAACAGGTGGATGGAGCGCCGCAGCAGCGCCAGGTCAGGCCCTGCGTCCCTGTCGCATTGACTGTCGTTGACAGCCTTCGGAAAACACAACCACAGTCTCTCAAGTGCCTCTGCCTTTTCGGCAGCAGATTGACAAGATTCAACGGCTCGCAATGGCTGTTTCACAATATGACTGGCCAGCTCCTGTATCAGTGCTTTCCTGCCCTGCTCCGTATCCAGCTCAGCCATCACTGCGTGGCAAACGCCTTGATAAATTTGATCCCGAAGTACCAGGACCTGCCGCAGGATAGATGCCTTTTCCGGATACATTCGCTCAAGAGCAACATTCATGGCACTGCTGTTTTCTTGCAGCTCCCGCAGGGAGTTCTCCAGTCCAGGCTGGCAGGAGTTCCGCTGCTCTGTCGGGTGGAAAACCAGATCTGCTTCTTTGCAGCCCAGCAACCTGGCCAAAAACGCTCCGGCGGGATTCAATGCCGCAGACGTCGTGAGGCGCTGCACAACTGTGTCCACCATAGTGCCGGCATTGCAGTAATCACGGCCACGCCGACATGCCATCTCATTGAATTGCACCAGCACCGCAGCCTTCTCCGACAGACCGCCAGCCTGCATCCCACGCAAAAAGAAAGCGACTTCCGAAGCGACAAGTTCATCCAGAAGGGCCGCTTTCTGTGCCCGAAGACGTTCCGTTGTCTCATTTTCATACTGCAAGGCCAGCGACTGTGTGCTTTGGCTATAACGCCCTGCGCCACAGCGCTGCCGACAAGAAGCCAACAAACGGCGAGCCCGGCACGGGGACGATGACTCAGGCTCACGAGCGAACTTGTTCGTACCAGGCGCAAACCTCTTGCAGGAGGCTGGCCGCCTGGATTGCCTCAACAAACAGGCTTCAGGCACAGCAGGAGAAGAAAAGGAGAACGAGGAAAGTTCACACAGATTCCGTACCCCTCTGACACAGCTCTTGAAAGCCCCGGCAAGGGACTGGCAGCAGCCGGATTCCGCTGCCACTGTGCTTGTGAACCAGCCGGACGGCCGCATATCTCCAGGCTGTGTATCCAGGCTGGCTTTTACAGTCATATTTCTGCCAACTCAAAGGTGAGAGCCTCGTGCACTGGTGCCGATCATAGCGCGTGTAGCAGGCTGACAGCCGGAGACTGTTTCCGGCCATACTGGGGTGGCAGAGCCGCACTCGCCCCCGGATGCTTTTGCAGTCAGGTACAGACCCGTCCGCCACCAGACCAGCAGTCGGCAACCTGCAAGCCGTCAATAGTGTGGATGCGAAAGACCAACAAACGGGTGCCCTGTCTCCCGGGACAAGAACCGGCTTGCCGACTGCTCGGGTTCAGACTGTTCCCGCTCTGTAGTCCCGACACAGCAAATAGGTTTCGCTGGAACGCGCCCGGGAGGCCTGGGGTTTGCGAATCTGGACGCGACTGAACACCTGGCGCAGACCTTTGAGACACTCATCAAACCCCACCCCATGAAACACTTTGACGAGCAGGCTCCCGCCAGGCCTGAGTGTTTTTTCGGCCATGTCTACAGCCAGCTCCACCAGTTCCATGGCGCGAAAACAGTCTGTTGCTTTATTGCCACTCATATTGGGCGCCATATCCGACAACAGAACGTCCACCGACCGACCATCAAGGGAGGCAAGAATTTCCTCAAACACAACCTCTTGCGTGAAGTCGCCCTGAATAAAGGTCACAGTCTCCAGCGGTTCCATCGGCAAAATATCGGACGCCAGCACCCGTCCCCGGCTGCCAACCTGGGCCGCAACGACCTGCGACCAGCCACCAGGAGCGGCTCCCAGGTCGACGACAGTCATTCCTGGAGAAAACAGCTTGTCTCTGCTCGCAATTTCCAGCAGTTTATAGCTGGCCCTGCATCTGTAGCCTGCCTGCCGTCCCTGCTGGACATACTGGTCAGAAAAATGCTCTTTCAGCCAACCGGCACTGCTCTTCGACCTTCCCATCAAAAAATCCTGTAACCACAGTCTTGCATCCCGGGCCTGCCTCTATACAATTCGGTGCGCTTGGCACTCTGCGCAAGAGTGCCCCCCCCGCAGCCCAAGGAGTCTACCATGGCCACAAATTCGAGAACAAAGAGGGAATACAGAGCCAGGGGACACAAGCTCAATCCCGTAGTGACAGTATCTGATAAAGGCGTCACCGAGGCTGTGGTCAAGGAAACCCTGCGTGCACTCAACGACCACGAGTTGATAAAGGTTCGCTTCTCTGTTGCAGATCGCGGCAGCAAGGATGCGCTGATAGACAGCCTGTGTACGAAGTGCGATGCGGAACTGATTCAGAAGACAGGCAAAGTCGCCCTGCTGCTGAAGCCTGCACCGCAACCCAACCCTGCACTCTCCAACCTGCTACGCCAGTAACTCGACCAGCATCTCGCAAGCTTGCCGCCGCTCCAACTTGAGAACAACAAAACTCACCGATCCCCGGTCTGAAGACTGGGGGGTGCAAGGGGGGTGTCGTCCTTGTCCAAAGACACTTCGCCCTCCGACACTCAAGGCCTCATTCCGGACCGGACGGGTCCACCGCATGGCGGCCCTCGGACGCACTCCTTTCTGATGCTGGCCCGGGGTGGCGAGAGCGGGCCTCACCCCCCTGTTCTCGTGCCTGTGGCGACTGCAGAAGGCGCACTGGGACGAGGGTCGTTCCCCACCGCAGGATTGGGCGCCTTGGCGAAACCTGCTGTTGTCACAACCCGCTCCTGAGCTGCGGCCGTCGTATCCCTCGTGACGCCCCCGCTCGTTCACCCTTGTCCGCCTTCTCCTGCGCGCTCCCCGACAGTGGTGCCATCATCAGAATTCGGTGGCACAGATACGGATCCGCTCAACGGTGTATCAGAGTCACCAGCACTCTCAGTGGTTTCAGTGGTTTCAGTGGTTTCAGTGGTTTCAGTGGTTTCAGTGGGTTCAGTGGTTTCAGTGGGTTCAGTGGTTCCAG
>Ga0209020_1000794_pt1 | contig 36662 bp, 30 predicted proteins | sample PinacodermBB_FD_187298 | JGI IMG/M metagenome (GOLD analysis project Ga0209020, IMG submission 187298) | Host-associated microbial community of the marine sponge Aplysina aerophoba from Gulf of Piran - sponge pinacoderm, lysed by bead... | ecosystem: Host-associated > Porifera > Sponge >... | reverse complement strand
CTGACCCGCCATCCTGTACGGGGGGGAGGGGGGAGTCCAATGTTGCAACCAAATCCGAGGCGAGTGGGCCGACGCACAATCCCCGAATCGTCATTCCCCCGGGACAGGCTGTGTCAAAACACGACTTTCCAGCGACGAACGACCAATCCCTCATTCCCGCGAAACAGGCCGTGCAACAATGCCTTCTGAGAGGGGCAACAACCCCCGAATCGTCATTCCCGCGGAAGCGGGAATCCATGGGTGGAGAGGGGGGTGAAACGAGCCTTGGTTCGGATTGCTGGGCTTTGGTCCGAGTTGTCTTCTTTCAGGCCCAGTAGGTGGTGCGGTCTACGGGGATGGCGTCGAGGATGTCGCGCGGGAGGTAGTCCTCTACGCGGATGCGTGCGAGGGCTTCGTCGGGGCACTTGGAGACGGGGGAGAAGGGGCGGTCGAGAGGGCGAGTGGCGTCGACGATCATGGCGGAGGTGCGGATGCCTTCGTCCATGGAGGGGTCGATCAGGGGGCCGCGCATCATGTCGGTGATGAGGGAGACCTGGCGGTGCGGCTGGACGCGGGTGGCGAGGGCCCAGAGAATCTCCGTGGGGTTGTAGACGTCGATGTCGTCGTCGAAGATGAACACGTGCTTGCACTGGTCGAAGCTCAGCGCGGCGGCGGCGGCCCGGCCTGGGTCTCCCTCGGACATCTTCTTCATGGCGATGAACACGTTCATGAGCGCGTGGCGGCCGTTCTTGCACACCGCGGTGACGCCGGGCACGGCTTCGCGGCAGCGCCGCACGTAGGCGCCCTCGCGGGCGAGGTCCATCCAGGGCTTGTCGCCGTCGGGCGTGATCACCGACTGGTGGATGGCGTCGCGCCGGCGGGTGATGGCGCGTACCTCCAGGAAGGCGGCCTGCCGGTAGCCTTGGGGACCGACGTAGCCGTGCACCTCGCCGAAGGGACCCTCCACCACGCGCTTGCCCGGGATCAGCGCGCCTTCGATGACGATCTCGGCATCCGCCGGCACCATCAGGCGTTCGCCGAAGGTCTCGGACGGTGTCAGGCGCAACGGCTCCTGCAGGTAGCCGCCGATGATGTCGAGCTCGTCGGCGTCGAACGGGCCGCGGTAGCAGGCGCCGATATTGAACGCCGGGTGGTGGCCGGTCACCGCCGCCACCGGGCACTCTTGTCCGTTTTCCTCGTAGTCCCGGAAGATGCGCCACAGGTGTTGGAGGGAAAGGTAGAAGCCGGTGTGGTTGCGGTCTTTCACCTCCATGCGGTGGTAGGAGACGTTGTACACGCCCGAGCGGCGGTCGATCCCGAGGCTCGGCATGTCGATGTAGGGGCCGCCGTCCAGGGCATGGTGGCGCATCACCGGCAGCTCGAAGAGGTCTACTTGCGCGCCGCGTTGAACCACTTCCTTGACCGGCGCCTCGGACGGTTCCACCACCACCGGTGCAATGGGGTTGGCTTCCCGGCGCAGGCACTCCAGGGCCAGCTCCGCTCGCGTGGTTTCCGGCGGCACCCCCAGGGCGGTCTGGAACTTGCCCATGGAGACTTCGCAGTTCATTGCGAGGCGGATTTCGGAAGGTTGTTCATGGAGGTTCTGCGGACCCTCGAACAGCAGCACCGGGAATTGCTTGCGCTCGGCCAACTGGGCGATGAGGGCGGAGACGTCGTGACGCGCGGGGTTCACGGGTCGGGTGACGTGCACGAGTTCCCCGGGGCGCTGATGTCTCAGGTCGTCCAGGAAGGTGCGCAGGCTTTTGGGCATGGGTGTTCGCGGGAATGGCGCCGTGCAGCCGAGGTCGCCAGCGGTCTCAGTACAGGATGTCGCCGCCGTCCACCACCAGGGTCTGGCCGGTGACGAAGTCGCTGTCCGAGGCGGCGAGGTAGAGGACGGTGCCGGTGAGGTCGTCGGGGGTCTGGCGGCGCTGAACGGAGCGGGCGCTCACGCGGCTGGCGGACAGTTCCGGGGGCAGGCTCTGGCCTTCGTGTTCCACCAGGCCGGGGGCGATGGCGTTGACGCCGATGCCGTAGGCGCCCATCTCCCGCGCCATGGAACGGGTCATGCCGATGAGCGCGGACTTGGACGCGACGTAGTGCAGGAAGTTGGGCGTGCCGGCCATCACCGTGTTGGAGGAGATGTTGATGATGCGGCCGCCACCCTGGTCGCGCATGTGCGGGAACACGGCCTTGGCGCACAGGAACACGCCCTTGATGTTCACCGCCGTGACCCGGTCCCATTCCTCCGCCGAAATCTCGTGGAACGGCCGCCGCTGGATGCTGACGTAGATGGCGGCGTTGTTCACCAGCACGTCAATGCGTCCGAAGGCGTCCATGGCGGTCTTGGCCATGCGCTGGGTGTCGTCCTCCCGCGAGACGTCCACCTCGACGTGCACGGCCTCGCCGCCGGCATCGCGTATGGCCTGCGCGGCCGCCGAGCCGTCGAGCACGTCGGCCACCACCACGCGCGCGCCTTCCGCGGCCAGCGTCCGCGCATACACCGCGCCGATGTTGCGCGCCCCACCGGTTACGATGGCGACCTTGTTATCGAGTCGTCCCATGTCCTACCTGCATTCGTGAAGTTCTCAGCACGCCCCAAACCGTCATTCTCGCCAGACCCCCCGGATCGTCATTCCCGCGAAAGCGGGAATCCAGGGGCGGTGGTGGGGCACTACAGCGGCGTTCCCCGCTTCGCCATCCCTGGATTCCCGCTTTCGCGGGAATGACGGCGAAAGGGTGCGGCTAGCCCGCCGCGCTGGCTGCCGCCGCCGCGCGCTCGTTCATTTCCTGTAGCTGCCGGCGCAGGTCCAGCGGCTCCCACCAGAGATTCAGACCCAGGTCCCGGGCGATGGTCTGGGCGGCGTTGTATCCGGGCGCCCCGGTGATGTTGCCGCCGGGATGACAGGAGCTGCCGCACAGGTAGAGCCCGGAGACGGGGGTGCGGTAGTGGCCCCAGCCGGGGAAGGGGCGGTTTTCCAGCGCCTGGTCTCCGGTGTATTCGCCCACCATCCAGTCGCCCTCGTACATGTTGCGGTCGTGGCGTTCGATGTCGAGTGGCGTGGTGGAGTCGCGCGACAGGATGTTGTCATCGGTGAGGTTGGGCGCGTATTGGCGCCACACGGCGAGTTGCCGGTCGAACCACTCGCTCCGGACCTTGTCCCAGTTCAGTGGATTGCCCCACAGGTTGTACGGCGAGAGCTGCCACATGAACGCGGTGGCCTTGCCCGGCGGCGCCTGGCTGGGGTCGTGGTACGAGGGGGTGGCGCCGTTCATGAAGGGCTTGCGCGGCAACTGTCCGGAGCGGCAGTCGTCGAACAGGTTCCGCAGTTCTTCGTAGGTCTCCAGCCCGACGATGTGCATGAAGCTCTCGCCCACCTCGGGATGCTCGTCCTCGGTGATGTAGCGGGGCCGCTCGTTCAGAGCCAGGTTCGTGGCGAAGATCGGCGTGGTCTTGGAGAACTTGAAGGCCGCCGCCTTGGCGCTGAACTCCGTGTCGAGATTCTCCGCTCCCACGAGCTTGATGAAGGTCTCCACCGGGTTCACGTTGGAAGCGACGAAGCGCTTGACGTGTACCACCGTGCCGTCTTCCAGCACCACTCCGGTGGCGTGCCCGCCGTCCACCAGGATGCGCTCGACGCCCACGGCCTCGATGTAGTCCACGCCGTTGTGCGACAGCATGTGCGCCAGGTTGTCGCCGAGTGCGTGGGAGGTGCCGCGGCAGAGCTGCGGGTTGACCCCCCAGGCGATCATGGCCGGCACCAGGTACCCGGTGTTGGGCGCGTCCAGCTCGTAGCCGCGCATCACCGCCAGGAAGCCGATGAAGGCGCGCACGCGGGTGTTCTCGAAATGCTCCAGGATGAACTGCTCGGGCGTGGTGTCGAAGTAACGCAGGTACTCCCGCCCCTCCGGCAGTCCTTCCAGGAGCGTCCGTTTCTCGCCAATGGGGATGGGCGGGCAGTAGGTCTCCGGGAACACGATGTTCTTCACCACCGGCTGCCAGCGGCTCCAGATGTCCCGGAAGCTCGCCGCGTCCCTGGCGGAGTACTGCTCGATGGTGGCGATGGTGCGCTCCACGTCGGCGAACCAGCCCAGGTAGGTGCGGTCGAGGAAGTGCTGCACCACGCCCGGGTCGGGCTTGTAATAGTGGATGCCCATGTTCTCCATTTCCAGGTCCTGGAACCACGGCAGCATCATCAGCCCGCGGTGGAACACCGAGTGGATGTTGTGCCAGAACCCCGGATAGTTGCGGTCCTCGTGAGAATCCAGCCCGCCGCCCACCTCCATGTTCTTCTCGATGACGAGGATTTTCTGCCCGGACTTCCCCAGGTAGCCGGCGCAGATCATGCCATTGTGGCCCGCGCCGATCACCACCCCGTCGTAGTGCATTACCTTCGCCATGGTTCACCCGCCTTCGTGGTTGTTTCAGGCCCCGAGGCCCAGGTCCTCACGCAGCACGCTCCAGGCGGCACGCCCGGAACCGGCGATGACCGCGTCCGCCGGGTGCGTGGCCGCGCCCACCTGGTAGAGGCCCTCGATGGGGGTGCGGTACTGCGCCAGTTGCGGGATGGGACGGTTCCGGCCCATCTGGTCCGGGGTCTTCCGGGCCACCCATACCGAGCCCCGGCGCATGTTCTGCCAGCGTCCGGCCAGGTAGCAGGGGTCCATGGGGACCTTCATCACGATGTTGTCGTCGGTGAGGTTGGTGGCGACATCGCGCAGGGCCGACAGCACCCGCTCCATGAATCCGTGCTTGAGCCGGACCCAGTCCTCGGGCTGATGGCCCTTGAGCTGGTATGGGACCGGCATGAACACCGACGCCGTATGCTTCGCCGGGGGCGCCTGCAGCGCGTCGAACCACGTGGGGCAGGTGATGTGCAGACAGGGGTGCTCGGGGAACTCGCCGGCGCGGATCTCGCGCCACATGGCCTGGAGGTCCTCGACCGAACGCGGGCCGTAGTTGACGTTCATGGCCTGACCCACGAACGCGTCGGCGGCCTCGTGCACGGCGAAGCGCAAGGGCGCCTTGAGCGCCAGGTGCACCTGGAAGTAGGAGAACTCGTCGGGCTCGATGGCGCGCACGGCCTGTGCCAAGCCGCCGTCCAGGTGCTCCTCGCCCACCATGTCGATCAAGGTGCCGTAGGGGTCCACGTTGGACACCACCGCGCGCCGCGCCTTCCATTCGCGTCCGTCGCGCAGCCGCACGCCCACCGCGCGTCCGCCCTCCACCAGGATCTTGTCCACGTGGTGCAGCGCACGAATCTGGCCGCCGTGCATCACGTAGGCGCGTTGCAGCACCTGGGCGATGGAATGGGAGCCGCCGCGGGCAAGCTGCGGCCGCTCGTCACCGGCGATGAGGGCCAGCACCTCGCGCCCGCCGCCCTCGTAGTCCAGCGCCCAGCCGCGCGGAATGGCCATCTGCGACAGCACCAGGGTGCGCACGGCCTCGCTCTCGAAAAGATGTTGCACGGCCTCCGCGGCGCTCATGCCCGCGATCCGCAGGAAGTCGGAGCCCGCGGGGTCGGCCGCGATGCGCTCATCCAGCGCGCCCGGATCCCCAGGCGGGGCATAGTACGACGGGATGACGATGTCCCGGACGATGCCGCGAAACCGCTGGTGCGCGTCCTTCCAGGCGGCCCGGTCCGCCGCGGAGTGATGCGCCAGCGACGCCAGGGTGCCGTCCAGGTCCTGGTGGTGTGAGACCGAAGCGCCGCCGGGCAGCAGCAGCGTGCTGATGACCGGCGGGGTCACGAACTCGGCGTGGTGCCCGTTCTCCCAGTCGAGCTCAGCCCACACCGGCGAGACCTCCCGGTTGTCCTGGAAGTAGGCCAGGCTGTTGTGCCAGTAGCCGGGCAGGGTGATCTCTTCGGAGAAGAGCCGCCCGCCGTTCTCCAAGCGGCTCTCGCAGATGACGGTCTCCAGGCCCGCCATGCCCAGGTAGGTGCCCAGCGCGAAGTTGTTCTGCCCCGCCCCGATGAGGATGACGTCCCAGTTTTCATCTACGGCCATGATCTCCCCGTGGTCAGCCCAGCTTGGCCGCCGCCTGCTCCAGGGCCCGGCGCACGAACACGGCTGTCAAGTCGCGCTTGTAGTCGGAGGAGCCGCGCACGTCCTCGATGGGGTCGGACGCATCCGCGGCAGCCGCGCCGGCCTCCTCGATCCGCGCCGGTGTGAGGTCCCGGCCGCGCAGCACGTCCTCGGCGGCGTGGGCGCGGAAGATGGTGGGCCCCACGGAGTTGAGGGCGATGCGTACGTCGTCGCAACGGTTGCCGGCGCCGGTCAGGGTCACGGCCACGCCCACGGTGGCGAAGTCCTCTTCGCTGCGCGGGGTGAATTTGATGTGGGACCATGCCGGTCCGGCGGGCGGCGGCACGTGGATCGAGGTGAGGATCTCGTCGGGCTCCAGCGCGGTCTCGTAGTAGTCCACGAAGAAGTCCTCCACCGACACGGTGCGCTCGCCGCGGCTGCCGCGCAGCGTCACCTCGGCGTCCAGGGCGATGAAGCTCGCGCCGGGATCGGTCATGGGATCGCCGTGGCTCAGGTTCCCGCCCACGGTGGCCATGAGGCGGATGCGCGGCTGCGCCACCTTGTAGAAAGTCTCCCGGAGCAGAGGATAGTGCTCGCGCACCTCCGGACACAGTTCGAGGTCCCGATGCTTCACGCCGGCGCCGATGCGCAGGCCGTCGGCCGCGTCGTAGGTGATGCCGGCGAGTCCCGGCACGTTCTCCAGATCGATGACGTAGCCGGGGCTCAGAAGCCCCATGCGCAGCCACATCACCAAGGCGGTGCCGCCGGCCAGCAGCTTGGCGTCGCCCTCGTGTTCCTGAAGCAGTGCGCAGGCCTCGTCGAGGCTCGTGGGCGCGAGGTATTCAAACTTGGCACGCATGTGTTCAGCTCCCGTTCTTCTTCTTTTCCTGCAAGGCGCGCAGCACCTTCTCCGCGGTGATGGGGAGGGTCCGGATGCGCACGCCGACGGCGTCGTAGATGGCGTTGCTGATGATGGCCGCCACCGGGTCCATGCCCAACTCGCCCAATCCCTTGGCGCCGAAGGGGCCGGTGGGCTCGTAGGAGTCGGCGAACTCGTGCACCAGGTCGGGCATGTCGCGCATGGACGCCAGCCGGTAATCGCTGAAGTTGGGGTTGATGGGCCGGCCTTCCTCCATGCGGATGCCCTCGATGAGCGCGTAGCCCAGCCCCTGGGCGATGGAGCCTTCCACCTGTCCCTCGGCGCCGATGGGATAGATCACCGTGCCGCAATCCGACGCCACCGCGTACTGGATCACCTTGACGTGGCCCGTGTCCGGGTCCACCTCCACCTCCGCCGCCTGGCAGCCGAAGTTGTAGGCCCCCGATTCGTTGCCGAAGCGCAGGGCGTCCTGGCTCACCGAGTCCGCGTCGAAGCTGCCCGACGCCACCACCGGCGCGCCGCCGCGGCGGAACTGCCGGCCGCGCACCACGTCGGCCACGCTGATGGAGCGCTGTTCCGCGCCCTGGACGAAGATGTAGCCGTCCCGCGACACCAGGTCGGAGGGGTCGCACTCGAGCATTTCGGCGGCGGTCTCGTGCAGGATCTCCTTGACCGCGGTGGCGGCGTTCTTCACCGCGTTGCCGGCCACGTAGGTGAGGCGGCTGGCGTAGTTGCCGAGGCAGAAGGTGGTGAGGTCGGTGTCGGCCTCGGAGATGGCCACGTCGGAGAAGGGGACGCCCAGCTCCTCGGCGGCGATCTGGCACATGGCCGTCCAGTGCCCCTGGCCGGTCTCGCCCTCGCCGCTGAGGATGAAGGCCTTGCCGTCCTCGTTCATCTTGATGGTGGCCGAGCTGCCGTCGTAGTCGCCGAAGTGGCGCTTGCCGCTCACGTGCACGGTGCAGCCCATGCCCAGGCCGCGGTTGGGCTTGCGCGCGGCGCGCTTCTCCTTCCACCCGATCATGCGCTCGGTACGGTCGATGCACTGCTGGAGCTCGCAGCTTATGACCCGGTTGCCGTGGGGCGAGACGTAGCCCTCCTCGGCGGCGTTGAGGCGCGCCATCTCGAACGGGTCCATGCCCAGCTCGTCGGCGGCGATGTCCATCATCTGCTCGACGGAGAACTCCGCCGACGGGTTGCCGAAGCCGCGGAAGGCGCCGGTGGGGATCTTGTTGGTGTAGACCAGGTAGGCTTCCGAGCGCACGTCCGAGTACTTGTAGCAGGTGTCGTGGCGCAGCGCGGCCACGCCGGTGATGGCCGGGGCCTTGCCGCTGTAGGCGCCGTTGTCGGCGATGATGCGCATGTGCTTGGCGCGGATGCGGCCGTCCTTCTTGAAGCCCATGCGCACCCACACCTTCATGTTGACCCGCGGCCGGCTGCCGGCGAGGAACTCCTCCTCCCGGGTGTTGATGATCTTCACCGGGCGGCGCGCCTTGCGCGCCAGGATCGCCGCCACCATGGCGTTGTTGTCGTCGCAGGACTTGCCGCCGAAGCCGCCGCCCACCGCGGTCTGGAGGACGCGCACATCGGCCTCGCGCACGCCCAACGCCGTGGCCAGGCGCATGCGCGCCATGAAGAGCGTCTGGGTGTTCATGTAGACCGTGTACTTGCCGTTGGCCGAGTAGTCGGCGACGCTGCCGATGGTCTCGATGGCCGAGTGCCACTGGGGCACGCTCTCGAAGGTGTCCTCGACGACCAGGTCCGAGTCCTTGAAGGCCGCGTCGATGTCGCCCCGCACCACGTCGATGGTGAGAGCGACGTTGTTCTCCTTCTCCTCGTGGATCAGGGGCGCGTCCGGCTGCATGGCCTCCTCGGCGTCGAACACCGCGGGCAACTCCTCCCAGTCGATGTCGATGAGCTCCAGCGCCTCCTCCGCGGTATCGCGGTCGATGGCCGCCACCGCCGCCACCTCCTCGCCGACGTAGCGGGCCTTGCCCACCGACAGCGGATACTGGTCCGGGAAAAAGACCCCCCAGCCCTTCTTGATGGTGTCCTCGGCGGTGACCACGGCCTTGACGCCGCGTAGCTTCTCCGCCCGGCTGGTGTCGATGCTGCGGATGCGCGCGTGGGGCAGGGGACTCCTCAGGATCCGCCCCGTCAGCATCCCCGGCAGGAACACGTCGGCGACGTACGCCGCGCTTCCCGTCACCTTGTCGTGGCCCTCGAAACGGTCCACGTTCTGCCCGAGTACCGCGAACTTCTCTGCCTTGCTCATGTTTCCCCCAAAGGACGGCGGCGTTGTGCGAAGAACGGCGTGGCGGGCCGCTACTCGGACGTGTCGCTCTTGTAGGTGTCCGACTGGTAGAGGCTCTGGATCCTGGCCTGGCGCACGGCTTCGTCGCGGCGGCCTTCATCCACTTTCCCTTCCACCACGGCCATGACCGACTCCAGGATCTTGTAATAGCCCGTGCAGCGGCAAAGGTTGGCCGACATCCATTCCTTCACCTCGTCGGTGGTGGGGTTCGGATTGTGGTCCAACAGCGCCTTGGCGGCCATGATCTGTCCCGGAGTGCAGATGCCGCACTGGAAACCGCCGAATTGCACGAAGGCGCGCTGGAGCGGGTGCAACTCGCCGTCCTGGGCCAGTCCCTCGATAGTCTCGATCTGCTTGCCCTCGCAGGCCGCCGCCAGCGTCAGGCACGCGCTCACCAGGCGCCCGTCCACGATGACGCTGCACGCGCCGCACACGCCGATGCTGCAGCCCTCCTTGGTACCGGTGAGGCCCACGTCCTCGCGCAGGGCATCCAGCAGCAGGCGGTTGGGCTCGATCTCGACGTCGTGCTCCTCGCCGTTCACGTTCAGTACCATGTCTCTCTTCATCGTGGACCTCGAATTCGCGGGAGTGCGCGCGAGCGCGTTGGAAGCGAGCGCGTTGGAAACCGTTCCGGCCCCGGGGATACCGCTCGGATACGGGTGGTGACGGCGCGTTACTTACACGGACCGCCCGGAGTGGGTCTTGCCCCATTCCAGCCGGATGGACTTGAGAGTCTGGCCCTCACCGACGCTGACGCGTGTGCCCTCGAGCTTTTTGCCGACCTTCTCGAAATCGCCCTCGGCCGCCATGCGTGCTTCCTCGTCCAGCTCGTCGGGCCAGAGGCCCATGAGGTAGCCGTGCCACGGCTCCTTGAGATCGAGCTCGGGCAGCTCCAGTTCCTTCCACAGCTCCACCGCCCGCTCCATGTAGGGCTTCTTGGGCAGCGACAGCGGCGGCAGGTCGGCCTTGCGGGTGGCGTCGATCAAGAGCGCCGAGTCGGTGCTGTCGTAGCGGCTCGACGGGTGGCTCACCACCATGCCGATGGGGGTGGCGCCGAAGGGGCGGTTGGGCACGATGGTCACGTCCTTGTGCGGCTGGCAGCGGTGCGTGATGGCCCAGGTCACGGCCACGGGGTCGTTGACGTTGATGTCCTCGTCCACTGCCACGATGAACTTCCCCACCCGGTCGCCGTACTGCAGCACGGCGTCCATGACGCGCCGGGGCTCGCCGTCGTCCTTCTTGTCCAGGCGCACGGCGACGTAGGGGCGCATGTTCACCAACTCCTCCATCATGTAGACTTCCTTCACCGACTCGAAGCCCTTGCCGGTGAGGTAGCGGTGCACCAGGGTGCTCATGCCCATGGCCTTGATCTTCGAGCTCTCGCTGGGCGTCACCTGGCTGATGATGGAGACCCAGATGGGGTTCTTGCGGTGCGTCACGCAGGTGAGCTCCATCACCGGACCGATGGTCCGGGGGTCGACGTAGCCCATGGACTCGCCGAACGGGCCTTCCTCTTCCAGGTAGTTGGTGGGGATGATGCCCTCGAACACCACCTCGGCGGTGGCCGGCACCTCCAGGTCGACGGTCTGGCACTTGACGAGCTGGACCGGAGTCCGGGCCAGGCCGCCGGCCAGGGCGAGCTCGTCCATGTCGGGAGGCACCTTCTGGGTGGCGGTGTACGAGGCCGCCGGCACCGTGCCCACGGCGATGGCTACTTCCAGCGGGATGCCCCGCTCGCGGCACTTCTCCCAGTGGGCCGACAGGTCCTGGGGCGTGCCCGAGTTGGCGCCGCAGCGGAGCGGCGACTTCACGAGCCCGCGGTAGTTGCCGACGTTGCGCGCGCCGGTCTCCGGGTCCTTGGTGATCCAGTGGCCCGCGGTGATGTAGGGGCCGTTGTCGAATCCGGGGGTCGAGATGGGGATGGGGAAGCGGGCGAAGCCGCCGCTGGCGGCGAGGTCGTCGCCCTTGTGGATCACTTCCGTGACCGGTCCGTCGGGCACCATTACCGGCGGGATCGGGTTCTCCATGGCCTCGATCCAGCGGTCCGGCACCTCTTCCGGCCGGCACTGGAGCCCCAGGCTGTAGATGGCGGTGGAGCCGGAGAGACCGCCCACCAGCACCGAGCCCTCGTAGCGGCGGCCTTTCGAATCCGTCACGTTCTCGAACAGGAACGCCTTGCGCTGCTCGTCGGGCAGTCCGCGGAATTGCAGGCGCACCAGCGGCTGCAATTCGGTGTCCTTGTTGACTTCCCGTGTGATGCGGATGAGCTTGCCGGCATCCTCCAGCACACCGATGAACTCACGCAAGTCCTCGTAGGGTCGTTGGTTGGTCATGGGGTGAGGATTTAAGCACTTTTGCCTACTTCCGCAACCCCGAAGCCCGGAACCGGCCCTCCAGGGCCGGCGCATTTTGCAAATTCCACGGCGTGGCGTAAGATGACCCGAATGGCTCTTTGCATCACCAACACCATGAGCGGGAAGAAAGAGCCGTTCCTACCGCTCACGCCGGGCACGGTGAACATGTACGTGTGCGGCGTCACCGTCTACGACCAGTGCCACATCGGCCATGCCCGTGCCCTCCTGACGTTCGACATCATCCACCGCTACCTGCGTTTCCTCGGTTTCGACTGCCGTTTCGTACGCAACTTCACCGACGTGGACGACAAGATCATCAACCGGGCGAATGAGGAGGGGATCGCGCCCGAGGCGCTGGCGCAGCGCTACATCGACGCGTTCCACCGGGACGCGGCCGCCCTCGGACTGGCGGAACCCGCGGTCGAGCCCCGCGCCACGGAGCACATCGACGGGATGGTCGCGCTCATTGCCGCGCTCATGGAACGCGGCCACGCCTACGCGGTCGCCGGCGACGTCTATTTCGCGGTGGAGAGCTTCCCGGAATACGGCCGGCTGTCGCGCCGGAGCCTCGACGAGATGACCGCGGGCGCGCGCGTGGAGGTGGACGACCGCAAGCGCCATCCCATGGACTTCGCCTTGTGGAAGGCCAGTAAGGAGGGCGAGCCCTTCTGGGACAGCCCATGGGGCAGGGGACGGCCGGGCTGGCACATCGAGTGCTCGGTCATGAGCACCCGGTACCTGGGCCAACCCTTCGACATTCACGGAGGCGGGCAGGATCTCGTCTTCCCGCACCACGAGAATGAAATCGCCCAGTCCGAATGCGCTACCGGCGAGCCCTTCGCGCGTTACTGGATTCACAACGGTTTCGTCCAGTTGGCCAAGGAGAAGATGTCCAAGTCCGTGGGCAACATCCTCAGCATCAAGGAGGTGCTGGAGCGCTTCGATCCCGTGGCGCTGCGTCTCTATATGCTGACGACCCACTACCGCAATCCCATCGAGTTTTCCGAGGAGGGGCTGGCGGAGGCCCAGCGCACGGTGGCGCGCCTGTACGAGACCGCGAGCCGGGCGGAGCGCCTCATCGGCCCGTCTCCGGACGGCGCCGCCGACTCTGGCCCCCTGGACGACTTCCGCCGCGAGATGGATGATGACTTCAACACTCCTCGGGCGCTGGCCGTGGTGTTCGAAGAGCTTCGGGCGGTGAACCGGCTGCTGGACGAAGGCCACACGCGGGCGTTGGACGGAAAGCGCAACGCGCTTCGGGCCATGACCGGTGCCCTCGGACTCTTGCAGTCACCGCCCGAGCGTTTTCTGGAAGAACGGCGCCTGAGCGGGCTCACCCGGCTGGCCCTGTCCGAGGACGAGATCCGGCGCATGATCGAAGAGCGCAACGCCGCGCGGCGGGCAAAGGACTGGGGGCAGGCCGACGGCATCCGCGATTCGTTGAAGGAACAGGGCATCCTGTTGAGAGACGGCCCCTCCGGCACCACTTGGGAACTGGCGGAATAGGCTTCGGCTTGTTCGAAGGAACCGGTTGACAATGGCTCAACGCATGGCCCGACGGCGAAGGGGTTGGATGTCCCTGCCGAGAAGAAATCTGGGCCTCCTGGGCGCCCTCGCCGTGCTGGTGGCGGTGGTCGTGGGGGGCATCCTGCTGTTCCGGCAACTGGAGTGGTACGCGCCGCGGATCGAGGTCCATCTCGAACGAGCCACCGTCGGCCGGCGTGCCTTCGCGGTCAAGGTGGGCGACCGCGGCACCGGCCTCTCCCACGTATCCATCAACCTGGTTTCCGCCGGAGCATCCCGCCCCATCCACTCCCAGACGTTTTCGGACACGGTACACTCAGTCGATATCCCCGTGCAGCTCGATCCAGGCAAATACCGGCTGACGGACGGTCCCGGGGTTCTGTCCGTGACCGCTGTCGACCGCTCCTATTGGCGTTTCTTCAGCGGCAACGAGACCACCCTGGACAAGGTGATCACGCTGGACTTCAGGCCTCCCACCGTGGAGATCACCGGCCACGACCGCTACGTCACCCATGGCGGCACCGGCTTCGTCACCTACAACGCATCGTCGGATACAGAGCGCACCGGGATCCGGGTCGGGCGGTATTTCTTTCCGGCCTACAAGGGGCAGTTTGCGGATGGCGCCAGGTATCTGGCGTTCTTCTCGCATCCCTACGACCTCCCGGTGAGCGAACGCGCGATGGTCGTGGCCGAGGATTATGCCGGCAACAAGTGGGAGTCGCCGTTGGCGTACAATGTCCAGCCGCTCCGGTACCGATCGGTCCGGGTGCCGGTGTCCGACGACTTCATCCGGCGGAAGATCGTGCCGCTGGTGGGCGAAGCGGGCGGCGCCGGTGGAGGTCCTCGGGAACAGTTCGTCAAGGTGAACCGCGACTTGCGGCGGGTCAACGAGGACACGATCCGGAAGGCCTGCCAGGACTCCGCCCCGAGAAAGCTCTGGGACGGACGTTTCGCGCAGCTCGCCAATTCCTCCGTCCAGGCCAACTTCGCCGACCGGCGCTCCTACTACTACCGCGACGAGAAGATTGACGAGGCGCGGCACCTGGGATACGACTTGGCGGTCACCCGGCGCTATCCGGTGGGAGCGTCCAACAGCGGTGCCGTCGTGTTCGCCGGGCCGCTGGGAATCTACGGCAACACGGTGATCATCGACCACGGTTTCGGGTTGTGCAGCCTCTACTCCCATCTGAGTTCCGTCGCCGCGACGACAGGGCAGATGGTGAAGAAGGGCACGAAGATCGGCCGCACCGGCGAGACCGGGCTCGCGGTCGGGGACCACCTGCACTACGGCGTCTACATCCACGGCGTCGCGGTACTGCCGCTGGAATGGTGGGACGCGAAGTGGATCCGGGACAATGTCGCGGGCAAGCTGAAACGCCCGGCCGCGCGGGAGGAATCGGCCGCGACAACCAACCGGACGCGCGGCGACGCCTGAGCCCGGGCGATGTTCAAGGTCGCGGCCGGTATTCTCTCCCAAGGTGATCGGTTCCTGGTGTGCCAGCGGCGTGGCGATGGCCCCTTCCCGTTCAAGTGGGAGTTCCCGGGCGGCAAGATCGAGGCGGGCGAGGGCGCGCGCGCTGCTCTCCAAAGGGAACTCAAGGAGGAACTCGACATCACGGTGGAGAAGGCCCGCGAGGTTTTTCGACACGCTCACGCCTACGCCGACGGGACACGCGTGGAGCTGGTTTTCTTTGACGTTCGCGCCTACCGCGGAACCCCGCGCAATCAGGTGTTCGAGCGCATCGCGTGGGTGCCCGCCGACGAACTGCAAGACATGGACTTTCTGGAAGGAGACCTGCCGCTGGTTCAAGCCCTGTGCGCCGGCGGCCTCGTGTCAGAACGAAGAGAGGAGCCAACATGATCCTGGTATTGCGTCCGGAAGACATCGACGGCCTGATCAGCATGAAAGAGGCCGTCGACCTGGTGCGGGAGGGGTTCGCCCAGTGGGATCGGAATCCCGACATAAGCATGGTGCGCCGGCGCACGCACATGCCGTCCAACGTGCGCGTCAGTGTCCATCAGGGGGGCCTGCCCGAGGTCGGGGTCACCGGCCTCATGACCCACTGCGAGTGGACCAAGAATCCGGTCCACGGACAGCATTCCATCGAGGCCTTTCCCGTGCGCGGACGGCCCACGCAGGTCCTCTTCGATTCCGAGACCGGAGAGCTGCGCTGCCTCATCATCGGCGAACCCAGACCGCGCGAGCTGTCCCTGAGCGGGGTCTCCGCCCTGCGCACCGCCGCCAACAGCGCGGTGGGTACGGACCTTCTCGCGCGCAAGGACGCCAGCACCATCGGCATGCTGGGATCGCAGAACCAGGCCAAGTATCACCTGCTGGCGCTGCGGGAGATACGCAACCTCACCAGCGTCAAGGTGTTCAGCCCGAACCCGGAGCACCGGAAGGAATTCGCCGATGAGATGGGCGACCTCACGGGACTGGAGATCCGCCCGGTGGAGAGCGCCCGGGAGGCCGTCAAGGACGTCGACATGGTCATCGCCGCCACCAGCTCCAATGTGCCGGTGCTGGACGGTCACTGGCTGGAACCCGGCGTTCATCTGACCTCCATCGTCCTTAGCAACATCGGTCTGATGCGCGGCGGCTTCGTCCCCAAGATGCGCCAGGAGCTGGACGACGAGAGCATGCGGCGCGCCGACGTCATCGGTGTCAACTCCCGCCAGACCATCGAGGTGGACCAGCCCGGCGACTTCGTCGAGCCGCTCGAAAAGGGCATCATCTCCTGGGACAAGATCGTCGAGGCGGGCGAGATCCTGAATGGAGTGAAGCCCGGCCGCACGGACGCCGGCCAGATCACGCTGTTCAAGAATACCGGCGGGGTGGGGATCTCGGACGTGGCCATCGGCGGCAAGCTGTACCAGTTGGCGCGCGAACGCGGACTGGGCATCGAGCTGCCCATCGACGGCGCCGAATGGCGCGAGCCGCTCTAGGGCCGAGGCACCCTCGCCCTTCGGATCTCCCGCGCTTCCCGCCGGCGCCAGTCGCGCTGCCCGGGTGTGGAAAGGATACGGTCATGACCCTGATCCTGAACAACGACGACGTGAAACAGGTGCTCACCATGGACGTCACCATGGCGGCCCTCGAGAAGGCCTACGTGGAGCTGGTGGACAAGGAGGCCGTCTGCCGTCCGCGCATCGACCTGCAGGTGCCCACCTCGGACCCCGAGAAGCTGTACCAGTGGGGCACCATGGAAGGCGGCTCCACGTCCGGCTACTTCGCCATCCGCATGAAGTCGGACATCATCTACGAGCAGGAATACAATGGCGCCATCACGCAGGAGAAGTACTGTGTGCGGCCGGGCCGCTTCTGCGGCCTGATCCTGCTCACCAGCATCGAGAACGGCGAGCCCCTGGCGCTGCTGAACGACGGCCACCTGCAACACATGCGCGTGGGCGCCGACTCCGGCATCGGCGCGAAGTACATGGCGCGCGAGGGCGCCGCGGTGGTGGGCATGGTGGGCTCGGGCGGCATGGCGCGTTCGCACCTGGAAGCGTTCATGAAGGCCCGGCGCATCGAGCGGGTGCAGGTCTACAGTCCCACCAAGGCGAACCGGGAGGCCTATGCCCGGGAAATGACCGAGCAGTTCGACGTCGAGGCCGTGCCCTTGAGCGACCCGGACGCGGTCTACAAGGGGGCCGACATCCTGGCGGGATGCACCGATTCGGCCGTGGACATCATCAAGGGGGCGCTGGTGGAACCGGGCACTCACATCACTTCCATCGGCGGGCGGCCGGATGCCGAGACCTTCGAGCGCATCGAGCTCTCGTTGAGGCTGGGTACCGCGCCGGCGCCCTGGGGCCTGGATGAGTTCGCGCTGCCGGACGAGTACATTACCTACGCGGCGCGCCCCGAACACGACGCCGGATTCAAGATGAAAGGCAAGCGCCGCCGCGCTCATGGGGTGCAGGGGGGCGACAAGAACGTGATGCTCGCGGAGTTGCTGGCGGGGCGCCACCCGGGCCGGACTTCAGCCGACCAGGTCACCTATTCGGAACGGGGCAACGTCCAGGGAGCACAATTCTATTCGGTGGCCGGCAAGGTCTACGAACTGGCCAGGGAGCGCGGCCTGGGGAAGGAGATTCCCACGGAGTGGCTGCTGCAGGATATTCGCGATTGATCGCGATTGAATGTGAGGGCCGTGTACGGGGCATTGCGAAATCCGGAGACGCCCCTGCACGCTGCCGAGCATTCTGCTCCGCCTGAGCTTCGCCGTTGATCGTTGCCACGCATGCCCAGCGTCAACGGATTTCGCAATACCCCGTACACGGCCTCGGCTGATACGCGGGGAACAAGGAGGGCAAGGCGCCATGCTGATTCTGAACAACGATGAGATCGAAGGCCTGCTAACCATGGACACCTGCCTGGAGGTGCTGAACAAGGCCTACCAGCAACTCGCCGACGGCCACGCGGTCAACCGCCCGCGCACCGATCTCTATCTGCCCTTTCCCGAGACCTCGGGGGTGTACGCCTTCAAGTCCATGGAGGCGGGGCTGTTCGATCCCAAGGTGGTGGCCCTGCGGATCAATTCGGACGTGATCCGCTGGGAGGACCGCGGCGACCGCGTCGTCAAGGACAAGATCCCCAAGGCGCCGGGCGGCAAGTGGGTAGGGCTCGTGCTGCTGTTCTCCGCCGAGACCGGGGAGCCCTTGGCCATCTTCCCGGACGGAGTGATCCAGGCCTTCCGCGTGGCGGCTTCCAGCGCGGTGGCGGCCCGGTACATGGCGCAAGAGAACGTGACCTGCCTGGGGATGCTCGGGTCCGGCTGGCAGGCCCGCGCCCACGTGGAAGCCTTCTGCAAGGTGCGCTCGTTCGAAAAGGTGCTGGTGTTCAGCCCGACCCAGGCGAACCGCGAGGCGTTTTCCGAGGAGATGGCGGCGAAGGTCGGCGTGCCGGTGGAACCGTGCGCGGACGCCGCGATGGTGGCGGAGCAGTCGCAGGTGCTGGTGGCGGCCACCAACGCCATCACGCGGGTCATTCCGCCGGAATGGGTGCGGCCCGGTCTTCACTTTACCTGCGTGAAGCCGTCGGAGCTGGGCGACGACACCGTGGCGCGCGCGGACCGCGTGGTGCTGCACACGCGCAAGGCCGCGCCGGAGAACTACATCGCGGGGATGGGCGACGAGCGCGTCGTGGCCCACGACCCGCTGGAATTCCTCAACGCGGCGGACAAGGATGCCGTGGAGCGGCCCAAGGAGCCGCCCTGGGTGGACGCACCGGAACTCAAGGACGTGGTGTCCGGGAAAGTGGCCGGGCGCACGAGCCCGGAGGAGTCCACCTGTTTCATCAACACCATCGGTCTGGGGCTGCAGTTCGCGGCCGTGGGCGGCGCGGTCTACGCGGAGGCCAGGGCCAAGGGGGTGGGGCGGGAGATTCCGACGGAGTGGTTTTTGGAGTCGGTGCACCCGTAATCGAGTGGACGGCAGCGATGGCGGGTCAGGCACCCGCGGGGATGGAGGGCGGACCCAACATCCCCGCGGGTGCCTGACCCGCCGTCGCTGGACGGTGAAATACAAGGCGCCGGGGGCGGGCTCACACCGCCGGCAATCAAATAGAGTTTCGGTGCATCCGCCCGATTAACGCTTCCAGTGGCGGGCCACGTCGCTCACCCTTACCGCCCGGCTGCCGTGGCGGATCTGATAGAGTGTCCTGCCGGTTAACTCGAGACAGCTCAGGGCGTTGCCGTAGACCAGGCCGGTGTCGAGGCCGATCTTGTAAGGCAGGTCGAAGAGGACCTCCTGCATCGGCGTATGGCCGAACAGGACGGTGTGCGGTAACGGATGCGGGTTCATGATGAACTCGTGCCGTATCCAGATGAGCTCCTCGCCCACCTGCTCCTCCCACGCACGCCGCGGATTGATGCCCGCGTGCACGCACAGGAAGTCATCGACGAAGTACCACGGCTCGAGCCGCAAGAAGAACTCGGCGTGTTCCGTTGGCAGCGCCGCCAGAAGACGCTGGCCGTCCGCCGCGGTAGGGGAGCCGGTCGGGGCCGCCAGGCCATAGCTGGCGAGGGTGGCCAGTCCGCCGTTCAGGAGGAAGGCGTCACCGTGGCGGCCCGACAAGTCCATGTACGACAGCATCATGTCTTCATGGTTGCCACGCAGGAACACGGTCTTCTGGTCGCCGTGCCGGCTGAGATCGGTGAGATAGTCGACGACCCCCTTCGAGTCGGGGCCGCGGTCGATGTAGTCGCCCAGGAAGACGAGGGTGTCGTCGCCTTCGAGGGGAAGGCTTGCGACGAGGGACGACAACTCGTCCAGGCATCCATGCACATCACCGATCACGTAACACTTCATCGTTCTCTTGCACTTCCCTTACGGCTCCGGTACCGATGCGCCATGAGTCTCAAGGACCTGTACCTGAAGCCCGGTTTCGTGACCGGTGTGGTGCTCGTGCTGTTGGGAGCCGGCAACTGGATCATCGGTTCCGTGCAGGTGAACCACTACCGCGCGGTCGTGGCGGCTGGCTCCGATTCGGGAACGGAGGGTGGTTACGGCGGGGTTGGAACGCGGGCGCCGCAGGGGAACAGGGTGATCCTCGGTCGCATCCATGAAGAGAGGGAGCAGTACGACGCCGCGAAGGTGAAGATGGACTTCTTTTACGTGGTACTGACGGGCGGCCTGATACTCTTTCTGGCCGGTCTCGCGCTGGCCTGCTTCGCTCTCTTCAGGTCGTCCGCGATTGCGCGCTCGGCGGAGTCGCGGAACTGACGGCGGACGACCGGAGCGGATCAGCCAGACACCACGTTAGCGAGAAGGCTTGGACTTCTGGTACTTCCGGTAGTCGTAACCGGTTGCCATGGACAGCAGCAGGTCCTCCATGCCCCCGTCCTTCTCCCGCCTGAGAATCAGCAACCGCTCGAAGAAATCGCGAAAGGTCTTCTGAATGCGCTGGCGCTCCCCGTTGTCGCGCAGGTAGAAGTCGTGCAGGCTGGTGACGGCAGTCCGGAGGGCCGAGAAGCGCAGCTCGTTGGGGAAGGAGTCCCACTCGGGCAGCGACAGGGGACGCAGCCCTTCGTAGCCCATGATCAGTTCCTCGAAGCGGTCCAGCCGGTAACGTCCTTCGTGGTAGCACACGGCATTGACGGTCGTGGCAAGGTCACAGATGAATTTCCCGCGGCAGGCCTTGTCGAAGTCCATGATCCCGACCAGGCGCGATCCCTTGAACTTCATGCTCTCCCAGGACAGATTGCCGTGAATGATACCCTTCGGGAGATTATTGTCGAGGTAGGACTCAAGGTAGTTGACTTCGTCATCCAGCACCCGAACGATGGTCTTGAGGTGCGGAGGGAGGATCTTTCGTACCTCCTGGTACAACGACGCCACCCTCGGGAAGGAGAAGCGGTTTTCCACGCCCTTCTTGTATCCTCGGCCGATCAGATGAAGGTCGGCAAGCACGCGCCCGGCGGCGGCAATCTGTCCCCGTGTCAGGTCCGCCACGGGCACCTCGGCGCCATCGATGTTGCGGCTGGCCGAAATGAACCGGCCGTCGGCCTGAAGGTAGTGCTGCCCGCCCCGGCTCTTCAGGGGCTGCAGGCACTGGAAGCCGTGGCGCCGCAGGAACAGGAGGAGTTCGATGTCATGCTTGACCTCGTTCTCGCTCTTGAATCCCTCGATGGAGACGAGGAACTTGCCTCGCTTGGTTTCGAGAATGAAGAACGCCTCGGCGGATTCGCGATGGAGTCCCGCGGCGGAGAAGGGTTCACCGAGGGAGAATTCCTCGGCGATATCCGCCAGTTCCCGGGCGTTGGGCTGGGAGAATACGTCAGCTAGGATATGTCGTTCCGATGGTTTCGCATCCGTGGATAACATATGGTACCTATATTACTCAGTTGGCGACTATTTGTCAATAAACTTATCAACAACCTATCAACAAGGCCCCCAGACAACCCGTGCTCAGCATAAATGGCCGAGATGCCCGGGCGGCTTGTGGTTCCGTATACAAGCACTTATCGTGCCAGCGGTAAGTGCTTGTATTTGCGACAGTTCTTTCCAAGCCTGCTCGACAATATCGTCGCCCCAGATCGGCCAAGTTATAAAATATCTATTCTTTTCAATAGGTTATAAGATTCGACGTTTATGTCGCTCCGTGGAGGACCTGGCCGACACGATTGTCGCCCAGGTGCATTGCAGTCCGACATCCGTAAGGATAGGATGGAGGAGAGCAAGGAGGATCCCGCCATGGGCGAAGATGATGCCGAGGACGGCCTGGACGGCGCGGGCCTCGAAGGCACGACGGACGGAGAACGGCCGGATCTCTACTATCACGGGATCATCCGGCGCCTCTCGCACCGCAAGAACAACGGCGTGGTCCGCACCGCCAGCGGCCGGGATGTAAGGTTTTCCTATCAGATGGTGCGCATGTCCGGCCCGGTGACCTCCCCCAAGGGTCTCAAGGAAGGTATGGTGGTGGGTTACGACCTCGGCTGGACCGGACACGGGCTGCGGGTCACCAGGATCAGGACCTATCCGCGGCCGGAACGCGACGTCAAGGCACCGGCGCCGGCCCCGAGCGAGGCAACGGCTGCCGTCGAGGACGGCCCCGCGCCAGCGCCGGACGGTCCTCGGCGGGACGTGTAACCGGCGCCCGAAGAACCGGACCGGACGCTATTGGGCAGCCCCGCCCGCGAGGACGAGGATGTGGCTCGACAGCAGTTCTCCCACGAATACACCCAACAGGGCGATGTAGAACAACCCCGTCGCCGCCATGGTGTTGTTGAAGTCCGTCAGGGTCTTCCAGATCATCCAGGACAGCGCCAGCGGCGCGGCCTGGGCCACCAGGAAGCGGGACGACAGCAGGACCAGGTGGTGGCTGAAGAGCCGTTCCACGGTCGCCTCCGTGGCGGCGGTTCCAAACAGGTAGAGCAGGGCCGTCCCGAACATCTCCAGTCCGGTCTGAATGACCAGCATGGCGACGAAGAAGCGGAAGACGCGAAAGAACGGTTCGAGGCTCTGACCCGTTTCGATCAGGTACCAGTGGCCGATCAGCATGCCCACCGTCACCGCGCCCAGCAGCAAGGCCGAGACGACGAAGCTGAGCGGCAGGAACACCGCTTCGACCGGACCCAGGGAAGGGCCGGAGAAGGCGTAGGACGCGACTATCAGGCCGCCGAGTCCGGTCAGGATGGCGGTGGAGAAGAAACGCGCGCGCAGAAAGCCCCGTTCCCCCCAGAGCGATACGAAGTACAGGATCAGAAAGAGGGTGAAGACCGCCAGGAGGAGCACTCCCAGGACGTCACGAACCCCGCTTCGTTCGGGGAGAAGATCGATCTGCCCCCACAGCGCCAGCACCGCGGCGATGACGAGCACGCCGGCGGTGGATTTGTAGAAGCCCCGCTCCAGATCGTTGAACGGTGTCGCCGACAGGCCCACCAGCCCGCCCACGGCAACCTGGTAGAGAAACATCACGAACGCCGCGCCGTAAGGGTTCATGGCTCCGTTGCTTCCTCCCTCGGGCTTGGCCCGGGCTTGGTGGCGACGTGAAGACAGACCGCGCCCCGCAGGTACCGGCGGATGCCCGTCTCCACGAAACCCACCCCGGCGAGCGTTTCCGCCACCGTCTCCGGCGATACGAACGACCGCACCGAGTCCGACAGGTAACGGTAGGCCGAGGGATCGCCGCTCACCACCCCGCCGATGCGCGGCATGAGCCTGCCGAAATAGAGCCAGTAAAGGTGCGAGAAGAGCCCGTGAGGCGGTGGGAACATGTCCAGCGACGCCACCTGTCCACCAGGTTTGAGGACGCGGTACGACTCGCGGAAAAACGACTGCAGGTCGCCCACGTTGCGCAGCACGAAGGCGCTCATGACCGCGTCGAACGCCTCGCTTCGCACCGGCGCGGCCAGCGCGTGCGCCAGAACGTAATCGGCCCGGGATGCCGCACCCGTCCGCACGGCCTGTTCACGGGCGCGCTGGAGCATGGCCCGCGAGAAATCGACGCCGACCACGCGCGCGCCGGGCGCAAGCACCCGGCAGGCGTCCAGGGCCAGCGCTCCCGTGCCCGTGCCCATGTCCAGCACCCATGCCGGGCGGCCGCTCAGGCCCAGGGCACGGATGAGCTTGCGGCGCCACAACGAATCGAGCCGGAAGCTGATGATCCGGTTGAGCAGGTCGTAGCGTCCGGCGATGCGATCGAAGATGTTTCGGACCTGGGTATCGCGGGAGGCAAGCCGATGGCGCGCGGGCATTAATGATTGCGGTCCGTGAGCAGGCGCGCCAACCCCTTGAGGGCGTCCCGCGCGACCGGGTCCGGCAGCGTGTCCACCTCGCGGCACGCCTTGAGGGCGTACTTGCGGGCGAAGTCCCGCGCACGCTCGATGACGGTGCCGTTGCCCATGGCGTCGAGGGCGCGCTGGATGTCGTTTTCGGTGGGCTCCCGCGACTGGAAGACCTGGGTGACGGCCCTGTGTCCGTCGAGAAGGGAAAGCACGATGGGCAGTGACGGGTTGCCGTCGCGCAGGTCCATGCCCGTGGATTTGCCCAGCAGGTCGCGCCGGCCCACGACGTCGAGCACGTCGTCCATCATCTGGAAGGCGATGCCCAGGTTGAGCCCGAAGTTCGCCGCCACCTCCACCTGCTGGCACGGCGCTCCCGCGATGTAGGCGCCGAGCTTGGCGCCTGTCTGAAAAAGCGAGGCGGTCTTGCGCTCGACGATCTCGATATAGTCGCGCGCGGTGACCGTGCGGTTGCGGTTGAAGGAACCTTGCAGGATCTCGCCCTCGGTCAGGCTGGTGCACGCGTCGGCGGTCCACTGCACCACCTGGTCGTCGAACTTGCCGGCGAACTCGAAGGCCTTGATGAAAAGGAAGTCCCCGGTCACGAGCGTGCGGGTGAGACCGTAACGCTTGTAGGCCGACTCCTTGCCGCGCCTGAACTCGGCGCCGTCGATGATGTCGTCGTGCAGCAGGGTCGCGGCATGGATCAGCTCCATGGCCGTGGCGATGTCCACGACATCGTTCACCCGCTGGCCGTGGAAGGCCTTGAAGGCGAGCAGGGTGATGACCGGCCGAATACGTTTGCCGCCGCCTCCGATCAGGTGGGAGGCTATTCGGGTGAGCTCGGGCTCCTTCGAACGGGTGCACTCCGCCAGCCTCTGCTCCACCAGCTCCAACTGGTCGGCGACAAAGCCGTAAGGATCCACCGCATCACGCGGTTCCAGGGATTCTTCAGCGGTATCCGTCAGAAAAGCCTGAAGATCACTCTCATGGTCTTGCTGTGGCAGAGGGGACTCCGTTCAGGATGGTCTTTTCGTTCAGATAGTGGTGCGAAAGGGGGGAATTGAACCCCCACGGGATTGCTCCCACAGGATCCTGAATCCTGCGCGTCTACCAAATTCCGCCACTTTCGCACGAACGGGAAAGACCTTATATGTATCAACGGGAACGTTCTTGTCAAGTTCGTAGGAGGCAATAATGTCTGCTACTATGACGTCTGCGCTGAAATGGGTGAAATTCTGATCATCGAGAGACAGCCCATCCTGCGGGAGGCGTTGCGCCAGTTCCTGTTTCCGGAGCATCACGCCACCGTCCGGGAAGGATGGCTTGGCGCGCAGGACGTCGCGGGACACGATCTCGTCATCGTGGACCGCGATTGCCTGGACGCGGGCGAGGGTGCCGTGGACGAGGTGCTCGGTGCCCTCGCACGCCTCGGGGTTCCAAGCGTTTGGCTGCACACGGGGCCGGCCCCCGCGCTCCGCCCCAAGGGCCGCACGGCCGCGGTGCCCAAGCCGCTGGAGGTCCCGGCCCTCGAAGCCGCGCTCCGGTTGCTGTTGCCGTCGGCATCCGGGGACCTCCCTGGAGTCGACGCGGCGGAAGAGGGCGAACCCTTGGAGTACCCGCCGCCCGCCGGAGCGATCATCGAGTTGACCGAGGTGGTGGAGGACCCCGACGAGGAGCCGTAAGCCGGACCGAAAGCGGAAAGCAGATACCCATGCCCCGAGAAATCGCCAAGTCGTACAGTCATCAGGAGGTGGAAAGCCGCTGGTACGAGCGCTGGGCCGAGGGCGCGCACTTTGCCCCCAACGGCACCGGCGGTCCGTCCTATTCCATGGTCATTCCGCCTCCCAACGTCACCGGTTCCCTGCACATGGGCCATGCCTTGAACAACACCCTCCAGGACGTGCTGTGCCGCTTCCACCGGATGGACGGACACAACGTCCTGTGGGTGCCCGGCACCGACCACGCGGGCATCGCCACCCAGAACGTGGTGGAGCGGCAGCTCGCGGACGAAGGGCTGGGGCGTGGCGACCTGGGCCGCGAAGCGTTCATCGAGCGCGTGTGGAGCTGGCGCGAGGAGACCGGCGGCACCATCCTGCGTCAGTTGCGCGCCCTCGGCGTTTCGTGCGACTGGAGCCGCGAGCGCTTCACCATGGACGAGGGGCTTTCCCGAGCGGTGCGCGAGGCCTTCGTGTGCCTCTGGGAGGACGGGCTGCTCTATCGCGCGGAACGGTTGATCAACTGGTGCCCCCGCTGCAAGACCGCGCTGGCCGACATCGAGGTGGTGCACGAAGAGGTGGACGGCCACCTGTGGCACGTGCGCTATCCCCTGGTGGGGGAGGGCGAGCTGGTGGTGGCCACCACCCGGCCGGAGACGATGCTGGGCGATACCGGCGTCGCGGTCCATCCCGAGGACGCGCGCCACGCCACGATCGTGGGTCGGCACGCGCGTCTTCCCGTGGTGGGACGCGATATCCCCGTGGTGGCGGACGCCTTCGTCGATCCGGAGTTCGGCACCGGCGCGGTGAAGATCACTCCGGGACACGACTTCAACGACTTCGAAATCGGCTTGAGAAACAATCTCGAACTCATTAATATCCTTGATGATGACGCAGCGGTGCGCCGAGAAGCGTTCGCTCCTGCGGACGCTCCGGCACCCGCTTGGGTCGAACGTTACGCCGGCCTCGACCGCTATGCCGCGCGCGAGCGCATCGTGCGGGAGCTGGAGGAAGCGGGCCTGCTGGCCCAGGTCCAGCCCTACCGCCACGCCGTGGGCAAGTGCTACCGCTGCCACACGGCCATCGAGCCCTATCTCACCCCGCAGTGGTTCGTGAAGATCCAGCCGTTGGCGGAGCCGGCCATGGACGCCGTGCGCCAGGGCCGCACGCGCATACTCCCCGAGGGGTGGAAGAACTCGTACTTCGCGTGGATGGAGAACATCAAGGACTGGTGCGTGTCGCGCCAGATCTGGTGGGGCCATCAAATTCCGGCGTGGTACTGCGCCGGGTGCAACCCTGCGCTCGCGGCGGACGGCGGCGGCCGGATCGCGCCGGAATGCCTCCCCGTGGTGGCGCGCACCGCGCCGGAGCGCTGCGCGACGTGCGGCGGCGACCGTTTCGTGCAGGATCCCGACGTCCTCGACACCTGGTTCTCCTCCGCCCTGTGGCCGTTCTCCACCTTGGGCTGGCCCGACAAGACCGCGGAACTCGCCGCCTTCTATCCCACGGCCGCGCTGGTCACGGGTTTCGATATCCTGTTCTTCTGGGTCGCGCGCATGATGATGATGGGGCTCAAGTTCATGGACGAAGTGCCCTTCCGGGACGTGTATATCCACGCCCTGGTGCGCGACCAGGAAGGCCAGAAGATGTCCAAGTCCAAGGGCAACGTCATCGACCCCCTGATCATGGTGAACCGCTACGGCGCCGATCCGTTCCGTTTCACCCTGGTGGCCATGACCGCCATGGGGCGGGACGTGAAGCTGGCGGAGGATCGCATCGCGGGCTACCAGCACTTCGTCAACAAGCTGTGGAACGCCGCGCGCTTCGCGCTCATGAACATCGACGACGACGTGCTCGCGGAACCCCGCCGCACACCGGCCGATCTCGCCGGGACCGATCTGGACCTGGCCGATCGCTGGATACTGTCGCGTCTCAGGGTCACGGTGGAGCGCGCCCGGGAAGCCATCCGTGCGTATCGGTTCAACGATTACGCGCACCATCTCTACCAGTTCACCTGGCACGAGTTCTGTGACTGGTACATCGAGATGAGCAAGCTGCGCCTCAACGGCGCGGACGGCTCCCGCACCACCCAGAGGGTGCTGCACACCGTGCTCCAGAACATCCTGCTGCTGCTCCATCCGCTGATGCCCTTCGTGACCGAGGAGTTGTGGAGCGCGGTCACCGCCCGGGAAGTCTCGTCGTCGCGGAGCAACGACATCATGGTCCAGCCCTATCCGACGGCCGAGGAGTTTCCCGCGGCTCCCGACACGGAGGAGGAGGTGGCGTTCTTGAGCGGCATCATCCGCGCGGTGCGGAACCTCCGGACGGAGATGAACGTGCCGCCTTCCAAAAAGGTCCGGGTCGTGCTGTCGGACTCCGAAGAACGCCTGGCCCTCGTACGCGCTCACGAACCGCTCTTGTGCGCGCTGGCGCGGACGGATTCGCCGGAATACCTTGCGCAAGGCCTCCGGCCCCAGCGGGTGGCCACGGCCATTGTGGAAACCACCCACGTGTATGTCCCGTTGGACGCCGCGGTGGATCTCGATGAGGAAAGCAGCCGTCTCAACCGCTCCCTGGAGAAGCTCGAGACCGAGATGGGGCGCGTGCGCAAGAAGCTCGCCAACGAGAACTTTACGGCCAAGGCACGGCCGGACGTGGTGGAGCGGGAGCGCGAGAAGGCGCAGGAGATGGAAGAGAAGATCGAAGCCCTGAACCGCAGCCTGGAGCGGATACGGGAGCTTCAGGCACAGTAAGGACGCCGGCGCCGGCACGGCCTTGCGCACCTGGGTGAACCTCCAATCATGGATTCGGCAAAGGACAAGTCCGGCCCGGACCTGGCCGGGGAGTTGACCGCGGCCGCCATCCTCCGCGGCCTGGGTACCCGGCGCCTCGGGCGCCGCGTCGACGTGTACCCGGAGCTGGTATCCACCAACCGCACCGCTCACGCGCTGGCCCAGGCCGGCGAACCCGAGGGCGCCGTCGTCATCGCGGAGGCACAGACACGAGGGCAGGGGAGAATGGGCCGGCACTGGGTTTCGCCGCCGGGCCGCAACCTCTACATCTCCTTCATCCTGCGGCCGCGGCTCGCTCCCGCCGAGTCCGCCAAAATCACGCTGCTCACCGCGGTGGCCCTGGCGGACACCCTGAACGAACACGTTCCGCGCGCGCCCCGGATCAAGTGGCCCAACGACATCCTGCTGGGAGGCCTCAAGGTAGCCGGCGTCCTGAGCGAACTCGCGTGCGAGTCCGAGCGGACGCTGTTCGTGATCGTCGGCATCGGCGTGAACCTGAACTACCCGCGCGCGCTCATGCCCGCGGAAATCCGCGCGCGCGCCACCTCGGTCATGGAGGAGGCGGGGACCGCGGTGGACCGGGCGCAGGTGACGCGTGCCCTGGTGCGCCACATGGAGAACCGCTACATCGAGTTCGAGGAGGGCGGGTTCGCGCCCATCGCGCGCCGCTGGAACGACTACGCGCGCATGGAAGGGCGCCGGGTGCTCGCGCACACGCCGGCCGGCGAGCGCGCCGGCCGCGTCCGGGAACTCGACGGGAGCGGCTTCCTGGTGCTGGATTGCGGCGGCGGCCGGACCGAGCGCGTGGTGAGTGGGGACGTCGTCCTGGTCGACGGAGCGGAAGGAGCGTAGATGCTGTTGGCCGTGGACATCGGGAACAGCAACATGGTGCTGGGCGTGTACCGGGGCCGGGAACTGGTGACCCATTGGCGTCTGCTGACGGAGCCGCAACGCACGGTGGACGAGTACGGCGCCCTGATCACGCCCCTGGCGGCGTCCCAGGGCATTCAGGCCGACGACATCGACGCCATCATCGTCTCCTGCGTGGTGCCGCCCATGGTCGGCATGATCGACGAGTTGGGACGGAAGTTCTTCGGCGTCAAGCCGCTGCTCGTGGGGCCGGGCCTCAAGACCGGCATGCCGATTCTGTACGACAGCCCGCAGGACGTCGGCGCCGACCGCATCGCCAACGGCGTCGCGGCCTACGACCGTTTCGGCGCCGCCTGCGTCGTCATCGACTTCGGCACCGCCACTACCTTCGACTGCGTTTCCGACAACGGCGAATACTTGGGCGGACTGATCGCCCCCGGCCTGGTCATCGCCCTGGAGGCCCTGTTCCAGCGGGCGTCGAAACTGCCCCGGGTGGAGGTGCTGCGCCCGAGCAGCGTCATCGGCAAGTCCACGGTGCACTCCATCCAGTCGGGCATCTACTACGGTTACGTCGGTTTGGTGGACGGCATCGTCCAACGCATCGAGCGGGAGAACCGCATCAAGGCGCGGGTGGTGGCCACCGGCGGGGTGGCGTCCCTCCTCGCCCACGAATCGGCGGTGATCGAGGACGTGGACGAATTCTTGACCTTGGAAGGGTTACGTCTTATTTACGAAAAGAACGCGACTCCGTCGCAGCGCAAGCGCAGATCTTGATGCAAGTTCACGGGAGGGTGATTCATGGCAATTGAAGCTGGCCGGTTACGCAACGTCGGATTGCTGGGGCACCGGGGGGCGGGCAAGACCTCCCTGGGCGAGGCGTTGCTTTTCGCCGCCGGCAGCACGAACCGGGTGGGCCGGGTAGACGACGGCAGCTCGGCTTTCGACTACGAGCCCGAGGAGATCCATAGGCAGGTGTCCATCTCCAGCGCCTTTCATTCCCTGGAGTGGCAGAAGACCACGTGCGTCCTGGTGGACACGCCGGGTTTCGCCACCTTCCTGCCGGAGACGGTCCATTCGTTGCCGGCCTGTGGCGGCGCCGTCTTCGTCCTCCATGCCGGCGCCGGCCTGCGGGTAGAGGCGGAACGCCTCTGGGCCTTCGCCGCGGAGCGCGGCCTTCCCCGGATGTTCTTCGTCAACCGCCTGGACCGCGAGGAATCGGACCCGATGGAGGCGGTGGACGCCATCGTTGGGGAACTGGGAGGCAAGGCGATCCACGTACAGGTCCCCATCGGCCACGGAGAAGGTTTCCGCGGCGTCGTGGACCTGATCCGCATGAAGGCGGTGTGCAAGGAAGGAGACAACCCGGAAACCGAGGAAGACATCCCCGCGGAGCTTCAGGAACGCGCCGAGGAGATGCGCGTCAGCCTGATGGAGAACGTGGCGGAGACCCAGGACGAGCTGCTGGAAAAGTACCTGGAGGGGCAGGAGCTGACCGCGGAAGAGCTCTCCGAAGGACTGAGGGCCGGCGTCCAGGCCGGATCCCTGTTCCCGGTACTGTACGGCTCGGCGACCCGGAGCATGGGCGTCGCGGCGTTGCTGGACGGCATCGTCGCATGGTTCCCCACGCCGCTGGAGGAGGCCGCCGCCGAGGGCCGGAACCCGGTGACGGAGGAGGAAGAGACACGCGACAAGAGCGCCGACGCGCCGTTTTCGGCTTTCGTCTTCAAGACCATCGTGGACCCCTTCGCGGGCCGCCTTTCCATCATGCGGGTACTCTCCGGGACGCTCAAGGCCGACAGCACGGTGTACAACCCGGCCAAGGACGCCAAGGAGAGGATTACCCACATCTTCCGACCGGAGGGGGGGAAGCAGGAGGAGGTCTCGGAAGCCGGTGCGGGCGAGATCGTTGCCGCCGCCAAGCTCAAGGATGTGGCCTCCGGCGACACGCTGTGCGACGAGTCGGCGCCGATCACGTACCCCAGGCCGGTGCAGTTCACCCCTTCCATCTCCTTCGCCCTGTCACCCAAGACCCGGGCGGACGAGGACAAGGTGCCCCAGGCGCTCCAGCGCATGATGGAAGAGGATCCCTCCATCACCATGCACCGGGACGACCAGACGCGCGAGTTCATCCTGTCGGGCACGGGCCAGCTCCACATCGAGGTGGTGGTGGACAAGCTCAAGCGCAAGTACGGGGCGGAAGTGGAGCTGAAGGCCCCCAAGGTCCCCTATCGGGAAACCATCCGCTCCAGCGCCAACGCCCAAGGAAAGTACAAGAAGCAGTCCGGCGGCCGCGGCCAATACGGCGATACATGGCTCAAGATCGAGCCGCTGCCGCGCGGCAAGGGCTTCGAGTTCGTCGACAAGATCGTCGGCGGTGCCATCCCGCGCAACTACATCCCCGCGGTGGAGAAGGGCATCGTCGAGACAATGACCAGCGGTTACTTGGCCGGATTTCCCATCATGGACGTGCGCGCGACCCTCTACGACGGATCGTTCCATACGGTGGACTCGTCCGACATGGCTTTCAAGATCGCCGCCTCCATGGGCTTCAAGAACGCCATGGAGGCCGCCAAGCCGGTGATCCTGGAACCGGTCATGGCCATGGAAGTGACGGTGCCCGACGAGTCCATGGGCGACGTGATCGGGGACCTCAACAGCCGCCGCGGCAAGGTCCTGGGCGTGGACGCCAAGGGACACAGCCAGATCATCAAGGCGCAGGTGCCCATGGCCGAAGTGTTGCGTTACGCCTCGGACCTGCGCTCCATGACCAGCGGCCGCGGCGAGTTCCAGTCGGAGTTCTCGCACTACGACGAGTTGCCGGCGCACCTCATGGAGAAGGTCCAGGCCGAAGCCAAGGCGAAGGCGGACGGGGACTAGCGGCCGACGCCACACTAGCTCTTGAAGGTCAAGGCGCAATGGGAATGGAGAAGAGCTTCGAACAATTGTCGGCGTCGTTGCTCTACTGCAACAAGTGCGGTCAGGCCATGCCGGTGCGCGAGCGCCTGCTGCTGGTCTTGCCCGACGGCGACCTCTACGATTACAGTTGCCAGCGCTGCGGCAGCTCGGTGGGTTCCCGGACCGTCAAGTCCGAGCCGCCGGCATCCGACGGGTTCCCGCGCCTGGTGCGAGGGCTCTGAGACCGGACGTGCGCCATGATCATCGACTTTCAAAGCCACATCTTCCCCGAGCACTACATGGAGGCCATGCGCGTGCGCGACGGCGCCGTCGTGCTGGAAGAGCCGGACCCTTACAGCGGCATGGCCTATCTTTACGACAAGAAGCTCAAGTGCCGCATCAACACCGCCATCTTCAAGGGTCGCAACGTCGAGCAACGGCTGGAGCACATGGACCGCCAGGGCGTGGACGTTCAGGTGGTGAGCATTCCCGCTCCGGGCGCCGACCGCTACGACCCAGACGACGCGATGGCGCTGGCGCGGGTGGCCAACGATGAACTGGCGGAAATGTGCAACCGCCATCCCGACCGTTTCGTCGGCCTGGCGACGCTGCCGACCGCGTCCATCGAGGCCTCGCTGGAGGAGCTGGAGCGGGCGGTCGAGGAGCTGGGGCTGCGCGGGTTCGGGTGTTTCACCAACCTCAACGGCCGCCCCCTGGACGACGAGGTCTTCTTCCCCCTTTACGAGAAGCTCGCGGAGTACGAGCTGCCGGTCTACCTCCATCCCACCGCGCCCCTCGCCACCGAGGCCGTGGGCCTCGACATCATGCCCATCCTCATCTACGGCTGGGCCTTCGACAGCACCGTGGCCATGACCCGGCTGGTGTACGGACGGGTGCTGGAGAGGTTTCCAACGCTGCCCTTCGTGGTGGCGGACGTGGGCGGGGTGCTGGCCTTCTTCGGACAGCGGGCCATCAACATCTACACCGGCCGCACCGAAGAGATGCGTGAACGCTACGGCCTCAGGGAGAATCCGCTGGACTCGTTCCGGCGCTTCTTCGTGGACACCGCCGACCATCCGGTGAACACCCTCCGGTGCGTCATGGACTTCTTCGGCCCCGAGCAGTTGGTGTTCGGCACCAACTATCCCTACGGGCCCGACGACGGCTGCGGCTTCATCCGCAACAGCCTCAAGGCCATCGACGACCTGGGGCTGGCGCCGGAGCCCAGGGAACGGATCCTCGGAGGCAACGCCGCCCGGATCCTGCACATCGGGGAGAGACACGACACCAGGCCAAACTCATGAGACGGGGACCCTTCGGAACGTGTCTCTCGCGAAACAGGCCGTGTCAAACCTCCGGTTGGATGGGAATGGGCACCTATGCCCCTAGTCGTCATTCCCGCTTCCGCGGGAATGACGTTCTTGTTACGTAGCTGCCTCATGAGTTGTGACACGGCCTGGAATGCGGAAATGACGAGTTCGGGCTCAGTGTCCTTGATATGGGATCGGATCCCAGGAGACCCATCATCATGACCGAACCCCTACATGAAATTCGTTACGGCAAGGCCGCGCGCACGCTCGTCATGGGGCAGAACGGCGTGGTCGCCGCGGGCCATCCGCTGGCGTCGGTGGCCGGGCTCAAGATGATGCAGCGGGGCGGCAACGCCGTGGATGCCGCCGTCGCCGCGGGGTTCGTCCTGGCCGTGGTGAAGCACGAGGCCTGCGGACTCGGCGGCGACCTGTTCTCCCTCGTCTACATGAAGGACGAGGGCAGGGTCCGGGCGCTCAACGCCAGCGGTCCGGCCCCCGGCAACGCCAGCATCGAGGCCTTCAAGAGCCGCGGTCTCGACGCCATTCCCACCTCGGGGCCATTGAGCATCGCGGTGCCCGGAGCGGTGGAGGGATGGCTGGAGTTGCACCGCCGCTACGGCACCCTGGACCGCGCCGAAGTCTGCGCCGACGCCCTGACTCTCGCCCGCGAGGGCTTTCCCCTGTACCACGCCCTGGCCGGCTCCATCGCGGACTGGGCGCCCTCGAGTCCCGACATCCATCGCTATTTTCGAGCACCCCTGGAAGACCTCACGCCGGGGAGGATGCTGCGCCAGCCCGAACTGGCGGCGGTGCTGGAAGCCATCGTGCGCGACGGCCGCGACGGTTTTTATCGCGGCGACGTGGCCGCGCGGATGTGCGCCGGCATTCGCGACCAGGGCGGCCTGTTCGAGGAGCGGGACCTGGACGGGGAGTTCGCCGAGTGGCTGGAACCCCTGAGCACCGATTACCGCGGCTACCAGATCCTGGAGCAGCCGCCGGTGTCCCAAGGGTTCGTGATCCTCACCATGATGAACCTGCTGGCGGGCTACGACTGCGCGAAGATGAGCCGCACGGAATTGGCCCACGTGATGGTGGAGGCCAAGAAGATCGCCTTCGAGGACCGTATCCGCCATCTGGACGACCCGCGCTTCGGCAACCCCGAGGTGGAGCGCCTCATCAGCAAGGAATACGCCGACGCGCGCCGCGCCGACATCGGCGATTCCGCCGGCCCGGTATCCTCGTCCAGCGCCATGACCGGGAGCGACACCACGTACCTGTGCGCCGCCGACGGCCACGGCAACGTCATCTCGCTCATCGAGAGCGTGTTCTCGGTCTTCGGCTCGCGCGTGGTGGCGGGGGACACCGGTCTGGTCATGAACAACCGCCTGTGCAGCGCCCGGCTCGACCCCGACAGCGCCAACTCCCTGCGGCCGGGCAAGCGCCCCGCGCACACCCTCAACTCCTACATGGTGTTCCACAACGGCGAGTTGCTGGCCGTGGGCGGCACCCCGGGCGCGGACGACCAGCCCCAGACCAACGTGCAGGTCCTGCACAACTTCCTGGACCTCAAGATGGACCCCCAGTGCGCGCTGGAAGCGCCCCGCTGGAGCCATGTGCCGGGCACGCCGCCCAACGTCGGCTATCCCCAGAGCCTGCGCCTGGAACAGGGATTCCCCAAGGAGGTCATCGAAGGCCTGGCGGCCAAAGGCCACCCCGTCACGGTGGTGGAGCCCTGGTCCTTCGGCGGCGCCGCGCTCATCGCCAGGGACCCGCGCAACGGCACGCTCATGGCCGCCGCCGACCCGCGCCGGGACGGCTACGCCATGGGGTGGTAGGCAGGACGCAGGAAGAAGCCTCGACAGGAAGTCGGAAGGAGGCCAGTTTCGATAACGGTTTTATTTTGCTGGAACCGTCCTGTTTGACGGAGACTATTTGATAACTGTAAATACGCTAGTGTCCAGACCTTTGAGAATGTAGGGGGTCACTAGTGATGCTGGCCATTCAGCGCGTTCTTCTGATCGTGATACTCGCAGTGCTCCTGGTCTTCGGCGGACGGCTTGCGGAGGCCGGGGAATCGAGAGTGTGGCAAGCGTTCGATCGCCCCGCCGTTTTGTTGCTGTCAGGATTGCAGGGATGCGCGCCTACTCTCCGTGATGATGCATCGGAAGTCTCGCGTTGTTTGGCGGGTTGGTCGATCAATGAACTCCTGCTCGATGCGATGACCCGCTTGGCAACCGAGCGAGGCCAAGCGATCTTCGGCAGAAATTTCCGAATCGTCAATAACCTGAGTCACTCACCAGCAGGGAGCGGGCTCAGGGGCGGGCTTGACGTAGTACTGCCCTTTGGATCGTCGACCCTTTCCGGCGCTGCACGGCCCGAGTCAAGCGCCTTCTTCCTGCAGAACGGCTTGACCCGCTGGGTGGACGAGCGTGGCTCCAGCCGAAACGACTATCGCGCTGGCGCCGTTCGCCGTTTCGACCTGTCCGGTCAAGGCGCGTTGTCCGGTATCCTTGGCGTATCGGCATTTATGCAGCAGAGCCGTGAGTACCAGCATACACGGCTGGTGGTTGGGGCGGATTACGGCGGCAAGTGGGGACGCGGGACGATCAACATGTTCATGCCCGCGACGGGCTGGCGTCCCACACATACAGGGTACGAGGAGCGCGCGCTTGCCGGAACCGAACTTGTCTTACAGTTCAACCTCACCACCACGCTGTCCATGAAGACGGCGTTGGCCCGTTGGGAAGACGAAGACGGTCTTGGGGAATGGTCGACGAAGGGACGTGTAGCCGTGGAGTGGAGGCCGCATCGTTGGTTCAACATCGGCGCTTCATGGAGCGACTCTGGCACTCACCACGATTCCCACGAGTTTCGTCTAGCCTTCTCGATGCCCTTGGGGGACATGCGCCAACCGCAGTGGGAGGGCATGGGCGCCGTCGGCGGCGGTCCGACACCATCTTCCTTGGACGCTTGGAGCCCGGTCGCGAATGTGGGTGCGATCCAGGTGGCCACGCGTAAACGCGCCCGCGTTGATCCCGTTTCCGAGGCGACGGTCCGGTTCCTTCAGGAAAGCGCAACAACCGGCGACCAGATAAGTCTCGAAGTCCGCCTGTCGGCTGTCACATCTCGCGATCTGGACTTCGTTGTAACTCTCGCACCTGGCACGGGTACCAACCCTGCCGTGCCTGGCGTGGACTATTTTGACGAGCCCATCCCGGTCACGATTCCCGCGGGAACCTCCAGCGCAGCAGTGATCATCCAACTCCCACTCAATGCCGAACTGAACGAATCCCGATCTCTCATGGCCACGGTCACTGCGGCATCGTGACAGGTTAGAGCCTTCCCCGTTCGAGAAGTACTGGAGCCCGTCACGTGAATACTCGTTCACACGGCTTGAAGACGATCGCCTCCATATCGATAGTCGCGGTCGCGTGCACCCTTCTTGCGAGTTGTGGAGGTGGTTCTCGACCGGGGACCGGCGGTGGTGGGGACCAGATTACAATCGAACCACGCCCCCCACAGGACCGGCCGGATTTGGCTGTGGGCTCGCCTTCAGTGAACGACGCTAGCCTGCATGCGGGTGCGAGCTTCACCTTCTCGGCGACGGTGAGCAACAATGGCGACGCCGAGGCGCCGGCGACGACGCTCCGCTACTACCGCTCGACGGACGCGACGATCACGACGTCAGACACGCTGGTGGTGACGGACGCCGTGTCGGGGCTTGCCCCCTCCGCGAGCAGGGGGAAGTCGGCGCAGTTCACCGCGCCGACGGC
>Ga0209020_1000786_pt1 | contig 36782 bp, 36 predicted proteins | sample PinacodermBB_FD_187298 | JGI IMG/M metagenome (GOLD analysis project Ga0209020, IMG submission 187298) | Host-associated microbial community of the marine sponge Aplysina aerophoba from Gulf of Piran - sponge pinacoderm, lysed by bead... | ecosystem: Host-associated > Porifera > Sponge >... | reverse complement strand
CCAGACAGTTCCAGACAGTTCCAGACAGTTCCAGACAGTCACAAACAGTCACAAACAGTCACAAACAGTCACAAACAGTCAGCAGAATGCCCCACCGTGCATGCACTGGATGCGGCCATCGCCGGCCTGATTTTCGCCAACACCCCCGACGAAGCTGCCTGGCATCCTGGATGGGCACCTCCAAACACCAAACTGGACTTGTGTTCCCGCGCAGTCATTTCCGGACATGCCGATGGAGGCACTGTGCTTCAGGATCGCAGCAGCTGGTGTCCTTCATGGCCGTTCATCCAGCTCTCCAGAATCAATCGGGCCGCCTGGGCATCCACCGGCTTGCGGCTGGCAGGGCCTCCTGTCTCTTGCGCCTGCTTTTCCGCCTCAAAGGATGTAAGAAATTCATTGACGCAGTGATAATTGCGGTGGAACCGGGCCGCCAGTCGTCTGCCAAACTGGTGTGCCTGGCGACTCATGTCGGAGTCTGATCCATCTTCGTTGAGTGCCAGGCCGACGATAAAAGCGTCAGGCTGCCACTGCTCTACGATGCGACTGAGAAAGCCCCAGTCCGGGACGCCGGCCTTCGCCGGGACCAGGTGGGCTGCTGTAGCCGTGCGGGTCACGGCCTGGCCTACAGCCACACCGATCCTGCGTGTGCCAAAATCAAAGCCCATCACGGACTGGTAGGGAGGGAGCTGTATCTTGTCTTGCTTCTGCATCAAAGGTGCCTGTTTCCGGACAGCCTCCTAGGCATGTCCCGCTTCTGTACTGATAAGTGAAAGGGTGACCCCGACACGGGCGGCTGCCACTTCCAGCCGCTGTTCCGCCGGAGTGGAAAACAGGAGCGTTTTGTCGGCGGCGCCGTTGAGCCATGAATTATTGCACAGTTCCTGCTCCAGCTGTCCTGGCCCCCAGCTGGAACAGCCCAGCGAGATCAGGACTTGAGAGGGACCCTTATCCAGGGCTATGTCGGCCAGTATACTCCTGGACGATGTCAAGGCTATGTCGCCGGTGATGGCCAGCGATGAATCAGGATCCAGTGCCCCTGTGTAACTGTGCAGCACAAAGCTGGACCCCATGCTGACAGGCCCTCCCATGAATATGCGCTCTGGACAGTTTTTTTTTCGTTGCATCCGCTTTCCGGGGACGTCAATGCAGGCGAACAAGTCCGTGGTGTTGATATTCAGCGGTCTGTTGATAATCAGCCCCATGGCTCCGCGCTCGTCGTGTGCACACAGGTAAATAACGGTGCCGCAAAAGCGCGGATCGCTGATATGAGGCATGGCAAGTAGCAAGGAATTGCGGAGCGTTGTCTGAATACTGGTCATTACAGCTCTCCGGGTTGCCATGTGCCTGTTCAACAACCGATTACCTGGGAGACCGTTCGAGGATAGACCGCCCTGCTGTGAAGTGCCCGGACTTTGCTGTTTTTTACGCTGACTCCCGTAACAAGAACCAGGATGCCAGCTATTCCTGTAACCAGCCCGGCCTGTTGATTATCCTTCGGTTTTTAAATCTGTATCCACTCCACTTGTTCAATTTTTAACTGAATATCAATGAGTTACATAGCTCAATTGTGAACATTGTTGCCAGCATGCATTCTGGCAAACCAGTGGCTGGTTTTCATTGTCTGCCTACTCTGTTTCCTTTTCTCTCATCCGGAAAAATTCTGGAGAAGGGGGACGTCAGTCGCGTAGCAGGCCTCCGGGTTCAAAACGCCAGGTCCGTATGATCTCTATCATGTCGTAGCTTTGAAGCTCCGGCGGAAAAGACGCAAAGGGCGCTGCCAGGCGGACAATCCTGAGTGCTGCATCGTCCAGTACCTTGTGACCGGATGAGTGGACAATTTCGACCTTTTCCAGGCTGCCGTTCCTGCGTATCTGGACGGCAAGGCGCAGCTCGCCATAAATACGTTTTTCTCTCGCCCGGGCAGGGTAGTGGACAGTCCCTACCTGCATCACTTTGCGTCGCCAGGCTTCCTGGTAGAGGATATCGGCCTTGCGGGTTGATGCTGTGTTCATGCGGTGAATGACAGGACGTCTGGCGTAGGCTTGTCGCTTTTCCAGAAAGTCAGCCTCCAGACTGGCAATATCACTGTCTGGGTCGACGCTGGGTTCCGGCCGTTTCTCCGGGCCTGCCACGCCCCAGGGCACTAGCTGTCGTGGAGCCGCAGCACTGGCGTCCGGCCTTCTGACTGTGAGCTGCGTTGATATCTCTGGTGCGCCAGGTGGCGGGTGGAGCGGCTCCTGCTGGCGCATCACAGGAGCCGGTACTTCACTTTGGAAGGGGGCTTGCTGGTCGTTTGAGGGCAGCACATCGTCTTCCACCGTCCCGCTACCTATCTGGTTTTCCTGGGCCAGGTAATCAGCCCGGTCCGGTGCCTGGCTGGAGGGAAAGCGAGCCAGGGTGATTTCCAGTGCGCGCGGCGGGCGTGCCGAAGGCTCCAGCACAAATGCCAGTCCGAACAACAGCGCAAGGTGCATAGCCGCAGCACAAACCAGACACACCGACCACAAGCGGGTGTCACCGGACCAGAAGTGACCTGCCTGACGGAAACCGGTCGTCATGGAATCTTCCGCTCCGCGCCTGCCTCCCTGTGCCTGCGGGGGCGTTTCAACTGCGCGGCAATCACGTCCATGAGACGCTCTGCTGAATCATCGTCGCGCTCTTGTTCGAGCTGACGCAGCCCGGTCGGGCTGGTGACGTTGACCTCTGTCAGCCAGTCTCCTATGACGTCCAGGCCGACAAACAGCAGGCCTTTTTCCCGCACAACGGGGCCTACCTGTCGGCTTATCCAGAGGTCTCTCTCTGACAGCGGCTGGCTGACGCCCAGCGCACCGGCGGCCAGGTTGCCGCGATGTTCGCCTTTTTGCGGAACCCGTGCCAGGGCCCAGGGGGACGGCTCGCCATCAACCAGCAGGATGCGCTTGTCCCCCCTGGTGATGTCCGGAATGAAAACCTGGGCGATAATCTGGCGCTGTCCGTGGTTCGTCAGAGTTTCCAGTATGACGCCCAGGTTGGGGTCCCCCTTGCGTACCCGGAACACCGAAGCCCCCCCCATACCATCAAGAGGCTTGTAAACGACATCGTTTTCTTTATGCAGGAAGTCACGTAACCGGTTCATGTTCCGGCTGATCAACGAGGGAGGCGAGCACTCTGGAAACAGTGTGGCAAAATGCTTCTCGTTGCAGTCACGCAGGCTCGCTGCCCGGTTGACGACCAGTACACCCTCCCGCTCTGCCTGTTCCAGAATGTAGGTGCTGTAAAGAAACTCCCTGTCAACCGGCGGATCCTTACGCATCAGGATGGTATCCATATCTGCCAGTTTGCGCGCTTCTCTGGGCCCAAGGCTGAACCAGTCGCCAGAATCCGGGCGGACCTGCAGGGGAGCCATGTCTCCCATGGCGCATCCTTTTTCCTGGAAAAGGTCTCCCTGCTCCATATAGAACAAGTGCCATCCTCGTCGCTGGGCAGCCAGTAGCAGGGCCAGGGAGGTGTCTTTTTCAAAGTTGATCCCTGCCAGAGGATCCATGACTATGGCGAGGCGAATGCTCATGTTCGTGCCCACTGTTTTTCTGTGTCAATGACGTGTCGTGTTACGGCAGCAGAAGGCCGTCCGGGGATGTTCCCTGAGCAGCTGAAAATACGCAGCCGGGCGGTCAGGTGCCGTGTCCCTCGGTCAGGCGTACAAAACTGGCTGTCGCGGGTGCCAGCCCGACGGATGCGTGCACTTCGCCTCCCTGGCTGCGTATCAGAGCGGCAATCATAGCCTGGTGGTGCGTCAGGTGCAGGGCGGCAAAGCACAGCTCTCGCGCCATGGTCGTTTTCACTTCGACCGAGACGGGTTTCGACAGCAGCATCTCCGTTTTCATGATGCAGCACTTTTTCAGCTCGCTTTCGCCTATTGATGTCAGCCACAGACGCAGATCGCGGAGTGCTTTCAATCCTTCAGCCTGGCTGTTCTCCACGGCCCCTCCCCTGTGGCGTACATCATAGTCCGCCGTGCCCGTGTGTGCGGCCTGTCTGAGTGCCTGGTAATAATCGATGACATGGCGCAGGTGCTGCCCGATCGAGCTGGATAAAAGGGAGGGATGTGGTGCACTGTAGTCGATGTTTTTCAGGTTCTCGATGCAGCATGTCAGCTGATCTACTGCCTCGATGTTGCCTTTGACAATAGTGTTCATATTTCCAGGTCCGCAACGGAGTGTACGGGGGCATTGTTGCGAGAATACAACAAGTAAAAGAGAGCAAGAGGCGCGCTACACCAGTATATATATGACAAGGTTTGCGATCCTGCTGGCTCCGCGCCCTGAAACATCAGCATCAGGGCCAGTAGCCCAAAAAAAATGGCTACGCCCATTTGTGTGTACCAGCTTTTGGCCAGAATGCACACCAGCGCATTTCCTGGCTCTATACGGTCAAAAAACAGTTTGTTGAATGACAGCCTGAAAAAGCTGGTTGTGAAGGCAATGACAAGTATGGTCGCTGTCAAAAGGGTGGGCTGCACTATGTCGTCTACCAGAGCTCTCAATATCCATGACCCTGCGTACAAAACGAGTGCCAGACGAAAGACTCTGATGGCATGGCTGGCGTCGATCCATCGTTTGATAAAGAAAAACAGGAAAGACAGAAGCACGGCCAGACTGACGACGATCAGCCCCAGACGGGACAGGCTTTGGCTGCCCAGGAAGTAGAGCGACAGGATCCAGAAATAGCTTTCCAGGAACAAAAAGAGGCCATCGACAACAAAGACGGGGCGAACCCCTGTCCTTGTCGCCCATTGCCTCAGGTCCATGATGCGAACGGAGGGCGCGGCCAGGGCGGCTGACAGAGGGTGATTCGTTTGCCGTGTGCAGGCCAGCGTCAGGCCTATGCCCAGGAGAACAAAGGAGAAAACCAGAACAAGCCAGGCTGTCTGCTGGTTTCCGATCAGCAGTGAGCCCAGCAGCAGGCCCGTTTTGAGACAGATGGCCACGGTCAACTGGAAATTACCAAAGCGGTTGCCGCTGACAGAGCGGTTTTTGATCATGGTCGGCCGCGAGACAAACAAGGTACGCAGGGAAAGCCAGTAAAAGCAGCCATAGAAGCCGTTGAGCAAGGCCAGTATCACTATAACGCCGTTTCCGGTCAGGCCAAGTGCCAGAATAACGGCCGTCACAGCATTGGCTATGTAGGATCCAAGGAGTGTCAGAAGAATAAAAGGACTGGTTCTTATTTTTTCCCAGAGAACAAGGAAACCAAGAAAACCTGCGCCTGACAGTGAGATAAAGCCTGCCAGCAGTGCCAGCGAGTGGTGCGTACGCCACAAAATCACCGGTATAAAAAACGACAGAAGTCCAGTGAGAAAGGCGTGGGTTGCAGAAAACTGGTAGAAGTAGGCGGGCCACCGCAACATCAGAAAGTGTCCGCATGCGTCAGCTCAAGGTTGTCCAGCTTTTGCAGGCACTTTGAAAGATCTTGTTTTTCACCGTAGCGAGGGTAGTAATGCATTTTGATATAGGGGCGCGAGTTGACCTCCAGAAGTATGCAGTTCTGATCCTTGTAGCTGTGCTCTATACCTTTTTCCATAATGATGTCTATGCCAAGAATATTGGCTTTGAACAGGGTCAGGATTTCGTTCATAAGTGCCCGGGTATCATCTGCCATTTGCTCAAGAGGCACAGTTTGCACGGTACCGCCGGGTTTCAGGGCGATTCTATGGGAAAGGAGGGCGACTTCTCCTTCCGCCAGAACTGTTTCCAGCGTTTGATGGAAACGCGCCAGAAAGCGTCTGGTGGCGTAGTTCTTTTTCAGGGGTGACATGAAGGGGAACAGCCCCTTTTGTCGCCGGATGTCATTTTCCTGGTCGATCAGCTGGCTGATACTGTCCCTTCCATTGCCGGTCACCTGGGGCGGGTGCCGATGGAGAACAGACACCACGTCCCCGTTGGCCACCAGCACCCGGTAGTTGTGTCCCTTGAGATAGCGCTCCACCACGCTGACCGGCCACCAGAGTTTTACCAGAAATACTGCTTTACACAGCTGCCAGAAGGATGTCACAGGGAAGTGGCTGCCGCGTGAGAAACCTCCCACATTCGGTTTTATAACCAGTGGAAAACCCTGATCACGGGCAAATCGAAAGGCGCGCAGGGGGTTGATAAACACTTGACCCTGTGCATGAGGAATACCGTGACGTGCAAAAACTTCGCGCGCTTGTTTTTTGGAGCGGCAGCTGCGCCTTACAGTCAGGGAGTTATAGTTGGTGCATCCGTTCATAAACCAGCGCTCAGCACAGGCGTAGAGTATTTTTTTTATCCAGTTCACAGAGAAGCACCTTTGTGCAAAACGGTTTTACCATGTTTCGGACGGGGGGTACTGGCCACCGTGGCAGCCTTGTTCTCCCTGTGTGCCAGCACTTTGCGAAAGAAAATGGAAGTGTCCTTGTCGCGCGGTTCCAGTGCACCTGTCAGTCGCGCAAAGGCGGTGGTTATCCGGTTCATGGATCGGAGTTTCTGGGGCAGGGAGACATTCTCAGCCAGAAGTGTCAGGGGCATGGGCGTAAAGAGGTTGATTTCGAAGATCTGGAACCGGCCTTCGCTCAGATCGGTCAGGCTGTCGGCGCGTATGCCAAAGCGTGCGACACGGAAAGGATCCATAGTCGAGAGGTGATGCCACAAGCTGTCAAGCTGTTCGGCGGACATCTCCCAGGTAATATCCCGGTAACGGGTATTGCCGTTGTGGATCCCATTGACAGGAAATCGATTGTTTTCGGCGTTGATCGTTTCGGTCACCGACAGCACGGCCCAGGCTCCGGGTTGGGTTTCTGAGACGAGGAAAACCTCGAACTCCCGCTTTCCGGCAGCCGCCTCCTGGATAAGCCAGCCTATTCTTTTTTCCGGCGAGCGGGCTGCCCGTATCCGGTCAAGCTGCTGCTGGCTATGGGCGCAGCAGACCCCCACCGAGTTCTGCCCCCACTCAGGTTTGACAAACACAGGGAAGCGGGCAGGTTTCTCTGTGCCTGTATCCCTGTATTGCTCCAGCCGCCAGTGTGCTGGTATGCGTTGGTTCAGGTCCAGCTTGGAAAAGATTCCCTTGTTGCTGTTGAAATAGCAGGCATTAATCCGGAAGAAGTGCCAAGGCTTCGCTCCCAGTCGGATGCAATGCAATATGTAAAAAAATACCTGAAGTGAACGGATCCACATAGCAACACTTTGACGTTAGTGACGTTAGTTTCCCCGGTTTTGTTTCTTGCACCCGGAGCAAAGGGGAAGGTTTATCAGGGCCATGGCAAGGCCGAGAACCCAAATCGAGCAGGCTGCGTAGAACAAGGAGCCACCGTCACTCTTCCCCTCATGAAGCACCTTGATACCAAGAGGCGTAAAGAGGTGAAAAAAAACAGCACCTGTCATGATGCTCACCGCCGCAAATCCACCCAGACTGTGCAGGCAGGCGCGATTGCAACAGACAGGGAGGCGTACAAAGCGGCCAACCAGGGAGAGTATAACGGGGGAGAGCAAAAGTACAGAAACAAGCAGCTCTGCAGAGCCGACGACACTGGCGCCCCAGGTGGCGAACCACTGGCCGAATCCTTCACCCAGCACGCCCCCCATCCAGAGTCCTATGGTTTCGAAAATATGTCTTGTATCAGGGTGCCCTGTGAATTTGTAGGGCAGGGAAAAGAGGAAAACTTTGGTTATCCAGGCGGTGACCAACCAGCTGAAGACTGCAATGGTGTTCTTTTTCATAACGGTTCCTTGTCGTCGGTTCCTGTTCTGGCGGGTTCGCCCCTGGCATATCGCCACAGAATTCGGGATGGATTGTCCCTGCCTGTTCGTGTTTTAGCGGGAATTGTCCAGCAGGTGGCTGGAGTGGATGCTGTGCATTGCCCTGGCCTTGCCACAGATCAGAAGTGTGTCAGTTGTTGCGCATTCTGGCTGTTTTCTGATACCAGGCAGCAGCTCACCATGCGTGATTCCTGTTGCGCAGAAAATAATGTCATCTGTTGATGTCAGCCGGTCCAGTGGCAGTATTTGGCCAGGCTCTATCCCCATCTCCTGACAGCGACGCTGTTCTTCCTGGCTCTGGAGCCGTGTCTTTTCGCTATCTTCCTTGACGTGATGACGCAGTACCAGGCGTCCCTGAAACTCGCCCTGCAGGGCACGGATCGCTGCGGCGGCAATGACGCCTTCCGGAGCACCACCAATGGTGTACATCAGATCAACAGCCTGGTCGGGCATGCAGGCCAGCAATGCGGCGGCTACATCGCCGTCTTGCGGGGCGAAAACGCGCACGCCCAGTGCCCGGGCCTGTTCTATCGCCTGGGCATGACGTGGTCGATTCAGCGTAACAAGGGTCAGTTGGTTGAGCGGCTTGCGCAGGACATCGGCGAGCGCGTGAAGGTTGTCAGTCAGGGGGCGGTCCAGGTCGAGTACCCCCCGGGCGGCAGGGCCTGCGGCCAGTTTTTCCATGTACATGTCCGGGGCGTGCAGGAAACTGCCGCCGGGGGCGGCGGCCAGCACAGTGAGTGCGTTGCCTTGTCCCATTGCTGTCATCCGGGTGCCTTCAATGGGGTCCACGGCAATATCGACGGGTTCCCCTTGGCCTGTGCCCACAGATTCCCCTATTGCCAGCATGGGGGCCTCGTCAATCTCCCCTTCGCCAATGACAACGCTGCCCGCCATGGGACATTGGTCGAGTTCTTTGCGCATGGCCTGGACGGCCGCCGCATCGGCCTTGTTCTTGTCGCCGCGTCCCAGCCAGTCATGGGCCGCGAGAGCTGCTGCCGTTGTGACCCGGACAAACTCCATTGCCAGTTCTTTTTGCACAGCGCAACTCCTTGGGTGTCAGCCGCCTTGCGGTTCGAATGGGACAGGACTGTACCGTAAATAGCGGTGCAGGAAAACAGAGAGCGGGGAGTTGGGGAACTGTCATCCTGTTTGAGGGGTCGAACGTAACAGGTACGCAAGTAACAGAAAAGTGGGGAGTTTGACTCCAGCGGAGGGCACCATGATAAGACAACCAGATCCGGATGCAGTAGCAGATGTGTATAACCATATTTACCCTGCCGGCAGCCTGAGAGAGTGTGAGCAGGCCGTCTTCGATCGCGTGGTAGCTGTTGGTGTGGCAGGTGGCGGTGCTTTGGTCGCCGTGGCGGCAGGCGTGGGGGCGGGTACGCTCATGTTGGGGGTTGTCGGTGGAGTTGTCTCGGCAGGCTATTTGATTGTCACTGGGGCGCATTGGCTCAATACGCCATTGGAAGAGCGTAGTATTTCGCTCTATGTTCCCAGTTTTTTCAAGGGGCGTGTGGCACGTGCTCTGGCGGGAGGCGTTTCGGCCTTTTTTGATCCGGGGCCCGGTGGGCGAGCGGTGCGTCTTGCTCGTATGACTGCCCGGACTGTTTGTGTGGCAGCGCCTCTTGTTTTGAGTGCGTGGCTGTGGGCTCCTTCCGCTCTGTGGCCTTGTGTTGGTGCTGCGGCTTGCGCGGGCATGTTGGCGGTGGGAAGGGCCTGTACAGGAGACAGAGGTCCTGCAGTTGCGCAGCAGAACGGGCGCAGAGATGAGGGTGAGCCGGTGGAAGATGTGCCAGTAGAGGATGAGCCGGTGGAAGATGAGCCGGTGGACGATGAGCAGGTAGAAGATGAGCCGGTGGACGATGAGCCGGTGGAAGATATGGCAGTAGAGAGTGACTTGGAAGATGAGGAGGACTGAGAGGGCGGGGGCAGTGAGGAGAAGCTATCCGCTTCGCCTGGTGGAAGCACAAGGAGTGTAGAGTGAGTATGGTGTGGGTGGTGGCTGTTGGCTCCTGACTCTCGGTGGTATGTGGAAGTGGGATCGCGTGGCTGCCATTCAAACCAGTGGTCGAGGAATCCGGGGGTGGGCTTGTGCCCAGTCTGGTTCGATCGGGTGCCGCCGTTTTTCTGGTCTGGACTGGAAAACGGCATAGGCGCAGTGGCGCTGGGTTCCTGCGATTGTTTGTGAGTCGGGGATGAGTTCAGTCATCATGTATGGCGACAAGCTGGTTTAAAAAGGTCTGTTATTTCAAGGAGGAGTGGCTCTGGAGTGCTGGCCGGGTCTGTGCCGGGCAGGATCGGGCTCTGGCAATATTCAGGCGTGGTCGTGTGTGTGGAGCGATGCTGTGGACAATGCGCTTCCTCTCCGGGAATGGCTGAGGAACTTTCACTTCTCCCTGCAATTTCACAAGCCGTGCGGGGGTGAGGCAAGGCGGAGACAGCAAAAGGTTTTCGTTGGCGAGCCGGGTGGTGTACTGGCTGATTGATCACGAGCCCCGCCAGGCTGGTGCTTTGTTGCGTACGAGCTGAGCACTCCTGTGTGGGAATATGGCTGTCGCGGGGGGAAAGGGGCAGCAAAAGAGGTATGCTTCAGCGTCGCGCGAGAAATTCTGTCTAATCTGAAGGCAGGCCGTTATTTTGAGGCGAGCTGTTCTGCACAATTGTGTGCGACTGGACGCCGAAGCGTGCCTCCTGACCGAGCCAGCTGAGATCTGGTTCTCCATTCTTGTGGGACGATTCCCGGAAAAAATAGTTGAAGGGTCAAAGAAGACCTCAGCGTGCGTCTGTGCGGCACTGTTGTGTTTGTAGCGAGGGGTTTTCCAGTCATTCACGCGGGTATACATGCCTGTTTTCTGCAAGCCTGAGGCTGTATGGGTGTCAGGACTTGTCTGCACTGAAGTGTTACGGGTAGATTGGTATCTCGAGTTTTATCCTGGAGCAACTCTACCGATGCAGTGGGGAGGTGCTGTCGTCGCCAAGGGAATTTCGCGCGGGTGGTTTGAAGTTGGTGGCAGCGAAAACCGAGGAGTTGTTCGGTGTTGGTGCGTGAGGGCATCAAACATTTTTCCGCACGCAATACTACTGGTTTGCCGTGTTATGCTGACTCTGGTGTGCTGCTATTTTTGAGGTGATGATCTGTCATGAGGTTCCCTGCTTCTCTGCACTGGTGCTCCCGGCGTTTTTCTGTGTTGATCTTGGCTGTAGCGGCTTATTTTCCTGCCAGTTTTGCGGATTGGTCTTATGAAGTTGTGGAGGTGGGGGCACTCGTCACCCACAGAGTAGCCTTTGTGCGGAACGAAGAAACTCAAGCGGAAATGGAGTTTTTTGTCGGCGGGGATGATCCAGCTGTTTCCTTGGCTCTGTTCGTTCCGGAGCATCGCTTTCCGCTGCGCGAGACGGTGAAACTGAAGGTGCAGGTCGATGAGAAAGCTCGCTGGGATTTGACTGCCAGTCGGCACGTGATGGCACTGGTTGTCAGTGAGGTGCCTGATGAGCTGCTCACGGCTGTGTCCAGGGGGAGGCAGGTGCGTGTTTTTTTTCCGGGGCTGGGGGAGGCGGGCCACGAGAGCAGGTTTTCTCTTGATGGGTCGGCCAGCGCGCTTCTGTCTTTGCAAAAAAGGGCGGATTAAAGAAGCCGTTGCAAAGGAGTATGTTCCGGCCTGATTGGCGCCATGAAATCCTGTTCGCCGTTCAGTTTGCGGGGCGATGTGAGAGCGCGGCACTTTGGCTGCTATGGCAAGTGCGCTCGTCGGTGTGCTTCACCATCACATGGTGGAGCAGTGTAAAACCACACTGATCCTGAAGAGCGCCAACTCGCAATCCCAGCTCGCCAGGTGCACCGGCTTTGCCCTTGCTGATCCACTCCGTGTGCGGCTTGAATGATGAGCAAATTTCCTCGTGGTGGGGGGCTTGATCTTTAAAAACACGACGGATTATCAGGTTCTCCTGCCGTGCGCCTTGCTGGATAAACCATTCCATTTGTTTGCTGCTCGCTGTTTTTTGCACTCCGTTTTTTCAATAGGGAAAGGATGATATGGCCCTTCACCAGAATTTTTTACAATGATGGATGTAGGGCGGCCAGGCTTCGTCCATCTGGCTGGGCTTGGCAGCTCGACGAGACGCGCTGCTGGCTGTCGGATGTTTGAGTCTGCGGACAGTACAGATTTGGTCAGGTGCGTAACAGATATTGCTGCTGCCTCCAGCGTGTTTTACCCAGTTCAGAAGCTGAGACTCCCGCTATCTCTGGTATCTTTGGGCAGGCATTTCCGAGCAAATTCAGATCAGTGGGAAAATGCATATCAGTTTTTACGACGAAGGAGTTGCAGCGGCCTTGAGTCGCCTCTTTTTTGTACCAGTTGATGCCCGGCGCTAACGACGACTTGATTAACTTGGTCAAGTATTTCTGGTGTCAGTAGATTCGCATTGTCGCAAACCGTCTGCCGTGCACCCTCCCGTCACCACCGCCTGGAGATAGAGAAAGGATTGTCCTGTTGCTTATGGGTAGGCAGTCGCAGATTTTTTGAACTAAAACCGGAAAGCTGCGTCACAGATTGTTCTTGAATAGAAAATCAAAAGTACCAGTTGAGTGTGCAATTGGGGGGCACGGCTGAGAGCGGAGAGGAAAACCAGGAAAAAAAGCCACTTCTCACGAAAAGTGCCGTTTCTTTCGGACGCAGGGTTTTTATAACTATTTGATATGACAGGAATAAAACGAAAACGGCCCGGAGCTCAAGCAAATCCGGGCACTTTCAGAAATGGCGGAGGGACAGGGATTCGAACCCTGGGTGGGCTATTAACCCACGCCGGTTTTCAAGACCGGTACTTTCAACCACTCAGTCATCCCTCCGCTACTGCTGCGGCTCTACAGCACGACCTGGACACGAACTGAGGCGAGACAAGCTGCCTGCCGAGGACCGAGTCGGGAAGAATAATACTGCAATCTGTTGTTGAGTCAATACCTTCTGCCCTTTTTATTGAGGCAATATGCATGTCTTTTGCCAGTATGGAGAATTATCCTGTCTGAAGCTCGGCTGGTGATCTGCGGGGCAGCCTTTTGCTTGCGGGTGTGCCGCAGTCTTTCTGGGTGAGGGCGATGGATGCCGAGTATGTTTTTTGGTGGCTTTCACTGCTGCTTTTGCGGTCTGCGGTTCCCTTGGTCGTGGCAGCAGCCTTGTCATTTTGAGGAAGCAGTGACTGATAATTCAGTCGTAGTGAAATAAGTGGAGAAATTGTTGACAAAGTGCGGGTGGTGCGTTTGTCAGCCCTGCTGCGATCTGGAGTGGACAGTGGTTCCTGGAACGGTCTGTTGTTGGTTGTTTTTATGTGGTTCCTGCATTTTGGGTGTACTTGCATCAAGGTTGGCGGGTCACGGGGCTTTTTTGAGATCGAAGCCAGCTTGTGAAAGATTGGTGTGAGCGGAACTACGCGGTGCTTGTTTGTTGTGGTTTATGCTGCGGTTCGGTGATTCTTTCGATGAGTGGTGGGTTGGGCCGATGGGCCCAAGGAGACTCGGGGATTTGTTTTGAGTGCCCGCAGGAGTGGTGTCATTGTGTGTATTGCGTCACAACTTTATTGTTGCGATAGCGTTTTTTTGTCGATTGTAGAGACGGTAGAGACGGGTGCCGACACTTCTTGATGGTCATTTTTTGCCGCCATCGAGTGCCGTCCAGTCTGGTCTTGCTGAGCAAGCTTTCCGTGTCGCAAACGGTCAGTTGCCCCTTTGTCAGGGCATGGTGGCCGGGTCGCAACCTGGCTTTCCTCTTCCGACTTGGCTTGCAGAGTTCCCCTCTCAGCAAGAGGGCGCGCGGCAGGCCTCCCTCGCCTTGACTTGCTGTGGTGCAATTATATAATTCCGGGAGGTGGCGTGTCGGTCCGCGTCGAAGAACTGGATGGTTATACCCGTGATGGGGTGGTGATCATTTGAGGAGGATTAAGGCCATGGGACAACTACCATCTTCTACCCCCCGGGAGGCAGTGCAGCCCGCTGTTGATCTGGGTCTTGGTGTCAGTAAAGTCGTCAGGGATACATATGCCCTGCTAGGGATGACCTTGCTCTTTAGTGCTGCTATGGCTTGGTTTGCCTCTTCGACTGGTGCGACTCTTGTTTCGCCCTTGTTTTCTTTGCTGATCAGTATTGGTCTGCTTTTTGCTCTCAATGCTCTGCGCAATAGTGTCTGGGCGCTTCCTCTCGTTTTTGCCTTTACCGGTTTCTTTGGGTACACATTGGGTCCCGTCTTGTCGGTGTATTTGGCCAACCCTGCCTTGACCTCGGTTTTGATGACCACCCTGGCTTGTACTGCGCTGATATTTTTCGGTTTGTCAGCCTATGTCTTTACGTCTGGAAAGGACTTCAGTTTCTTGCAGGGCTTTGTCTTTACAGGCCTGCTTGTGCTTCTGGGTGTTTCGTTGTTGGGTCTGGTTTTTGATATATCCGGGTTTACTCTGGTCGTGTCTGCGGCGGCGGTTTTGCTGGCGTCTGCGCTCATCTTGTTTGATACAAGCCGAATTATCCGGGGTGGAGAGACTAACTACGTGATGGCAACGGTCAGTCTCTATCTTGATATCTATATGCTTTTTGTTCACCTGCTGAATCTTCTGACAGCCTTTAGTCGTGAGGACTAGGAAGTCTGTTTGAGGAGCCTCGCAGATGGCGACGGGGAGCGATTGAAAATAGCCGTTTCGCTGTCGTGGAGGCGTTGCTGGTCTCCCCGGTGAATGAGGGCGTTGTTCCTGGCATCAGGCTTCTTCTTGCGGCGGGGTGAGGGCCCTGCCGTCAGAGCCAGTCTCCGGGTCGTTTGTGGCCGTTGGCATCTCTTCAGTAAAACTGTTTGGCTTCTGTCTTTTTCGGTCTTCCTTTTATTACTTCCCTGTTGTGATAATTGGCGGGGGTATTTCTTTGTCTCCAATTGTGTTCTTTTCTTGTGCGTTCTCTGCCTTATTGTTCCGATTCTGCTGTCTGGGTTGAATGCATTCGTTCACTGGGCTGTACTGTCTGGCTGGATAGTGCGGACAGCGCTGCGGCTCGTTCCTGTTCCGGTGCAGCTGCCAGCAGCAGTCGCTATGACATCATCACGGCCGCTCCGGAAACGCTGATCCAGTTGCGAGCTGGGCGAGTGACTGTCCGGGATATGAATACGCAGGTCTCTGTGAGCCGATCTGAAGGCGACCTCTTTGCTCTCCTGGAGGAGCAGATGGCGTGGCCCAGGTGCGTTGCTCAAGGGACCTTGCCGTTCTGTGGGGGGCTGCTCGGTTACTGGGGGTATGAGCTGAATCAGTACCTTGAGCCCAAACGGATCCGGCCAGGTTCGGGTGCGCATCCAGACCTGATGGTGGGCCTTTATCTATGGGGCATTATTGTTGACCATCATCTTGAAAAGACAGAGTTGTTTCTGCATCCAGACTTGCCTGGGGGGAAAAGAGAGGAGATTCTTGCTGCTCTCGACAGAAGGGAGTCGACTGGCTTTTGTGGTGCAAGTGATAACTCTTTCGTGTTGCGTGAGGCGTTTCGGCCGTGTCTCTCCCGCAAGGACTACGAAGACGCTTTTTCTGTTGTGAAGACCTGTATTGCTGCGGGCGATTGCTACCAGATCAACCTGACGCAGAGATTCGATGCCCGCTATGCTGGTGATTCTTTGCAGGCCTACCGGTGGTTGCGTGCTGTCAGTCCGGCTCCTTTCTCTGTTTACATCGAGTTTCCGGGGTTGAGCGTTCTTAGTCACTCTCCCGAGCGTTTTCTTTTCTCGCAGGCCAATCATGTGGAGGCGCGCCCCATAAAGGGTACTCGTCCACGACTCGAAGACGCGGCCCAGGACCAGGCCAGCAAGGACAGCCTGAGAAACAGTGAAAAGGACCGGGCGGAAAATTTGATGATTGTAGACTTGTTGCGCAATGATCTGGCCCGCAATTGTCGTCCTGGCAGTATCCGGGTGCCCTCATTGTTTCAGCTGGAGACTTTCGCCAACGTTCATCATCTGGTGAGTACTGTGACAGGTCAGCTCGCACCGGGGCGCAGCAACCTGAATCTGCTGAGGGACGCTTTTCCTGGAGGCTCGGTGACGGGAGCGCCGAAGGTTCGCGCCATGGAGATTATCAGGGAGATTGAACTCTGTCCTCGTTCCGTTTACTGCGGCGCCATCGGTTATCTCAGTCTGCATGGTCGTATGGACGTCAACATTCCTATCCGTACCCTGGTGGCTACTGGGGAAGGGGCGCTCCACACGTGGGGTGGCGGTGCGATAGTGGATGACTCCCGGTGTGACGATGAATATGAAGAGTCGCTTCTCAAGGTCCGTAATCTGATGCAGGGACTGGAAGACCGGTTTCTTGAGCCTGAAAAGTAAGGAAGGAAGCGAAACGCTTTTAAGGTATTGTCCGGCAGGGCGGTCTTTTGGGCAGGGCCTTTGTGCCAGCTTGTGAGATGTTGCCCAGGGGCACGTTGTTCTGGGGTGCAGTCTTGCGGCGCAGCGCCTGATGATGCATGCCCCAGCTTATCCTGAGAGTCATGACAGCCAGACGCTGAGCTTTCCTTTTGTTCGAAAATTTTCTCGTTGCTGTGGTCTGCGCAAGCGAGTCTTGTTTGTGCTTCGTGTCGGCTCCAGCTGTGCGGTGCGCGCGGTTGCAGACCTCGTTGCGAGGGTGTTTTATGGGTGGTTTTCTACATCTCCGGGTGGAAGGGAAGCCGGATCTTCTTGAGCATGTCATCGATCTCTGCGCTGTTGCTTGACAGCAGGGCGCGCTCTACCAGATTTTGCGTGAGATGACTGGCAAGAAGTGACACGAAGTCGTATAAAAAGCTTCGCGAGAAGGTGCCACGGCGCAGGCCTATGTACACTGTGCTGGAAGGGAAGAGGTGTCCAACGTCGATATACACTAATCCTCTGTCGTTTTCTTGCTCCCATGCCAGACTGGGAATCAGTCCTGCACCCAGTCCCAGGCGCACATAGTGTTTGACGAGGTCGGTGTCAGCCACCTGGCAGGCTATGACGGGCGTTACGCCTTCGCGAACGCAAGCCTGGTGCAGATGGGGGTAGCCGACCGGGTTGGTGGAGCAGACTACTATGGGATAGTTTTCCAGGTCCGCAAGTGTCAGGCTACCGGCTTGGGTGAGCGGGTGGTCGTCAGGAACAACAAGTCCGGTGTTGTATTGGTAGCAGGGCAGGTTGATCAACCCGGTGGGCGGGTTCATCAGTTCTGTGCAAACAGCGATGTCAGCTTCGCCATCCATCAGCATTTCGGCGACCTGAGAGGGTTCTCCTTGCCGTATGCGCAGTGTTACGGATGGGAATTTTTTCATGAAGGCGCAGGTGACATCGGGCAGCGCGTGACGTGCCTGGAGGCGTGTGCAGGAAATCGAAAGAAAGCCCCGGCTTTCGTCAGTGAAGTCTTGTGCAATTTGTTTTATAGAGCGTGTCTTGCAGAGTATTTCGTCGGCTAATTTAATGATTTTCTCGCCAGCCGGGGTAATGCGTATGAGGTGTTTTCCGCTGCGCACGAAAACCTCTACACCGAGTTCATCTTCGAGAAGACGGATTTGTTTGCTGACGCCGGGTTGGGATGTGTACAGACTCTGGGCGGTGGCTGAGACGTTCAGATTGTGGTGAGCGACTTCCCATATGTACCTGAGCTGTTGGAGCTTCATGGCGGTTCTCCAGTTGCGGTAAGCAAAAATGTGTTTGGGACCGGAAAAATTGAGTCTGCTGATTTGCAACTCACTGTTGCCCTTTTTTTCTCTGGGAGGGAGAGGCGAGTACAAAAGATACGCCGTCTCTCCGGAGGCAGAGTAAAATAACCGTAACTGTAGCCAATGGGTTATCCTGGTGTGGACTTGCTTTTGTATGTGCTGGCGGGAGCTGGCGTTGGTCTGATTGTCGGGCTGACAGGTGTGGGGGGCGGTTCTCTTATGACTCCCCTTTTGTTGTTGCTGGGATGCCCTGTCGGCACAGCGGTAGGGACAGATCTGGTATACGCATCCATTACCAAGTTGAGTGCGCTGGTGGCGCATCAGCGCCAGGGGACAGTCCGCTGGGGCGTTGCCTTTCTTTTGAGTTCAGGCAGCATCCCGTCGGCCCTGTTGAGTGTTTGGTGGTTGCATCAGCGCATGCAGACACAAGGGGGAGGGTTCCCGGCTCATTTGGTGACCAGTATTTTGGGGTCCGGGCTGATTCTGGCGGCGGTGGGGCTTTTGTTGAGAGCGTTTTTTTGCAGGGGTGTCAACGATGAACTTGTTGAACATGGAGGGACTGAAGACCGCATTGCACCCTTGTCGAGATTGGGTATAGTCGTGGTGGGTCTGGTTTTGGGGTGTTTGGTGACGCTCTCGTCTGTCGGGGCGGGCGCCTGTGGTACGGCCGCTTTGTTGGTGCTGTGTCCGCGGTTGCCGCTGGTGCGCATTGTGGGTACCGAGTTGGCGCACGCCGTTCCTTTGGCTCTGGTAGCAGGTTGTGGACACCTGCTGCTGGGGAATGTGGATTTTCTTCTGCTGTGCTGCCTTTCGCTCGCGTCTCTTCCTGCTACACAAATTGGCGCAAGAATAGGTCGCAAGATGCCGGATGCTGTACTTCAGCGCATACTGGGCTGTCTGTTGTTGGGCCTGGGAATTCGTTACGCTTTTTTTTGATGGCTTTCACTTTCTGTTCGAGGCAGCGGGAGTACTTTTTTGGGTGTGGCTGGGGTATGATGTGCGCCCCTTCGCGGATGTTCCCCCTTCTCTCTTCACGGAGACTTCCTCTAAATGGCACTTGTCCAGATTACTCTCGCCTTTGTGCTGACTCTGGCGTTGCTCGTGACTGTGCATGAGTACGGGCACTTTTGGGTGGCACGCCGATGTGGAGTCAAGGTATTGCGCTTCAGTGTCGGGTTCGGCAAGCCGTTGTTTTCCTGGCATGACAGTCAGGGGACGGAGTATGTGATCGCCTGGATTCCTCTGGGTGGCTATATCAAGATGCTGGACGAGCGTGAGGGCCCTGTTCCGGTTGAGGAAAGGTCGCGCGCTTTCAACAGGAAACATCCTGTGATTCGCATGCTTGTTGTTCTGGCAGGTCCCGTTGCCAATCTGCTACTGGCCTTTTTCGTCCTGTGGGTGATGTATCTGGTCGGCTTGCGTGCTCCGGTTCCGGTTGTGGGAAGTGTCGTGCCGGACTCTGCTGCCTACGATGCTGGTGTGATGCCAGGCCAGGAGATTGTCGCAGTTAATGAACGAAGTGCAGGAGACTGGCGTGCTGTGAATGAGGCTCTGTTGGCGGAGGCGGTGCACTCTGATGCAATCCGGTTGAGTGTGCGCGAACAGGGCTCGCCAGCCAGTGAGGCAGAGACCCGTCTTGTCAGGCTGGATGACTGGAAAGCGGCCGGCGCGCAGGCCACAAGTATCATCACGGGACTGGGTATTGTTCCCTGGCAGCCGGAAGTCGAGGCAGTCATAGGCAGAGTGCTGCCGGGAGAGGCGGCTGAGAGGGCAGATCTGCGGGAGGGAGACCGGATTCATTCCGTCAACGACCAGCCTGTTGCCGATTGGGGGCATTGGGTTGCCATGTTGCGGGCCAGCCCCGGGGAAACACTGGCCCTGGATGTCACGCGTAACGATGAGCATGTCACAGTGTATTTGACACCATCGGCGAAGAAGCAGGGTGGGGGGCCGGATGTCGGGTATATAGGGGCCGCGCCGGTTGCTGTTCCCTGGCCTGCTGATAAACTGCGGACGGTGCGTAAGGGGCCGCTGGCGGCCTTGAGTGTGTCTGCCGAAAAAACACTCTGGTTGTCGACGACGGTAGTGACGTCCCTGGCGAAAATGCTGACGGGCGTGACTTCACTGGATCAACTCAGTGGGCCGATCGGTATTGCGCGGGCTGCCGGCGCTTCCATGGCGGGCGGGCTGACGAATTTTCTGGGCTTTCTTGCCATGCTTAGTGTCAGTCTGGGTATAATCAACCTGCTTCCAGTCCCCACGCTCGATGGGGGACACTTCCTGTTTCACCTGGCGGAGCTTGTGAGGGGTAAGCCCCTGCCAGAGAACGTGCAGGATTTCAGTGTGCGCGTGGGGTTGATTCTGATTTTGGGTATGATGTGTACCGCACTCGTAAATGATTTCAGTCGCATGTGAACCTCGAAGAAATAACAAGGTACTACATCTGAAAATAATGGACTTCATGAAGCGATTTTTTGTGCCGCTTTTTTTGGGCCTGCTTTTTTCAGGCCGGGCTGCTGCGTTCGTGGTCGGTGATATCCGGCTTGACGGGTTGCAGCGGGTCTCTGCCGGAACAGTTTTTTCGGCCCTTCCTGTTGCGGTGGGTGATGACGTCAGCACTGAAGATCTGGCGACGGCCGCCCGTTCCTTGTTTGCCGCTGGCTATTTCCAGGACATTCACCTTGGACGTGAAGGAGATGTGCTGGTTGTTGAGCTGGTTGAGCGCCCCTCCATCAGTAAGATAGAGATTTCAGGGAACAAAAAAATCGCAAAAAAAGATTTGCTCAAAGGCCTCAAAAGTAGTGGCCTGGCAGAGGGCGAGGTCTTTCGACAGTCTACGCTGGAGGCTGTCCGTGTGGAGCTGGAGCGTCAGTATGTGGCGCAGGGCCGTTATGGCGCGGTCATTGATACCCGGACCAGGCCCATGCCCAATAACAGAGTGGCTGTCAGCGTCGCCATAAAGGAAGGAAGTGAGTCCCGTATCCAGGACATCAATATCGTGGGTTCACATGTTTTCTCCCGTGAAACGCTGCTGGATCTGTTTCAGCTGCAGCCTTCCAATTGGCTCTCGTGGTATTCCAACAATGACAGGTATTCCAGGGAAAAGCTCTCGGGTGACCTGGAACGCTTGCGCTCCTGGTATCTTGATCGTGGCTACATCAATTTCACTATCAGCTCCACCCAGGTGTCCATTACGCCGGACAAAACAGGTGTCTACGTCACTATCAACATAGAAGAAGGCAAACAATACCGGGTGGGAGATGTCAGGCTGGATGGTCAGCTGGTGGTGGACGAAAAGGAGCTGACAACGCTTCTCAAAATTCGTGAGGGACAGGTTTTTTCTCGTCGTTTGATGACGCTCACAGAAGAGGACTTGACCCATCGGCTGGGAGAGGAGGGGTATGCTTTCGCGTCTTTTTCCGGCGTTCCCCAGCCGCACGAAGACGACAGCAGGGTAGACATCACGTTTTTTGCCAAGCCAGGGCAGCGCGTTTATGTGCGCCGGATCAATTTTCATGGCAACCTGCGAACGGCAGATGAGGTATTACGGCGGGAAGTCCGGCAGATGGAAGGCGGTGTTTTCAACCAGGTCCAGCTGGAGCAGTCCAGGACGCGTCTTAATCGGCTGGGCTATCTCGGCCAGGTGGAGATGGAGACCGTCCCTGTTCCTGGATCCAGTAGCATGGTGGACATCAACTACAGCGTGGATGAGCAGCCTTCGGGTTCAGTGACCGCCAGTCTGGGGTATTCACAGGCAGAAGGCCTGCTGCTGGGCGCTTCTCTGGACCAGAAAAATTTTCTGGGATCGGGCAATCAGGTAAAGCTGCAGCTTAACAGCAGCAATACACGACGGCAGTATAGTTTTTCTTTTTTGGATCCCTATTACACAATTGATGGTGTCAGCCGGGGCTTCAGCCTTTACTACGGCGAAACAGATCTGGAAGACAGCAATGTTTCGACCTACAACATAGATTCCTGGGGTGGAAGCGTCACCTATGGGTATCCTCTGTCAGAAATTTCCCGGTTGCGCTTTGGTTTGAGTCTGGAAAGCAAAAATCTGGCCACAGGTGCCGATCCGGCATTGCCCATTGCGGACTTCATCGCCAACCAGGGCGGTTCCTTTACAGACGTGGCGGTAAACGGTGGCCTCTTCCAGTCTGCGCTTGACAATGGCCTTCTCCCTGGCGATGGTTGGTCCCAGAGTGTTTTTGCTGAAGTATCCACCCCCGTCAGTGACTTGCTGTTTTACAAGTTAAACTACAAAGGGCAGTATTTTTATCCAGTTTTCAAAAAAATGTCGCTGCGTTTTTCTTCTCGTCTGGGCTACGGTGGCGCTTATGGGAAAACGCCTGAGCTGCCGTTCTTTGAAAACTTTTATGGCGGTGGATTTGGATCTGTGCGTGGCTACAGGGATAACACTCTTGGCCCCAGGGCAAGGCGTGGCAGCGGGGTCTATGATCCTGTCGGGGGTAATATCCTGATGGAAGGCAGCGTGGAGCTTCTTTTTCCTCCGCCATTTGTAGGGCACTCGAATCGACTGCGTACATCGGCTTTTCTGGATGTGGGCAACGTGTTTTCTACGCAGTGCGGCAAGCGAGCTGATGCACAAAATGCCCCTTTGGAGCAGGCGTGCTACTCGCCGTCGTTTGAACATTTGCGTTACAGCGTCGGGCTTGGAATGACATGGCTTACCCCGCTGGGGCCGCTGACGTTCAGCTTGGCCAAGGCGCTGAAAGTAGAGAGGGGGGATGACCCCCAGATATTCCAGTTTTCTTTGGGAGCCCCTTTCTGATCCCCAAAGTGGTTTGCCCTTTTTTTCAATACATTAACTGAGAGGAGCCTCTGTTCATGCTTGTCTTTTTTCGCTATCTGGCAAAGTGCGCATGTGGTGCTGCTTTCCTGATGCTGGTGTTGGCTCCTCTGGCCCAGGCTGCGGGGCTGGCTGTTGTTGATTCCCGTAAAGTTTTGCAGGAGTCGATTCCAGCCAAGGCCTATGCCAAAAACTCTGAGGAAGGTTTTCGCAAAAGGATCAATAAAATCAAGGATCTGGAAGCCGAAGTCAAAAAGCAGGAAGAAAAGCTCAAGCGCGACGGTCTGACCATGAGTGAGCTGGACAAATCCATGGCTGGACTCGATCTGCGTCACAAGGAAGAGACCATAAGGTTTCTTTCGCAGCTGCTCTCCCGGGACAAGGCGAATGCGGACCGCGCGGAGTTGGAGCGACTCAGCCCTGTTCTTGACAAGGCGATCCAGGAGGTGGCCGTTGCTGCTGGTTACGATCTGGTTGTTGAAAAGGAAGCTGTCCGCTTTTCCAGGTCCGGTGTGGATATCACGGGCAAGGTGATTGAAAAGCTGAACCATTTGGCGAAGTGAGTGCGCAGAGTCATGCAAAAGATGTGTCCTGTTGCCAGCAGAACAGGGTTTGCATTCTCCTGCCAAGCGAGCAGAAGGGGGCTCCCGACAGTTTTTGGCCGGATGGGGATTTTATCTATCCGGATAGAGCGGGACAGGGCTGCAAAAGGATTGTATGAATTGACTTGGCATTCGTGCGAACTGGCTGGAACGGACGTGGGTTTTACCGAGCATTTGACGTTTATTTTTACTGTTTATTTTGGTTGTTGATGGGTTTTTATGAAGTCTCTGAAGCAGTACACGCTTGAGGAGCTGGCCTCTTTCTTGCAGGCACAGATACAAGGCGATCCTGCGGTAGTGATCACAGGTCTTTCCTCACTGCAGGACGCAGGTCCTGGAAGTTTGTCTTTTCTTGCCAATCCTGGCTACAAAAAATATCTCGCAGACACCCAGGCTGGTGCTGTCATAGTGCGTTCCGAGGATGTGGCGGCCTTGCAGGGGAGGAATGCGCTGATAGTCAGTGACCCTTACCTGGCCTTTGCGCGCACCAGTCATCTTTTTGCTGTTGAGGATGAGTCCTCCAGTGGAGTCCATCCTTCTGCCATTGTCAGTGCCAGTGCCAAGGTCGATGCCGGGGCATGGATTGGTCCGGGTGTTATTGTCGAAGCGGGTGCTTCTGTTGCCAGGGGGGCGCGCATCTTTGCCCAGAGCTTTGTGGGGCCGCGCTGTCACATAGGGGAAGGAACGGTCCTGCATCCGCGTGTGACTTTGCGTCAGGATGTCACCCTGGGGGAGGACTGCATCATACACTCGGGTGCTGTCATAGGAGACGATGGGTTTGGCCTTGCCCGTCACGGGAGCGAGTGGGTAAAAATCTCGCAACTGGGAGGTGTCGTGATCGGTAACCAGGTCGAGATCGGTTCCAATACAACCATCGACCGGGGAGCCTTGGGCAATACCTGCATTGGTGATGGGGTCAAGCTGGACAATCAGATCCAGGTGGGTCACAACGTTGAGATTGGTTGTCACACCGCCATAGCCGCCTGCGTTGGCGTTTCGGGGAGCACGCGCATTGGACGTCGGTGTGTCATAGGTGGCGGCACAGGCATAGCAGGTCACCTGACCATTGCGGATGATGTGTACACTGCCGGCATGGCGATGATTACGCGTTCTATCCGTCAAGCTGGTGTCTGGTCTTCCGGAGGAATAGGGACCATGCCTGTAGAGGACTGGCGACGTAATACGGTACGTTTCCGTCAGCTCGACAGCATGGCCAAGCGACTGAAGCTATTGGAGCAGCGTCTTGAGCAGATGGATCGCGCCCAGCAAAATTCTCCACAAGATTCGGCTTCTGCTGAGCGGTTTTCCAGAGACCAGAAAAAACCTGAAAAGGCAGCAGTCGTCCGTGCTGCAGGAGAGGTACAGCTTTGATTGATCCCCGCGCTATCGTCCATCCTTCGGCTCAGTTGGCAGAGGATGTGGAGGTAGGTCCTTTCAGCCTGATCGGCCCCGATGTCACTATAGACAGTGGCACGCGCGTCCTCTCTCATGTTGTGATCAAGGGACCTACGTCTATTGGAAAGAACAACAGGATTTACCAGTTTGCGTCTGTTGGTGAGGACTGCCAGGACAAAAAATACAGGGGTGAACCCACACGACTGGTGATTGGGGACAACAACGTTCTGCGGGAGAGTTGCACTCTTCATCGCGGCACGGTGCAGGACCAGGGTGTGACCTGGGTAGGCAGTGACAATCTGCTGATGGCCTATGTGCACATAGCTCACGATTGTCGGGTGGGTGACAGGTGTATTTTTGCGAACAATGCATCGCTGGCGGGTCATGTACGCGTAGGTGATGACGTTGTTCTTGGTGGTTTCAGTACGGTACACCAGTTTTGTCAACTGGGGCCGGGGAGCATGACAGCGGGTCGGACGGGACTGTTCAAGGATCTTCCCGCTTATACATTGGCCAGCGGTTCTCCTGCGGTTCCCTCTGGCATGAATTTTGAAGGAATGCGTCGTCGTGGATGGAGCGAAGAGACCATCAGGGAGCTGCGTCGTGCCTACAAAATTGTCTATCGCCAGGGGCGGAGGCTGGATGAGGCGGTGGAAATGCTGCAGGAAATGGTCGCCAGAGTCCCGGAACTCGTTCCACTGGTAGACAGTCTTCTATCCTCGACCCGGGGTATTGTGCGCTGATCTTGCATCAGGATGCTGTCAGGCTCTCAGGGGCCTGATGTTTGCAGTCTCTGAGTCTTTTCTCCCTTGCCGACCGGTGGATGATCTGGATCGCTGTCCTTTGTGCTTCCGGATCGTCCTGTCGGCGCCTCTGAAACATCGAGAATGAAAATGATCCGTTGTGATGTAGTTATGGCTGCTGGTAATGGAAAGGATCGACTTTCGGGCCCTGCCGCTCTTTCGGGCCCTGCCGCTCTTTCAGGCCCTGCCGCTCTTTCAGGCCCTGCCACTCTTTCAGGCCCTGCCACTCTTTCAGGCCCTGCCACTCTTTCAGGCCCTGCCACTCTTTCGGGCCCTGCCGCTCTTTCAGGCCCTGCCGTTATGGGGGGAGCGTCTGTTGCCAGGATGGCCAGCCGATGACCTGCTGTCCATCGTCGCTTCGCTCTGCTCCCGTCTTCGCCATGGTGGCCGGCGAGTCTTCGGGCGACACCCTTGGTGCAGGGTTGATGCACAGCCTCCGGAAGATCTATCCCGATGCCCGCTTTTTTGGTATTGGAGGGCCGCAGATGCTGGCGCAGGGGTTCGAGAGTCTGTTCCCTATGGAAAGGCTGTCCGTTATGGGCCTGGTAGAAGTTGTTGGGCGGCTGCCGGAACTGTTGAAGATACGGCGCAAGCTGAGCCAGGCCTGTGCCAGTGCTGACGTATTTGTGGGCATAGACGCACCGGACTTCAACCTGTCCCTGGCCGCAAAGCTGCGCGCATCGGGGCTGGCGACGCTGCAGTATGTCAGTCCGTCGGTCTGGGCCTGGCGCCAGGGGCGGGTAAAAAAAATCCGCCGGGCTGTGGATCATGTGCTGTGCCTCCTCCCTTTTGAAACAGCGATTTATGACCAGCATGGCGTAGCTGCCACCTTTGTAGGTCACCCGCTGGCCGATGCTATTCCTCTGGAGTCAACGCGCCCGGAATCACGACGGAAGCTGGGCTATAGCGACGATGTCTGTCTGGCCGGGATTCTTCCGGGCAGTCGTGGCTCTGAGATCAAAAGGCTGGGGCCTTTGTTTATTGAGGTTATGAAGCGCTTGCTGGAGAAAAGGCCGGACATGCGGTTTGTTTTGCCTTGTATCAACCCGCAGCGATTCCAGCAGGTACAGGCGCTGCTGCAAGAGAGCGGGCAAGGGCTGCCAGTGCAGATTCTTGAGGGTAGTGCGCGTGATGCGATGGCTGCCAGTGATGCCCTGCTGGTGGCTTCGGGAACAGCAACGCTGGAGGGGTTGCTGCATAAAAAGCCGATGGTTGTCAGCTACAAGCTGAACCCGTTGACCTATTGGCTGGTAAAAAAGTTGATGCGCACTCGCCGGGTGGCGCTGCCGAATCTTCTGGCTGGACGGGATATAGTGCCCGAGCTTCTTCAGGAAGAGGCCAGCCCTCAGGCACTGACGACCCGGATGTTGGAAGCCCTGGACACGGGGCTGAACGACAGTAGCGGTGACTTTATCAGCACCTGCACAAGGATCCACCATGAACTGCGTTGCCAGGCGAGTGACCGGGCGGCGGGGGTGATTGTCACCATGCTGAGTGAGCGAGGCTGGAATGCTGATTGCGGGCGTTGATGAGGCCGGACGCGGGCCCTTGTGCGGTGCTGTAGTGGCGGCGGCTGTGATACTCGATCCTTATCGGCCTGTTGCCGGCCTGCGTGATTCCAAAAAGCTCAGCACAGGGCGGCGGGAAGCTTTGCGCGAGGCGATAGAGTCCATGGCGCTCGACTGGGCTTTGGGTCGTGCGGAGCCGGAGGAAATTGATCGGCTTAACATTCTGCAAGCCACTCTGTTGGCGATGAAGCGGGCTCTTACGGCTTTGTCCGCGCGCCCCGGGCTGGTGATTGTCGACGGCAACCGGTGTCCTGACTGGACGGAGTGCCCTGTGCAGGCTCTTGTTGGCGGCGATGATCGCATAGAGGCTGTATCGGCGGCTTCCATTCTGGCAAAAACGACGCGGGACAGAGAAATGCTGCGCCTGGATGCAGAGTATCCAGGTTATGGGCTTGCTCGCCACAAGGGGTATCCAACACGGGAGCACAGGGAGGCGCTTGAAAAGCTGGGTCCGAGCCCCATTCACCGCTGTTCTTTCGCTCCTGTGGCGAGAGCTGCGCGGATTGCGAACAAGAGCCGGTAGCTGAAGATGCACTCGCCCTGAAAAGCTGAACAGGCACACAAAAGCCTGCCTGACACAGCCGCTGAATGCGCAGAGCTTTGTGCCTTGCGGTGGCTGCATGAATGTCTCAGATTTCGGTAGCCGTCGGATTCTGCGACCTTCTCCCATCGAGCCCGGGGTGCACTGGGTGTCGACGTGACTCCATAGCTTGATTTCAACCTTTGCTTGTATCGCGACAAAATTGCAGAACGCGTCGCGCGATAGGGGCTTTTTTTACTCGGTGCGAGGTATATCAAGCTTGGCGGGGTCAGCTCCGGGGCGTGCGAGGAGGTATTTTGTGATAAGTGCTGCCAGGGAGCTGGCTCCCATTTTGGCCATCAGCCTGGCCCTGTGTCCCTCTACGGTGCGGGGACTCAAATGCAAGGCATCAGCGATCATCTTGTTACTGTACCCTCGTATCAACAAATCAAGCACAGCTTTCTCTCGTAGACTCAAGGCGGAAAGACGTTCAACCACCTCGCGGCTTCGGTTGTTCCTGTCTCTGCGTCGGTGGCTTTCGTCCATAGCCTCTTTGACGGCCTGCAGAAGATCCTGCTCATGAAAGGGCTTGGCTACCAATCCAAAGCCGCCTTCCCTGATGTTTCTTACAGCCACAGCGAGCTGGCCAGCTTCTGCAATAAAAACGACGGGAAGACTGTAATGCGTGTAATGCAGCTGTTCCAGTAAATGAGTGCCCTGGCTGTGCAGCGTTCTGGTATCCAGCAGAATACAGCCTGGACCATCGGTAAGTTGACCGCACATAAGCTCCTGCTCCGATGAGAAGACTGTTACCCGGTACCCTGCTGACAATGTCAAGGACACCAGTGATTCACGCTCTTCCCCGTCATTACCATCCACAATGAACACGGTGGCTTCAGCATCGTATGCCAGCCTGTGCATAACCGTTCTACCTGACCTGAGTCCAACAATTGATCTCCAATGGCAGCACAACATAGAAAATTTGCAAGGGCCTGCGCACTCGGCATACAGAGTACTTGTTTCAAAAGCTGGAGTTGGCGGGGAGGCTTCCCGGCTCAGGTTTGTTTTGCTCCGACAGCAACGGGTGCTGCTGTGCCGCACTTGCTCTTGTCAGTCGAGGTGGCAATCTTTCCATCTTTGGCTCCACCCTGCCTATGGGTAGTAGCAGGGAGGGCGTCCAGAATCGGGAACGGAGGGATTTTGTTTTGGTACGCTCTGTCGTTTTAATGCTCCTGGCGCAGCTGGAGTAAAGGTGGGATGCGCCAGGCTGCATCTGTTGTTTCATCAAGAACTTGTCTTTTGTTTCGCCGTGTTATCGAACGGGAAAGGAGGGCGCTCAGGGCCGGTAGAAGGCAGGCTCTTCCACCTTGTCGGTCCAGCTTTCGGACACCGCCAGCCTTGCCGCAATCACTGTTTGGGGTTTGGGAGTCAGGTCTTTGGAGATGGAGTGCTGAGGTGAATACGGAGACAGGCTCGCAGGCTACTCGTAACAAAGCTTTGGTTCTGCCTTTTGACCCTTTTGACCCTTTTGAGTCGGTCCGGGATCCAACCAGGGTGCAAGGACTCGCAGTTCCAGATGAACGAAGCCGGGGAATATTTTGCCTGGAGCAAAGATGGATTCTGGCAAAGTTGCAACCCATCGCCTTTTAATCATAAGGCTATGAATCTGTTCTTCGCAGTGGATGAAGCAGTGGATGAAGCAGTGGATGAAGCAGTGATTCAGCCTTTGTTTCTCATCGTTGGGTCACGCGTCCCGGTCACCTGGCCTGGAGCCGCACAGGATACGCGTGGCACCGACCTGGCAGCTGTGCTGGTGGTTGCCAGCCAGCCAGCCAGAATGGCGTCAAACCTGCGCTCCTCCCCCTCGCACAAGCAGGGGCTACGCCCGTCAGCCTGCAGTTTCTGGTGCGGTTGAGTGGGACAGGACCGGTTCAGGCGCCGAGGAGTGACTGTCCACAGACCCGGACCAGATTGCCCGTCAGCCCGGTGCTGGCCGGGCTGGCGAAAAAGCCAATGGTTTCAGCAACGTCTTCTGGCAGTCCCCCCTGGCACAAGGAGTTCATCCGTCGTCCCAGGGCGCGCGGCACCAGAGGCATGGCGGCTGTCATTTTGGTCTCGATAAAGCCGGGCGCAACGGCATTGATGGTAATACCTTTTTCTTTCAGAGCCGGTGCCATCGCCTGCACATAGCCGATGACGCCGGCTTTGGAGGTGGCGTAATTGGTTTGCCCGAAGTTGCCCGCTATACCACTCATGGAAGAAACACAGACAATACGCCCATTGCGTTTGAGTAGCTGGCGCTCCAGCAGGACTGCGTCCATGCGCTCTGCGGATGACAGATTGACGTCTATGACCTGATTCCACCAGTCGTCACTCATTTTGGCGAGCGTCCGGTCACGTGTGATTCCCGCATTGTGTATAACCGCATCCAGGCTGCCATGGGCCTTTTCCAGTGCATCGCAGATGATGGAGGGGGCGTCGGCGGCTGTGATGTCGGCCGTCACCGCGATACCGCCCAAAGTCTGGGCCAATGCTTCCAGTTGTTTTGCCGCCTGGGGTCTGTCAAGACACAGAACGCGGGCACCATCGCGGGCCATGATGGTGGCGATAGCCGCTCCTATGCCTTGTGCTGCCCCCGTCACCAGTGCTGTTGTGTCGGCCAGCGGTTGGTGCCAGTCCAGCGCGGGCAGGTCACCGATACCTGCGCCCACGGTCATGACTTGCGCTGATATATAGGCAGAGCGGGGCGAAAGGCAGAAACGCAAGGGCGATTCCAGCTGATCCGCAGTCGCTGTGTGGCTGACGTACAGCAGCTGGACGGTTGTGCCCTTTTTTCCTGTTTCCTTGGCCAGACTGCGGGTAAAGCCTTCCAGAGCACGCATGGCAGCAGCCCTGGAGACATTGTCACACTCACAGGCAGGGCGTCCCAGCACCAGGATGCGGCCGGAGCGGGTGGTTTTTCTGGCAACGGGACTGAAGAAACGATGCAGTTCATTCAGGTCGGTGGTGTTCTGGATGCCGGTGGCATCGAAGACCAGTGCCTTGAACAGGGTGCTGTCAGCAGGACCTGTATTGACGGCGGTCAGACGCAGATCCCGGGCTGCTACAGTCTGTGTGATCATGGCTGCGGTGCTGGCATGGGCTTGACAGCAGAGCCAGGCGTCAGGTGCCTTTGCCATGCTGTGGAGTATGTCATCGAGCAGGGCGGCACCCGGTGCGGCTCCCAGCAGCACGCGACCTGAGACAAAATCAGCAGAGGCTTTGCGCTGGCGCTCCAGTATGGTGGGAGTCGGAAGTCCCAGGCCGGTCAGCAGGCGCTTGCCCACAGGGGATGTCGCTATTTTTTGATAGATATCAGACATCGTTTGTCTGTTCTCCTGTCGGTGCGGCCAGGCTGTGTGCGGTGCTGACAAATTGGGCCGTCTGCTGTGCAAGGCGGACTTCATGTATATAACGCAGGAGTTTTTTGCTGCGCGCTGCCTTTTTGGCATCGCTTTGTTCGCGCAGCCTGTTGCGCACCAGCTGACGCAGGGTCTGGGGATCGGTGTGCGCAAAGTTCTGGCAGAAAGTATTGAAGGCTTCCTGACCTTCCTTGCCTTCTTGCAGCAGGCGCTGCTGCCAGACCTCCGTTTGTTGTCTGTGGCGCTGCCAGCCCGGACTGCCAGGTTGTATCAAATCCATGCACTGGCGTATCGCGTCTATGTGCTCTTCCTGTGCTCTGAGCAGGCGGCCAATGAAACCCAGCTGTCTTTGCCGTGCGTTGCCGTTTTTGATACGGTCGAGTTCATCGAGCGCGGACCGGATGCTGTCATTGAGAGGTAGCTGTGCTCTCTGGGTCGGGGAGAGCGCGCCCAGTGCGACACCCAGCTCGCGGATGCTGGCGGCTGCGCGTTTATGGTCCGATTTGCTTGGGAGGGTCCGAACCGGATCCTCTTGACTGTGGGGTGTCATGCCGGAAAGCCAGAAAAAAAACAGAGGCGCTATTGTAGGTCCTGGTTTACTCCCGGAAAAGCCCGCAGGTAGAATGAGCACGAATTGAAAGAAGAAGCTACGCGCAGGGATCTGAAGGAGAATTGCGATGACCAGCAACAAGAGTGATATCGCTTATCTGGGGCTGGATGCAGCTCTCGAAGAGCAGCGTTTAGTGACCATGGTCTCTGATATCGTCGAGGAGGCGCGTCGACAGGGTGCCACCGCCTGCGAAGTGGGAGCCAGTTTTGCTGCGGGCTTGTCGGCCTCTGTCCGGATGGGTGAACTGGAAAAGATGGAGTTCAACCGGGATCAGGGTTTTGGCATTACTGTCTACGCCGGACAACGCAGGGGGTCTGCCAGCACCAGCGACAGCACACCAGGTGCCGTCCGTGATACAGTTCGCGCCGCCTGTGACATTGCCCTGTCGACCGGAGAGGACGCCTGTGCCGGGCTGGCTGCCGAAGAGCAGATGGCCACCGAGTTTCCTGACCTTGATCTCTATCATCCCTGGGGCATAACACCTCAGGAAGCCACAGAGCAAGCGCAGGCGTGTGAGGCTGCGGCGCGTGGCCTCAGTGATCGCATAGTCAACTCTGAAGGGGCGAGTGTCAGCTCGCGGGAGAGCTGCTACGTCTACGGTAACAGCCATGGCTTTGTTGGTTGTCGCCGTTCCACGCGCCAGAGCCTGAGCTGTGCTGTGATTGGTCGCCAGGCTGACGAGATGGAAACGGATTACTGGTACAGCCTGGCGCGCGATGGCAATGAGCTCGAATCTGCGGCGGCGGTCGGTCGCAAAGCGGCAGAGCGCACCCTGGCACGCCTTGGTGGTCGCAGGGTGCCCACCCAGACGGCACCGGTCATTTTCAGTGCAGAATTGGCCGGAAGCTTTATCGGGCACCTGATGTCTGCGATCAGCGGCGGCGCACTGTACCGCGAGGCCAGTTTCCTTCTGGGATGCAAGGGGCAGCAGATTTTCCCCGACTGGGTTTCCTTGTACGAGCGCCCCATGCTCAAGAAAGGGATGGGATCTTCCTCTTTCGATGGTGATGGGCTGAAAACGCGAGATCAGTCATTTATCAGTCAAGGGGTTCTGGCTGAGTATCTGCTTGGTACCTATTCTGCCCGCAGACTGAAGATGGAGAGCACGGCAAACGCGGGCGGTGCCCGTAACCTGTTCCTGGACAGCAACGCCGGCACACTGGATGACTTGCTCAAGGATATGGGGCGCGGGCTGTTGATTACCAGTCTGATCGGCCATGGCGTAAACCAGGTCACGGGTGACTATTCGCGCGGTGCCGATGGTTTCTGGGTCGAGAATGGCCAGATCCAGTATCCGGTGTCCGAGGTGACGGTCGCGGGGAATCTCAAGGATATGTTCATGAACCTGCAGGCTGTGGGCAATGATGTGGACCGGCGTGGCAACATCCAGAGCGGTTCCCTGTTGGTTGATGGCATGGTCATCGCAGGCAGCTGAGGCGCCCCGGCAGGGCGCTATCCAGGAAAGCGACGGCTGGCCATTGTATCCCACAGACGCAGCAGGGTGGATGCCAGTGTATTTTCCACTCCCAGTGCCAGTTTTCTGGCCAGGGAGTGTTTTTCTATCCAGCGCACCTGATAGACGGCATGCCGGGTGCTGAGGTTTTCACAGAGGAAGGCCTCGCTGGTTTGAACAGCATCTATCAGGTTCTTGTCCACAGCTTCGCTGCCGTACCATATTTCGCCGGTGGCGACTTTCTCTATGTCCACAGAAGGCCGTGTTTTCGCGACAAAGGCTTTGAACAGACTGTGGGTCTTTTCCAGATCCTCCTTGAACTTTTTTCTGCCTCGCTCTGTGTTGGATCCCAGAAGCGTCAGCGTGCGTTTGAACTCACCGGCGGTATGCATTTCAACGTCGATAGCATTCTTCTTCAGCAGCCGGTTGATGTTGGGAATCTGGGCGACCACGCCGATCGAGCCTATGATGGCGAAAGGGGCGGCGACCAGTCTGTCGGCCAGGCAGGCCATCAGGTAGCCGCCGCTGGCGGCGACCTTGTCAACGGCTATGGTCAGCCTTATTCCCTTGTCCCGGATGCGCAGCAGGTGAGCGGCCGCCAGGCCATAGGCATGCACCATGCCCCCCTGGCTTTCGAGGCGCAGAAGAACTTCGTCTTCTGGCTGTGCCTGACTGAGTACGGCGCTGATTTCCTTGCCCAGCCGGTGTACACCGGAGGCACGCAGGTCACCTTCAAAATCCAGTACAAAAAGGCGAGGTGGTGAGAGAGGCTTGTCCGCTTCGTCCTTGTTTTTGTGAGCCGCTTTTTCTTTTTTCTTGTCTTGTTTGCGTTTTTTTTTGAGGGCGCGCTTGTCAAGGAGCATCTGCTCCAGCGCACCCTGGTCACTGAGGTATTTCTGGGTCAGGTCGTTGATTTCGAGATAGCCTCCCGGCCCTTCTTTGCTGCGTGAGCGCAGCACCGTTACACCGGCGACCAGTGCCAGTATGCCGACAACGAGTATCAATATTTGCGCAGCAAACAGACCGATTTCCGAAAGGAATTCCACGGCAGGCTCCCCCTGTAGATTGGTGTGAGCCGGGAGCCTGTCTGGAGATCTTCGGCCCTGTCCTGGACGCTTTTTCCGGACAGCTCCCGGGTTGAATTCTGTCATCATAACCCTGAAAGCCGGATGAGGGCATAGGCATATCAGTTGACATCTGGCGCGGGCGTCTCCTATGCTGGCACCCTTTTGGGGGAGGCCGACAATCCAGTTTGTTCCTGTTTTCCCTTTCGCTTGTATCCATATTCAGCCGAGGATTTCTCTTTATGATGGCGAGCCTGTCCGAGATATTTGACGGTGTGAAAAGCCGGTTCAGCGCACAGGCAGCGGCGGGTCTTGATCTGGTCTTCCAGTTTGACATAGAGGATGGTGACACATGCCACCTTGTCGTCAAGGACTCACGTTGTAGCCTTGTGGAAGGTGCGCGCGCAGATGCCAATGTGACCCTGATCATGAATGCGCAAACCCTGCAGGCGGTGGTTAACGGTCGTCTGGACGCTATGCAGGCCTTTATGCAGGGTAAACTGCGTGCCGAGGGCGATATGTTGTTGGCCCCCAAATTGAGTCAGCTGTTTCCCGCCGCTTCCTGAGAAGATTTCTGTATTGCCTTATCCATGCACTCCGGGAGTTGCCCGGCGTGCGCCATCCGTTTTTCCCGGGACTTTCTGCCTCAGGAATCGGAAGTTCCTGTCCAGTTTTTTGGGCTCGTTGTGAGCTGCGCTTTTACCAGCATATTTTCCAGCACAAATTTTCCTGCATACAGGCGGGCGGCCCTGGTGTGGGCGCCCGTGTGCGTTTGCTGGCGTGAGCGTAGTCATCCTGACCCAGTGCGCGGCAAGCCCCGTCCTTCAGGGCGGGGAGGATGTCAAAGCAGAGCTTACAGACTGTGGGAGCCTCCATCGGGCATGTGAGACTTTGGGAACTTTCATCGGAAATGCGAATCCAATCCGGTGCTCCAGTGTAGAGCTGGGAGAGGTGTTTTTAGCCTGAACCTTTAAGGAGTCGCAACCATGTTAAGTCCCAATCACCCTTCTGGCAGTGCCGTCCAGACACCGAGCTTGATACCACAGACCAGCCAGCCTGAAGCTTCGGCCTTTATGGCTGATCGTGCTCTGGCCATTCTGAAGGACCCGAAGGAGCTGGCTCTGACGCTGGCCTGTCAAGTCGGCCCGGGAAGCAAGCCTGAAGAAAACTCTGTGCTGGCACCTGCTGTCATAGGCCCTGTGGCCAGCCTTGCGGTTCTTGACAAGACACAGGGCACACAATCGGCCGTTCTGTGTTCCCTTTTTCAGGATCCGAATCCCTTGAGTCTATTGACTCGGCGTGTTGAGAAGGCACTCGAAGGCACGGGCCAGAAGTATGCGCACCTCACGAGTGTGCTGGTGCGTGATGCGAGCAAATCGGTCGTTGAGGAACACTACCGTCAACACGGAATAGATCAGGAAGTTGTGTCCTTGACACCGGCAGCGGTGGCTGCGGAAAACCGGCGCATCACGGAAGTGACGAACGGCACTATCCAGGGCAGTTTGCAGACTGATTCGCGGGCAATTTTTGCCTTGGTGGATGCCCAATACCTGAAACTCAAGTGGGCCTTCCCTTTCGATTACGCGGATACAAAGCGAGAGATTTTTACGAGTGCATCAGGACAGAAGCGACCGGTCTCGACCATGAGCCAAAGATTTTCTGGTGATCGCGGTGACAAGGTGTATTTTACACGCAGCATCGGTCTCCAGGCCGTCAGGTTGCCTTATGTATCGGCCGCCAACGCCCAGCAGCAGTTGAGTATGCTGGTGGTGATGAAGACGGATGCCAGTCTGACTCAACCTGGTAAAGCGGAGGTAGAGAAGGCTATCGAGCAGCTGGAACCTACTGAGCCAGGTACGAACATCGAGCTTTTCTTGCCAGAATTCAGGATCAAACAGAAAACCGACTTGCTCCATACTTTTCAACATCTGGGAATAAGAGAGGCTCTGACGCAAGATCAAGAGAAACTTCCGGGTGCGAGCATAAGCGCGTTCACGCAGGAATGTTTGCTACAAATCGATGAATTGGGCACAGAGGCAGCGGCAGTGAGCTTGATGGAGATTGATGAAGGTCTGCGCTGGAACCCTTCCCCTCGATACCTGTTGAAATTCGATCGCCCCTTCAGTGTGTTCGTGTGCCTGGAAGACAAGGCTGGTGGCCATACGCCACGCCCTGAGGACTTTCTTTTTGCTGCCCATGTGAACAGGCTTCCTGCATGACCGCAAGGGGGCGGCAGGGCCTGCAGGAAAGCTCTGTCCAGGCGTTGCTCGCTGTAAGCCGGGTAGAAAAAAGTAAGGAGGGAGAACTGCGGAGGATGGCAGGCGGCGTCAAGGCGATGCGTTGTGGCGCATCAGGACGTTGGTTCGTTCTTTGCTGTTGGCCTCCGCAGCAGGGGCTCCGGCCAGGGTTGCGGCTGTTTTCTTTTCTGTCCGTCCTGCCCGTGGTGAGTTGGGGCGGACAGAATGGGGCCTGTGATCCAGCCATGCCTGAACACTGGGCCAGACGCAACAGGGTTTAGCGAAGCGTAGCGCGTGATGATGAGCAAAAAAGGGCGGCACGATTGTTCTCAGGCCGGGAGTGCGGGGCGACAATTGGCCCTCATTGAGTGAGTTGTTTCCCGCCGTTTCCTGAGAAGATTTCTGTATTGCGTGTCTCCATGCACTCCGGGCGTTGCCCGGACGTGCGCCCTCCTTTTCTGAGACTTTCTGGCTCAGGAATCAGAAGTTCCTGTCCAGTTGGTCAGGCTCTTGCCAGTTGTCCTTTTTATTACCTTGTTACCAGCTTGTCAGCTTGCCAGCATGCGTCCCTGCACAAAGGCCGCTCAAGCCTGTGTGCGCTCGCTTGCGTTCAGCATGATCATTCCGGGAAGAGCTGACAGACTTTGGGAACTTTGCATTGGGTATTTGAGTCCAAGGGGCGCACTTTCAATTCCACCAGGGAGTCAATCACATGTTAAATCCCAATGTCGCCCCTCGCAGCCCCGTTCCGGCGCCGGTCTTGCCAGCACAGACCAGCCTGCCTGGGGCTTCGGCCTCGGTAGCTGATCATGCTGTGGCCATTTTGAAGGACCCACAGAAGCTGGCTCTGACACTGGCCTGTCAAGTCGACCCGGACAGC
>Ga0209020_1000775_pt1 | contig 37131 bp, 35 predicted proteins | sample PinacodermBB_FD_187298 | JGI IMG/M metagenome (GOLD analysis project Ga0209020, IMG submission 187298) | Host-associated microbial community of the marine sponge Aplysina aerophoba from Gulf of Piran - sponge pinacoderm, lysed by bead... | ecosystem: Host-associated > Porifera > Sponge >... | reverse complement strand
GAAGTTCTTGGGTTCATAGGACTTGAGTGAAGTCGACAGTTACGAGGATCACGAGCAAGACGATGATTGCCGCGTTGATTGTGATCATGGGTCTTCGCCAGCGGTGCATCGAGCGCCGAAAACGGCGAATACTCGCAATGTTGGCGGCTATAGCGACGATACCGACGGGGATTCCAATTAAAGGCCCCGCCCCAGTTCCGAATCCGAGTAGTGGAAACACGAAGGGGATGAGTACGTAAGTTAGGCTGCAACGCACACCCGAAACGACTACCGAGCGAGAGAAGGCCCGTTCGGCGGATTTGGCATCTGCGGCGGTTGGGTTGAGCCAGGTTTGCGAGGGCGCGTTTGTCATAACCTTGACGGTAGCCGACAAGTTGGCCGATAGCGTTGCGGGGTGAAGCGTTTTGGATTTGTGGGGTTGCCCAACGCCGGGAAAAGCTCGTTGTATAACGCGCTTGCGGGGGGCGGAGCGCACGCCGCACCTTACGCGTTTGCTACCACCGACCCCAATGTCGGAGTAGCCAAAGTTCCAGATTTGCGGCTAAGTCAATTAGCAGAAATGAGCAAGAGCCGTAAAGTCGTTCCAGCGGCGGTGCAGTTCACCGACATTGGTGGTTTGGTTAAAGGGGCGAGTCACGGTGAGGGTCTTGGTAATGCTTTCTTGGCCCATATCCGTGAGGTTGATGCCATTGTTTTTGTGTTGCGGGCGTTCGCTGACGATGATGTGCCGGGCGACCAAGATACGCTTGAACAGCTACAGATCGTGGAGATTGAGTTGGCGCTTGCCGATTTGGCTAGTGCCGAAAGAGCCCTCGGTCGGCATCAGCGAATGCTCAAGGGTGAACCTTCACTAGAGCCTTTGGTGTCGTTGCTGACGGCCTGCGTTGAGCATTTGAGTGAGGGGGTGCCGTTGTATCGAGCTGGTCTAGATGCGCAAGACCAAAAACAACTCAAAGCATTCTTTTTTCTTACCAATAAGCCGGTTCTGGCGGTGGTAAACATTGGCGAAGAGCAAATTGGCCAGGCCGAGAAGATTACTGCGCGGGTGGCCGCAGAACTAAACGGTGCCGAGGTGATTGCGTTGAGTGTGCAACTAGAAGCTGAAGCTGTGCAACTTGATGACGCTGACCGGGTTGAAATGCTTGAAGCGCTGGGGCTTGGTGAAGGCGCAGTGCCCCGCTTCTTGACGAGCGCATACCACCTTTTGGGTTTGCGAACGTTTTTGACTACTGGAGAAAAGGAGAGCCGCGCTTGGACGTTTCCTGCGGGCGCAACTGCCCCTGAATGCGCTGGGGTCATTCATAGTGACTTTCAGCGGGGTTTCATTCGGGCTGAGACGATTGCTTGGGTCGACCTTTTGGGTGCCGGGTCGTGGTCGGCGGCCAAGGAACGAGGCAAGGTTCGCGCTGAAGGTAAAGACTATCTAGTTTGTGACGGCGATGTCATTGAGTTTCGATTTGCGGTTTAGAAGCGCGGAGCCTGCCTACTGTCAGGTAGGCTAACTGTCTATGGTTATTGCAGCAGATGAGCCACTGCTAGAAGCTCTTGAAGAAAAAGCGGAATCGTTACTTGAACGCCATCTCGCCACAGCTAAAGAATGGTTCCCGCACACGCTGATCCCTTGGAATCAAGCTGAGGCGTTTGAAGCCGACTATGAATGGTCGCCCGCAGAAGCCAACTTGGAACCAGCGGTGCGCAGCGCATTGTTTGTAAACGTGTTGACTGAGGACAATCTGCCCTACTATTTCCGTGATATTGAACGGATGTTTGGGCGTGACGGCGCTTGGGGGGAATGGGTACGCCGCTGGACCGCGGAGGAAGGTCGGCATGGTTTCGTGATTAACGGCTATTTGTTGGCTACTCGCTCATTAGACCCAGTCGAGTTAGAAAGGGCGCGCATGATCGCGGTGCAAACTGGCGCCGTTCCCGAACCCCCGAACGCCGCGGAAGGTCTTGCGTATGTCGCAATCCAAGAGTTAGCCACGCGTATTTCTCATTTCAACACGGGTGAGCGTGTTGCTGATCCGGTGGGGCGCGCGGTTATGCGGCGCGTTGCTGCTGATGAAAACCTGCACTTTCTGTTTTATCGTGACGCGATGAGTGCAGTGTTTGAAGCGGATCCGTCTACCGCAGTGATAGCCACCGAAAAACAGGTAACGGATTTCGCCATGCCGGGGGTCGGGATTCCCGGTTTTAATGCACACGCCAAGGCCATTGCTGAAGCGGGCATTTATGATCTAGCCATCCACCACGACCAGATTTTGCAGCCGGTTATCATGCGCGACTGGGGCTTGGCCAAACTTGAGGGCTTGAGCGCCGCGGCGGAACAAGCGCGTGAGCGGTTAATTCGTTATATCGGCAGGGTCGGCAAGGTGGGGATGCGCATCGCCGCGCGCCGCGAAGAACGTCTGGCTGCGTTGGCCGAGCGTCAGTTCGTTGGGGGCTGAATTGCGGTGATGTGCTGGCTTGTGGTTGACGATAAGGTAGTCGCGCCACTCGAAATCGCCGACACTCGGAGTAGCCGGAGGCGGGGTTTGTTGGGTCGTAGCGCGATCCACGGTGCGCTGTTGCTGTCGAAAACGCGTTGTGTCCACACCGTGGGTCTGAAATTTGCGATAGATGTGGCCCATTTGGATGCCGACCTGCGTGTGTTGCGGGTGACCACGATGCTGCCCAATCGTTTGGGCCGCTGGGTGTGGCGCGCTCGGCATGTGTTGGAAGCCGAGGCAACAGCGTTGGCGCGTTTGGGCATCAGTCGTGGCACACAGATTGCGGTGCGTTCGTGAATGCTGCTTTGGTGTTAGTGGCCACACCGATTGGGAACCTTGGCGACCTGTCGCCGCGGGCCGTTGAGGAATTGGTCAACGCCGCGCTGGTGTGTTGCGAAGATACTCGCCGCACGGGACGTTTATTGCAACATGTGGGTGTTCGCGCTAATGCTTTGCGACGAGTTGATGCTCACCGCGAGACTGCTGAGATCACTCGTGTGCTTGCATTGTTGGCAAGCGGACAAAGAGTCGTGTTGGTGTCTGATGCTGGCACGCCAGGTGTTTGTGATCCAGCGCAACGCCTCGTGGCAGCGGTGGTGGACGCTGGTTTTGAGATTGTGGTGGTGCCTGGGCCGAGTGCGCTGATCGCGGCTTTGGCGGGAAGTGGATTGTTTGCTGATCGTTTCGTGTTTGAGGGCTTTCTGCCTCGCCGGGGTACACAACGGCTCAAGCGGTTGCAGCAATTGGCGGTTGAGCAGCGCACGAGCGTGCTGTTCGAGTCACCCAAACGCATCGCGGTTACCTTGGCTGATTTAGCGCGTTGCTGTGGGGGGCAAAGACGCGGGGTCGTTGCCCGTGAACTCACCAAACTGCACGAAGAGTTTGTGCGCGGTACGCTCGACGAATTGTGTCAGTGGGCGGTTGTTGAACCGAAAGGGGAGATTGTGGTGGTTATTGAAGGTGCGCCAGCAATCGCGCCGCCTAGCCAAGAAACAATTGTCAATGCACTCGCCGAAGCCTTAGCGGAAGGTTTGAGCGCCAAAGACGCAGCGTCACAAGTTGCTACCGAACTTGGTGTATCGAAACGCCGAACCTACGAATTGTTGCACCACGACCACAGCGCCAATGCTCCGCTAACCTGAAGTTTATGACGGTTCCTGTTTTGGTTGCTGTGGCTTGGCCTTACGCGTCTGGTTCGCGCCATTTAGGGCATCTTGCCGGTGCCTATTTGCCTGCTGATGTTTTTGCCCGGCATCAACGCCTTGTTGGTAATGAGGTGTTGATGGTTAGTGGTTCCGATGTTCACGGCACACCGATCACGGTTCGAGCTGAACGCGAGGGAGTGTCACCAACGGTGATCGTGGATCGTTATCACCGTGAGTTTGTTCGCCAATGGGATCAACTCGGTTTTTCATGGGATTTGTTCACCACAACTGGCACCGATAATCACGCTCAAGTGACCCAAGAAATGTTTTTGGCACAGCTCGCGAATGGGCATATAGACCGCCGGGTCTCCGAGCAATATTACGATCCGACTGCTTGTCGTTTCTTGCCTGATCGTTACATTGAAGGCACCTGCCCGCATTGTGCCTATGGCGAGGCACGTGGTGATCAGTGCGATAATTGTGGTCGCACACTTGATGCGCTTGAACTTGGAGATCCTCGTTCGAAGATTAGTGGCGCAACTCCCGAACGCCGTGAAACCGAGCACTTCTATTTCCGCTACTCCGATTTCACTGCGCGCCTCATGCAGATTTATGACGACAAACCGCATTGGCGCCCGCATGTGCTCAACTTTGTGCGCGGCTATCTGAAGGAAGGTTTGTTGGATCGGGCCATCACTCGTGACATTGATTGGGGAATTGACCTTCCGGTTGATGACCTTGGCTCCAACAAGCGCATTTATGTTTGGTATGACGCAGTCATTGGATACCTGTCTGCGTCGAAAGAATGGTCCATGCAGCACGGAGATGCAGATGCTTGGCGGCATTGGTGGGAGAACGACGAGAGCCGTCATGTCTACTTCATAGGCAAAGACAACATCCCCTTCCATTGCTTGTTTTGGCCCGCACAGCTGATGGGTGCCGGTGAATTGCACTTACCAGATGATGTGCCAGCTAATCAATACGTCACCTTCAAAGGTGGCAAGGCATCGGCTAGCCGTGGTGTTGGCCTAACTATCGACGAAGGTTTGGCCTTGTTTGAACCCGATGGGTTGCGTTATGCGTTAGCGGCGAATTTCCCTGAGCAAGCAGACACTGAAGTGTCTATCGAAGCCATCGCCCGCCGCATCAATGAAGAGTTGGTTGCCAACTGGGGCAATCTAGTCAACCGCGTCTTGTCGATGTTGCACAAAAACCACGGCGCGCAACCAGCATCTACAAACCGCCTTGAGCAAGACACTGCGCTGCTGCGTGGTGTTGATGAAACGCTGCTGCGCTGCGGTCAACATCTGCATCGTATTGAGTTGCGTGCTGCGCTGCGTGAGGCGATGAGCGGGGCGCAGTCAATCAACGCTTACCTCAACGCTACCGAACCGTGGAAACTCGCCAAAAGCGACCCGCAAAGAAGCGCCACGGTTCTTGGCACGGCGCTAGATGCCATCAACGGCCTCCGTGTTTGCTTCGCGCCGTACTTGCCATTCTCAACGGCTCGCCTCGATGCGATACTTGGGCCCATCGACGGCTGGATTCGTAAAGAGGTACCTGTTGGCACCGACATCGAAAAACCGCTACCGTTGTTTGCTAAAATCGACATAGACGCACTAACCGCGTAAACTCTGTTTGAATGTTTGTGATATGGCTTGGATAGATCAACACTGTCACCTTCCGCTAGACGGCGGGGCTCACGACCTCCTAGAGGAGGCACATGCCAACGGGGTGAAGCGACTAATCACGGTGGGCGTTGGGGTGGCTAGTTCCCAAGAAATGATCGGTTTGGCCCAAACCTTTGATGGGGTTTGGGCGACAGCAGGAGTGCATCCCCACGATGCGAGTGATGGCATTGCCGGTCTTGAAGAGTTGTTGTCTCACCCTAAGGTGGTGGCCGTTGGCGAATGCGGGCTTGATTTTCACTACGACCATTCACCGCGCCAAGTTCAAACCGATATGTTCGCTCGTCAAATCAATTTAGCGAACCGCCACAACCTGCCGTTGATGATCCACACGCGCAGTGCCTGGATGGAAACGTTCGACATTTTAGACCGTGAAGGCGTGCCAAAGCGCCTTGTGTTTCATTGTTTCACTGGTGGCGTGGCTGAACTCCAAGAGTCTCTTGAGCGTGGTGCTTTGGTGTCTTTTTCGGGTATAATCACTTTTCCGAAAGTCGATGAGTTGCGAGAGGCTGCCGCTGCGTGTCCCCTCGAATGTTTGCTAGTGGAGACCGATAGCCCTTATTTGGCACCGGTACCTTATCGTGGCAAACCCAACCGCCCGGCTTTAGTGCCGTTGGTTGGGGCGGCAGTGGCGCAGGCGAAGGGTCTTCAAGCAGAGGAGGTCGAAACGGCTGTGTGGCGAACCGCTTCGATGTTTTACGGCCTCGATAACGAATGAGTAATGTTCTTGCAGAAAGAAAAGCAAAAAAATCTTAGCGATTCGGGCAATGCACGAGATAGGCGCCTGCTGATTCGGCTAACGGGTACGGGTTTACTAGCGCTGTTCGTGTATTTGATCTTTGGCGCCGCGAACACCCTGTCGTCGAGTACCGAGAGCGAACCACTTTTCACGGTTGACGTGGTTGCATTCTCGGACCGGGCCGAGGATTGGAGGGAGGCACACATTCGGCAACGTCAACTGGTGCGCCAAAAGGCCCTTGCGTTGGCTGAAGAGGCTCGTTCAGCCGCAAGTTCCGCAGCCTCAACAGCGGCCACCAACCCGACCGCGGCCACGGCTAGCACAGCGACCGGAATCGCACCCACCACCACCACGACGGCGACGAGTGCTTCGGGCACGACCAGCGCTACCACCGCGACCAGCGCAACGACCGCGACGGGTGCTCCGGACACGATGGCGAGCACCACAACGGCGACCAGCGCTACCACGGCGACGGGTGCTACGGACACGACAGCGAGCACCACGACCGCGGCCGGCGCTGCGGCTACGACCGAGACTAACACGACGGCGACCACCACGGCGGCCACCACGGCGACCACCACGACCGCGCCCACCACTGCGACTAACGTCGCGCCCGCTACCACCGATGCTGTGGTCCCAACCAACAGCACCAGCCCGACAGCCGAGCAGTGGGAGGCTCTGCGACAATGCGAGTCGGGTGGCAACTACCAGGCGGTCAGCCCCAGCGGACGTTATCGGGGTGCGTATCAGTTTTCTCGTTCAACTTGGAATTGGCTAGCTGGAAGTATCGGTTCGACGCATCTCGTTGATGCGGACCCAGCAGCAGCGTCACAAACCGACCAAGATCAAATGGCGGCAGCGCTTTGGGAACGTCAAGGCTGGCAACCTTGGCCGGCGTGCTCCAAGAAACTTGGTTTCCGTTAGCCGACCGGCACCAATCACAAGTGACGCACACGCTCCGACAAACTCGTGAAATCTTGTGCCGTTACGGGCTTGAACCGCAGCGGCGTTTAGGGCAGAACTTTGTGGTTGACCCCAACACGGTGCGCCGCATCGCAAAGTTGTCTGGAGCTTCTTCGGCTACGACGATTGTGGAGATTGGTGGGGGATTAGGGGCATTGACTTTGGCTTTGGCGCAAACCGGTGCTCAAGTGACCACGATTGAGTGCGATAAACGCTTGGTGGCCGCGCTCAGAGATATTGTGGCCGCCGATAACGTGACCGTGGTTGAAGGTGACGCAACATCGCTTGACTGGCAGCAGATCTTAAAAGGCCAGTGCGATGTTCAACTGGTTGCCAACCTGCCCTATAACATCGCCTCGACCTTGATTATAGACCTGCTTAAAACGGTGCCAGGTTTTACCTCTATGTTGGTGATGGTGCAACGGGAGGTAGGGGAGCGCCTCGCGGCTTCAGTAGGCAGCAAAGCGGTGGGGATTCCTTCTTTGCTAGTTGCGTATCACGGAACGGCGAAAATCGTTGGGCGGGTGCCGGCTACGGTTTTTTTTCCTCAACCCAACGTTGATTCGGTTCTAGTGCAAATCAATCGTCACCATCAATTGCCGCTAGAGCAACCGCTAGAACGCATAGAGGTGCTGTTGCGCGCGGCGTTCAACCAACGGCGCAAGATGTTGAGGCGTTCGTTGCACCGCTACCTCTCTGAGGATGGGTTTGCCACTGCTGGGGTAGACAGTGAGGCTCGACCTGAGACTTTGCCGATCCGAGATTGGTCTCGGTTGGCCGCAGCGATTGACAAACCCCCGCCAGATTAGGAAACAGCAGCGGTCGCTAGTTATTTGCGGCGTTGATGCCGAGTGCGGCGCATCATTTTCTTGTGTTTCTTTTTGCGCATTCTTTTGCGGCGTTTTTTTATCAGTGAACCCACGACCTCCGACGCTACCGTGAAAGAAGAAAAAACCTCGCCCCAATTTGTGGCGCGCGGTGCTAAGCGGGCGATACGGTATAGCCGTTGCACCTGCGGTGGCCCGTAGTTCAACTGGTAGAACGTCGGACTTTGGCTCCGGATGTTGCAGGTTCGAGCCCTGCCGGGCCAGCCATTATGGAAATAGTGAACAAAAAAAAGTTGCATGTGGTAGCGGGCCGTGCAACCCAGGTCTTGGCCAGCGAAATTTGCGCCGAACTCAACGTTCCTCTCGGTACCCCGAGCATTGCCGAGTTCGCCAACGGCGAGATTCACGTCAAGTATTTTGAATCTATTCGCGGTGCCGATGTTTTTATCGTGCAAGCGCACACCCCCTGGGAAGGGCGTTCGCTCAATGACGCGATTACTGAACAATTGATTATGGTGGATGCCGCGAAACGCGCTTCGGCGAAACGGATTACGGCGGTTATTCCGTTCTACGGTTATAGTCGCCAAGACCGTAAAGCTTCAGGCCGTGAACCTATCAGCGCGCGACTAATTTCTGATTTGTTTAGCGTGGCCGGAGCTGATCGGTTGGTTTCGGTTGATTTGCATTCCGGCCAGATTCAAGGTTTTTTTGACGGCCCGGTCGATCATCTAACCGCGATGCCGGTGCTGGTGGATTATCTCACCGGAATTGAAGGCGATTTAGTGGTTGTGTCCCCTGATGCGGGGCGCATGAAAGTTGCTGAGCGTTACACCAATATGCTTGCTGCCGACTTGGCTTATGTCCATAAGCGCCGTTCGACTCTTGAAAACAACTCGGTGGAAGCGAAAGAAATTATCGGCGATGTTGCGGGCCGCGTTTGTGTGCTGATTGACGACATGATCGATACTGGCGGAACCATCTGCGCGGCAGCCGAATTGCTGGTGGCGAATGGGGCTGAGATGGTGATTGCCGCTGCGACGCACGGTGTTTTTTCTCCTCCGGCGATAGACCGCTTGGCCAAGGCATCAATTGAGACAGTGTTGATTACCGATACTTTGCCGCTCTCCTCCGACAAACGAATCAAAAAGATAAAGGTCCTGTCGGTGGCACCGATTATTGCACAGGCTATTGCCGCGGTGTTCGCGGATACTTCGGTGAGCGAAATCTTCGCTGGCAACCACCTAGCGTGATCCTAGATTGCTCGTAAATCATGCACGCATGCAGCGTTTTTGCGGGTAAACTTCCGCTAGCTTTTTGCCTGACCTGTTCGCTATCGACCTCTTGCCAATCTGGGAGTACAAGTTTTTATGCCTGACCAGTTGCTACTCAATGCCACGCGTGGCCGACCCGAGGGCACCCGCGCCTCTCGCCGTTTACGTCGTCAAGGCAATGTTCCCGCCATTATCTATGGCCTTGATCGCGAGCCAGTCTCGGTGAGTGTTGCTTGGTCCGACTTGCGCCTAGCTCTCAACACCGACGCTGGGATCAATGCCTTGATCACCTTGCGTATTGATGGAGAAGAACAGCTTTCGATCGTGAAAGACTTGCAGCGGCACCCAGTGCGCCGCGAGGTAATCCATGTGGACTTCTTGAGGGTCACCACCGACCAAGAAATTGAAGTTGATGTTCCGCTTGTGCTTGTCGGGGAAGCGCTTGAAGTCACCCGTGCCAATGGTATGGTCGACCAAACGATGTATTCGTTGGCTGTATCCGCCAAGCCAGCAGATGTGCCTGACGAGATTGAGGTCGACATTAGCGGTCTGTCTCTTGGAGATTCGATTAAGGTTGCTTCGTTGACGTTGCCCTCTGGTGTGGTCACCTCGATTGATCCTGAAGAAGCGGTTGCCACTTCTCTTGTCACTCGCTCCACCCGTGAGGCAATGGCGGCTGCAGAAGCTCGTGCCGAAGAGAAGTCTGCTGAGGGTGAGCTAGATTCCGCTAGCGATAACTAGTTGCCACTTTAGGCTCGGCGATGGTTCGCCTCACCTCTGCAAAGCGTCCCCAAAAACACCGCAAGACGCCCGCCGACCTGATTGTGGTGGGGCTCGGGAACCCGCCGAAACAATACGGGCAAACCCGTCACAACGCCGGCGCTTGGGTGGTCAATGAGTTGGCTGCGCGCCATAACCGCAGTTTTTCTTCTAGGCGGCGCGAGCAAGCGGCAACCGCGCAGTTGCAGGTGGGCGCCAAGCGGTTGATTTTGGTGCTGCCTCTGACTTTTATGAACAATTCGGGTGCGGCTGTTGCGCCGCTGTTGAGGCGTTATGAGATTGCTGACCTAGGCAACTTAGTGGTCGTGCATGACGAGTTGGATCTTCCGGTTGGGCGCATGATGGTGAAGTTCGCTGGTGGCTTGGCGGGCCATAATGGTTTGAAGTCGATTCGTGATCATGTGCATTCTGTCGAATTCAGTCGACTACGCATTGGGATTGGTAATCCGCGGGGCAACATCAAGACCAGCGATTATGTGCTTGCACCTGCTTCGCGAAGTGAACACCCAACGCTTCAAAAGGTGGTGCTGCGCGCCGCCGACGCTTTGGAGTTCTTGATGCAAAATGGCCGTGAGGCCACCATGAATGCGTTTAACGGGGTTGATTGATCTGATGCCCGAAGCGGCTAGGAACCTTCGTTCGTTGCGTTCTCTTTTGGCTTCTGAACCGGCACTTGATCGTGTGCTCGCACGCCAGGATGTTCCGCTTGTGGTCAACGAGGCAGCTCGGGCTTTTGTTTTGGCGGGCTTGAGTGAGGCTTCAGCGCGTCGCCCGATCTTGGTTGTGACAGCATTGCACAACGAAGCGCAACGTTTGTCTCACGATCTTGCTGCGGTGCTTGGTGGTGAGCAGGTGGCGTTGTTCGCTCCTTGGGGAACTTTGCCTTTTGAGCGGGTCAGCCCGGCGTTGGAAGTGATGGGGCAGCGCCTGCGTTTGTTAGCGCGTTTGCGTGATCCGGATGGCGGGCCGGCGCTGATTGTGGCTTCGGTACGGGCGTTGTTGCAGCGGCTCGACCCGGCTGCCGTGACCGATCCAATGGTTTGTCGCGTTGGTGAAACCTTGGATTCGTTGGAGTTGACCGCGCGTCTGGTTGATTTCGGATACCGCCGCGAGCAGCAGGTGGAGCATCGTGGGGAGTTCGCGGTGCGAGGGTCGATTGTCGACGTTTTTCCAAGTACCGGGGATTGTCCCGTACGGATTGATCTTTGGGGTGATGAGGTGGATCGTTTGACTGAATTTGCCGTCTCGGATCAGCGTGCCACAGATGCCGTAAAAGAGTTGGAGATTTACCCGTGTCGTGAGTTCCGACCGAGCGCACAGGCGCGCCAGCGTGCTCAGCAACTGCTTGTGGATGAACCTTGGGGTCGGGAGCAATGGGAGCGAATTGCCAACGGAGAATTGTTCGACGGAATGGAGTCTTGGTTGCCTTGGCTGGTTGCCGATGAAGTGTTGTTGCCAGATCTGTTGGATAACGATGCTTGGGTGATTTTGACGGAAGCTAGGCGTATCCGTGATCGCGCTGCCGATATTGAAGCCGAAGAGGCTGATTTGGCTGCGTCTTTAGCGAAAACTTGGGATGTTGATGCCGACGATCTGCATCGCCTGCATTTGCGTTTCGACCGCTTGTTGGCGCACACCAACGCGGCAGTGCTGACCATGCCTGCGATTGCCCCAGCAGCTACCAACTCTGCTGCTCTTGCCACTGTGGAAGCAGTTGCTTGGGCTCCAGTTGTCGGCGATGTGGAACCAGCGATTTCAAGGGTTCGGCAGTTGCTTGGGGACGGTTATTGTGTGGTGGTTGCGGCAGACAGCGCGGCGAGTGGCGATCGTTTGGCTGCTTTGTTGTATGACCACGGTGTTGATGTGGTTCTAGCGACCACTTTCACCGACATTTCCGTTGCGGGGGCGCATCTAGTTGCGGTGCCTCTTGAACGTGGCGCAGTGTTTCACGCCATCAAGTTGGCGGTGTTGGCAGAAGCCGACCTTACTGGGCGGCGCCGGACGCACAGAACGGCTCAACCACGGCGCGTTGATGCCCAAAGGTTTTTTGACGATTTGCGTGAGGGGTCTTACGTGGTTCATTCCCAGCATGGTGTAGCACGTTTCGAGGGAATGGTCACCAGAGCCGTGAACGGCAGCGATCGTGACTATTTATTGCTCCAATATCGGGGTTCGGATAGGCTGTATGTGCCTTCAGACCAAATTGATTTGGTACGCATCTACAACGGTGGCGAAACCCCGAAGCTGTCAAGAATGGGGGGTGCCGATTGGCGTGCGAGCAAGGCAAAAGTGCGCTCGGCAGTCTCCGAAATAGCTCAAGAACTAGTAGTATTGTATCAAAAGCGTGTGACCTCTTCGGGTCATGGGTTTGCACCCGACACGCCTTGGCAAAGCGAGTTCGAAGGTTCTTTCAAGTATCAAGAAACCCCAGATCAACTTCAAGCGATAGCAGATGTGAAACTTGATATGGAACGACCTGTGCCGATGGATCGTTTAGTGATCGGAGATGTAGGTTTCGGCAAGACTGAAGTTGCTCTCAGGGCGGTTTTCAAAGCGGTGCTTGATGGGTGTCAGGCAGCGGTTCTAGTCCCCACTACCTTGTTGGCTCAACAGCATCACGCAACATTTAGAGAACGGCTCGCGCCGTATCCGACCAGAGTCGAAGTGCTCAGTCGTTTTCTTTCTCCGGCTCAAGCAAAGGCGGTTCTTTTGGGGTTGCGAAACGGTGAAGTGGATGTGGTTGTTGGCACCCACCGGTTGCTGTCCACCGATGTTGAGTTCAAGAACTTGGGTTTGTTGGTGGTTGATGAAGAACAACGATTCGGGGTGCAACACAAGGAACGAATCAAGACCTTGCGCACCGACCTTGATGTTTTGACGCTTACGGCTACGCCTATCCCGCGAACTATGGAGATGGGCCTTGCGGGGATTCGTGACATGTCTTTGCTCAATACTGCGCCGGCTGATCGTCAACCAATTATGACCTATGTGGGTGAATATTGCGAACGTGCGGTGGCTGAGGCTATTCGGCGAGAGTTGTTGCGTGAAGGCCAATTGTTTTTCGTGCATAACCGGGTTCGAGATATTGAGCATGTGGCCGAGTCGTTGCGTTCGTTGGTGCCCGAGGCGCGTGTTGCTGTGGCGCACGGGCAGATGGATGAAGGCACGCTCGAACGGGTGGTGATTGATTTCTGGGAGGGTGATTATGATGTGTTGGTTTGCACCACGATCATTGAATCGGGCATTGATATGCCCACTGTCAACACTTTGGTTGTGGATCAGGCGGAACGGCTTGGTCTTGGTCAACTGCATCAACTGCGTGGTCGAGTTGGACGTGCTGGGCAACGCGCTTATGCCTATCTTTTTCATCCCTCAGACACGGTTTTGAGCGAAGAGGCTTATGAGCGGTTGAAGACGATTGGTGAGTCCACGGAGTTGGGTTCTGGTTTCAGGATCGCCATGCGTGATCTTGAACTTCGTGGAGCTGGCAACTTGTTGGGCACTGGCCAGTCGGGCCATATCGCCGCTGTCGGTTATGACCTTTATTGCCAGATGGTTACTGAAGCTGTCGCGCAACTGCGTGGCGATAAGGTTGTTGAACCACCCAAGATTGCGATTGATGTGCCTGGCGATGCACATTTGCCTCAAGACTATGTGCAGGATCAGGCCAGTCGTCTTGAGGCTTATCGGCGGTTGGGGGCTATTCGAACTCAGGAGATGCTTGACGACATTCGCGCTGAGTGGATTGATCGTTTTGGGCCACTACCAGCGGCTGCTGAAGCGCTCTTGCAAGTTGGCCAACTACGGGTTGAATGCGTGCGTAGTGGGGTGCGTGAGATTAGTGTTTCTAAGGGTCCAGGTTTTGGTGGTGCCGATTATCTGGCGCGCATATCGCCGGTGGATTTGCCGCCAAGCAAGCAGGTTCGTTTGCGGCGCCGTTACTCGGCCAAGGATGCCCAGAACGCCGCCACCTATTCCGCGGCGAATGCTTTGTTGCGTGTTCCTTTATCCACTAAGCGGGGGTCGATTGTCGAACAAATAGCTGCGTTAATGGCCGACTTGTTGCCAGATGCGCTGCTCAGTGATTCTAGCTAGTATCCTGTTGCGCTTGTGAAGAGCAAAAGTGGTAACTTCCTAACTATTGTCTTTTGGGTGGCGGTTTTCGGATTGGTTACGGTGGCTTGTGGGGCAGCCGCCAACAATGTGGTAGCACGTGTCGGTCAATCCTCGCTAAGCCAAGCCGACCTTGAGGCGATTCTTGAGGCGAACGGGCGCGAAGATGCCGCAGTTGTGCCAGTAGAGCTAGCGGCCACAGAAATTGCTAGATGGATCTTTTTCGAGAGTTGGATTGACCTCGCTGCTGCGAACGGAACCAACTTGACTGATGAACATTTAGGGTTAGCGCGTCTCAACTATCAACAAGCAATGAGTGAAGATCCGAGTTTGCCTAACCCCGATACGCCTTACGGCGAGATCGCTTTGCGTTACCGCGCGGTTGAGCACTTGCTCGCCGACTATGCGCTAGCGAACGAGGATGTAACCGCCTTGTGTTCAAGTCATCTGCTTGTGGAGACCGAGGCAGAAGCCCAAACCGCTTTTGAAAGGTTGCGTGCAGGTGAGGATTTTGCGGCTTTGGCAGCGGAAGTGTCGGTGGGTCCGAGTGCGCCGAATGGTGGCGACTTAGGGTGCGTGGCAGCGAATTCCTTGGTTGCGGAGTTCGTGGAAGGGGCTCGTGCGGTTGGCGGTGCTGGGCTGTCCGTTCCTGTACAAAGCGAGTTCGGTTGGCATCTGATTGAAGTGCGAAGTTTTGGTTCGGTGGTGCGAGGCCAACACGATGAGTTGACCTCGGTGGAAGTAACCGCTTTTGTGTTGACCAATTTTGGGCTGACGATTCAGCAACTGCAACCGATGTTGTATGACCGTGAGATCAGCGTTGATTCCCGCTTCGGCATCTTTGAACCCACAACGGGGAGGGTAACTCAGGTGAGCACGTCAAGCAATGAATTTTCCTAGGTCTGCTAACCGCGTGCCGAAACGTGAGGGTCAGTCGAAGATCACTGTTGTGGGGCTGGGTCCGGCGGATGAATCGTTGTTGACGAACCAAACTGTGGCCGCGATCAAGACAGCTTCGCGGCGTTTTTTACGAACGCGCAGGCACCCGGCAGCATCGCTGCTCGCTGATGCTGTGGATTTCGATGACGAATACGATATTGGCGAATCTTTTGAGGCTGTGTATCGCGCTATCAGCGATCGTTTGTTGCGAGAAGCGGCAACCGGTGACTTGCTTTATGCAGTGCCGGGTTCGCCTTTGGTGCTTGAACGCACCGTTGAGTTGTTGCGCGAGGCCACAGTTGCCGCTGATCTGCAACTTGAGGTTTTGCCTGCTATGTCGTTTCTAGATGTTGCTTGGTCTCGGTTAGGCATTGATCCGATAACCAGTGGGGTTCGGCTTGTGGACGCTCAGAGATTTGCAGTTGATGCGGCCGGGCAGAGGGGGCCATTTTTGCTTGCTCATTGCTATAACCAACGGGTGTTGTCTGAGGTAAAACTCGCTGTTGACGAGGAGCCCGAATCGGCGGTGGTGTTGCAACGCTTGGGTTTACCTGACGAAGCAGTGTTTGAGGTTGCTTGGAGTGAAATCGACAGGGAAATTAATGCCGATCATCTGACATCATTGTGGATTCCTGAGTTGGCGGAACCGTTAGCCGGGGAGTTCGTGCGCTTTGAAGAACTTGTGCGGGAGTTGCGTGAGCGTTGTGTTTGGGATCAAGCACAAACGCATGGTTCATTACGGAAACATTTCCTTGAGGAAAGCTATGAGGTGCTTGAAGCCCTAGATGGCCGTGCTTCACTTGATGACAGTGAAGTCGATGCTAATCTTGATTCGCACTTGGTGGAAGAACTCGGCGATTTGTTGTATCAAGTGTTTTTCCACGCGCGCATCGGCGCGGAACGCGGGTCTTTTACGGTGACCGACATAGTGCGCACGATTCACGACAAGTTGGTTACGCGTCATCCGCATGTGTTTGCTGACCAAGGGGTGGTTGGTGTAGGTCAGCAAGACGCCGAGGTGTTGGCGCGTCGTTGGGAGGAAATCAAACGCCAAGAAAAGGGTCGTGTTTCGGCTATGGACGGCGTGCAGACATCGCTACCTGCTTTGCTGTTGGCCGCGAAAGTGCAAGATCGATCGATCAATGTTGGGTTTGACGCAGCGCACCTAGGCCCGATAGGAGACAAGCAAACGGGGAATAATCCTTACGACCGTGTTGGTGAGTTGTTGTTTGCGTTGGTGTCGTTGTGCCGAGAGTTTGATGTTGATGCTGAGGCGGCCTTGCGTGCGGTGACGGTGCGTTTCATGCAGAGTGTACGCCAGGCCAACAAATAGGATGGATGCGATAACGACAGTGAGCAAGTATGCTATGAGACCGCTTCGTGTTTTGCGGAGTGGAAATTGATTGAGTTGCCGTTGAGAGGTTGTCAATGAGCGTTATTGAACGTGTCTATGGCCGTGAGGTGTTTGATTCTCGCGGTAATCCCACCGTTGAAGTAGAGGTTGAATTAGACACGGGAGCAACGGCAAGAGCGATAGTGCCGAGCGGTGCGTCGACTGGTGCTTTTGAAGCAGTTGAATTACGTGATGGCGGCGACCGTTTTGCGGGTAAGGGCGTGCGCGCGGTTGTGGATTTTGTTAACGGCGAACTGGCTGAAGCGGTTTTGGGACGTGATGCCATTGATCAGCGCGGGCTTGATCAGAAGCTGATCGCAGTCGATGGCACCGACAACAAAAGCCGCGTCGGTGCCAATTCCATCTTGGGTATTTCGTTGGCAACGGCACGGGCTGCAGCGGTTGAGTTGGAACTTCCTTTGTGGCGTTATATCGGTGGTGCCCAGGCCCATGTTTTGCCGATACCAATGATGAATGTGCTCAACGGTGGTTCACATGCCGACAATAACGTCGACTACCAAGAGTTTATGTTGATGCCGTTGGGTGCGGCTTCGTTTTCTGAAGCGATGCGCTGGGGTGTTGAGGCGTATCATTTGCTGAAGAAGATCATTAGCGAGCGTGGATTGTCTACGGGGATTGGTGATGAAGGCGGTTTCGCTCCCGATTTGGCGAACAATGAACAAGCTGTGCAGTTGCTTGTTGAAACCATCGAAAGAATGGGTCTCGTGCCCTGTAAAGATATGGCGATTGCTTTAGACGTTGCTTCAAGCGAGTTCTATCACCACGGGTTTTATGAGTTGGCAAGCGAAGGACGGCGGCTCAGTTCTGCTGAGATGGTGGAAGACTTGTCTAACTTGGTAAACAAATATCCGATAGTTTCAATAGAAGATGGAATGGCTGAAGATGATTGGGATGGCTGGGCAGCGTTGATGAGGGCAGTCGGCTCGAAATGTCAACTAGTCGGCGATGATTTGTTTGTCACTAACTGTGAACGTTTGTCGCGTGGCATTGAAGAAGGTTCGGCGAATTCGATTCTTGTGAAGGTCAACCAGATTGGGTCACTCTCTGAGACGCTTGAAGCGATTGATTTAGCGACGCGTAACGGTTTCAGTTCGGTGATGTCGCATCGTTCCGGAGAAACCGAAGACACGACCATTGCCGATCTTGCTGTTGCAACCAACTGCGGGCAGATCAAGACTGGTGCTCCAGCGCGTTCAGATCGCGTCGCTAAATATAACCAACTGCTGCGGATCGAAGAGCAACTTGGTGAAAGCGCCGCTTTTGGGCACGCCAATGGGATCGGCAGAACTCAATGTTGAACAAAGTGTGGTGGGCCATCGTGCTGTGTATTTTGTTATCCTTGTCTGCTTCTGTGTATTCCTTTGTGTTACCCCCATTAGTCCAACAACTTCAACTCAACCGTGAACTAGACGAGGCCAAACAGGAACGCACGCGGCTTCAAACCGAGATCTCCCAAATCAACGCAGATATTGAGAGCCTCACAAGCGGTGAGGGGCTGCGGCGCGCGGCACGATGTTACGCGCAGTTCGTGGAGCCCGGCGAGGAGGTTTATGCCGTGGCCGGCCTCAGCGGATGTGCCAACATCGAATTAGCGGATTAGCACGGAAAGGCTAGCCAATGTCGATTATCGGGACGAGGGTACTGCGCAAAGAAGACCCTCGGTTTCTGACTGGGGCTTCAACCTACACAGCCGATTTGAATGATCCGCGACTCAATGGCGCGTTGCATGCCACGTTCGTTCGTGCATTTGTGGCGAACGGGAAAATACTTGAGATTGATAGCACGGATGCATTGAGCGTCCCTGGAGTTGAGGCGGTTTTGACGGGTGCCGATTTGGATTTGAAACTCCCAGGTGCGGTGCCCCGGTTTCCAGCCGAGGTACTCAATCGCCCCTTGCTCGCCCGTGATCACGTGCGCTTTGTGGGTGAACCTTATGCGGTGGTTTTATCTGAAACTATTAGCGCGGGTTTGGATGCGGCGGAAATGGTATTTGCCGACATTGAACCGTTAGATGCAGTGACCGACTTGGAAGATGCTGCGTCCGACAAGGTAATAATTTACGACACTCTTGGCACTAACACCGTCTTGACTTTCTCGGATCTGGGTTTGGCCACAGGAATCACCGACGCGGCATTTTTCGCTGATTGCGAAGTGGTAGTGAAGCAACGAGTTGTGCATCCACGTATGTCAGCAGCACCACTCGAAACGCGTTCTGCGGCAGCAAACTGGACGGCTGAGCGGCTGACTTTGTTCTTGTCAAGCCAAGCCGCTCATCGTGTCAAGAACACGCTTGTGCGTTTGTACAACTTGAATCCTGATGAAGTGCATGTGATTGTGCCTGATGTTGGCGGTGGGTTTGGTGCCAAGGTCTCACCCACGCCCGAAGATGTCTTGATTCCCTACCTTTCGCGATTTTGCGGTCGTCCAGTTCGCTGGGTTGAAACTCGCACCGAGAATATGATCGCTGCAGGTCCGGGTCGTGCCCAAGTGCATTACGCAACTCTTGGCGGCAGCACGGACGGCGATATTACGCACTATCGGCTTGAGGTGCTTGCTGATGCCGGCGCGTATACCCGGGTAGGGGCTTTCCTGCCTTTTTTCACTCTACCGATGGCACCCGGAAATTATGATATAGCCAATATTGAAACACAAGCAAAATCAGTAATCACAAACGCCGCGCCCACGGAGGCCTTTCGCGGTGCCGGTCGCCCCGAAGCGACCCTCACGATTGAACGCATGTTTGATCTCTTCGCTGCCGCAACCAACATCGACCCGATAACGCTGCGACGCAAAAACCTGATCCCTAAAGAGAAGTTCCCGTTCACCACGCCCGTGGGCAGCGAATACGATACCGGCGACTACGCAACATCACTTGACAAGGCGTTAGCCGCAGCAGAATATGAAAAGTTGCGCACGGCACAGTCCAAAAGGCGCGAATCAAATGATGTCAAACAAATCGGGATAGGCGTAATCAACTATGTGGAAGTAACCGCCGGGCCAGCGCCGGGTGGCAACGAATTTGCACAGGTGGAGATAACCCCAGAAGGCAAAGCGCGGGTGTACTCAGGAGCTCTGTCACACGGTCAGGGACATCAAACAACTTTCGCGATGATCGCTGCTGCAAACCTCGGTATTGCAATTGAAGAAATAGAGGTTATTCAAGGTGACACCGACCAAGTTGCGCGCGGTGAGGGCACAGTAGCAAGTCGTTCCACACAACTTGGTGGGTCAGCCATAAAAGATGCTGCCGAGAGCGTGGTTGCTGCTGCTGTTCAAATCGCCGCGGAACTATTAGAGGCATCGGCGGCAGACGTGGTGCTCAACCACGACACGGGAGTGTTTCATGTCGCAGGAACACCAGCGGTCAACAAAACCTGGGTTGATGTAGCTGCCGCGGCCGAACCAGAACAACTCCTAGCCGATGCAGATTTCAACGCCCGCTGTACCTATCCGTTCGGCACACACATAGCTGTTGTGGAAGTAGACACACAAACCGGTGGAGTTGAACTGAAGCGCATCATAACTGTTGATGATGCCGGCACTATTATCAATCCATTAATCGTGGAAGGCCAACGACATGGCGGTATTGCCCAAGGGGTTGCCCAAGCCTTGCTTGAAGAAGTGCGCTTTGATGAAGACGGCAATCCAGTAACTAGCAACTTTGCCGACTATGCAATAATTTCCGCTGCTGAAATGCCTACTATCGAACTTGAACCGATGGCAACACCCACACCAAATAATCCTCTCGGAGCAAAGGGGATTGGTGAGTCGGGGGCTATTGGGGCAACGCCGGCGGTGCAAAGCGCGGTCATTGATGCCCTCAGTCACCTCGGTGTGCGTCATATAGACGTGCCGATGTCACCTCAAAAAGTCTGGTCAGCTATCCAAAAAGCTCTCCATGAATGATTTTCGTGAGGTGTCCACGGTTGCCGAGGTTAGTGCTGCGCTGCGCCGGCACCGCTACCTTCCTGATGAAGGGTTAGCCACCGCAGTATTCTTGGCTTTGCGCCTTGAGCGGCCATTGTTGCTTGAGGGAGAGCCGGGGGTGGGCAAAACCGAAGTTGCGCGGGTCCTCGCTGATTGGGTAGGAGGGCCGCTGCTGCGCATCCAATGCTATGAAGGCATTGACGTGAACCAAGCAGTATATGAATGGGATTACGCTAGGCAACTGTTGCATCTGCGCACCGCTGAAGCCACCGGCGCAGCGCAAGCGAGCGATGCCACCCGGTTGAGCAATGAACTTTACGCTGAACGTTTCTTGGTGCGCCGTCCGTTGCTAGGCGCGATCACCCACGGCGAAGGCCCACCGCCAGTGCTGTTGATCGATGAACTAGACCGAGCCGATGACGAATTTGAAGCGTTTCTGCTTGAAGTGCTCGCCGATTATGCGATCACCATTCCTGAACTCGGCACTTTCACAGCCACCAATAAACCTCTCGTGATTGTCACCTCAAACCGCACCCGTGACCTTCATGATGCGTTGAAACGGCGTTGCTTCTATCATTGGGTCAGCCATCCCGACACTGCTCGCGAGATAGAAATCATCTTGCTGCATGCGCCCTTCGTTGGTGAACGTTTGGCAACTCAGGTCGCAGGAGCGGCCAAGGCACTACGCCAAATCGGGTTATATAAGCCCCCGGGCGTCGCTGAAACCATAGATTGGGCCCGCGCCTTACAACTTTTGGGTGCTTGTGAACTCGGCGTTGAACAAGCGCAAGCGACCTTGCCAGCACTCTTGAAATACCGTGAAGATCTTGACCGAGTGAATGCTCACGGCCTAGAAACTCTCTTTGCGGTACCTCAACAGTGACACCACTTAAAGTTGCTGTTGATTTTGTGGCAGCGCTGCGGGCTGCTTCTGTAACTGTTCCTTTAGCGTCTTCGCGTTTGTTTACTCAAGCTCTAAGCGAAATCAATCTAGCAAATCCAGACGAAGTCTTTTGGACGGCTCGTGCAGTGTTAGTGAAACGCCCCGAAGACTTTGAGGTTTTCGACCAAGTTTTTGTTGCGTATTGGGGGGGATTAGGTGGCGGATTGGTGTGGCGAACCCAACCACCACCCACCTCTGTCACCTTGGCAATAGATGACTCAACGCAACCGCCTTCTCCGCAAGCTGACACCAATAACAACAATCAAGAGGACGAAAATAACACCGAGAACATCATCGTGCGTTACTGTGCCACAGAAACGTTGAACAAGAAAGATTTCGCAGATTACACCGAAACCGAACTCAGCGAATGCCGCTCGGTGATGCAGTCAATCACGGTTTTGGGAGCACTGCGCGTTAGTCGGCGGCGAGTTCCAACCAGAAAAATGCGCGGAAATCTCGATATGCGTCGCACCATGCAACGGGCTTTGCGAACCGCTGGTGAACCACTTGTGGTGGCGCGCAGCGTTGTTGGCATGAAGCCACGCCGTCTGGTCTTGCTATTAGATGTTTCTGGTTCGATGGAGCCATACGCTCGAGTTCTCATCAGCTTCGTGCATGTGTGTGTTGCAAGTAGAATGCGGGTAGAAGCGTTTGCTTTGGGTACCCGGCTAACCCGCCTCACCCGCGAGTTGTCTCAACGTGACCCAGACCGGGCGCTCAAAGCAGCCGCGCAGTCCGTAGACGACTGGTCTGGTGGTACTCGCTTGGCTGAAGGGTTGCAACGTTTCAACGATGAGTGGGGTACTCGAGGGATGGCCCGAGGCGCAACTGTGGTTATCCTCTCAGATGGCTGGGATCGCGGCGAGCCTGCGCTGATGCAAGAACAGATGCAGCGCCTAAGCCGTGTGGCGCATCGCTTGGTGTGGGTCAACCCCCTCAAAGCCTCGCCCGGTTACGCGCCTTTGGCTCAGGCGATGGCCGCGGCGTTACCTTACATTGATGATTTTGTTGAAGGGCATTGCCTCGATTCGTTGCGTGACTTAGCCAAAGAAGTGCTCAGTGGGGGCAGAGCAGTACCCTTCGCAAGGCGCGGCCACGCAGTCGGCGTAGGCTTTCAACGATGAAAGACCTGCTTGACACGCTCACTGTTTGGCGTGATCGTGGGCTTGGCTTGGCTCTGGCTCGCGTTGTCAACCTGGACGGATCAGCACCTCGCGAAGTCGGTGCGGCAATGGCTGTCAATGCAGCTGGCGAGGTTGCGGGTTCGGTCTCTGGGGGCTGCGTTGAGGGCGCGGTCGTGATGGAAGCTCAGCAGGTATTAGCTGGTGGTGAGCGGAGAATAGTCAGCTTCGGTTACAGCGACAATGAGGCATTTGCGGTCGGCTTGACCTGCGGTGGCACCATTGAGTTGTTCATCGAACCGTTCAACGATTTTCCGGAGTTTGCCCAGCTCAGCGAGGCCATCGCCAACGAATCCCCAGTGGCGCTAGCAACTGTGGTCTCCAGCGAAGTTGGACATCGCGTTGGCGCGAAAATGCTTGTCACCCCAGAGGCTGAACCTGCGGGTTCGTTAGGCGATGCAGACCTCGATCGTGTGGTAGCTCGTGATGCTCTTGGTGAGCTTGCTGCCGGACGCAGTGGAATACGTCATTTCGGTTCGCACGGTGAAGCTCGTGAGGCGGCGCTGGCAGTGTTTATTGAGAGCTTTGCGCCGCCCCCGAAAATGCTGATTTTCGGTGCGGTTGACTTCACTGCGGCTTTGGCTCGGGTGGCTAAGGTGCTCGGTTACCGAGTGACGGTTTGTGATGCCCGTGCCACGTTTGCTACTGATGCTCGCTTCCCGATGGCTGATGAGGTCGCGGTTAAGTGGCCTGATCGTTTATTGGCCGAGGTGGGTGCTTCTTTGGGGTCTCGTGACGCGGTTTGCATTCTGACTCACGATGCCAAGTTTGATGTACCGGCAGTGATGGCTGCGTTGGCGACTGAGGTTGGCTACATCGGGGTGATGGGGAGTCGGCGCACCCATGATGATCGCACCGCCCGCTTGCTCAGAGCTGGTGTGGATGCCGCTGGGTTGGCTCGTTTGCGTTCGCCGATCGGCTTAGATATTGGTGCGCGCACTCCCGAGGAAACGGCTGTGTCGATAACTGCGGAGATCATTGGTCGCCGTACTGGTCGTGATGCCCGAGCGCTAACCGATACCGCTGGCCCGATCCATGACTGAAGTTGCGAGATTAGTTTGGTGGTGGACTGTCAACTCGCCGAGCGGGGTGCGTTAGGAGAATCGGTTTGCTGATTTTGGCGAACGGAGAAGCTCTGACGCCAGTCTGAATGTGTTTCACCACTGATTGAAAGCTGCCAAATGTAGCTTTTTCCTGGGGTTAGCGGGATCGCTTGAAAGTTGATGGCCAACGGCACACTCAACGGCGTTCCTGGGCGCGACCCCACCGGCCGTCCAGTTTCAAAGTTGCCTTGCACAACTAAGGGGCGCTCACCGATCATTAGGGGGTGGCCGTCTTCGTCTAGGAGTTCGATGCGCCATTCGTGTGCAACGTTGGCACGATCCCAGGGGACTTCGAGCCGGATCGCCACACCAATCGGCTGTGGGGCCGGACCCACCACGCTGAGTCCGCCACCGAGGATATAGAGTTTTCCGTCAGCGACTTGCGCGGCATCGGCGATGAGCATGGTTACTCGCACAATGGGCGGGCCGGGGCTTGTTGATGCAAATGTGGAGTCGATCGAATCTGTCATTACTCTCACGTTAGGCGCGTTTGTTGCGTTTTATGCTGCCATGCTGAGAGAGTGATTAGGCAAACTGGTTCAAGTGCGGCCCGTGATCTCTCAACAACCGCTGCTGTGCTGCTCGCGGCGGGCGCTGGTTCACGTTTTTTGGGGACGCACCACAAACTACTAACTTCCCTGCGTGGCGCACCGATCGTGCGGCATGCGGTTGACGCGGCACGGGTTGCCGGCTTTGATGAAGTGATCGTGGTGTCCGGGTGTGCCGACCTAACTGAGGTGATGCCTGATGATGTGACCATCGTTCATAACGAGCAGTGGGAAGATGGGCAAGCCTCGTCGTTGCAGGGCGCTGTGGCATACGCGGCTCAGCAAGGGCATAAAGCGGTTGTGGTGGGGCTTGGAGATCAACCTTATGTTGGTGCTGCGGCTTGGCGCAAGGTGCGCGATTGTGAAGCGGATTTCGCGGCGGCGGACTTCGGGTTTGGTGCTGGTCCACCGGTTCGTTTGGCGGCGGCGATGTGGGCATCGTTGCCGGTTTCCGGTGATGAGGGGGCGCGAAGTTTGTGGCGTACACGTCCAGAGATGTGTGAGTCGGTACCCTGTGAGGGAGACCCAACAGACGTAGACAAATTGGAGGATCTGCGAACATGGAATTAAACAATACATTTGAGGTTGCTCGGCCCATTGACGAAGCGTGGGCGGTTTTGACCGACATCGAAAGGATCGCCCCGTGCTTACCGGGTGCACAGTTGACTGAGATCGAAGGAGACGACTACCGCGGTTTTGTGAAGGTCAAGGTGGGGCCGATTACGGCGCAATTCAAGGGTTCGGCTCATTTCGTGGAGCGTCACGACGAAGATTACCGTGCAGTCTTGAACGGAAAAGGACGAGACACGCGAGGGGCCGGCAATGCTAGTGCGTTGATTACCGCCACCTTAGAGCCGGTGTCTGAGCAGGTAACTAAGGTCACAGTCAACACCGACATGAAGATCACCGGCAAGTTCGCGCAGTTCGGTCGGGGAGTGATGGCTGATGTGAGCGCAAATCTCATGGATCAGTTCGCGCAGAACTTAGCTGCGATGCTCGCCGACCAAGGTGCCGCTGACGAGGGTGCTGGCGATAGCACGCCTGAGGCTGAGCCTGAGGCGGAGGCGGCAACTGAGGCGGCAACGGACGGCGGTGCCGCGTCTCAAGACTCGCCGTCTGGGGCCCGTAAGGTGGATATGCCTGAGGTTGAAGCGATTGATCTGATTGATGCTGCGGGTGCGCCGCTGCTCAAACGCCTAGCGCCTGTCGTTGGAGCTGTGTTAGCGCTTTGGCTCTTGCGGCGTGTTCTGCGGCGTTGCTGTAGTAGTCGGTGCTGTTAGGTGTGAACCACCGGTCACACCACCAACGGGTTGCTGAACTACTTGGGCGGGAACCCGAGTGTGCTTATGAGGTCGTGGTGGTGACCGAGAACGGCGATCCTTTGGTTATCCGTAACGCACCGTTTTTGAATAATGGTCGCCCGATGCCTACTTTGTATTGGCTAGTTGGACGCGAAGCGTGCCGCAAGGTGGCGCAACTTGAATCCGCTGGGGGAGTGCGGCGTGCTGCCAACGCTGTCGATGCTGACGCAATCGCCGAGGCACATGCGCGTTATGCGGCTGAACGTGATCGTTTAATCGGGCAAGCGCATCAAGGGCCGAGGCCTAGTGGGGGCGTGGGTGGTAGTCGTCAAGGGGTCAAATGTTTACACGCGCATTACGCCTGGTATCTCGCCGGTGGGGATGACCCGGTCGGGCGTTGGGTAGCCGAGCAGTTGACATAGGAGCGCGCTTGAGAAAGGAGCACGTACCGAGCGGTGGTTGGTGCAATTCTGCATCCTTCGGTAAGGGTATTGTCACTCGTTAGCGCATTCAGTTGCTGCGTGCGCTTGGGGAATAGCGCTGATGGATTGTTGCAGATTTTCCACAAGATGACGAAAGGCGCTTTGCTGCATTGATTGAAGTTGGGGATGGAGCTCGTGTTCAACGGCTTGCTCAGAGTCTTTGATGGTGTCGAGAGTCAAGATCGTGGCCTTGGTTCTAGCGTTGAGTTGTTTGGGTTGGCTCGCAGTTCGTGTGGCTAAGGCGAGGCAGTCGTCAAGGAGTCGGTGCTCTTCGCTTACTTGCCAAACCAACCCCAGGTCGTGCGCTTGTGTGGCGCTGAGCACCTCGCCGAACAAGACCATCGCCAAGGTTGTTTGACGACCTGCGATGGATCGCAATCGCCAAGTGTGTCCCCCGCCTGGGTGTAGTCCAATTTGCAGGAAACGTGAATCGAATTTGGCGTTTTGGCGAGCGGCCACGGCGATGTCACAGGCCAGCACCAGATTGAAGCCAGCACCTACGGCGGCACCGTTTACCGCTGCGATGGTTGGCAGAGGACTATGCGCGATGCGCAAAAAGCCTTCATATATACGCTGCATGCCCGCCTGGTTTTGTTCGGCGAGCAGGTCTTTGAGGTCTGCACCAGCACAAAACGCTGGTGGCGTGCCGGTCACAATGATCGCACCGATGGCGTCGTCTGCTTCCCAGTCGTTGAGCGTGGCCGTGATGGCTTCGTTCATTGCCAAGGTGATGGCGTTGCGTTTGTCGGGGTCGTTAAGGATTATTACGCCCACCCGGTCGTGGATTTCGGTTGTGACAAGTGGCATGCTCATTATTGTGGCACGATCTTGGAAACCGCGCCGGAGAGCGACAAGGTGTACAGTTCACCGTTTGCATCTTGGCCGAATGCCGCGAGTTCACCTCCAGGTACCGCTACAGCAAAGTCGCGGAACTCAACCTCTCCCGAACTGATCTGCACTGCCCAAATACGCGAACTGCAATAATCGCCGAAGACATATGACCCCACAAGTTCGGGTATTGCTCGCCCGCGATAGACGTACCCGCCGGTTACGCTGCAACCTTGATCGCGTCCGTATTCCCATACGGGATCAACATGGTTTGGCGGTTTCGCGCCGCTGAATTCGTGCAGTCCTTCGCGTAACCGCCAACCGAGATTAGCGCCGACACCGCCGCCGTTGGCTGCCAACAAAACGGTAACTTCTTCGTAAAGGTTTTGGCCCACATCGCCGATCCACAGATCATGAGTTTCTTTGTCAAACGAGAAACGCCAAGGGTTGCGAACGCCGCTGATAAATGTTTCGGGTGCGCCTTCGGCCGTGAGGTATGGATTGTCGGGCGGTATCGCGTAGGATTCGGCTGCTGTGGGTGTGGGCTTGATGCGGAGAATCGAACCAAGCCAACTGTTTAGGTCTTGGCCGGAGTTGAGGGGATCGTTGGCTGATCCGCCGTCACCGAAACCTATATATAGGTTTGCGTCTGGGCCGAATGCTAGTGCGCCTCCGTTGTGGTTCGGGAAGGGTTGTTCTTGGCTCAAGATGGTTCGCCGTGTGTCGTTGATGCCAGTGCCTTCTCTTTGGAAGGCATCGATTCGAGTGTGGCCGTGGCGGTCGGTGAAGTTTGCGTAGAGCCAGCCGTCTTGGACCGCAATCCCAAGTAGCCCTTGTTCTCCTCGGGCAACAGTTTCTGTGGAGATGTCCAAGATTTCTTCGACGACCACACCCTGACTTAGATCGACGCGTAGTACTCGTCCTCCGCGTTGTGCGATCCAGGCCATGGGGTCGTCGTTGGCGATAGTCATATCAATTGGTTCATCAAGTACCAGAACTTGTGCAATCGCAATGTTTGCGTCAGCAATGTTGCCGTCTGCCAGTGCGTTTGGGTCAGTTTGGCCGGTTTGGGTAGTAGGGCTAGTTTGACCGGCTCGGCTGGTTTGGGTGCTTGGGCTAGTTTGGCCGGGTTGGGTGTTTTGTGGTGCCGGGTCGCTTGGGTTGGTCGAGTCGGGTAATCTGTTGGTGTTGGTGTTGTTGCGGGGCGCAGTGGTGGAGCCGTTTATGGTTGGTTCGCTGGGGTGGCCGGTGACCGTGGGTACCGTGGGTCGTGGTTCGCTCAGGGCACTGTCGCTGGCACAGGCCACAAGCAGAGTCAGGCACGTGAATCCGCTTAGCAGCGCGCAACTGTATAGTGTGGCGCGCCTCATTCGCTAATCGCATCGTGCAGGTCTGCATTTGGTTCGTCGCGCCGGTCCTCATCCAAGTAACGCTTGCCGGTTTCGCAGTCGACACGGAGTGGGCACCAACGACAGGCAGGTCCCGCCGCCAACTTGGCTGGGCGTTGCGAAGAGGTAGTCTCAATAATCTTTGTGGTGGCAGCGATCAGACGTTTGGCGGCAGCAAACAACACCTCGGTGGTGATGTCTTCGGGGACTAACCTGGCTTGGTCTAGGTAGTAACTGGCGGTTCGCCGTGGTGGTACACCTACGCGGATGCATTCAATGAGCGCATAGAAACGCAGGTCTTCGTGATGGTTCTGTGCGAAACCGCCGGTTTTGAAATCGATTAGCACCTTGCCGGCTTTGGTGCCTTCGAGAGAACCGAGGGTGAGGTCGACCTTGCCGCTGAACACAAAACAATCGTGGACCTCTAACCGTAGGCGGCTTTCGGTGGTGGGCTGCCACTGAGTCTTGAGCGGAGGAAAGCACTCAAGAAACTTGACGACCCGGTCGTTGCTCTCGGCTCGCAGTTCGGCTCGTTCCGTTTCGCTGATGGTATGGAGCCAATCGCCGAGGTAGTCTTCCGCTTCGCTCAATCTGTCTAGCGCTTCATCAACAAGCGTCAAGGCATCTGTTTGATGTCGCCGGTGCATTGATAGTTCGATTGCTTTGTGTGCAATGGAACCACGAGCGAGCGCGGTTGACCATTCGAAAGGTATAGCCCTTTCGGCTAAGAATTTCTGTTCGCAACCCATTATCTGACTGATGCTGTGTTTGTTTATGTAGGTCTTGTCGTTGCTTGCTTGCGCCATTTCCACGAGAGGAGCTAACTCTCGTTCTATCAGCGCTTCAAGTTCGGTCTGTAGGCTTGGTTCAAAGTGAGGGTGTTGCGCGCGCGGCGCTCCAAGAACCTCCAAAACCTTTTCTTGTGCTGGGTTCAACATTCAGTCAACCTAAGCGGAAAATGTGAGCATTGCACTATTGGTTGGCCTCGTTTGTTGCGGCCAATGTCACACCCCCTAGACAGAATAAGACCCATGCAAGCAACATCACTTAAATTCGCTGGAACAGTCCGCACGCTGGGGCAAGCTGCGAGGCTCCGTGGCCTGATCGTGCCGTCCTTTCGGTGTCCGCCGAGCATTGAAGGCGTTCACCGAACTATTAGACACCGTGGCGGTGTGCCTACTGTGGCGGTGCGGTTGCGTGGTCGGCCTTGGCCCGCGGTTGTGTCCGACATGATTGAGGGGATCGTGGTTGGCAACGGTTTGAGCGGGGCGCGTGCCGACCGTATTCGGGCCGCCCTGTGGCTCGCTATCGACAATCCGAGTGGATCTCGTGAAGTAGCGAGCGAGGCCCATTCGCCACGAGAGCGTGTGGCCGCGATCTGAACCGTTCACGCACGAGGTGCCACGGAACGAAGATGCTGAGAATTGTGTTACCGTAATGCTACGCCCGGGTGGCGGAATCGGTAGACGCAGGGGGCTTAAACCCCCCGGAAGGGAAACTTTCGTGCGGGTTCAAGTCCCGCCCCGGGCACCAACACCTTTGTTGCTGAGTTAGGCTTCGCCATGATTGCTGGATTGTGAGCGGTTAGGGTATTGATATGCAGCAGCGAGTGAACTCACCAAATGGGCTTAATTCTGAGATGTTTGACGGTTACGACGCTAGCAGAACCTTTGATGAAGCGTTTGAGTCAAGCGGAATGGCACGAGGAACTTACCAACGGATTATCGAACGTTTTGCTGGTCTTGATGCTGTGGAACACCAACGCCTGGAGTCGTTGGTTGCCGATGAGTTTCGCAGGCAGGGCATCACTTTCACGGTTTATAGCGAAGACGCGGGCACTGAACGTATTTGGCCGATGGATCTTTTCCCGAGATTGGTCGCCGCGGCTGAATGGGACGAACTAGCACGGGGCTTGAGCCAGCGGGTGGCTGCACTAAACTGTTTCTTGGCGGATTTTTATGGTGGCGAATGTGAGGCGATAGCCGACGGGATCGTACCGCGTTGGTTGGTGGTGTCCTCCAGCGGATTCGAGCGTAATGCGGTTGGCATCAGCGTTCCGCACCGTGCGCATTGCAATATCGCTGGGATAGATGTGGTGCGTGGCGCCGATGGATGCTACCGGGTGCTTGAAGACAATCTCCGTAACCCAAGCGGGATTTCCTATGTGGTAGAGAACCGTGCCGCTCTTGCTAAGGTTTGCACTTGGCTCTTTGATGACCATGCGGTGCAACCCACTGAGCAATACGGCCAAATGCTGCGGTCCACATTGGAGTCGATGGCTCCTAGTGGGCGGGATTCGCCGCATATTGTGTTATTGACACCGGGAATTTATAACTCTGCGTATTTTGAGCATGCTTTTTTGGCTCGTGCGATGGGGGTTGAGCTTGTGGAAGGACGTGACTTGGTGGTGGATGACCATACTGTCTATTCGCGCACCATTGAGGGTCTTGTGCGGGTGGATGTGATCTACCGCCGTATTGATGACGATTTTCTAGATCCGGTGTCCTTCAGGCCGGATTCTGCTTTGGGGGTGCCAGGGTTGTTGGGTGCTTTGCGTGCTGGCAGCGTCACGGTGTGTAACGCTTTGGGTAATGGTGTGGTTGACGACAAGGGGGTTTATCCGTATGTGCCAGAGTTGATCCGCTACTATTTGAATGCTGAACCCATTATCGACAATGTGCCAACTTTCATGATGTGGGATGCAGATCAACGCGCTGAAGCACTCGGGCGGCTCAACGAACTAGTGGCCAAACCGGTTGGGGCTTCGGGTGGGTCGGGTGTCCTGATCGGTCCTCACGCTAGTCAACAAGAACTACACGCGGCGCGAACCGCGATCGAAGCTGAACCTCGGGAGTGGATCGTGCAAGAATTGGTGCAGCTTTCTACTTTGCCAGCGTTTGTTGATGACCGGTTTGAGGCGCGCCACTTGGATTTGAGGCCGTTTGTGCTGACTGGCGAAAAGACTGAAGTGTTCCCTGGTGGGTTGACTCGGGTGGCGATGCAGCGTGGGTCAATGATTGTGAACTCGTCGCAGGGTGGGGGTTCAAAAGATACGTGGGTGCTCGCCCGCGAGGCGTTATGATCTTAGCGCGCCACGCTGATGCTTTGTTTTGGGCGGGTCGTTATTTGGAGCGTGCTGAGACGATTTCACGGTGTTTGAGTTATGCCGTAAATTCGATTACTGGTTTGCGTGCTGATGAAGCCCGTGCCGAGAGTGAGTTGTTGGTCAAGACTTTGGGTTTGCAAGAAGAATTGCAAGCCTTGGGCCCCCTTGATAGTCGGCCGCAGTTGGTGGCGTTTTTGCTCTCCGATCGGGAGAATCCGGGTTCGTTGTTGTCGGCGATTGTTGCGGTGCGAGAGAACCTGCGTTCGGTGCGGGATCGGATTCCGATTGAGTTGTGGGAGGAGGCGAACAGTTTGTATTTGCGTTTTCCTTTCTTGGGTCACGAGAATACGCCGAACGATCTTCATGAGGTGTTGTTGATGGTGCGGCGTGCTTGCCTGGCTATTTCTGGGGTGATGAATGAGGGGACGCGCCAAGATGAGGGGCACGCTTTCGTGGTGGTTGGTCGCATGTTGGAGCGGTCGATTTTTACGGTGGGTTTACTTGAAGCTAGTTTTAGTGACCCCCGTGGTGCCGTAGATGCGGGTCGTATGTTACGCCTTACTAGTTCGTTGCAGGCGTATCACCGTCAACGCGGCGATTCTGCGGATTTTTTGAGTGTGGTGCATTACCTGCTGCATGCTGATGATTTGCCGCGGTCGGTCGTGTCTTGCTTGGTGCGCACCGAGAACTGTTTGATTGGCTTGGCGGCGCGTGCACAGGCATTAGATCTGGCACGCCGTAAAACCGCCTTGCTGCGCGCCCACGTGGAGTTTGGTGAACTGTCTGCTGCGGTCGCTGAAGCACCGGTTGCAGCCTTGTCGGGGTTTGCATCTGAGTTGGCTGACGTTGCCTCTGATGTGCAAATTGGTGTGGCTGCTCCAGCAACGGTGACCGCACCACGTTTGCAGTTTTTGCGTCCCGGGCCGTTTGGCGGTTGAAATGAGGTTCGGCATCTCTTACCGTCTACATTTTCGTTACTCCGAAGCCGTGTTCGAATCGCAAAATGAGGTACGGGCACGCCCCCGTGACGATGATTACCAACGGGTACTCAGCTACACACTTATTTCGCGTCCCGAAGTGGCGGTGCTGTCGGTGTTGGATTACTGGGGCACGACCGTGCAACATCTGGGCATCCGCGCACCGCATGTGGAGTTGGAGTTGGTCGCCCAAGCAACTGTGGAGACCAAACCGCACCCCCAGCCGGGGCGTGCGCCGGCACTTGCTGCCCTGTCTGATGAGAAGTATCGTTCTGACCATTTTGAGTTTCTAGTGCCGTCTGCTCATGTGCTGTGGCAGCAAGGTGATCTTGTAGAGCAGCGGGCCATTGCAGCCGCGGCTAAGGCTGATTCGGTGGAAGAGTTGGTTTCTGCGGTGGTGGCTGAGGTGCGTTCGACGCTGGTTTATAGGCAAGATTGCACCGACATTGGGGTCACTTTGTTGGAGTTGATTGCGGGCGGGGAGGGCGTGTGTCAAGACTTTGCTCACTTAGCGTTGGGGATGCTGCGCAGCGTTGGAGTTCCCTGTCGGTATGTATCAGGTTACTTGTTTGCAGCTAACGAAGCCGACTCTGGGTTTGTTGCTGCCACGGTGCAGGAAGATTTGGTGAGTGTGCAGACCCATGCTTGGATTGAGGTTGCTGTCCCCGGTTGGGGTTGGTGGGCACTTGATCCTACGAACGGTGTGGAGGTAGGAGAGCACCATGTGGTGATTGGTTATGGTCGCGACTACGCTGATGTGCCGCCAGTGCGAGGGGTTTTTGCCGGGTCGGCAGTAGCTTCGGTGGATGCCGAGGTGGTTATTTCAAGACAATCCACCCAAAATCAGCAGTAACCGTGGGCACCAAAATCAGCAGTAGCCATGGGCGCTCCCGCCAGAGGGGGTTAGGCGAGTTTTGTGGCGATGTTGGCAGCAGCTCTCAACGCGGCACCGTCGCTGTTGGCGTTCCATGAGCCCGGGTGCGTGGGGTGACTTGCGGCTTCTTGGAGAAGGTCCAAAAGCAGAGTCTCTCGGCTGATGCCTAGCGGAGACCAAAGGTACATGCCAAACGCTCCGGGAATGGGGTTGATCTCGTTGAACAGGACTGTCTCTTTGCCGTCCCACAAAAAGTCCACCCGCGGAATCCCAGTAACTGGCATGGTCAACGCCAGCTTTGTAGCGGCCGCTTCAATGATCGTTCGCACTTCAGACGGTAGTTGGGCGGGTAGTTCACGCGGGGCGGATTCCATGCCTTGTGTTCCTGAAAGATACTTGGTGGAATAGTCGTAAACCCCGTCTGCTAGGGGGCGTTCAATAACCGAGACTTGCAGTTTGGGGTAGCAGCGAACGGCGATGTTCAAGTCAAACCATCCGGCTAGGTACGGTTGTACGACAAGACCCGAGCGGGCCGTGGTGCCTTGAGCGAGAGTGTTGAGGGTTGCGACATCAACCACTCCAACTTCTACACCGATTGATGACCCGCCAAAACGCGGTTTCGCCACCCAAGGGTGCGGTAAAGGGGGATCAAACGGTGGGGCAATATTGTCGTTCCCTGCCGCTTCAACTGCGGGAGCTGCTGAGTGTGAGTATCCGACGCTTGGGATCGTGGCAATCCCCAAAGAATCGGCAAGAGCGGTGGTGGCGAGTTTGTCCATGAACAATGCACAAGCCGATGCGTTCGGGCCAGTGACTCGAAAACCTGCAAGGCGCAGCATGGAATCCAAACTGCCGTCTTCACCGGGGCCACCGTGGCAACAGTTCAGAACCACGTCAAACTCGAGTGAAGCCTGCCGCCTCAACCGAGAAGGCATCACAAAACCGTGTTGAATGGAGAACGCTAGTTCAGCGAAACCGGGTCGGTCTGTCCCCAAAAAGTCTTTAGATTCGGCGGTGGCAGGCACGCTCTCAAACTTGGCCTGTTTAGTCCAATAAATGAGGTTCGTATCGGTGCCCGCGTCGCTCAACACTCGCGCTGCTTGCAAACCCGTAAGGATGCTGATGTCGTGCTCGGGTGACGGACCACCAAATACAACTGCAGCTTTCAACGCGCAACCTTGGGGTTGGCCAACTGTATTGGCTTGGAATCTTGGGATGGTTTAGGCATAGTGGTCTGGTAGGTCGTTCTCCCAAAGAACTGCGTCACCAGCTTGGAGATGGTGGCGGACCCATTCGCGGGCGGCTTCACGGTTAGGCACCTCAATAACGGTACCTTGCCCTTGGGACACTCCGCGCCGTAATGCTCGGCGGTTCGTGTGCCCTACCAACACGAGCGTGCAACCCGATTCGGTGACCAAGCGAGCGAACTCAGCGTTTTCCTGTGCTTGCCGTGAACCGAGTTCAATCATGCCCGGGGTTACCACAACCGTTCGATTGCCTTCCGCCAGACGATGAGCTAGGAGTGCGGCGAGAGCTTTGCGAGCACCAGTAGGGTTGGAGTTGAAGGTGTTGTCAATGATGGTCATCCCTGATGGGGTTACTGAAACGCTGGCGCGGTGTCCAACCTGTTGGAGCCCAACAAGGCGTTTCGGGAGTTGGTCTAGGGGCGCCCCGGCTTGCGCTGCGAGCGCTGCGGCCACCGCCACGTTCGAAGCATGCACCGAAGCGGGTAACACGCCCAGAGAAAGAGTGCGCCCGCGGTATTCGCAGAGCATCTCGCTCGTTTCGCTCGTTTCGCTCATCTCGCTCGTTTCGCTCATCTCGCTCGTTTCGCTCGTTTCGCTCGTTTCGCTCATCTCGCTCGTTTCGCTCATCTCGCTCGTTTCGCTCATCTCGCTCGTTTCGTGGTTGCCGTAGGTGTTGCTGTAAACCTTGATCTGAGCCGATGATTTGGAGGTGGCCGAAACTCGAATGATCTGCAAGTCGGGCCGACTCGCAGATAGTTGGTTGGCCGCAATCGCGAGTTCTGGAGAATCGATGTTCAACACCACAGTTTGAGCTTTTTCAACGATCTCCATTTTGGCCGCAACGATCTTCTCAATCGAACCCATACGCTCAAGATGGACTGGGCCTATCGCGGTGATGGCCACTATTGAAGGTTTGACCCAGTCGCACATTGCGCGTATTTCTCCTGCTCCGAAGGTGCCCATCTCGGCTATAAAAACTTCGGTTGACGGGTTCAGTTTCTCGTTGACTGTTCGACAAAGACCGGCTTGGTTGTTCCACGATTTTGGCGAGGCGACAGTGAGACGCATTGAGCCGATGAGGTGCGCCAAATGGTCTTTAGTTGATGTCTTGCCGTACGACCCGGTAATGGCGATGGTTAGGGGTTGCAACGTCGCCAACCTCTTCTCGGCTTGCCGTTGATACCGTTTCGCAAGACGTGTTTCGACAGGAGCCAAAACCAACAAGGCTGCGTCGATGGCCGCGAAACCGAACACAGAGCAGATTGCAACCGCAGACAGACCCGACAACGCCACGGTCAGCACCGCCAGAGCCGCGCTCCAAAAAACTGCAGACAGGAACGCAACCGTGTACATGCGGCGAGTAAAACGCAATTTCGATGTCCGCCCGCGCCACGGCAACCCGAACGGGACCAAAGTGGCCATCAACACAGCAGTGCTGCTCAACCCAAACGCAACCCAACGCTCAACGTCCCCCGCAATGCTAACAGTGGCACCGTTGTCAAGAAGAATAGTTGCGGCTGCGGCAAGCAAACCAAGCGCCGCTAAACCGAGGTTTGGTACCGGGGTAGCACGTAGCCAGCGCAGCAAAGTTGCGGTGACAGAGCCGTTGATGTAGTGCTCGCGTTGAGCTACGCGCCACCATTTCGGCATCCAAGCAACAGCGGCTACTACCGCTAGCGCAACCCCAACAATGGTCATGAAAGCGTGAACCGGTCTATCAACTCAACAAAAAGATGGGGATGTTCAAGGTGGATATCGTGGCCACAGTCTCTCGTTTCGAGTGTTGAGCCAGCAACCATCTGGTGTGCTCGACGGGCATGGCTAAGCGGCGCGGCGGTGTCAAAGGTTCCCCAAACGAAGGCTGTCGGGCAACGGATTTGGGTGAGTTGTGGTTCGTACGATTCGTTGACGACTTCGACAAATACTTCTCGCATGACCCCAGTAGCTGCCACATAGTCGGCTGATCCGTACTTCAAACGGGCCCTTTCTAGTTGACTGTCGCTAGTGACCTTCAATTTGTGGAACGTTCTTATGGTTCTGTAACGTAGCGGTGGTTTGCGTTTGGAATGATTGCGTTTGGATGGTTTGCGTCTGGATGGTTTGCGCCTAGAATGATTGCGAAATAAGGGCACACCAGCGATAATCAGACCGCGTACCGCTGCTGGTGCCGAAGCTGCCATTTGCAACCCGATACGTCCACCGAACGAGTGAGCAACAATCAAGAGCGGTTCTGAACCCGCCCATTGTTTGCTTGCCTCAAGGACGTGCGTGGCGTAGTCACGAGAACCCATGGCTGCCGGTGGGGGCGGTGAAGAACCGAACCCAGGTAGGTCAATCGCCATTCCAGGCCGTTGGCGCGCGATGGCAGCGAAATCCTGCCGCGACCTCCCCCAACCGTGAAGGTAGACCACCGGCACTGCAGGTGTCACTGCAGGCACCTCGGCGATTGTTCCTAATGTGCCAAATGTGGTTACGGGCATAGAGATGGTCGCTTTCGCTAGCTGTGAATCTTAGCGCGGCGGGTACAAAGGGGAATTCTTCAGGTGGCCGGTGAGTGTTGTTTGGGCGGTCGTTTGGGTGGTTGGTGTTGTTTGGGTGGTTGCTGTGGTCGTTCGGTTGGTCGGGTTTGGGCAGTTGGTTGGGTTGGTTGGGGGTTGGAGTTGGGTTAGGAGTTTGGCTCTGGTTATGAAACTGGCCATTTGTGCTTTGGTGGTTGGTTGGTCGGGGCAGTAACGCAGCGGGGTGTTGGTGCAGCCGTAGGTGACACCCGCAGCGTAGAGCGCGTTGATGTCTTTGTAGTGCGTGTCGGTGGGTGTGACATCTGTGAAGTCTGCTGGATCGGCTGGCGCGATGTTGAA
>Ga0209020_1000767_pt1 | contig 37483 bp, 21 predicted proteins | sample PinacodermBB_FD_187298 | JGI IMG/M metagenome (GOLD analysis project Ga0209020, IMG submission 187298) | Host-associated microbial community of the marine sponge Aplysina aerophoba from Gulf of Piran - sponge pinacoderm, lysed by bead... | ecosystem: Host-associated > Porifera > Sponge >... | reverse complement strand
GGCAAGCATCCCACCTGGCACGGCACCAGCGTCTGCACACCGGAGCAAAACCTTTTGCCTGTCCCCACGCAGACTGTGGGTATTCGTGCGCACAATTCACCAATCTGGAAAGACACCTGCGCGTCCATGCGAGAGACAAACCTTGTTCTTGTCCCCACGCCGACTGTGGGTATGTATCCGCAGGATCGAACGACCTGAAAAAGCACATACGCATTCACTCCCGGGAAAAAACTTTTGTCTGTTCCTGGGAAAGCTGTGGACGTTCGTTCGCACGATCAGCTCATCTGACAGAACATCTGCACATTCATTCACAAGAAAAGCATTCTCTTTGTCCCCTTGAAGGGTGCGGACGTCTGTTCGCACGACCGCTCTATCTCAAAAAACATTTGCGTACACATGGCAGGAAAAAACCTTTTGTCTGTCCCCGGGAAGGCTGTGGGGGCATATTCGGACAATCAAACAGGCTGAAAGTACACCTGCGCGCTCACGCTGGCGACAATCCCTATAGCTGTCCTTACGAAGGCTGTGAATATGTGGGTGCACAATTGAGCAATCTGAAACAGCACCAGCGCCTCCATTCCGGAGAAAAACCTTTTGTTTGTCCCGAGAAAAACTGTGGACGTGCGTTTTCTGTACGAGCCAGCCTGACACGGCACTCGCGCTTCCACTCAGGAGAAAAACCCTTTATCTGTCCCTACGAAGGCTGTGACTATGCGAGTGCACAATCGAACAACCTGAAACAGCACCAGCGTTTCCATTCCGGAGAAAAACCTTTTGTTTGTCCCGACAAAAGCTGTGGACGTGCGTTTGCTGCACGCGCCAATCTGAGACAGCACTTGCTCCTCCATTCAGAAGAAAAACCCTTTGTCTGTCCCCATGAAGGCTGTAGATATGCGTGCCGATACGCAGGTGCTCTCAAGTTACACCTGCGTGTCCACACAGGAGAACAACTTTTTATCTGTCCCCATGAGGGCTGTGGATGTGCGTTTGGTGCACGAGCCAGGCTGACACAGCACTGGCGTTTCCATTCAGGAGAAAAACCCGTTGTACGCCGGGACAAGGAGCGCTCCAACCGGTCTGTGCCATCAAGTCCTGAACCCCATCCCCTTTGCAGGGACAACGCCGGCCGGTTCTGGTCCCTTGAAGGCGGGGAAACAGGGCGGCCGGTAGCACAGGAGTCTCGCTTTCCCCTTGCCGCAGGGCCCTTGTCCGGTGTCGCGGTGGAGGCCGGACCTGCAGCGCAGCTGGATGGGCAAAGTCCCGGCCCTGGCAGCGACAGCTTTCGCTCGACAACGACAGCTGCATCCGGAGAGCACCAGTTGCGCGCCAGGAGTGTCTCGCCTGACGCGCAAGATCAGCAGCTGGCGTATAGCCTGCCCCCTTCTCCTCTGCTGCATGACGTGGCGTTCGCGGGGCTACAATTCACAGGGCTACAATTCACAGGGCTACAATTCACGGGGCTACAACCAGGGCCCCTGAAGGATTTTGATATGTCCGGCTGGTTGACAGGGGGCGTCGATGACAGCTGCGGCTGGCCGCCTGATACGGACACTGCTGATACGGATACGACTCCTCTGGCTCAGACGGACGATGACCAGGCTTTCTGGCGGGCGTTGCTTGTGCCGACGGATATGCAAAGCGCGTGATCAGAGCCTTGAATCAGGCTTCGACCGCAGGGCCCTGTTCATGGCGCCGCGCCTGGCCAACATAGCTGGCAGGTTTGTCAGCAGCCGGGTGTCACACAAGAGTACTCTGGCTGTCCAAGGCACCGTGTTGATCGTTCAGGTTCCCGTTGCCCATGCTTCCTGTGACAATTTACCCCGGAAAACGGAAACTTTTTCTCGCGCCTGCCGGGGAAACCGGTCATCCAGGCCGCGCACAAGTGCGCCAAGCTGCCCGACGTCTTGTCCGGAGCCGTCCGGCACCTCGTTCTGCCTTGCCTGGGGGCTGTATAGAAGGATCCGGTGACAAAAGGGGCCGCATGGCACGCCGGTGCGCGCACACCGACATCGGGCAAAAAAATGGCGAGGAGCCAAAAAACTATGTCTGTCCCCGGGAAGGCTGTGGGCGTGCATTCAGACAATCAGGCGACCTGAAAAAACACTGGCGTGTCCACTCGGGAGAAAAACCTTTTTCCTGTCCCCACGCAGACTGTGGATATGCATCCACAGGGGCAAACCAGCTGAAAATACACCGGCGCATTCACTCCCGGGAAAAACCTTTTGTCTGTCCCCGGGAAAGCTGTGGACGTCCGTTCGCACAATACGCTCATCTGGTAGAACATCTGTACCTTCACTCAGACGAAAAGCCTTTTCTTTGTCCCCTTGAAGGTTGCGGACGTCCGTTCGCACGACCGATGTATCTCAAAAGGCACTTGCGTACACATTCCGGGGAAAAACCTTTTGTCTGTCCCTGGGAAAATTGTGGACGTTTGTTCGCACAATCAGCTCATCTGGCAGGACATCTGCACATTCATTCAGAAGAAAAGTCTTTTATTTGTCCCCTTGAAGGTTGCGGACGTCCGTTCGCACGACCGAGCTATCTCAAAAATCACTTGCGTACACATTCCGGAGAAAAACCTTTTGTCTGTTCCTGGGAAAGCTGTGGGGCCGCATTCGGATATTCAAGCGGGCTGAAAGTACACCTGCGTGTTCACTCCGGAGAAAAACCCTTTATCTGTCCCTGGGAAGGCTGTGACTATACGGGCACACAATCAAGCAACCTGAAACGGCACCAGCTCCTTCATTCCGGAGAAAAACCCTTTGTCTGTCCCCACGAAGGTTGTGGATATGCGTGCCGATACGCAGGTGCCCTCAAGCTACACCTTCGTGCTCACACAGGAGAACAACTTTGTATCTGTCCCCAGGAGGGCTGTGGATGTGTGTTTGCTGCACGAGCCAGGCTGACACAGCACTGGCGTCTCCACTCAGGAGGAAACGTTGTTCGCCGGGACAAGGGGCGTACCAACCTGCCGGTGCCATCAGGTACTGGGCTCCTTCCCCTTTGCAGGGACAGTGCCGGCCGGTGCTGGTCCCTTGAAGGTGGGGAAACAGGGCTGCCGGTAGCACAGGAGTCTCGCTTTTCCCTTGCCGCCGGGCCCTTGTCCGGTGGTGCGGTGGAGGCAGGACCAGCAGCGGATCTGGATCGCCAGAGTCCAGGAGCTGGCAGCGGCAGTTTCCGCTCGACAACGACAGCAGTGTCCGCAGAGCGTCAATTGCGCGCCAGGAGTGCCTCGCCTGACGCGCGAGATCAGCTGGCGTCCAGCCTGCCCCCTTCGCCCCTGCTGCAGGACCAGGCGTTCGCGGGGCTCCAATTCACAGGGCTGCAACCTTGGCCGCTGCAGGATTTTGATGTCTCCGACTGGTTGACAGGGGACGTCGATGAGAGCTGCGGCTGGCCGCCTGGTACGGACACTGCAGACATGGATACGACTCCTCCGGCTCTCACGGACGATGACCAGGCTTTCTGGCGGGCGTTGCTTGTTCCGGCGGATACGCAAAGTGCGCGATCAGAGTCTTGAATCAGGCTTCGGCAGCAGTGTCCGGTTCATGGTGCCGCGCCTGGGCAGCATAGCTGGCAGGCTTGTCAGCAGCCGGGGTGACGCAAGAGCTCTCTGGCTGTCGAAGACTGCGTGTTGATCGTTCAGGTTCCCGGTGCCCATGCTTCCTGTGACAATTCATCCCGGCAAACGGGAATTTTTTCTCGCGCCAGCAGAGGAAACCGGACCTCCGGGCCCTGCGCAATCGAGCAAAGCCGCCCGGCGTCCTGTCTGCGCCCGTCCAAAACCTTGTGCTGTCGTGCGCGGGGGCTGCAACAAAGGATCCGGTAACAAAAGGGGCCGCATGGCACACCGGCGCGCGCACACCGGCATCGGAAAAAAAAACTGTGTCTGTTCCTGGAAAGGCTGTGGGCGTACATTCAGACAAGCCGGCGACCTGAAAAAACACTGGCGTGTCCACTCTGGAGAAAAACCCTTTGTCTGTCCCTACGAAGGCTGTGAATATGCGAGTACACAATCGAACAACTTGAAACAGCACCAGCGCCTCCATTCTGGAGAAAAACCTTTTGTTTGTTCCGATAAAAACTGTGGACGTGCGTTTGCTGCACGAGCCCATCTGACACGGCACCTGCTCCTCCACTCAGGAAAAAAACCTTTTGTCTGTCCCCATGAAGGCTGTGAACATGCGTGCCGGGCAGCCAGTGCCCTCAAGCTACACTTGCGTGTCCACACAGGAGAACAACTTTTTGTCTGTCCCCATGAGGGCTGTGGATGTGCGTTTGCTGCACGAGCCAGGCTGACACAGCACTTGCGCCGCCACTCAGGAGAAAGCCCCTTTGTTTTCTGGTACACGGGGCGCACAACCCTGTCTGTGCCATCAGGTTCTGGGCCCCATCTCCTTTGCAGGGACAGTGCAGGCCGTTGCTGGTCCCTTGAAGGCGGAGAAACAGGGCTGCCGGTAGTACAAGAGTCTCGCTTTTCCTTTGGCGCCGGGCCCTTGTCTGGTGTCGCGGTGGAGGCAGGACCTGCCGTGGAGCTCCATGGCCAGAGTCCAGAAGCTGGCAGCGGCAGTTTTCGCTCGACAACGACAGCAACGTCCGGAGAGCATCAGTTGCGCGCCAGGAGTGCCTCGCCTGACGCCCAAGATCAGCTGGCGTCCAGCCTGCCCCCTTCGCCCCTGCTGCAGGACCTGGCGTTCGCGGGGCTCGAACCTTGGCCTCTGCAGGATTTTGATGTCTCCGACTGGTTGACAGGGGACGTCGATGACAGCTGTGGCTGGCCGTCTGGTGCGGACACTGCAGACATGGATACGACTCCTCCGGCTCTCACGGACGATGACCAGGCTTTCTGGCGGGCGTTGCTTGTTCCGGCGGATACGCACAGCGCGCGATCAGAGTCTTGAATCAGGCTTCGACAGCAGTGTCCGGTTCATGGTGCCGCGCCTGGACAGCATAGCTGGCAGGCTTGTCAGCAGCCGGGTGTCACACAAGAGCACTCTGGCTGTCGAAGACTGCGTGTTGATCGTTCAGGTTCCCGGTGCCCATGCTTCCCGTGACAATTCATCCCGGCAAACGGGACCTTTATCTCGCGCCAGCAGAGGAAACCGGACCTGCGGGCCCTGCGCAACCGAGCAAAGCCGCCCGGCATCCTGTCCGCGCCTGTTCAAAACCTTGTGCTGTCTTGCGCGCAGGCTCCCCAAAAGGATCCGGTAACAAAAGGGGGCCGCATGGCACGCCGGCGCGCGTGCACCGGCGCCGGGAAAAAAACTGTGTCTGTTCCTGGAAAGGCTGTGGGCGTACATTCAGACAATCAGGCGACCTGAAAAAACACTGGCGTGTCCACTCTGGAGAAAAACCTTTTTTCTGTCTCTACGCGGACTGTGGATATGCAGCCGCAGGGGTGAACGACCTGAAAAAGCACCTGCGCGTTCACTCACCAGAAAAACCTGTTGTCTGTCCCAGGCAAAGCTGTGGACGTTTGTTCACACAATCAACTCATCTGACAGGACACTGTACTGTCATTCAGAAGAAAAGCTTTTTGTTTGTCCCCTTGAAGGCTGCGGACGTCTGTTCGCACGACCGGTCTATCCCAAAAAACACTTGCGTAGACATTCCGGGGCAAGGCCTTTTGTCTGTCCCCGGGAAGGCTGTGGGGGCGCATTCGGAGAATTGGGCATTCTGAAAATGCATCTGCGCATTCATTCTGGAGAAAAACCCTTAGTCTGTCTCCATGATGGCTGTGGATGTGCGTTTGCTGCACGCGCCAGGCTGCCACAGCGCTGGTGCCTCCACTCAGGAGAAAAACGGCGAGGAGCCTGAAAACGGTGACGTAGTTGTGACCTCGTTGCGAGGCCGTTTCGTCCAGACCAATCGCCTTCAGGGCACGCAGATCCATGGCCAGAAGTGATTGGCTAACCTGGTGCCTGATGACGCGCCAGATGCGTTTGTCATTCACGCCAACATAGGTGGCGCAGGCTTTAACCGGCATCTCTCTGACCAGTGTCAGCAGTGCCTGCTCAAACAGCAGCGTGAACTTGCTTCCTTCTCTTGCCCAAGGAGTATTGACACGGTGAACCCCGTGTTCTTCACAGTGTGTTCTGGGCACTTTGGCAGTAATAAGGCAGTGGTGCTGGAAGAAGTGCAAATGCTGTCAGGTGAGTTCTTTATAGTCGCGTACCTGACAGGCGTTACCGCATTCAGGGCAAGGACAAAGGCTGCCAGGCGCAGCCCCGACACAGAGTTTCAGACGTTGGGACTGCTCGTTGTATCAAGGTGTTGATCGACTATTTTCCAAGGTGCCTGCAAACCGAGGCCAAGCATAGATATCTGATTTCCATCCATGGCTGACAACGTGATCTGGGAGTTTTTGTGGCTGCGGATTATCGATCAGATATCACGATGAGATCCACAGAAAACGGCGAGGAGCCGAAAATTTAGAAACACAGTGTTGCTCCCGGAAAGGGGCAAGCACAGGGAGCTGTCTTTTGTGCTGAGCGTAATCGATCGCCGGTATGTCAGTGCTATCAGTACCACCAGAGGGATGGGAGAGGGGCTGTTGTCAATCGCCCGGACCAGAATTGCTACCGATGAGCGGGCCGCTCTTTGCTGAGTATGCGCAGGCGCGGAGTGGCCTCCGTTACCGCTGAACGCGCTGGGTATATGCATCTCGCTGAAAGAGTTGGGGATATTCATGAGAACAACAACTGAAAATACGGCCTTGACAAGTTGCGCGCGGGAGATACGGTAAACCGGCAGCCATCCTGCAATTTCCTTCCGGAAAAGTCAATTGCCCTGTCACATAAGCAGGCTGATGGCTGCGCATGGAAGTAGTGTTGTGTCATGAACGATGGCAGTTCCCCAGAGGCGCAAGCGGGATGGAGGTGCCTGGTCGGCAGCCTGAAAATGCGGTGCGGCTTCCTGACCCAGTGCGCGGCAAGCCCCGTCCTTCAGGGCGGGGAAGGATAGCGCGGACGGCGCAGGCGTCCCTTGTTCTGGTTTTCAGTGCGGCGTCTGCTGCTGTTCAATAGACTGGCGGCACTTTTCTCGCATGTTGGCTGCTGCCTTTCTTTCGCGACAGCCCATCTGGACAGCTTTGCCCAGATGTTCTGTCACGAGAGCCCGCCATCACCGGAGGCGGCACAGACCCGGCATGCAGCGAGCACTGGTGCTGCTTGCACCCAGGCCCCAGTGCCGCACAGTGACAAGGCTCTTTCCAGTCACCAGTCTATTTGTGAACAAGGCCGTAGTCTGTCAGCAGCTGGATGATTTCTTCCCGGGGGGATTTGGGCAGCACCAGGGGCACTCCCGTTATCCTTTCAGCAAGATTGCAGTATATCTCTGACATGTGCAGCAGCACGGATGTCGGCAGCGGCTGGCTGGCGGCCAGGCGGCGGCGTTCTTCCATGTGCTGCGGTTCCAGCAGGATGGCTCTGGGAAAGTGTTCCAGCAGTAGCTGGCGGAAGCTCTCTTTCGAGTTTTCCACCACTTTGCCCGCTCGCCAGCTGGCACCATCCCAGATGCGGGACGAATCGGGGGTGCCGACTTCGTCCATGTAGATCAGTTGCTCCTGCCCCTGTGCATCGGTGACGTAGCCGAACTCGAACTTGGTATCCACAAAAATCAGATCCAGCGCCGCCAGCTGCTCGCTGATGAGTGCAACCCCTTCTGACAACAACTTTTCGTAGCGTTCTATATCCGAGCGCTGCTCAAAGTGAAAATCCGTGAAGTTTTCTTCGATCGTACGGCGGCTGATATTCGTGTCATCCAGAGCCGGGACTCCGGGAATCCCTTCCAGAACGCCCTTGGTGGACGGGGTGATCAGCAGCTGGGGAAGCTTCTGGTTTTTTTCCAGCCCGTCCGGCAGATCTATGCCACAGACTCGCCGTTCGCCGGCTTCGTAATGACGCCACAAAGAGCCTGTAATGTATTGACGACCTATGGCTTCGATAAGCAGTGGGCGGGCTTTTTGTACAATCCAGACCAGGGGGTGGGGACTGTCGACAATGTGGTTGTCAGCCAGACCGGCGGCCTGAAACTGACGAAACCAATGCGCCGAAACAGCATTGAGTGCCGCACCCTTGCCGGGTACGCCGTGCATGCCATCGGCTCCCTGCCAGATACAATCGAAAGCCGATATGCGGTCGCTGATAACCATGATGCCCAGCGTTGTGTCCGCGGCCAGGTTATAGTCTTTTTCGGCTATAAGGCGTCTGCTGTCTTCTTGTGTCAGCCAGTAGACGGAGCGCACCTTGCCATTGTGCACAGGTGCCTGCGTGCGTATGGGCAGGTCGTTGTTGACGGCCAGTACCTTGCTGGCTGGCGGACAGGATGCCATGAGAACATTCACTCCGGTTGATGCAGATCTGAAAGGCGTTATTGCAGCGGGGACCAGGTTTCAGGAAAGGGGCTGTTTCCTGTCTTCGTGCGTGCCCATGGCCGTGATGTTGAAACCGGCGTCCACATGTACAATCTCTCCGGTTATCCCGCTGGCCAGACTCGAGCACAGGAAAGCGGCGACATTGCCCACTTCTTCCTTGCTGATATTGCGTCCCAGAGGGGCTCGCTTTTCGTTGTAGCTCATCATTTCCTTGAAGTCACTGATGCCGCTGGCCGCCAGGGTGCGTATGGGGCCTGCCGAGATCCCGTTGACCCGGGTGCCCTCGGCTCCCAGACTGGCAGCCAGATAGCGAACACCGGCCTCCAGACTGGCTTTGGCCAGCCCCATGACGTTGTAGTTGGGCAGGGTTCTTTCCGCTCCCAGATAAGACAGCGTCAGCAGGGACCCCGCGCGGCCTTGCATCAGCGAACGGCCCGCCTTGGCCAGGGCAATGAAACTGTAGGTGCTGATATCGTGGGCAATCTGGAAGCCTTCCCGGGTGGTGGCGCTGGTAAAATCACCGGTCAGCTGTTCTTTCGGTGCGAAGGCCACCGCATGCACTATGGCGTCAAGGCCATCCCAGCGTTGCCCCAGTTCGGCAAACAGGGCATCAATCTGGTTGTCATCACTCAGATCACAGGGAAGACACAGCCGGGGATCTGTGCTCCAGCCGTCAGCAAAACCCTGAACGCGAGGCCGCAGCTTTTCATTCTGGTAGGTCAAGGCCAGCTCGGCCCCTTCTCTGTGCATGGCCTCGGCAATACCGTAGGCGATGGACAGTTTGCTGGCTATACCGGTAATCAGCACACGCTTTCCCTTGAGAAAAGACATGGTGTTCTCCCTGATGCAAAAAGTTTTTTGAGCGCGAAGAATGGCTCAAAGAGCGGTCCCAGTATAGGGAAACAGGTCCAGGCTTTCGACTCTGTTGGCGATCATTGTCAAATCTGGTGCTGACACAGTGGCGCTGGTTGACCTGCTGCCATTTCCTGGCCAGAATCGGCTGCGGGGTTTTTCTGTGGAGCAGGTCACCAGTCCGTACACGGGTGTCCTGGGCCGGGAGAGGCAGGCAGCATGGAAAACCGGGTGCAAAAAACCGGTGTTGCAAGCGGCCTTGCCTGACAAGTCCGGTGCAAGACATGGTTTGGATCCCGGGCAGGCTGCGCGCGTGCACGCGGCAGGTGATTCCTCCACATCCGTTGTTGTCCACAAGGGAGCAGCGCCATGAAACGTCACAAAAGAGATAGAGTGGAACGGGCTTACACCCGTGGCTATCGGACGGGATCTTCCGGCCGGGCGCGTGATCTGTGCCCGCATGCCGACATCACAATCCAGCGCCAGGCCTGGATAAATGGTTGGCGAGAAGGCTGGTGTGATCATCTGGAGGGGAACACGGGTGTGCCCGGTGTTCAAAGCACCTTAGCCTTGTCTGGTCGCAGGACCGGGCTCTATTGATGTGCATCCTTGACTGTGTTTCGACGCTGTCTCTTCGTGGCTTGTGACCGGTGCCGGTCCTCTTGTGTGGCAGGGGGAGCTTGAGCCTGCTTTCAGAAGGCCGTCGAGGGAAACGCGGTGAGCAACCGATTGAGACACAGATCAAGACACAGGCACAACACCGGCCAGGCTGTGTCGGGACCGGCTCCGCTGTGGCGCCGCCTGGCCGCTCTTTTCTATGATTCAATACTGGCTGTCGCCTTGATGGTAGTTACGACAGCGGTCTACCATGCTGTCATCAATAACAAATTGCTGGGGCGATCTGAGGCGGTGCCAGGCTTCAATCCCTGGTTGGCCTTCCTGCTGTTACTTGTCCTGTGTTGTTTTTTTTGCTGGTGTTGGCGACGTGGTGGCCAGACCCTGGGGATGCAGGCCTGGAACCTCAGGCTGCGCAGTCCCGGAGGCGCCGTTCCCAGCCGTATGCAGTGCCTGTTGCGCTTTCTGGCAGCGATTCTTTCGCTGGTGCCGGGAGGTGCGGGAATCTGGTGGATGTTGATCGACCGGAACAGGAAAATGTGGCACGACCACCTCTCGCGCACAGAAGTTCTTTATCCATCGCAGGGTATTGCCCCGAAGAATACCCCTTGAGGTACGGGCAGTTTTTCTGTCGTTTTCTGCCTGTCATTTTCGGCATGGTGCCTGTCACTGGAACCAGTCCGGTTTGACAGGGCTGTGATGCTGTTTTGTGGGCAGGTCACTGGTTGCTGTCACCAGACTCAGCATGCAATTCAGCATGCAATTCAGCATGCAATAAAGGTCCAGTCCCCGGGCCCCGGCGCAAGCGGGGAGTCCGCACCAACCCGTTTTTGGAACAATATTTGAGGGCCCCCGGCCTCCGGCCCTCGGCGCGAGCGGGGAGTCCGGCCATTCCCGTTTCAGGGCCGCTGACACCCTGTCCTGTATGTTTGGGGGAGCTGCCGGTGCCTGCTGGTGCCGCGCCCGGGAACTTGCCTGGGCCGCGACTATAACCAGGTTGTTATCGGACAGTGGTATAAATCGCGTCGATTGTTGTCCAATGCTGCGTGTTCAATCTTCGCTCTGTGGCAAGCCATGTATACGTTTCCCTCTCAGAAAAGCTCACCTGAAAGTCAACAGCCGCCGACAGCGGAGGCGGATCCTCGGGTGAAGCCCGGACGCAAGCCGCCGCCGCATGTGCTGGGAGCAGGCCGTCGGGTGGAACTGTCAGCCCCGGTTGAGTCCAGGTTAAGCCCCGCCGCTGCTGGCAGTTCTCACGAGCGTTTTTCATCTGAACAACAGTCCGAAACAGAGTCCGGACAACGGGAAGGAGCACCCATTCCGGGTCCGGGGGGAGGGCAGGTCAGTGAGGGGGCTTTGCGCCGTCCTCTTTCCGGCTCTGATCGGCAGTCGACAGTGCAAGACAGCGACCCATCCCGCGTGATGGGTCATGGCTCGGAAGGGACTGCTTCCAGCCAGCCAGGCTCTGGTCTCAAGCGCTCCAGCTCCAGCAGCAAGTCTGTAGGGCCTGTGGAACAGGTGGAAGAGCATAGAGGGAAAAGAATCTATGCCTGCCGCCAGCACGACTGCCCGGCGCAGTTTTTCACGGATGAGGAAAGGAACACGCACGAACAGTCCCATATTCCTGCGCGGGCTGGCGACCGTGAGCATCCGGTTGGCGCGCAGGCTTCCGTCTTCATGGACAGATTCGGTGAGGCGACCCAGGCCTCGTTGCACGACCAGGCGCCCCAGGGGCAGTCTCTGCCTCAGCAGCGGTCTGCACCCCGGACCGACAGTGTTGCGCAGCAGCCTGTCACGGCAGCGGATGTTGTTGCCGGGGCGGCAGAGCTGCCGCTCTCGAGTGCTGAGTCTTTGTCGCTGCCTGAGGATTTGTTGCAGTGGGCAGTGGCGGGGAGGATTGCGTCAGCACGTCGTGCTGGATATATCCTGGAGCAGGGTTGCGAAGACAAGGAGTATTACCGGCAGCTGATCATACAAGCGGCTGAAAGGAAAACAGCCGAGCCGGCTGGTGTTGCATCGCCTGGCCCCCGGAGCATTCAGCAACCGTTGCAGGAGGCTTCGGCAGGGCCGGAGTCCGAGGTGACAGTGTCTCAGTCGGCCGAGGGATTGAGCAGGCCTCTGCAGCCATTGGCTCCCTGGAATGCGGGCTATGGTTGTGTGCCACCATCAGCCGACACTGGCCCTCAGTGGTCACAGACTGCGCCTGCGCCTGTCAACCGCTTCGGATACTTCGGTCCGACGGCGATGCCTCCGGAAACGGGCTATGGTTATCCGCCAGTGCCGCCTGCACCTGGTGACTATGGCGCACAGTGGGTGCCTCCTGCGGCTGGGCGGCCCTGGATGCCCGCTTATCGACAGGCGCATGGTTTCGGGTATCCTCTCTGGGGGGCTCCCATGTCTCCGGGAGTCGGCTATGGCTATCCGCCAGTGCTGCCTGCACCTGGTGACTATGGCGCACAGTGGCCTGTGCATATGACGCCAGCGGGAGGGCTGTGTGAGGATGCCTTTTATCCGCAGTCTTACGAGCCGAGGTATGAGCTGGGTTATCAACCAGGATACCAACCAGGATACCAACCAGGATACCAACCAGGATACCAACCAGGATACCAACCAGGATATCAGCCAGGATATCAGCCAGGATATCAGCCAGGATATCAGCCGGGAAATCAGCCGGGAAATCAGCCGGGAAATCAGCCGGGAAATCAATCAGGAGAGCAATCAGGAGAGCAACCAGGAGAGCAACCAGGAGAGCAACCAGGAGAGCAACCAGGAAACCAGCCAGGGTATCGACCAGGATATCAACCAAGGGCTCAATCGGGCGTCCAGCCGGGTCCTCAGCAGCTTCCTCAGCAGGGTTCTGAACCGGGTTTTCGACCGGTACTTCCGCAGGGTTTTCAGCCAGGTTTTCAGTCGGCGTATGGAGGTGGTCACGCTGGAGGACCCTCAGCGCCGGGGGCGACCAGCGATGAAGACGCACCGACAGTCGAGCCGTCCGATGCTGCTGATGATTCTTAAGGATGGCTGGTCTGTGGTGGCAACATAGGGTTCCGGAGAGCAGAGCTTGTTGAAAAACTGTGACCAGTGAATACAGGCATCAGGTAATGCCATGACTGTGCCGGGTCGATGCTGGTTTCATTTGTTGCGCTTTGGTATCAAGGGACTGGGGCCTGATGGGGTGTTCTTTCACCGTCCCGGTAGCCCTGTCCAGGGTTGACGCCAGCACTGCACTTTGGCTGGTGAGTTGTTGCCTCCCTGTGAATTGCCTGGAAAACGGGCGTTGCAGCCTTGTTCTGACTCTTGCAGAGTCCTTGTCCGGACCAGACCCGGCTCTCTCCTGTCGTTGCGTTTCCCTGCTCTCCTCCAGCGGCGTTGGTCGGCTTGGGGTCTTGAAAGGGATGGTCTTCGGTTCTTTCTCCAGCCGCTGCCAAACAGCTTCTTTGACGCTCCCTGGAAAGAGAGCAGCTCCCTTCTTCTGGGTTGGCGTAACTGGCTGAAAATAAGTTGTTTCTCCTCCACCAGTCGGTCCTTGTGCTCTTGTGGCAAGAGACTTTCTTCTGCCCCGCTGGAGGTATGCAGTACCCCGTCAGAGGAATCCGTGCCATTGCGGGTTGTTGACGGTGATGCCCTCCGACAGTTGATACAGCCTTCCCGAAAATGATCCAGTCGTGTGTATGAGAACGTCTCTGTAGAGCAAGGGGGGCTCCCGGCAATCTGGTAGCGATTCTTTTCTGTTGTGGAAGCCCTTTTCCGGAGACCTGGCCCTCGTCTGTGCAGTGCTCCAGCAGGGTCAGGGCCTGGAGCCGTCAGCCTTCCCCGGCCGTCAGGGAGGGAACTTTGACGGGTAGAGAGGGGTCAGATGATATACAGGCTGGGCTATGACTCAGGACTGATACAGACATAAAAGAAAATAAACCGGGGCGGGGACAGTGGCTCTTTCAGCCTCGAGGAGGAGTGTTGTTATGTATGGATATCAAGGCGCATATGGCGCACTGACAAGGCCGGGCTGCAAGCCCTCTGATGGGACGCCACCGCAGGGTTCGGCAGCTGCATCGCAAAGAAGAAATCCTGGTAGTGCGGTTGTCATTACGATTGAACCTGCAGGCTATCTGCCGCAGGGGAGCGCGGCTCCCGCCGTCTCGAGCGGCCCCTGTTGCAAACCTCAGGATATGTACACTGTTTTGGAAGAAGCCCTTTGGTATGAGAGGGGACAGGACAGTGCTCTCAATGATCTGGTTGATCCGGGAGCAGAGTTTTCTGTTGTGACAACGCAAGGGACAGCGCCGGGCTCCAGGCGGGCTGCGCCTTTGGCTGAAAGATGCGTCAGGGGTGTCTCCGCCCTGGTGGGGATTTTCAAGACGAGGGAGCGTGATAATGGACCCGTCGTCTAGGGCCGGTATCGGGCCGACCGGATCAGCTGGTGCGTTCCGGTCCTGCGCCAGACCTTGGCACGACTGCGACAGGAGCAGCACAAGTTGTGGCGGCCTGGTTCCCCAAAGCCGGCCGGGGCTGCCCGACCAGGGTCTGAGTCTGAGTGCCAGGCAGGTGGAGGCTGTGCGCGGGCCCTGTGCACAGACTGTGCCGTCCGCCGCCGAGGTCATGCAGGCACTGGAGGCGGTGCGTTTTGATGGGTGCATGGAACTGGGTGTGGCGCTGGATCTGCCAGCCCGGTTTCTGCTGTCACTGGATCGTCGCAGTGACCCTCTGTGGCTATTGAAGAATGTGCTGCAGAAGGCTTGCCCGTTGAGCCTGGAAAACTTGGGCCGGCAGCTGGATGGCAACTATTTGAATGCACCTGACATGGCCTGCCAGGTCAGAGAGATGGCCCGGCACGAAAACAAGGATGTCCTCTTGCGCAATGACAGTGACGCATTGGAGCAGTTGACAGAACTGTTGGCCCCCCTTTGTGAACGGGCGCATGGGCTGGCGACTATGTTGCGCCTTGATTATGGGGAAATCCTGGCGCTTGAGGCCGAAAGCAGATGTCATGTCCCAGGGGAGCAGCTGTGGTCCATTGTCGAAAGAGCCTGCCGAATGCAACAACGGACCTGCGCACAGTGGATGGCAGCCTTGGCCCAGAGTGATGCTGGTGATAACCAACTGGACGCCCTGGCTCAGCGGTGGCAGCTGCAGCGCCCGGCAGGCAGTGCCAGCTGGCTGAGTCATCTGGGCATGCGACCTGAGTCCGTGAGTCGGCAGCTGTTGCTCTGGCATCAACACAACCCTGGCATTCCTGTTCCGCTGTCGTTGGTTTGGCTGTTGGCACGGTGGGGTGCCCACCGGCCCGCTTTCTTTCTGGCTATGGATGACGCCATCTCTTCTCCCCACCAGGGAATGCTGGCACTGCAGCGCCTGTTTGCCCTGTTTGCCCTGCTGCACTGTGCGGGCGCTCAGCAGCCCGAGGGAGTCAGCTGGTCTGTGCTGGAGCGTCTGGGCCGGTTTGGTTGCCTGTCCGCGCGACAATTCCTTCAGCAAGTTGCTCCAGTAGAGGTTGCCGTGCAGGAGCCCGGTTCCCGCCGGCTGCGCCCATCTGATTTATTAAGGCTCGTCAAGGGTGTGAAAGCAGAGGACCTTGAAGCCGAGCAGAGGGAATGGGAGAGCATGGTCGAGAAAGGATGGGTAGCCAGAGAGCGGGAAGCGGCGGGACGGGAGTCAGAACGCCAGGCGCTGGAAGTTGCTGCCTTGTTGGGGGTTGGTATCCATTACAGGAGCTTGCAGTTGTATGTGCACAGTGTACAGGACAGGGCTCTGGCTATCTGGAAAACCATCTACACCTCGAAGCCCGGGCTGGAAACGGGCCATTTGATCCAGCTGTTTCGCCAATTCGGCAAGTCAGAGCTGGCGGCGATGCTGACCGGTGACCCGGACAGCAATCTGGTGGCTTCCTGCTCACTGGACAGCCTGTCACCCCGGTCTGGAAAGTTCGTTCGTCTGGCCCAGGAGCTGGTTTGCAATCCAGGCTGGGGAGATGCCTTTGTCACAAGAGAGGGGCTGGCTGAAGACAGCAGCTACTGCGAACCAGAGGGTGCTGACCCTGTCTGTCAGTTGCTTGACTGCCTTGCCTGTAATTCCGGTACGCTGACCCGGTTCGAGCAGTTTGTGGAAGAGCGGCGCCGCCTTCTCCCGGAGGGGCAGCAGCAGGCGCCGGGGGATCCGGACGCGGTGTCCTGACAGCGAAGCGGTCTGTCCTGCGAACAGCAAGAAGCCTGCCGGACAGGCTCTTGCCCCGCCCCCGGGGGCGGGCTTTTTGTGCAAGCACCGGGGCTCACTTTTTCCGGATTGCGAGAGAAGCTGCGCCCGGGGCGCAGGCAGTCTCCGGGGCCGGAGGCCAAGCCGGTCCGGGACTCTGGCCTGCGTTGTCGGCTGGGCGACAGGGGTTCAGGATCCGGTTTTTGTTTGTATGTCAGCCTTGTCTTGCAGTGCCTGAAGGTAAGCGGCAAAAAGATCATTGCCGCGAGCGCGAAGCTGACGGGCATCAGCCAGGGCGCCGCTGCGTGCAGGCGGTGTCCCCGGGGTCACCTGGCTGACTCTGACAACTGCTATGTCGCCATTTTTCAGTGGCGTGAAACCGTAGCTGGGCCGGGTTGTTGTGGGATGTGGCAGGCGAAAAGCCTCCGCAATGATCTGGGGAGCCAGTTTCTGCCGGGGCTGGTCCCGTCTGACCTTTTCTGCCTCGGTCCACTGTTCCGGCGGCTGTTCCCCAGGGTTGTCACCCGCTGTCAGACCGGCCACCAGCTGCTGGGCGCGCTGCTGAAGCTGCTGGGCGGCGCGTTCGGCGCGCAGCCGTTTTTCGATATCGGCCTGCACGCTTTTGAGGGGCTTTGGTTTGGCTGCGATTCGCTCGCGAAGGTGGACGACAACCAGGGTGTCCTTGTCGACCTCTACTGGCTTGCTGTTATGTCCCTGGTCCAGAACATCCTCACTGAATGCAGCGGCTACTACCTGTGGGTGACGGGCCAATCCCTTTCGGCTGCCCGTGCGTCCAAACAAGCGTGTGTGCTCTATCGGCAGCTCAAGCTGCTCGGCAGGCTGGTTGAGATCAGCGGCCTCAAAGCTGATGTCAGCCAGCTGGCGGGCCTTGTCAGCAAACAAGGCATCAACCGCCTGGCTGTGCAATTGCTTCTCCATTGCAGGGCGCAGTTGCTCCAGGGTCGGAAGCTTGTCTGCAATCTTGTGGCCGCGCTTGAGAATGATGACGCCGTAGTCTGAGACAAAAGGTTCTGACAAGCCGCCCGGGGCGAGGGACGCCATGGCATCATCAAAGGACTGACCAAAGACACCAGATTCCACAGGGCCTATGTTGCCGCCCTCGCGTGCCGATTCTTGATCTTCGGAAAACTGCCGGGCCAAAGCTGCAAAATCGGCTCCCTCGCGCAGCTGGGTATGCAGTTTGCGTGCTTTCTCCAATACGGGGGCCTGGGCGTCTGCCTTGTCGTCAACTTCCAGCAAAATCATGGAAACGGGCGTACGCTGCTCGGCCTGCTGGCGCCGGTTGGCCATGCGTGTCTCATACAGGGTGCGAATCTGTTCCTCGTCTATCTTCACCTCTTTGCCCAGCAGATCACGTTCAAGGGTGATGTAGTCAACGGCGATTTTTTCCGGCTCCATAAACTCGCTGTTGTTCTGCTCATAAAAATCCTCAATATCCTGGGCGCCGAGCTGCACGGCAGCGCGCGCCTGTGCGGCACTCAGCAGCATCCAGGCGATATCACGCGTCTGGTAGCGCAGTTTGTTGAGCGTTTCCTGCTCATGGGGCGTCACAAATTCCGAGGCTGTCAGTCCCAGGCTCAGCTGTTTGATCAGCAGCTCTTCCTTGAGAAGCTGGCGGAAACGGGCAACCGAAAGTCCTGACGCCTGTACATACTGGGTGACCAGTTCCGGCTGGTATTTTCCATCGCTCTGGAATACGGGTATTGATCTGATGTTGTCGTCTATAAGGCTGGCGGGGATGATCATGCCGTTTTGTTTCGCCGCAGCGCGCAGAAGGGCGCTCTGGACAAGATTGTCCAAAGCCAGTTTCTGCAGGATCCGGTCGTCGATCATGGACGGATCAATCTGTCCACCCATTTGTTGCATCAGCAGGCGGCGATGCTGCTCTGTCATCTGGCGCAGTTGACTGCTTGTTATCTTTTCGCCGTCCACAGTCGCCACCGGGGTGTCGCCCCCACCGAATTTCAGGGTTTCCAGACCGAAGACGGCGAAGATAAGGACGATGACCGCGATGATGATTTTTGCGGTCCAGCCCTGGGCCTTGTCTCGCATGGTTTGCAGCATGGTGTTCCCTGCGGTTGGGTGAGTGCGGGCAGGCCGCTGGAAGGCGTTGTCGGTCAGACGGCAAATAGAGCAGACAAGCAAGCCGAGGCTTTCAGGCACCGGCCACAGACAGGCCTGCGGGTGGCTGTCCTCAAATAACGCGTAGCTTCAGGGTGATAGACCTTCAGCCGGGGCGGTTATAGCAGCGCTTTTCCCCGGCTGTCAACAGCAAAAGGGCTATCCAGCAGGCCGTCCATCAGACAGGACGCCGCAGGTCCTGCTGCCGGGATAAAGGGCTGCATGACTGTTGAGCGGCAGTGGTTTACTATAGGTTCCCGATGGGTCAGGCACCCAGGCGGTTAAAAGGAGTTATCTTGCCTTTCGTTTGTCTTTTGCCTGCCATTCCTCATTCAGTTTTCTGTTACCGGGTGATCAAAGATCATTGACACCCCCTCGTGCCCCGAAGAAGGGCTTGAGCTTCGCCAGCTACCAAGAGGAGATATTCCAGACTATGGACTCGCATCGTGACCCTGGGACCCGCTGTGCACAGAACTTCGTCAAGTGGGAGGGGCTGGCGTCACTGGAGCAGCAGGTGCTGTCTCTTGTCCCGGTTGGACAGCACGCAGCTTTAAAAGAATTTTTGTCCCTGTTCTTTGCTGTCACCACACCCGAGGAACTGGGCAGATACAGTCATAAGGATCTGGTGGGGGGGACCCTGTCTTTCTGGCGTTTTCTGCAGAAGATCGAGCCGGGACAGTCCCGGGTGACAGTGTTGAATCCGGAATACGAGAACCACGGGTGGCATTCAAATCATACGATTGTCCAGATCGTTCATCCTGACATCCCTTACATCGTTGACTCTGTTCGCATGAAGCTCAACGCGCATGGGGCAACCATTCATCACCTGCGCAGCTGCGTTTTTTCCGTTGAGCGCGATGCCAAGGGACAGTTTGTCGCTGTCGCAGCGCAAGGGGACCACAAGGAATCATTGCTGTATCTTGAGGTCGATCGCCTGGAGTGCGACAGCGAGCGTGATGCCTTGCGGCAGCAGCTGGAATCTGTACTGGCTGATACGCGCCAGGTGGCTGCTGATTACCGTGCCATACGCAGCAAGGTCAGCGATCTGGCTGATGGGCTACTCAAGCACAAAGACAATGATGCCCCGTCGGGACGCAGTGAGCACTGGCGTGAAGCCGGTCACTACCTGGCCTGGTTGGCTGAGCACTTTGTCTTTCTGGCTTATCAGTCACTGGAAGTGGACAGCAGCAGTGGGCAACCGGTTATCAAGGACAGGAATGACCAGCGGCTGGGACTGTTGAGATCTGACACACTCTGTAGTCAGTGGCATCTGGACAACTGCTGCAACAACCTGGATGCCGCTGAAGGGGCTGTGCTGGCGTTTGCCAAGGTATCTGTGCGCTCCCGTATACACCGTCCGGCCTGGCCTGACCTTGTGTTGGTGCGTGACTATGACAAGAAAGGACGGCTGGTTGGCCTGCACCGCGTTGTCGGTTTGTATACGCCTGCGGCTCACGCCCTGAGTCCGTACCAGATTCCCTGGTTACGCTGCAAACTGGCTGATCTGAGGAAAAATGCTGGCTTTCCCGCCGACAGTCACCTTGGCAAGGAGCTGGATCGCATCCTTTATAATCTTCCTCGCGAGGAGTTGTTCCTGACGCCGCCTTTGCACTTGCTTGAGACAGTGATGGGCATTATCCAGATTCAGGAGCGCAATCAGGTCCGCGTATTTATACGCAGAGATGTCGAAGATCAATTCTGCTCTGTTCTCGTGTATGTTCCCCGGGAAGTGTACGACACAACATTGCGTCTCAAAATCCAGAACATTCTGTGTCGGCACCTTGATGCCGTGGACGTTGAGTTCACCACCTTTTTCTCGGAGTCCATTCTGGCACGTGTACATTATGTGTTGAGGCTGGCCGATGGTAACAGCGTAGCGGCCGATCTTCAGGCTATTCGTGCTGATATCCATCAGGCGGCTTGCTCCTGGGAGGGCGAGCTCAAGGATTGTCTGATCAGGGCTCGGGGTGAAGTCGAAGGCAAGAAGCTGTTTCGCAGCTTTTCTACGGGCTTTCCTGTCAGTTACCGTGATTCCTTCACAGCACCCACCGCTGTCGCAGATGCCGAAACCATGCTGCCCCTGTCCAGGGACGCACCCATGGCGATGCGCTTTTACCAGCTGCCCGACCACGACGAATATTTGCACCTGAAGGTTTTTTATTACAACAGTGCCCTGTCCTTGTCTGATCTGCTGCCGATTCTGGAGAATCTGGGACTCAGGGTTCTGAGTGAGCACCCGTACCGGTTGCGGCGGGACGACCAGATTATCTACCTGCACGATTTCACCCTGTCGCTGGTGCAGAGTCAGGTGCTGCCCTTGCGCCAGGTGTCTGCCCAGTTTCAGGATGCTTTCGAGTGTATCTGGCACGGCCAGGCCGAAAATGATCGCTTTAACAGGCTGGTACTGATGACCGGCATGACATGGCGTCAGGTTACGGTATTCCGCGCTTATGCACGCTACATGAAGCAGATACAGTTTGGTGGTTTCAGCCAGAGTTACATTGCCGAAACGCTCTGTGGCAACGGCGCCATTGCCCGCCAAATTTTTCAGTTGTTCGAGGTGTCTTTTGATCCGGACCTGGACCTGTCACACAGTCAGAGGCTGGCGCGCCGGCAGCACGCCCAGCAGCAAATCAGAAAGGCGCTGGATGATGTCTGTGTGCTGAGTGAAGACCGCATTCTGCGTCGTTATATGGAACTGATGGTCGCGACACTGCGTACCAACTACTACCAAAAGGACGGCGAGGGACAGTGGTACGACTACCTTTGTCTGAAATTTTCGCCGCCGGAAATCACGGATATTCCGAAACCTGCCCCTGTCTACGAAATTTTTGTTTACTCCCCGACCATGGAAGGCGTCCATATGCGGGCGGGCAAGGTGGCGCGTGGTGGCTTGCGCTGGTCTGACCGTGTCGAGGATTTCCGTACCGAAATTCTGGGTCTGGTGAAAGCCCAGAAGGTCAAGAATGCGGTGATAGTTCCTGTGGGAGCCAAGGGGGGCTTTGTTCCCAAACGCTTGTCGGACAGCAGCTTCGACGGGGACGTGGCGCAAGAGGGCAAGTCCTGCTACAAGACGTTCATCCGCGCTCTTCTGGATGTCACAGACAACCTGGTCGAGGGCGAGGTGATTCATCCGCCACGGGTTGTGCGCTACGACGACGATGATACCTATCTGGTGGTGGCAGCCGACAAAGGAACGGCCACCCTGTCTGACACAGCCAATGAGATTGCCGCCAGCTATAACTTCTGGCTGGGTGATGCCTTTGCTTCTGGAGGCAGCGCCGGCTACGACCACAAGAAGATGGCGATCACTGCGCGTGGTGCCTGGGTCTCTGTGCAGCAACACTTTCGGGAGAAAGGCGTCAACGTCCAGACCGACCCTGTCACTGTGGTGGGCGTGGGTGATATGTCGGGCGATGTTTTCGGTAATGGCATGCTCAGCTCTGACAAAATCAAGCTGGTAGCGGCTTTCAACCACATGCACATTTTTGTGGATCCTGACCCTGATCCTGCGGTCGGCTTTGCCGAGCGGCAGCGCCTGTTCACTATGCAGGGTTCCTGCTGGGCCGATTACAAGAGCGAGCTGATTTCCGAGGGCGGTGGTGTCTTTTCGCGTGGGGTGAAATCCATTTCCCTGACTGCGCAGATGAAAAAGCTGTTCAACGTCCGCGCATCCCGTTTGACACCCAATGAGCTGATCAGCCTGATTCTCAAGGCTCAGGTGGACTTGATCTGGGTCGGTGGCATAGGAACCTATGTCAAGTCATCCACCGAAAGTCATGCTGATGTTGGCGACAAGGCCAATGACCCGGTTCGGGTTGATGGCCGTGATGTACGAGCCCGGGTGTTGTCAGAAGGGGGGAATCTCGGGTTCACCCAGCTGGGCCGGATTGAGTATGCACTCAATGGTGGTGCGCTCAACACCGACTTCATGGACAACTCTGGTGGCGTTGACTGCTCCGACCATGAAGTCAATATCAAAATTCTGCTCAACAGTCTGGTGGCGTCAGGGGATATGACCCGCAAACAGCGCGATCGGATGCTGGAAGGGATGACCGACGATGTGGCCAGTCTGGTGCTGGTCAACACCTACAGGCAGGTGCGTGCTGTTGCCCTGGCCGAGCGGGAGTGTGCAGGGGATATGGAAGAGTATGCCCGGGCCATCCACAAGCTTGAGGAAAAAGCCAGGCTGGACCGGGGTATTGAGTTTCTGCCCGATGAAGAGCAGTTCCGGGAGCGCCAACACAATGGTCAGGGCTTGACGCGTCCAGAGCTGTCGGTACTGATTTCGTACAGCAAGGCGGCACTCAAGGAACAACTGCTGGCTTCGACATTGCCGGATGATCCTTGCCTGACCCGGGAGATGGACGGTGCTTTTCCGGCTGTTCTGGTGAAGAAATACCGCCAGCATCTGGGCGGGCATGGTCTGCGCCGCGAGATTGTGGCCACCCAGCTGGCCAACTATCTGGTCAACATGATGGGGATTACCTTTGTTGATCGTCTGGAGCGTTCGATAGGCGTTGATACGATGGATGTTGTCCGTGGTTTTTTCGTAGCCAGGGACGTATTTGGTGCCGAGCAGCTGTGGGCTTCCATAGAGCGTCTGGACCATGTCGTGGAGACAGGTCTCCAGCACGAGTTGATGAGCGAGGTCGCCCGTCTGCTACGTTGGGCTACGCGCTGGCTGGTCAAGATGAAAGAGCTGGGCAGAGGCACGGGTGCCTGTGTTGAGCACTACCGGGAGCGCATTCTGTGGTTGATGGATAACCTGGAAGCGATTCTCCCTGAGTGTCAGTGTCAGGCCTGGCGGGCACGTGTTGATGAACTGACACAGGGGCAGGTGCCGGAAGCGCTGGCAAGGCGCATTGCCGGCGTGCGTCATTTCTCTGGCATGTTGTCGATTGTCCAGACCGCTGATCAGACAGGCCAGCCATTGACGCTGGTGGCGACTGTCTTTTTCGCCATAGGTGAGTTTCTCGAGCTGCCCTGGTTGTCCCAGAAGCTCAGCAACATCAAGGTCTCCAACTACTGGCACTCGATGGCGCGGGAGGGATTGCGTGATGAACTGGCTTGTCAGCAGCGCGCATTGAGTGTCAGCCTGCTGCAGCTGGCCGGAGACGCCGACGCTGTCAAGGTCGAGGATCTGATGCAGCGCTGGAGTCAGGCGCAGCAAGCGCCGCTGGCGCGTTGGCGTGGAGTCATTGCCGAGTTGCAACAGTGGGCTTTGTCGCATGCCGGCAAGGATGAGTTTGCCCTGTATATGGTCGGGGTGCGCGAACTCCTGGAGCTGGCACAAAGCCGCAGTTGAGCGCAGCAGGGCGCCAGGACTGAAGAGCTCTGACCCAGTGCGCGGCAAGCCCCGTCCTTCAGGACGGGGAGGATGTCGATGTTTGTGTGTTTGCGCTGGGGTGCCGGTTGCTGTTTACCCGGCGCCCCTTTGGCCAGTGGCAAGGATCATTGCCAGGGAGTTGGCGTCAGGTCCTGGACGCTTGCGTGGACCTGACCGCAGGCAAGCAACGGCGAGGCCGGCAGTGTGGCTGCGACAAGGTTGGGATCAGGCGCACCAGAGTCAGAATACTCTTTTCCATGGCAGGGCCCTGCTGGTGCAGACTGGCTTTTTGGGCGGCTGTTGCTGTCATGCCAGGCAGTACCCGTGTAGGGAAAGTCACAAATGTGCATTGAACAGCCGCGCCAGCAATTGCCGTGTCATCAGGGTATAGAAGCTTGCCAGTGGAATGACACTTTTCTGGGCACCGACAAGCCTGAGGGGAGGCGGTGGTTGATGTCCCGATTGGCAGCCAGAAGAACAGTGTGTGTGTCCGCCACTGTCTGCGCCGGACGCACCACCGGCTGCCGGAATCGGCCCGCTGTCTGCAGGAGAGTGCAACCATTGTGAGATGCCACCCTGTCCCTGTGGCGGTATCCGGCCAGGCGGCGATGGCTGGCGATTGATCGTCATGGACAGCAGGTGCCAGAATCTTTCCTGATGTTGTGGCGGCAGCGGAGCTGGTACGGCAAGGCCGTGCGGGGGCGGGATGCGTGCCAGCCGTAGCCACAGGTCATAGGGACGGAGCAAGTCAAGGCATTCGGCTTCTGATTCAACGCTCATGGGGGTTGATCCCATCGGTATTGAACGCACCAGCGGCCTCTGAAACTGCGTGGGAAGGGTGCTGTGACAAGGCAGAGTTGCCCTTGAGACAGGGGTTGTCTGTATTCTGTCAGGCAGGTGCCGGAAAGGCTTGCTGATGTCGTATTTGTCAGATAGCTGCCGGGGCAAAAATGCTCTTTGCTTTCCTGAATAAAACTGTGCGACAGGCGGAGTCTTTACTGTCCTGGGAGGTGGCGTGTTGCCGCTTTTCAACAAGCTGTGGCGCACAGGTACAGGTAAGCTGTGGCGCACAGGTACAGGTAAGCTGTGGCCTGAAGGTAAGCTGTGGTCCAACGGTTTTTCCGGGCGGTGACTTGCAAGGTGACCATGAACCAGAGCATTGCCCGCCTGGCCTTGTTGGCCTTTGTTGAGGGGGCGGGGACAGGGTTGTGGATGTCCATGGATTTTCAGATGCGACTTGCGGCCTGCTCTGCTCGCAAAACGTCTGGTGCAGCCTTCAAAGGGGCAGGCAAAGGGCTTGTCTCCGGTGTGGACACAAAGATGCATCTGGCGATGCTCCTTGCGGACAAACCGCCTGTCACAGAAGTCAAAAGAGCATGCCCAGGGTTTTTCTCCCGTATGGCGCATCAAGTGGAGTTGATACTGCCAGTTGCGCTTGAAGGCGTTAGCGCAACCCTCAACAGGGCAGAAAAAGCGACATTGCCGGGTATGCACCAGACGGTGCGTGCGAGCAGTACTCTCTCGCCCGAACCGTTTGCCACAGTCCTCAATGGGGCAGATGAAGGGTTTTTCCCCGGTGTGAACCCGGTGGTGTATTTTCAGATCGCGCTTGCGTTTGAACCGCTTTTGACAGCCTTCAATGTCACAGGGATGCGGATGTTGCTGGTGCTGAGCCTGATAGTGCGTCCGGGCCTCAAACAGTCGTTTGAAGCGTCCGTCGCAGCCTTCAGCCGGGCAAGGGTGTGGCTGTCTTTGTGTAAGAGAAAACGGATGGTTCCTTGTTGCCTGTGTGCGGTTCAATTGCATGTTGGCCTCCCGGGGAACAATAAGCAGGCCCCCCGTTTCAGCAGGGATGGCCAGAACATTTTTCCATCGCCATTTTGTGTCCGTGTTCTCCGTGTCTGGATGGCAGCCTGGTCCTCACAGAAGGAAGGAGCTCCCGGTCGTTGCTGACACTGGAAAAACGCTGTGTTGATTTGGTTGGCACAGGACGGTTGTATGGGTTGTTGTTGCAGCCAGTAACGCGAAATGAAAGCGACAAAGGCTGCTGAAGATACCCGGAACACCGTTGGACTCTCGTTACAGGGAGTGGTTGTACCACCCCTCTGACGACCTTGTCAGGACGCTGCCTGGCGCTGGTGTCTGTGATGAGGCCAGCAACAGGGACGATGACAGCTGAACTCAGGTCTGCATGAAAAGGGGCAGGTCAGACTTGTTCTCAATGGGGGCGACTCCGGGCGGCATCCCGCCGATCCTCTGACAGATGGAAGGTATACATGTCTGTGGGGTCTGCAAGGGCATCAGCCTGGTCTTGATCCTGAACCGGATCCCTGAGTGGGGCGTCTGGTTGATTTGCCGTCTGGACCGGCTCGCTGTCGGCTACAAACTGTAACGGAAGAAACTCAGGCGGCAAGGCCCCTTCCCTGTTTGGTGGCGGCGGTGTCTGGTGCACAGGAGCAACTGGTTCCATCGTCGATTGCATCCATTGCCAGTGCCTGATCATCTGTACTTCTGGCGTCGGCGTCGTCATGGCCAGAGGCGCGGCCGGGGGAGCAGTCACCCAGGTGACGATGGAGTCGTACGCTCTGTCAGGGCGGTTGTGCCGCTGCTCTTTTGAGGGTGACAGCCTGGTCGCTCGGGGGGGGAACGACAGCGCTCGAGGCTGGCCAGGAAAAAAGTTCAAGTGCGGGTTGAGAGGGTTTTCTTGTCTGAAGTCTATTGGGGGGCAGGTCCCAACCGGGCTGGAGGGCACGCCCTGTCTGTTATGGCGCTGATAGTGCACTTGCAGACTTGCGGGGCGTGACAAGTGCTGTTCGCGGCCGGAGGCGGAGGCCGGGCACGGGTGCGGTTTGAACCTGGGGCAGTGCCTGCCAGGAAAAAGAGGGGGAAACATCTGGATAGACCCGGCTGTCGGGGTCCTGAACTGCCTTCTGCTGCCTTCAACGGGGCCAGCCAATGGAGACTGCCTTGCATGATGGGAGCGCAGATGATTTCGAAGATTTTGTTTGGTCAGAAAGGTTCTTATGCAGTCTTCCTGCGAGCAGGAAAAGGGCTTGTCTCCGCTATGGATCAGCAGGTGGGTCCGAATGTAGGTTTGTCGCGTAAAGCGTTTTTCACAGCCTTCAACAGGGCAGGGGAATGGTTTCTCTCCGCTGTGGCCGAGTAGGTGCTGGTCCAGATTTTTCTTGTCTTTGAATCGCTTTACGCAGTCCTGGATGGGGCAGAAAAAGGTCCTGGTCGCTGTATGATGGCTGAAGACATGATGCCGGGCAGTGGCGCGCCGGGCAAAGCGTACTGGGCAGCTTTCCACGGTGCAGGAGAAAGCTTTTTCTGTGGCATGGACTTTCCTGCAATGGGCGCTTAGTTCGGCTGCCCACCTGAACCTTTGCCTGCATTCCCCGATAGAACAGAAAAACGCCTCTGACCTTTTGTGAGCGGTTATGTGCCTCTGCAGGTTTCCCTGTGACTCAAATCGCTTGCCGCAGCTTTCAAAGCCGCATACCCAGGGCCTTTTGAGAAGGTGGAGGAAGAGATGATCTTTGTATGCCTGGCTGTTGCGGTTGAAAAATTTCCTGCAGCCTCGATAAGGGCAGGGGGTCATGGAGGCAGTCGGCGATAGCAAGGGGTTTCTTCTGCCGTTGACAGTCGCGGAGAGGGTTGTTGATCTTGCCGGCGCAGGCATTGGCTCGCTGGGGGCCGTTGTAACAGGAAACATGGTCGTCTCCAGTGAAAGTGGTTGGTACGGGTTGGACCATGGCGAGCCAGAGTGTAACGCACCCCATGTAACAGCCTGGTTAACGGGGTCTCCTGGAAGGCGTGTCGCTACCGGTGACAGCGAAGACACCGGGACGAGTCACCCGTCCTCCAGGGTACCTCCCAGGCGCGGGCGTGTAATATCAGACTGTTAGCTTGTAGCTTGCTTTACCTTTCTCTGCCTTTCTCACCTTCATCTGTCTTCCTGTCTTTCCGTCTTTCCGTCTTTCCGTCTTTCCGTCTTTCTGTCTTTCTGTCTTCCTGTCTTTCTGTCTTTCTGTCTTTCTGTCTTTCTGTCTTTCTGTCTTTCTGTCTTTCTGTCTTTCTGTCTTTCTGTCTTCCTGTCTTCCTGTCTTCCTGTCTTCCTGTCTTCCTGTCTTCCTGTCTTCAGCAATGCCCCTCCCGCCCCTGGAACTTGGTGCATTGGGTTAAACAGGACAGATAGCATGGGAGACGTTCGAGATCTGCTATGTAACCGGAGTGCACAGCCCGCGATAGCAGCGGAGCTGTCATGATGGACAGGGGCAATAACATCGCTTGTCTTTCGGCCGCCTCTCACCGGATATCCCTTGAAAACTGGCATGCCCCTGCCTGGACGTCCTTGTTCATGGGCCTCCAATCCTCCTCTGATGGCTGATGAGTTCAGGTTTCCAGCAATTGAAAAAACAGGCTGCCGCCACTGTGTGATGCCCCTGTTGATCGACTGTTCCTTTATTCAGCAAAAAAGGTCAGCAAAAAAGCGTTTCTCAATGCCAGGTGAATATTGTTTGAACTTTTGCTGACGCCGGAGGATCTACCGTACATAACCCAAGCGAAATGACTTCGGGTGGAAAACGGCGATGAAGCCACAAATGAAAAAAACGTTGCGTGCAGCCAAGGAGGTGTTCCATGCAAATCCAGGTTCCGATGGTAAAAAACATGAATATCAATCCCGACAGTCTCTTTAATAATGTCGCCCGCTGGCTGCCCGATGGTGTGGCAGTTGCTGCTGCGGATGTCGCAGGAAAAGCAAAAGCGGCTCTTTCTCAAGGATGGGCTGCTGCCTACTCCGTATCGGTTGCAGCACCAGATGCTGTGGCGGGTCTGCAGTCCAGCGCTGCGGCCATTATCGACAAATACTGTGGCCCGGCACTGACGGAGCTGGCCGGTCGCACTGTGTCGCCTGTTTTCGGTGGTCTCAGCGCGGGAACCGGTGCGGTTATCGCAGCACCCTTCGTGTTTCCTGTTCTGGGCACCCTGTTCAACGCCTTGCAGCGTACAGGAAGGTCCATCATCCAGAGGCGGTGTACCAATGCGGCGCTACGGCGTGCTGAAGACTGTGGTCAAAGGAAGGAGGTAGACGCGGCGGATATCTTGCACCGGCGTGCAACCCAGCTCAGAAACGCAGGGGATAAGCAGAAGGCTCTGACAGAAAGGAAGGCCAGCCATTGGGATTCTTTCAAATACCTTGCAACCTTTGTAGCGCCCATTGCGGCATTGCCCCAGCTGGCGATTCTTACTGGTGTGACAGCGCCGGTAGCGCTTCCTGTTGCCTGCGGCCTGGGGGCGGCGGCTTGCGCTGCCCGCTTTGTTATAACCCGCTTTGATAGCTGGAGAGAGAGAGCTCAGGCGCAAGACTTCATAGATACGGCAGGTGCCCTGGACGTCAAAGTCGATTACTTACTGAGTGTCAAAGAACTACGGGACAATGTGACGAAATTGAGTCAGGAGGTTGCGCAGCGCGGTCAGTGCGTGACAGATTTGCAGGAGAAGCTTACCGAGGAAGTCAGCGCCAAGGACGAGGCACTGGAAGCGTGCAAAGAAGCTGAGCAAGCCTGTGGTGCCGCCAAGAATGCCCAGCGGGAAGCGCAAGAAGAGTTCCTGGTGTGTAAAAGAGCTTTTGTTAACCACAACAGGATTCTTGAGGGAGAGAACGCGAAACTTCAGCGAGAGAATGACTTTTTGAAAAGTCGGCCGGGAACGAGCGACTCAAATTCAGATGATGGTGTACAGGGTGAGGAAGGGAATCACGCGGCCTCAGTGGCGATGGATACCGCAAACGTTGGGACTGCTGGCGGCAGTGATCATAGTTCGGTCTTCCAGTCCGTTGTGGGTTCTGTGAATCAGGATCAATTCCTGAGCCTGGACGAAGGTGCAGCGCAGGTACAGGCGGACGCCAAATGATGGTCTGAGTTCTTCGAACTACCAAAGGAAAACCCGACGTTTTGGCGTCGGGTTTTTTGCTGATGGCGCTTGTACGGCTGAGTTGGCAGCCGGGCTTGCGTAACAGTGATTTCAGCCCGCTTGTTGAACCTGAATCAGTGTTGATGAGCTGAAGAAGTCGCACCGGCCCAGTGGGAAGCTGCTCTGGCAAGATAGTTTAATCGGTGAACAAGGATGTTACAGCCAGGCATTCGGGTGCTGCCGGTTTTTATCATCGACGGACCATGCCGTGCCCTGGGCATTGCTGCTGTGTCCGGAATCTACTCTGGTTGCCGCCAACAGGGTGCCAGCCGATGCGTATGTGTGCATTGTGCACGAGCCGGAGTCAGTCTTGCCCCATCCCTCCACTATGTTGAACAGTTGAAAAGTTGAAAAGTTGAAAAGTTGAAAAGTTGAAAAGTTGAAAAGTTGAAAAGTTGAAAACCCGGCCAGCTGTGGTGTTGTCAGCCAGCTGGACTGCATTGACAACAAGGGGAACTTCGTGAGCTGTAAAGTGTCTACCGTTCTGCACACTCTCCTGCACAGGGCGAGTGGTAGAGAGCGGAGGTTCCGAGTGGTATGAACAAAGACACAAAGGCGATGCGCGTCAGGCTGGCGGCCGTGATTGTGGTATTCGCCCTGACGCTGACATTGGCGCGCGTGAGCCTGGGAGCGGGGGCTGCGGTGCACACCATCATGGCCTATGAGGCTGTGGGTATGGTGACAGACAAGCAATTGCAGGCTCTGCTCCAGGAAAACCTGAGCAGCCTTGTCATTGGTGCGGTGCTTCCGGATGGTGGCTATGCCAGCGATAGTCTCTACGGGGAGATGTCCCATTGGCCTCCCTTTCACAGTGCCTACTTTGACCATGTGGAGAGTCAGTGTGGTCGAGCTTCAGCCGGACGCAGTGCCTGGCGCAGCGAACGGTGTCAGAAACTGATTGCCCATATGATGGGAATGATTGCGCACGGCGTTGCGGATGAATCTTACGATCTCCTGATGGATGCCCGTTCGCAATACCTGGACGCCGTTGATTCAGACTCGCCTCTCATTGCCCGCGACCTGCTGGTCGACAAGTACGCGCTGGTTGATTACGGCTATGCACTGGAGCTCTTTCCGACAGCAGTTTCCCCGCTGGAGGATCTGCTGCAAGTGTTCAGGGATATGGGACACAACCTGACCCGGGAAGAATTGATGAATGGACAGCAGACCATGATTGCCGCAGCAGCGCTGGAGCGGCTGGTCACCAATGTTTACTCGGATATACAAGACAGCGCCATCTACCCCTGGCTGCGAAACAACTACAGAGACCAGCCGGGCGGTGTGCGCTTTACAGCCGGGGCGCTGGCCAACCTGTGGACCTTTTATTGGAAACGGTTGCAGGGACGGCATGCACCGGCAATGCCAACGCTGTTCCCGGGGCCTGGATATGCCCTGGAGCGCAGCACCAGGGACCCTTGGGGACGCATTCATTTTCTCTCTGACCGCCCTTTGGATAAAGATAGTTTGATCGCGCACAAGGCCGTTGCCATCGGCAGGAATACGATAATGCTTGTAGCAGATAACGCCATCGTCATCACCGACGCGCATACTGGCAAGGAGATTCAAGGTGAACTTTTCTACGAGGAGGAAGGATATATGGTTTCCTTCACACCCTGGAGCTGGTCATCGACATCAAGCACAGTCTACCGGGTCACGGCGCGCGCCCGTTTAAAAGATCGTTGGCAACAACAAGTGTTTCCGGGCGGCAGGAGCTGGCTCATATCCGTTCGTGGTCAGGGGGAGTAAGTAGCGATGAACGAAGTTTCTCTTAATGTTTTTTGGCCTGTCAGTGATATGGCACGGACGCCGCAGCCAGCGAGCGCTGTTGGACAGGGAGTGGGGAGTGCGGACTCTGTAGACTCACAGACGTCTTGCCTGGACGAGGGCAGTGCGCTGGTCTCGCTGGTGGAGAGGCGGGTGAGGGTGACGCAAGAGGACTACCGGTTGTGGAACGAGCACCAGCCTGAGCCCCGCCAGCTGGCGCGCAGGACCCGTTCAGCACGCCTGGTGGCGGCTCAGATTTTCCGTGCTGTGGACTGCTGTCTGAGTCCGAAATGGTTGCTGGTCGCCGCGAGCGCCAGTGCTTCGCTGCTGGTGGTGGGCAGTGTGGTGTCCATGTCGGCGATGGTGGGTGGCTTGTCCGGCGCGACCTTGCTTCCCAATGTGGTGGCGGGTGCGGCAGCTTCCCAGACCGGTTTTGCGGTGGGCCTTGGTGGGGCTGTGCTGCTGTCCACCATGGGTGGCCTCCTGTGGGGATGCTGGAAAGGCCTTCGTTTTATGCACCTCTCCCATGAGGACCGACTGCTGGAAAGCTACAGGCGTGCTTACCTGGAGCATGAGAAAATCAGGCGAGAAGAGTTCAGCCAGCTGGGGCCTTTGTCCAGGGCGGATGTGGGCCGTCAGGAGTATTTGGCCCGGTACATGCAGGAGCGGTATCAGGCTTGTGCCAGCATCTTGCAGAGCCGAAATCTTTCAACAAATGAGCTGCGCAAGTACGGGCTGCGCTTGCAGACGGTGTAGAGGCAGTGCCCCGATGAACGCAGTGGTATTTCAGTGAGGCAGCGGCGCAGAGGCCCCCGGCTCGGGCAGGTTGGTGGAACCGGTGCTCATGGCCACAATCAGATTGGCCAGAGCCTGGCTGGCGGGTTGGCCGTCGTCGGCGACGGCACCTTTGAGTAGCCTGTCTGCCTGTGCCGCTTTCTTGATGCAGTGCCGGATAGTGCGCTCACCCAGTCTGTAAATAAATTGCTGGTAGTGGGCCTGCTTTTTTTTCAGTAGAAAAGGCACCTGCCCGTGTACCCGGGCTGCCTGTTCGAGCGCCTGTGGCAAGGCAACGCCCTGGCGCAGGCTGGCTGCTATATGGTTTGCCAGCCGCAGCTCGCGGGTCAGCGACCAGAGAATCGGGTAGGGTTCCGAGCCTGCGGCCATCAGGGTTGCGTAGATGCGCAGACTCTGTCTGGCATTGCCGGCGAGTGCCGCATCGGCCAGATCGAACGGGGTGTAGCGTGCGTGATCGGCCACAGCCTGACGGACAGTTTCTACGGTCACCAGCGCATTGTCGGCGAGCAGTTTCAGCCGTTCGACCTCCTGGGCTGCGGCCAGCAGATTGCCTTCAACACAGCCAGAGAGCATTTCCAGGGCCTGGGGATCGATTTTCAGTCCGGCTCTTGCCAGACGGGTCCGGATCCAGCCGGGCAGCTGTCCAGGTTCCACTGGCCATATCCGGATGTGGACGGCACGGGCAGCCAATGCGGCAAACCAGGCTGTTTTTTCTTTGGCCTTGGCGATGCGACTGGTTTGCAGCAGGAGGAGGGTGTCCCTGGGTGGGTTCTTTGCATAGTTGATCAGCACCTCCTTGCCACCGCTGGCGCGTTCGAAAGGGACGCGCAACTCGACCAGTTTGCGGCTGGCAAACAGGGACAGGTTGCCAAATTCGCTCAGCAGGTCTGTCCAGCTGAATCCGGTGTCCACGGTGTAGACAACGCGCTCGGTGTAGCCTCGCTGGCGCGCGGCCGCACGAATGCCGTCACAGGCTTCCTGGGTCTGCAGCGGTTCATCCCCGGAGACGATATAGGCAGGCTCCATTTCTTCCCTGACCGATGCCAGGTGACGGGGCAGTTGTTCGGCCTTCAGGTTTGTTGGCATTAGTCAGACACGTCTTGCGCGTGGAAGTGGGGTGTCTCTTTCTGTTCCTCTTCCTTGTGCAAATCGGCTTCTTCAAGGGCACCCAGGCGATCAACAAGTGCCCGTGCCAGTTCTTGCAGCAGGGCTTGCTGTGCGGTTTCCTGCTCAAGGGCGGAGGCATTGTAGCGATCGCTGATACTGGTGTGGCTGCGCCTTTCAAGCTGCTGTTGCGGCAGGAGAATCTGTCCCCTGGCGTCTTCCAGTTGCCAGCGCAGGCGCGCGGTCATCTCGATTTCTTCCCGGTTTTCGGACAGGCTGTCATTACGATTGTCCTGCTCCAGAGCCAGCACTCTGAGGAAGTAGTCGGGGTTGCTGGTGTTGATTGAGGTACCAGCCTGACGCAGGGCGTTTTCGAGCTGGCTGATGAAAGGCATGTCATCATCAGCGACAGCCAGCCTGTGCAGCACTGGCCCCAGGGTTGCCGCACCACGCAGTTGAAAGCCACAGGCACTGATCATGAGCACAAGGGTGGCGGAAGGCAGCCACATCAAAGGGTTGCGAAGAGTATACACGGGCTGGCACCTGTCCTTGTCCTGGCCGCAGGGGAGTGTCTGATTGACATGCCCTCGCGTTGAAAAGGGGCAATTATAGCCCTGCCCGGTGCAAAACTCGACGGCTGAAAAGGTGGGAACAGCTGTTGTGCATGCCGCTGTTCATCGCCTTTGTTTAACCAGTTGAGTCCCGGCCGGGTGAGGCGATCCAGACGTCAGATTGTGCAGAACCAACCATCGCGCTGGAATAAGGCAGCCAGTGCGGCCGGCTGAGGTTGCATACCCGACCTGCCACACAAGGACGGCCGGGCATACAAGCTTGCCGTTTCCTGGCGCCGCCACAAGACGAAGACGGGGCATGCCTGCACGCCTCAAAGACCGCGATCTTTCGAATCATGCCCACCTGATCCCCGAACGCATGCAGTTGGCATCCGGCCCTTGTGCAGAGGTCGTCAGGGATATGGCCTTGCAGTGGAACTCTGGCCGGTGCAGGCATGTCTTACATAAAAGGAAAACAAAAGCGGCAGCAGCTCTCTTGTGTCAGAAAGTGCGGTCTGGTTGATCAGCCTTCTGCCAGTATCGGCTGGATGCTCAACAAGCGGGAGGACGCATGAACATACAGATGCTGGCTGATATGGTCAGGAACTATCAGCACACTGGCGGTGTGGCAGCGCAGCTGTCTTTCGCTGTCTGTGAGCCGGGCGATTCCATGACGCATTTGTGCCGACTGATCGAGCCACTGGTTTTTCAGCAGCCGGGTGAGGGGCAGCAGGCACGCAGAGCCTGTCTGGCGCAGGCCCGGGAACAGTGGGAACACCAACCAGTGTCTTCTCCGGTTCGCAGCAGTAGCCGGTCGCCACTGGTGCTGGCTGAGGAGGGGCCGGTTGAGGTGACAGCACTGGCCTTGCTGGGCTGGTATGCCGCAGCGACAGAGCAGACTGTGCTGATTCTTGAGGCGGATCCTGCCGCAGGAGTCTGCGGCAATCTGGGCTGGCGTGGCGCCCGGTTGAGTGCGGGGCAGCAATTTCATTCAGGCGTGTGCGGCGGCTGGTTGCAGGAGCATGGTCACAGCGCTGGCATAGTGCTGCTGTTTCATGACAATGCCTGGATGGCTTTGGTCAGCCAGGGGCGGTCGTCTTTGCTGCCCGTGCTGCGTGCCTTGCGTCCCTTGTGCGGCCAGGCGGGCCTTCCCGGCTGCGGGCTCAATTTTGCGGGCACAGATGTGACCAGTGGGACTATAGACTGGGCACCGGGTGGTCCCTGGTTGAAGCCTGGCGAAGCCTGCTTTGTTCCAGCCCAACCTGGTCGGTTTTTTCTGCAGGAGCCCCAGGCTCTGCATTTGCTCAACAGGCTGACACCATCGGCTGTGCCGCGGCCATCTTTCCTGGGGCCGCTGAAGGGCCCTGACAGATCGGATCCACAAGAGGTGTCAGATTCCGATTCAGATGAAGACAGCACCCCCTTTCTCACCCCGGAGACCCTGTGTGGCTCACCCCGGGGCGAGGCCGGGGATGGCGACCTGCAGCCTTCCTCGGCGTCAGGCCTTGATCCGCATGCACTGTTCCTGGACGATCTCAGGAGGCATGCCAGCAGTCTGGTTGGAGATCGTACAGTCAAGGAAAGGCGGAAATTTTATGCTCTCTTTCGCGAGGATGAGCAGGCGCAGCTCAAACGCATCGAGAAGCAGACGCTGGCATGGCTGTCCGAATCGGAGCCAGACTGCCCCAATGGGCGTGCGCCGGAGCTGGTCGATCTATTGCGACAGGTCAGGCGTGGGCTCTGTGAGCCTGATGCTGATATGACCCAGGCGCAACTTGTTGCGGCTATCAAGCACTTGTACAAAGCCTACAACGATTGCCTGGGCCGTCATGCGCAAAGATTGTGTTCCAATCGGAGTGGGCAGGTGGCCGCCGGCATGCTCAGTGCCATGGAGCGTTGGATACAGATGTTGGAAGGCCACCCTTTTGTTATTTTGCATCGCTCGGAACAGCAGTTGTGGACGGATATTCTGGGCACACTCCATGCTCTGGAGGGCCTGCGGTCTCCGGTGAGTGCTTCTGCCGCTCCGGAGCTGCGAGAATGCACTGCACTCATGTCGGTTGGGGGCATGAATCCTGAGTTTCTGCGCGATTTGCAGGAGAAACTGCACGAACACGCCCAGGCGCCGGCGGTGGATTTTCTGCAGGAGCTGGAACCTTTCAGGGTGACCTTGCAGAGTGCATTGCACCTGGTGCAGAAAGAGGCCTTTTTCCTGCCGCCGGGCGCCTGTCCTTCCTTGTTTCACGCATTGCACGACTGTCTGAGTCCCTACCGGGAGGCACTGGTGGCCGCAGAGCACAAGATGTATCCGGTGTTGGGGCTGGCGACCAAACTCGTACATAGCCTGTGTGAGAATGGGCCCTGTGCCGACATGGATGCTTTTGCCATTGCCCGGGCCAGGCGCCACTTCGGCAACTTGTCGGCTGCACAGCAGATCGCGGTGGTGGGAGAGGCGGCGGGGGACAAGTTTCTGGAGGACTTGACCGCACGGCTGGCCGGGTCAGGGAAGTTGCGTTCTCTGACGGGGGCGGATCTTGCTGCGAGCCTGCCGTCTGTTTTGCCGCCTGGTGACCAGTGGCAACAGCAGCTGGCACATATGCAGGCCAGCGGTGACCTGGTGAGGCTGGGATCTGTGACGCCCGACCTGTCGCAAGTGGGCTTTGCGGTGAAGGGGCGCCGTATGCAACTGGTGTGTCCGCAGGGTGCGCTGCCGGTGCGCCTGTCTCCTTTTATGTCCTGCTTTGTGGAAACAGAAGAAGCCAGCGCCTGCACTTTTACCGAGGGTTCTGCTGCATTCCGTCTTTTGCATCGGGCCACCAACTTGCGAGATGTCGAATCGATGCTGCAGCCTGCCTCGGTTCCCCGGTTGCCTGCCCCGGCCCCGGGGACGGCTGCCACGCCAGGCTTGTTGCAGCCCTGGCGGTCTGCTACTGCTGGGGTCGCCGGTTTGTCACAAGGCAGTGCGGTGTCTTTGCCACTGGGCTACGGTCCGGTCGTAAGGCTCTGATCCCTGCGGCGGGAGCGGTGCCGCCCGGGGCTTGTCTTGTTGCCTGAATCTGCTTTTTTTGCTCTGGTGCTGCAAGGCTGTACAGGCACCGTTTGCGCGGGGGCAGCTGGAGCGGGACAACAAGAGTGAGTGCCGGGACATGTCAGTGACAAGTGCGCCGCAGACACCCGGGGGACGCTGTAGCGGCCGTATCAGGGAGGGTTCTCTTGTCGTGAGGGGGGGGAGCCGGGCTTTGCGCTCTTGTTAACCAGGATTCCTTGCTCTTTGAGCCAGCGCAGCCCTTTGGCTGTGGCCGTATAGGCTTGTTCGGGGTGATTCACCACCTCCGGGTGGGTATAAGCCAGTAGCTTGCTCTTGGCCCGCAATGCATTGATATGGTTTGACTTCAAGGAAGCGACCTGACGCCCGCCCAACAGCTGCGCCAATTGATCTGCTTTACAGGGTTGGAGGGCACACAGCCAGACGATAAGAGGCCGCAGCTTTTCTTTGCGAGCTTTCGGTTTCAGCTGCCGCAGACGTTCAAGCAGGGCGTCAGGGAGGCTTGGTGACGGAACACTGAGGTCACCTGTATTTGAGCGGAGGTCACCTGTATTTGAGCGGAGGTCACCTGTATTTGAGCGGAGGTCACCTGTATTTGAGCGGAGGTCACCTGTATTTGGGTGGAGGTCACCTGTATTTGGGTGGAGGTCACCTGTATTTGAGCGGAGGTCACCTGTATTTGAGCGGAGGTCACCTGTATTTGAGCGGAGGTCACCTGTATTTGAGCGGAAGTCACCTGTATTTGGGTG
>Ga0209020_1000764_pt1 | contig 37508 bp, 33 predicted proteins | sample PinacodermBB_FD_187298 | JGI IMG/M metagenome (GOLD analysis project Ga0209020, IMG submission 187298) | Host-associated microbial community of the marine sponge Aplysina aerophoba from Gulf of Piran - sponge pinacoderm, lysed by bead... | ecosystem: Host-associated > Porifera > Sponge >... | reverse complement strand
AGAAGTCCCCCCGGCCCCACACCGCCCAGCGCGCCGCCGCGGGGTCCGCTCCCCCGGACCCTTCCGCCGCCCCCAGCAGCCACGAGAAGGCACTGGCGCCCAGAAGCTCCTCGGTGCCGATTCCCCGGCTCCATCCCTCGCAGCCCCCGCCCGACCCGAGGCCGTCCTGCCAGGCGTCACCGAGGCCTTGGCGGTCGAATCCGTGGCGGTCCAACCCGTACCGGTCGAACCCGCCCCAGGCGCAGGTGCCCGCTGCACCCTCCACTCCCATGCCCGGGGCCGCGAACTCCAGCCGCCGGCCCGCCAGCGTCAGGGCCCCCGTCGGGAGGACGCCCGTCAGCCGCAGGCCGATGTGGCCGAGCGCGCTCGACAGCGTCCGTGCCGCCACCCTCGCCAGCGTGCGCTTCACCGCCGCCACCGCCTGGCCCTTGTCCACGACCCGAACGTCGAAGGTCAGCACCGCGGCGTCCGAATCCGCCCGGTCGGCGTCCGCGTCCTCCGCCCGGTACGTGAAGGTCCAGCTGCCCGACGCCCCGGGCGTCCCCGAAAGCCGCCGCGTGGCGGCATCGAAGTCCAGCCCCGCAAGCCCCGCGGGCGACGACGTCAGGCTGTACGTCAGCGCCCCGTCGCCCCCCGTTGCCCGCGGCAGCACCACCGGCGCCATCGCCCGGCCCCGGTCCAACGCCAGCGACGCCACCGCCGCACCGCCAAAGCTCGGCGCCGCGGATTGTTGTGGCGGCTGAGCGGGATCCGGCGTGTTATTGGTCACCTCCTGTTCGGCGAAGTCCGCCACCGGCTCGTTGGCATTGTCGGCGTCCTTCAGCGGGTTGGCTTCGTCCCCCGCCGTGTAAGTCACCGTGATGCCTGCGTCGCCGTGGGCCACCGCCGGGCTCAGGGTCAGCTCCACCATGGTCGCGTCCCGGCTCTTGAACCCAACCGCGCTCACGGTGGTGGCGGCATCGGTCCCCGCGACGGAAAAACGCGTCGCCTCCGGGGGGGCGCTCGTGTCCAGTTCACGGTCGAAGGCGATCGTCAGCGTCGTCCCGTTCACCGTCGCGCCGGTCGGCGCCGGCGGCGTGTCGTTGGTCACCGCCTGGTTGGTGAAGCTCTCCACGTCGATGCAGGTACGGTCTTGGAGCGTGCGGCCGCTGGACGGCTTGGCGTAGCTCACCGTGACGGTCTGGCCGGGGGTTATCCCCGGCACGAACGCGAAAATCAATGCGCGCGTTCTACGTGTCCCGTCTTTCTCTATGTAAGCAGCCGTCCCATGCCTGCCGAAAGTTCGGTCGACGCCGTTCACGGTGACGGTGAAGGCACTCGCCTCCGGTGTTCGCGACAGCTCCCTGTCGAAGAGGAGCATCACCCAAAGGCGCTCAAGGGACCCGTCTGTTCCCCGCCTCGTGTACGCAGTGAACGCACGTTCCACGGTCGCCGGGTCGTCGTCGCCCTTGTCCCTCACGTAGTCAGTCACATTCACGCTGGCGACTCCGTTGGAAGGATGCTGGCTGTAGCCGTTGCCGCCGTCCACTTCCACCGTCACCGTGCTGCACCCCTCCCTCCTGTGGTCAGCCACCGTCGGCACCGTGTAGGTCGCCGTCCCCGTCGTCGGCACGGTCACGGTGTCGGCCCCTTCGTCGGCCTCGTCCACGCGGTAGGTGCTCTCCGAGACGGTCAGATTCACCGTCAGTGGCGCGTCCGGCGCCGGATTCGCCGTGACCGTGAACTCCGCATCACCGCCCTCGGCCACTATCGTTTGCCCGCCCTCGATGCTGATCACCGGCAAATCGTCGTCCGCCACGCGCACGTTGTCGCCGTCAGCGTCGGAGGACGGCGTGGAGCTGATCGTGACCGGGGACACCGTGGGCGCCGGTGGCCCCTGCGCCGCCGCCGGCGCAACCGCCAGCAGGAGCGCAGAGGCATAGGTGAGCACGCCGAGGATTGGGACCGATAGGCAAACCGTCATGGCTCTACTCCATACGGCGCTTCGCGCCAGCTCAAGATCAGGAGGGTGTTCTCGTTCCCGGCTGGCGCCACGCGCACGGCAGCGATCGGCGGAAGCGGACGACATACCCCATGGCGAACCCGCGCACGTTCTGTGTCGAGTCCACGACCTCAATATTTACCGGTTTTTGAATAAACAGTGCGTGTCGATATCGGCTGGAACGATATCTAATTCGTAAACAAGCGTTCAAGAAGCCATGGATGCGCACGTGCCAGGCCCCGCGAGCGTGCGGAGCCTGTTGCAGCGGTCCGAGGTCGGTCAGCGGCTGGTCTTGGAATCGGGTAGGGCCGGTTCCTGCATCAGGGTTTGATGTCCTGCAGGAACCAGTCGCTCGCTACGTCTTTCCCCAAACCCATCTTCTCGGCCGCCTTCAGAATGCAGTGGCCCATGGCGGCGAACTGGACACCGGTGCCGATGTTGTTGAGGAAGAAGGTGATTTGGCCGGCGTCGGTGCGGCCCGGGACGCGGCCTGACAGGAAGTCCGAGATCTCGGGATAGACGGTCCAGTCCCGGGGCTTTTCCTGGCGGATGCCCGGCAGGTGGTCCACGCCGGGCGGCAGGTGGTGCCGTATGCCGCCCATCCGGGTGTGGATGCCGGTGACGTCGGCCTTGTCGAACACGGTATCGTCGTGCTCGAACTCGCGGATGGCGTTGTAGTGCATGCCCGTCTCCAGCATGTCCCCCGAGATGATGGCGGAAGAGGTGCTGGTGGCGGTGCAGACGATGTCGCACCCGGCAATGGCCGAGGCGACGCTGCCGGTGGGCTCGACCTCGATGCCGGTCCGGCCCATCTCTTCGGCGAAGGCCTCCCGGTGCTCGGGGCGGGGACTGTAGACCTTGACCGTCTTGATGGGGAGCACGTGGGTCAGGAGGCGGAAGTGGGCGCGCGCCTGGCCGCCGGTGCCGATGAGCCCCAGCCTCGCGGCCTCCGGCCGGCACAGCGCCTGGGCGCCCAGGGCGCTGGTGATGGCCACCCGGGTCTGCTGGATGACCCCGTCCGGCATGATCCCCAGCAGCTCGCCGTTCTCCAGGCTGTATAGCTGGACCAGTCCGAGGAACAGCCCCCGTCCGGCCAGCGGCAGCTTCTCCAGCCGGACCGAGCCGTTGTAGGTTTCCTCCCGGACCACGTCCGAGGTCACCCGCAGCGCCAGGGTGCCGAACCGTTCCACCGCTCCCTCCACCGACTTGAAGCTGTAGGAAGCGTCGTCCATGGAATGGTGCGTGTAGATGTGAGTGGTGGGGCGGTTCACCGACCGGCCCTCGGGGAGGTCGCGGTAGGCCGTGGCCAGGGCTTCCAGGCATTCATCAAGGTCGATGGCTTTACGCACGTCGTCGTTGTCCAGGATCCGTGTCATGAGTTTCCTCGTTTCGATGTCATTCGCCGGCTGCGCCCACGGGGGCCGCCGACGTGGTTTCAACCGCCTCCGCGGCGCGGATGGCGTGGACGCGCTCCACCGTGGTGGGATGGGAGTCGTGATAGGCGGAGTACCACGGGTGGGGCGTCGGATTGCTCAGGTTGTTGACGGTCAAGGCCACCAGGGCTTCCTCCAGGGGCTTGCCGTCCGCCAGCAGCCGCGCCGCGAAACCGTCGGCCTCGTACTCGTGACGGCGCGAGATATTGTTCATAAAGGGAGCCAGCCAGAATGTAAACGGCCCGGAGATCAACGAGAAGATGACCAGGGCCGTGTAGTGGGAGGGTTCGTCCAGCCCGAAGGCCCGGAACAGGGGCGGGTAGTCGAGCAGCATGCTCAGTATCCACAGCCCGGCGAGCAGAAAGAAGGCGCTCAGACCGAGATTCTTGAGTACGTGCCGCATCTTGTAGTGCCCCAACTCGTGCGCCAGCACCGACAGGAGCTGTTTGCGGTCCAGTTGCTGCAACAGGGTGTCGAACAGGACGATGCGCTTGGCCTTGCCCATCCCGGTGAAGTAGGCGTTGGAATGCCCCGACCGCTTCGAGCCGTCCATCGTGTAGATGCCGCTGGTCCTGAGCCCGACCCGTTCCGCCAGCTCCGAGATCGCCGCCCGCAGCGAGTCGTCCGGCACCGGCTCGAACCGGTTGAAGAGCGGCGCGATCCAGGTGGGATAGACCACCATCATGAGGCACTGGAACGCGAAGATGAACGCGAACACGTAGACCCACCAATGGGCGCCGGTGGCCTTCATGAGCCACAGCACGCCGAAAAGAAAAGGCGCCCCGAGCACCAGCGCCAGGGCCGCCCCCTTGATCCGGTCCATGACGAAGGTGCGCGCGTCCATCTTGTTGAAGCCGAAGCGCTCTTCCAGCACGAAGGTCGAGTAGACCCTCAGGGGCAGCGACAGGACGGAGAAGAACGCGCCCACCGCAAGACAGAAAACGATGCCGGCGGCCTCGTCCAGGGGTACCAGGGCGCCGGCGTTGCGGGCGAGGGAGTCCACCCACGGCAGCACGCCGCCGAACAGCACCAGCACCGTCAGCCCGGCGCCGTAGATCCCGGACCAGCGCGCGAAGTGCCCCCGGGCCAGAGAGTAACGTACTGATTTGTCGTGGGTTTCGCGGTCGATGCTGGCGGCGAACAGCTCCGGCAACCGGCCCTCGCGCCACTGCCGCCCGAGATGCCTCATGTTGGCTTCGTTGAGCAGAGACTCGACGGCGAGCTCCGTGACCAGAAAGGCCAGGAACAACCAGGCGATGACCGATTCCATGGGAAATTGCGTAAGACGGGTACTGTGGTTATGCTATGTATAAGCTAGTATGGTTTGCTGCCCGAGGCAATGCCGAGGCAATGCTTTGGGGCGCCATGCCGGCCGTATCACTTGCGGCGTCGCCGACGTCGCGGAGGTTTCCCCATGTTGTCCAACAAGGTAAGCGAGATCATGACGACCGCGGTCATCACCGCCGAGCCGTCGAGCACCATCCGGGAGGTGACCCGGCTCATGGTGGATCGCCGGGTGGGCCGGGTGGTCATCACCGAAAACGACGCCCCGGCCGGTATCTTCACCGAGACGGACATCCTGAGACGGGTGATGAACCGCAAACTGGATGTGCACACGACGCCCATACGCCGGGTCATGACCACCCCGATCCAGGGGGTTCCCGAGGGCACCTCCATCGTCGAGGTGCTGGGGCGGATGTACCAGGGGCGCTACCGCCACTTGCTGGTCTACGGTGACAACCGGCGCATGGCCGGGCTTGTCTCCATGCGGCGGATCCTCAACCTGGTGGTGGAGCTGGGCGCGAACCTGCGGGACTCGCGGACCGTGGGCGAGGTGGTTGCCGGCGCGGTCCCCACCGTCGACGGCGCCACCCCGGTCACCAAGGTCATCGACAAGATGGTGCGGGAGCAGATCGGCTGCGTCATGGTTGCCGCTGGCGGCAAGACCGCCGGCATCTTTACCGAGCGGGATGTCCTGACGCGGATCGCCCTGGAAGACCGCGACATGGGGCAGGTCCCGGTGTCGGAGGTCATGACTCCCGATCCCCAGGTCACCAGCGGATCGACGCCGGTCCAGGAAGTGTTGACGCGGATGCGCGACAACGGGTTTCGCCACATGCCCGTGGCCGGCGACGGCGACGAGCTTGCGGGCATCGTCTCCGTGGGAGACGTGCTCCAATACGCCAAGGCGCTCGACATCGATGACGTCGTGCGCAAGGCGTGGAAGGAGATCGAGGAGTTCTGGGAATCCGAGGAAAACTACACTCCGGGGTAAAGGAGCGCGTAAACCGTCGAATCGCGCGGCATCTACGGCCAAAAAGCGGTTAAGTCCTTGTTTCGTTTAGGTTCTGTTGTTAGAATGGTCAGCCATCAAACTTGCCCCGTGTCACAACCAGGGAGAACGACATGCCCGCAGTCAACGATCTGAGCATTAGCGTTGCTACTGCCAACGGTTCAGGAAGTGCTTCGTCCAACAACATCCTGTTCAAGTCCATCTTCAAGATGGGCATCCCCTGTTCCTCCAAGAACATGTTCCCGTCCAACATCCAGGGCCTGCCCACCTGGTACCAGATCAGGGCGAACGGCGACGGATACCTCGGACGGAAGGACGTCATCGACGTCATGGTGATGTTCAACGACGACACAGCGGACAAGGATATCTACCGGGTGCGGGACGGCGGGCTGATCCTGTACGACGACTCCAAGCCGTTGCCGGACCACCTGAAGCGTGACGGCGTGCAGTATCTCGGCGTTCCGGCCAACAACCTCGTGCAGAAACACGTGGAAGCGGGCCCGCTGAGAGCCAAGCAGCGCAACATGCTGTACGTCGGCGCCCTGGCCTATCTCTTCGGCATCGACATGGACACGATCCGCGAGGTGCTGAGCGACACCTTCGGCAACAAGCCCGCGGTCATCGAGTCCAACCTCCTGTGCATCGAGCTCGGCTACAACCACATGCGGGACAACGGCCTGAGCCAATCCATTGCCATGCTGGAGAAGATTCCGGGCGGAAACGACGGCAAGATCGTCACCGAAGGCAACACCGCTTGCGCACTGGGCGCGATTTACGGCGGGGTCACGTTCTGCGCGTGGTATCCCATCACGCCGTCGAGTTCGCTGGCCGAGGCGCTGGAGCGGTATCTGCCGCGGTTGCGCAAGGACAAGGACGGCAAGGCGACCTACGCGGTGATTCAGGCCGAGGACGAGATCGCCGCCACCAACATGGTGGCCGGCGCGGGCTGGATGGGCGCCCGGTCGATGACCTCGACGTCGGGTCCCGGCCTGTCGCTCATGAACGAGACCCTGGGCCTTCAGTATTTCGCCGAGATCCCCGGCGTCTATTTCATCATCCAGCGGGGCGGCCCTTCCACCGGGCTTCCCACGCGCACCCAGCAGGCCGACATCTCCCTGATGCACGTGGCCTCCCACGGCGACACGCGGCACCTCATCCTGATCCCCCACGACATGAAGTCCTGCTTCGACCTCGGGCGCAAGAGCTTCGATCTGGCGGAACGGTTCCAGACCCCGGTATTCGTCATGATGGACCTTGACCTGGGCATGAATCTCTGGGGTTCCGATCCGCTGGAGCTGGTGCAGGAACCGTTCGACCGGGGCAAGGTGCTCAATGCCGAAGACCTCGAGAAACAGGGAGAGTTCGGCCGCTACCGGGACGTGGACGGCGACGGGGTGCCGCAGCGCACCATTCCCGGCAACCGTCATCCCAAGGCCGCCTACTTCGCGCGGGGCTCGGGTCACGACGACCAGGCCCGCTACTCGGAGGACGAGGTGGACTACAAGGAGACGCTGGACCGGCTCCGGCGCAAGCACGATACCGCCCGCGGTTTCGTCCCCAAGCCATGGATCGAGTCCCAGGCGGACGTGAAAACCGGCGTCCTCTGCTTCGGTTCGAGCCACGAGGCCGTGCGGGAGGCCCGGGACCGGCTCCGTGCGGCGGGAGTGGAGACGAATCATCTGCTGCTGAGAGCCTTGCCCCTGACCGCCGAGGTCAGGGAGTATGTGGCCTCGCATGACGTGATCTATCTCATGGAGCAGAACCGCGACGGGCAGATGGCCGCGATCTTCAAGGAGGAGTATCCCGAGTTCGCCACGAAGATCGTCAGCATCCTCATATACGACGGGCTCCCCGCCACCGCGGGCGAGATCGTGCGCCAGATACAGGAACATCGGGACGAGCCCACCGAGGAAATCGCAACAAAGGTAGACGAATCATGGCAAAAGCAAATCGCGTCGATTTAACGGAGAAGGACTACAAAGGGGCCGAGTCGACCATGTGCCGCGGCTGCGGCCATGACGCGATCTCGGCGTCGATCATGCGCGCCTTCTTCGCCAGCAGCGTGGACCCGCGCAACGTCATCAAGTTGAGCGGCATCGGCTGTTCCTCCAAGACGCCCAACTACTTCATGAACCAGGCCTTCGGCATCAACGCGGTGCACGGCCGCATGGCGTCGGTAGCCACCGGGGCCAATGTCGCCAACGCCGGGATGATTCCCCTGGGCATCTCGGGCGACGGAGACACCTCGGCCATCGGACTGGGCAACTTCTGCCACATGATGCGCCGCAACGTGAACATCACCTACGTCATCGAGAACAACGGCGTGTATGGACTGACCAAGGGTCAGTTCTCCGCCACCGCGGACGAAGGCACGGTGATGAAGGGCGGGAAGATCAACGACATGCCCGCCATCGACTTGGCCGAGCTGGCCATCACCCTGGGCGCCACCTACGTCGGCCGGAGCTTTTCCGGAGACCGGAAGCAGCTCGCGCCGCTGATCCAGGGCGCCGTCTCCCACAAGGGCGCCGCCATACTGGATGTGCTGAGCCCGTGCGTCACGTTCAATGACCACAGCGGCTCCACCAAGAGCCTCAAGTACATCCGGGAGCACCTGGACCCGCTCCACGACATCGACTTCATTCCGCCCTACGAGAACATCGAGGTGGATTACCAGGAGGGGACCGATCAAGAGGTGACGCTGCACGACGGTTCCCGCATCACGCTGCACAAGCTCGGCCACAACTACGATCCCACCAACCGGATGCAGGCCGTCACCGCGCTCCACGCGGCGGTTGCCGAGCACAAGTTCCTCACCGGACTGATCTACCTGAACGAGGAGCGGCCGCAGTTCGTCGAGGATCTCGACCTTTGCGACACGCCGCTGGCCTATCTGGACCAGGAGGCGGTACAACCGTCGCAGGAACAGCTCGACCAGATCAACGCCGAGCTCATGAAGTAGCCCGTTCGCGGGACACGGCTACAGAACATGAGCGCGCCACGTGAAGTCCTGATCCTCCACACGTCCGATCTGCATCTGGGCGCCGACAGCATCCTCACCGACGACGATTCCGGCAATGTGCCGGTGCTGGAGCAGGTGCTTTCCACCGCCCGGGAGCAGCAGGCGGATCTCGTCATTCTGGCGGGGGATACTTTCGACCACAATCGGCAGGGAGGCCGGCTTCTCGAGGAGGTCTCGGAAGTCATGGAGGGCTGTGGGCTCCCCATCGTCATCCTGCCCGGCAACCACGATCCATTGACCCCGGATTCGGTCTACCGCCGGGCCGAGTTCACCAAGGCCGGCAACGTGCACGTGCTGGGACTCACCGCGGAGCGGGGCGATTTCCCCGAGCTCGATCTCGAGGTGTGGGGCCGCCCCCACGTGGACTATCTCGACATGATGCCCCTCCCCGAGCCCCCGGAGCGGCGCACCCGCTGGCAGTTGGCGGTGGCCCACGGCCACTACATAGAGGACCAGCCCAGGCCGGAAGTGCTGCTCGGTTCGTGGCTGATCCGCCAGGAAAATCTCACCACCAGCGGCGCCGACTACGTCGCCCTGGGCCACTGGAATCGCGCCGTGCAGGTGGGCGATCCAGAGGTGCCCGCCTACTACTCCGGCTCCCCCAGCTACGTCGGCACCGTCAACGCCATCCGGCTGCAAAGCGACGGCCAGGTGGTGGTGACGCAGATCCCCGTCTGACAGGTCCAACCCCGTCCGGCCAAATCAATGATGATGGGCGCGCTTCTTCTGGAGGCCGCCGTGCCCCATCTGCAGGATATCTTCCCGGGTGACCCGGTTACCTGCCAGGAGCTTGGGCAGCATGAAATCGAAGGCGGTGACCGGGTCGTGGAGCACGCACCCGGACAGGCCCAGGACGGGTATGTCCTTGAGGTAGCTTATGAGGAACATGGAGCCGGGGAGCACCGGGAAGCCGTGGGAGACGACGTCGGCGCCGCTTCGGCGGATACCTTCAGGGGTGAGGTCGTCCGGGTCCACGGACATGCCGCCGCTCACCAGGATGATCTCGGCGCCCTTGGCGGCGAAGTCCTTGATATGACCGGCGATGACGTCGGGATCGTCGGGCGCCAGGACGGCCGGTTCCAGAGTCGAGCCCATGCCCTCCACCTTCTCCCGCACCCTCGGCTCGAAGCCGTCCGTGATCCGGCCGGTGAAGACCTCGCTCCCGGTGACCAGCAGGCAGACCTTCTTCGCGGGCATGGCCGCCACCGACACGAGAGGCCTGTCCCGACACAGCGCTTCCGCCTGCGCCACCAGCTCTTCCTTCACCACCACAGGGATGGTGCGGGTGCCGCCGACCACCGTGCCCTGGCGCACGAATTCGCCGGAACGGAGGGTGGCCAGGATCAGGTCTCCCAGCTCGTTGAAACGGAACAGCAGCTCCTGGTCCACCTCCAGCATGCCGTCCGTCTCCGCCACCAGGTTGACCCGGCCCTCGCTCGGGTCCGTGAGGGTCAGCCCGGCCCCCGCGGCCGCCCGGGCCAGCCGTTTGGCGGCGTCCTCTTCGTGTAGCTCGTCCGGCGCCAGCTCCATGATGTAGATGTGGGCCTTGCCCACGTCCAGCAGCCTCGGCACGTCCTCCTCGGCGATGAGATGCCCGCGCTTGAAGCGGGGTCCCTTGTGGCCGCCGGGTATGATCTCCGTGATGTCGTGGGCCAACCGCAGGCCCACCGCCTCTTCAACTGGAATGACCTTGAGCATCTGTCATCTCTCCCTGAATACTGAGGAAACTCTCCCTAATTGGCGCCCTTCGACTTCGTTCCGCTGGCGCTCCACTACGCTCAGGACGAACGGTGGATGAGAGCGTTGCGCGATACGAACTCCACAACCGATCGGACGAATGGTGGATGAGAGCGTTGCGCGACACGAATTCCACAACCGATCGGACGAACGGTGGATGAGAGTGTTGCGCGACATGAATTCCACAACCGTTCGTCCTGAGCGTAGCGAAGCGAAGTCGAAGGGCGCCAATTCAATCCCGTATGTTCTGGGTGAACCAATCCCTCGGGATCTCCCGGCCCGCGCCGAGCTCTTGGGCCTTCCGCACCACGTACCCGGCCACGGAGGCGAATTGCAGTCCCTGGGTGCCGTCGTTCAGAAACAGCGTCACGTCCGAGTCCCTGGTCCGGCCCTGGGCCGTGCCGCCCATGAGATCCGTGAGCAAGGGGTGCTGGCCGGAGAACAGGTCCACTCCCGGGTTGACGATGCGCGTCGTTTCGTCGTCGGTGCCGGCCACGTAGGAGGCGTATCCGGCGATGCGCCGCATGCCCTCATCCAGGGTGCCGATGGTGCCGCGGCCCAGTTTCACGGTGACGTCGCAGCGGTCGAGTATGCCGGGTTCCCATTCGTTGCTGCGGACGCAGGTGACGAAGGCGCCGTCCTCCACCCAGCCGGAGTTCTCCACCACCACCCGGACCGAGTCGGTGCAGGTGGCGACCATGTCCGAGCCCCGCACCACCTCCTCCACGCCATCGTGCGCGGTCACCGGCACGCCCAGCATTTCGCTCATCTTCCGCGCGTAGGCTTCGCGGTTGGCCGGAGTGGGACTGTAGACCTTGACCGCCCGGAGTTTGCGGACCTCGGCGAAGGCCCGCAGGTAGGTCTCCGCCATGCCGCCGGAGCCGAGCATGCCCACCACCGAGGCGTCGTCCCGGGCCAGGTACCGGGCCGCCAGCCCGGCGCAGGCCCCCACCCGCATGTGCTGGATGATGCCGTCGTTGATGATCGCCAGGGGTTCGGCGTTGCGCGCGGAGAAGACCAGCACGAGGCCGCAGTAGGTGCCGGGCTCCATGCAGTACTTCTCCACCGTGCGGCCCTCCGGCCACTCCAGCATGTCGGATTTCATGCGGATGGCGAAGACCCCGAAGGAGCGGGAGGCGCCCTCCATGGTCCCCCAGCGGTACATCCGCTCCGGCTCCTCCTGCGGCACGTAGAGATCGATGCGGGGGCGGTAGACGGCCCGCTGGGCCAGCAGGTCGCGGTAGCCGGTCTCCAGGGCGTCGATGCACCCCTTCATGTCGAGGATTTCCTCTACGGTTTCGTTGTTGATGAGCAGCATGAGTATGTCCTGGTGAAGGGCCTCGAAGGGGCAGGCCGTTGGTGGGAGATCACGTGCGCGAACCCGCGCCGGCGCGTCATCCGCCCAGCGTAATCATCTCGATCTTGTCGTGCTCGCCGGGGTCGTAGCCGTCCGGAGATTGAATGGCGTTGAGCCGGTCGGCCGAGAACCGGTCGGTGCGGCCGGTCCAGATGGCCTCCAGCCAGCGGCCGATCTCGTCGTCGCCGGCGTCGCTCCGGAGCCGTGCCTTGAGGTCGTGCCCGGTACGGGAAAAGAGGCAGGTGACGAACCGGCCGTCCGCGGTGAGGCGTCCGCGGCTGCAGGTGCCGCAGAACGGTTCGGTCACGGACGCCACGATGCCCACCGTGCCCTTGCCGTCGCGGAAGGCGAAGTCCACCGCGGGCGCGTTGCCGTCGCCGCGGCCGAGGGTATCCAGCGGGTAACGCGCGCCGATGCGTTCCAGGATCTCCGCCTTCGGCACGGTCCGCTCCAGCCGCCACGCGTTGGCCGTGCCCACGTCCATGTATTCGATGAATCGCATGACGAAGCCGTGCTCCCGACCGAACTCCACCAAGGGGAGGACGTCGTCCTCGTTGACGCCGCGTTCGATGACCGCGTTGATCTTGATCGGGTCCAATCCGGCTTCCCGGGCCGCGAACAATCCCTTCAGCACGTTGTCGAGGTCGCCGCGTTTGGTAATGTGCGTGAAACGCTCCGGGTCGAGACTGTCGATGCTCACGTTGATGCGGTTCAGCCCGGCGGATCGCAGCGCCCCGGCCATGTCGCCGAGCCGCGAGCCGTTTGTGGTCAGCGCAATGTCTTCGATGCCCGGGATGTGCGAGAGTTGCCGGACCAGGTCCGGCAGGTCGCGACGCAGCAGCGGCTCCCCGCCGGTCAGGCGGATCTTGCGCACCCCCAGGGGCGCGGCCAGCCGCACCACCCGGCAGATCTCCTCGTAGGTGAGGATCTCCCGCTTGTTGATCCAGTCGTAGTGGTCGAAGGGCATGCAGTAGGTGCAACGGAAGTTGCACCTGTCCGTCACGGAGATCCGCAAGTCAGACAACGGCCGATTCAATTGATCCGTCAACACGACGTGTCAATATGGAATCTGGGGCCTGCCAAGTCAAGGAACTCAGCCGGCACGGAAGCAGCTCGTACGAGACGAAAGAGGGCGGCCGCTGGAGCGAAGGCTATGCCAGGGAGGCGACGAACTCGGCGTGTTCGGCGGCGTCCAGACCCTTTTGAAGTTCGCCCATGACCTGGGCCATATCGCCGGCCAACAGGGCCGTGACGGCCAGCCGCAATCCCGGAAAGGTACTGCTTTCGTAGACACCATCGGCACCGCGTGGGATGCGGACGTATTCGCCATCGCGCAGCAGAAACCAGTCAACCTCCTGGTCCTCCACCCGCCATACCAGGTATTCCCGAACGCCGGCCCGACGGTAGGCATCCATCTTGTCATGCAAATCGTAAGAGACGGTGCTCGCGGAAATCTCGGCCACGAATTCGGGCGCGCCTTCCACGTAGTCGTCGGCGGTAATCCGCGAGTTGGCGTGGCCCTCGGGCTCCACCCGCAACAAGGCGTCCGGCTGCGGCTCCGTGTCCCAATCGAGACGCACGGTCGTATTGCCGCCATGCCGAACTCCCTCGGTGAAGGCGGCGTAAGTTCCCAACCAGGTCAACAACCTTGCATGGGGCTCGCCGTGTTTCCCGAAGCGAACGGGTGAACCCATGTACACCACTCCGTTGATGAGCTCCGCCTTCTTCAAATCCGGCATCGCGTCATATCGCCGCTCGAACTCGTCCCGGGTCAACCGGTCGCCGTTCTCCAGCGGGGGCGGCGTGGTTTCACGCAAACCGGTCTTCGAGTTTGTGCGTACCCCGTCTTTGCCTCCCGCAGGCGTGTGCGAGATCACCATCGTCGCGTCCTCCGTTCGCTTCCGGGAAATTTTACAAGACCCCGGACCCCGAAACAACGCGAGCGGCACGCGCAGCGCCCCTGCTTGCCGCTACGGCGATCGGGCGTGTCCCCGAGAGTTCACCCGGCGGGTGCGCCTTGACGGGAACGCCGTCAAGGGGAATAATCGCAATATGCGTGCCGGGCTCCGGGCCGCCGGGGTGGTTGCCCGCCGGGCGCTTATCCAGAGAGGAGACAAACATGCCCACCTGGGACGACATTCTGACCGATCGTGACAAGGAAGTATTCGCGCTGTCCGGTTACGGCGCCAAGGCCGGGTTCGGCCAACGCCCGGCGGTGCTCGTCATCGACGTGAACTACAACTTCGTCGGCGACCGGCGGGAACCCATCCTCGAGTCCGTCAAGCGCTTCCGCAACAGTTGCGGCGAGGAGGGCTGGGTCGGCGTGGACCACATCGTCACGCTGCTGGAGGAAGCCCGGAAGAAGCACCTGCCGATCTTCTACACCACCGGCCACGGGGAGGAGCAGTCCGTCGCCTTCGGCCGCTGGCACGGCAAGAACTCCCGCGGCACCGAGGATTTCGAGGAACTGGCCAAGAAGGGCAATGAGATCGTCGCCGAGATCGCTCCCCAGAAGGGCGAGGTGGTGGTGCGCAAGCAGAAGCCCAGCGCCTTTTTCGGCACGCCGCTCACCAGCATGCTGAACGAGGTGCACGCCGACTCCCTGCTGGTGGCCGGCACCACCACCAGCGGCTGCGTCCGGGCGTCGGTCATCGATGCATTCTCCTACAACTACGGCGTCAGCGTGGTGGAGGAGTGCACCTTCGACCGCGGCCAGTCGTCCCACAAGATCAACCTCTTCGACATGAACATGAAGTACGCGGACGTCGTGTCGCTGGAGGAGACGGTCGACTACATCAAGGGCCTGCCGGACAACCTCTACGCTCCGGCTCTGTAGGCACGCAACCGGGTAGGGGCGGGTTTCAGACACGCCCCTACCCGATTCACGCAGGCGGCATGGCGGTCACTCCCACATGACCGAATTCGCACGGCAAATCGAGGGGTTCGGGGCCTATCTGCGGGATCAGGCACGGTTCTCGCTCCACTCCGTCAAGGGCTACCTGACCGACGTGGAGGGGTTGCGCCGGTATCTGGAAGAGAACGGGCTCGACCTGGACAGCCCCGGAACTTCCGCGCTGCAAGCGGTCGACACGCAATGGATACGGGGCTACCTCAAGACCCTCCACGAAAGCCGCAAGAAGAGCACCATCGGCCGGAAGCTCGCCGCCCTGAAGGGTTTCTTCCGTTATCTCCTGCGCGAAGGCGTGATCGACCGGGACCCGTTGGTGGGTTTCTCGACGCCGAAGCAGGAATCCCCGCTGGTGACCTTCCTGTCGGTCGACGAGGCTTTCCGGGTGCTGGGCTGTTTGCCGGAAGAGGGCATTCTCCCGGCCCGTGACCGGGCGGTCATGGAGGTGCTCTATTCGTCGGGCGTCCGGGTCAGCGAGCTGGTGGGCCTGGACTGGCGCGACGTGGACTTCTCCCTGGGCGTGCTCCGGGTCTTCGGCAAGGGATCCAAGGAACGCATCGTCCCGGTCGGGGAGGTGGCACTGGCGGCCCTGCGGGACTACGCCGACCATCAGCGGGGCCGGTGGGGGCGCGCGGCCCGGGGCGACGAGCCGGTCTTCCTGAACCGTTTCGGGACCCGCATCACCACCCGCAGCGTGGCCCGGATCGTGGAAAAATACCTGCGTCTCGCCGGCATTCCCGTGCGCATGGGTCCCCACGGCCTGCGCCACACCTTCGCCACGCACCTGCTGAACGCCGGCGCGGACCTGCGCTCGATCCAGGAACTGCTGGGCCACGTGAGCCTCTCCACCACCCAGCGTTATACCCACGTCAATCTCGACCAGCTCACGGCCGTGTACGACCGCGCGCACCCCAGGGCCTGAGGCATCGGGAACACCACTCCGTGAAAGGGCTCCCCGCGCGTCCCTCGGCGGGGTGAGGGCCTGCCAAGTCCGCTGTTTCATGTTAAAGTGCCAACGATGTTTCACGGAACCACCATCCTTGCGGTGCGGCACGGCGACAGGATCGTGGTCGCCGGCGACGGGCAGGTGAGCCTCGGCGACACGGCCATGAAGCACACGGCGCGCAAGGTTCGAAAGATCTATGGCGACCGGGTGATCGCCGGGTTCGCCGGCGCCACCGCGGACGCGTTCACGCTGTTCGAGAAGTTCGAGGGCAAGCTCGAGCAACACGGCGGGGTGTTCAAGCGCGCGGCCGTGGAGCTGGCCAAGGAGTGGCGCGGTGACCGCATGCTCCGCCGGCTGGAGGCGCTGATGATCGTTGCCGATGCGGAGAGCTCGCTGGTGGTGTCGGGCAACGGCGACGTGGTGGAGCCCGACGACGGCGTCATCGCCATCGGCTCGGGGGGGAACTACGCACTTGCGGCCGCGCGCGCCCTGGTCCATCATAGTCCGCTCGATGCTCGCGCCATCGCCGAAGAATCCATGAAGGTGGCCGCATCGATCTGTGTCTACACCAACGAAAACCTGACCATCGAGGAGTTGCCCTGATCCCGGGCCGCGTCGAGCCGGGGGCACGGTGTGCCCGGCCGCCGCGGGCTAACGGTTTCTCAAGACGGACCCCATGAAGGATGAAAGTCGACAGATGAGCGTTCGGGCGTCGAGCGGACAGTCGCTGACGCCGGTGATGACGCCCCGCGAGATCGTCTCGGAGCTGGACCGCTACATCGTGGGCCAGCGCGACGCCAAGCGGGCCGTGGCCGTGGCCGTGCGGAACCGTTGGCGGCGTCAACTGGTGCCCGAGGAGTTGCGGGACGAAATCGCCCCCAAGAATATCATCATGATCGGTCCCACCGGGGTGGGGAAGACCGAGATCTCCCGGCGGCTGGCCAAGCTGGCGCAGGCGCCGTTCATCAAGGTGGAGGCGTCGAAGTTCACGGAAGTGGGCTACGTCGGAAGGGACGTGGAATCCATCATCCGGGACCTCATGGACCTGTCGGTCAAGATGGTCCGGGAGGAAGAGCAGGAAAAGGTCCAGGTCAAGGCGAGAGACCTGGCGGAAGAGCGGGTGCTGGACCTGTTGTTGCCGGAGCCGCAGGCGCCGGAGAACGGTGACGGCGAGGTGGAACGGCCGTCGCCGGATACCCGGGAGAAGCTCCGGAGGATGCTGCGGGCGGGTAAACTGGACGAACGGTCCGTCGACGTCGAGCTCACTCAGAACATGACGCCGATGATCGAGGTGCTCACCCCGCAGGGAATGGAGGAGATGGAGTCCAACATCAAGGAGATGTTCTCCAACCTGCTTCCCAAGCAGTCCAAGAGAAAGACCGTGAAGATTCCCGAGGCCATGAAGCTGTTGACCCAGGAGGAAGCGGCCGGGCTGGTGGACATGGACACGGTGGTGGGCGAGGCCACGAGGCGGGTGGAACAATCGGGCATCGTGTTCATCGACGAGATCGACAAGATCGCCGGACGGGAGTCCGTCCACGGCCCCGACGTGTCCCGGGAAGGGGTTCAACGCGATCTTCTGCCCATCGTCGAAGGCTCGACGGTGAGCTCCAAGTACGGGCTGGTGAGGACCGACCACGTCCTCTTTATCGCGTCCGGCGCCTTTCACAACTCCAAGCCGTCGGACCTGATCCCGGAGTTCCAGGGCCGGTTTCCCATCCGCGTCGAGCTCAGCTCGCTGGACAAGAACGATTTCGTGCGGATCCTCACCGAGCCCAAGAACGCCCTGATCCGGCAGTACGTGGCGTTGCTGGAGACCGAGAAGATCCGCCTGCTCTTCCAGCCGGATGCCATCGAGGAGATTGCCCGCATCAGCGCCGAGGCCAACGAGAAGATGGAGAACATCGGCGCCCGCCGGCTGCATACCATCCTCGAGAAACTGCTGGACGAGGTGTCGTTCGCCGCGCCGGAGATGCCGGGCCAGGAAGTCCGCATCGACGCCGGGTACGTCAGCGAGCGTCTGGACGCCATTCTGAAAGACCAGGATCTGTCCCGGTACATCCTGTAGCAGCCCCCGTCCCGGAGCAAGCAAACTTGGAAGATTTCATCGGCAAGGCGGAAGTACTGCTCGAAGCGCTGCCGTTCATCAGGCGGTTTTTCGGCAAGACGTTCGTGGTCAAGTACGGCGGCGCGGCGATGGTGGACGAGGAGCTCAAGCAGGGCTTCGCCCAGGACATCGTGCTGCTCAAGTACGTCGGCATCAATGTCGTGGTGGTGCACGGCGGCGGGCCCCAGATCAACGAGACCCTGGGGAAGATGGGCATCCAGAGCCGCTACGTACGCGGCATGCGGGTCACCGACTCGGAGACCATCGACATCATCGAGATGGTGCTGGTGGGCAAGGTCAACAAGGAGATCGTCGCGCTCATCAACCAGCACGGCTGCGCCGCCGTGGGCCTCAGCGGCAAGGACGGCGAGCTGATCCTGGCGCGCAAGATGAACGTGACGGTGCCGGGCGACGGGGAGAGCACGGAGATCATCGACATCGGCATGGTGGGGGAGATCGTCCGGGTGGACCCCACGGTGATCCGTTCCCTGGACGGCAACCGTTTCATCCCGGTCATCGCGCCGGTGGGCGTGGGCGAGAGAGGCGAGACCTACAACATCAACGCCGACCTGGTGGCCGGGAGAGTGGCCGCCGCGCTCGGGGCGGAAAAGCTCATCCTCCTCACCGACGTCGAAGGGGTGCGGGACCGCGAGGGCGCGCTGATCAGCACCCTCACCATCTCCCAGTCCGCGGATCTCATCGAGCGGGACGTGATCTCTTCCGGAATGATTCCCAAGGTGGAGTGCTGCGTGGATGCCCTGAACGGGGGGGTGGTGAAGACCCATATCATCGACGGCCGGGACCGCCACGCCGTCCTGTTGGAGATATTCACCAACCGCGGCGTCGGGACCGAGGTGGTCCGAGACGCCTAGCGTCATGTCTCACACAGGTGTTCTGGTGGACCGCCGCGGCGTGACGACCGGTAGGGGCGACCGGCGGTCGCCCCCCGTGAGCGATACCACGCGACAGGGTGCGGCGGGTTTCCAAGCCCGCCCGTGACCGATGGATGGACAATGTCGAATCAGCAAGTACAACAATTGACCGACGGAAACGTGATGAACACATACGCGCGCTTCCCCATCGCGCTGGTGAGGGGGGAAGGAGCGCGGGTGTGGGACGCGGACGGTAAGGGATACCTGGACTTCGTCGCCGGTATCGCCGTCAACAGCCTCGGCCACTGTCATCCGGCCGTGGCCAAGGCGGTGTCGGAGCAGGTGCGGACCCTGATTCACGTCTCGAACCTCTATCACATCGAGCCGCAGGCGCGGCTGGCGAAGGCCCTCTGCGACCATTCATTCGCCGACCGGGTGTTCTTCTGCAACAGCGGCGCCGAGGCCAACGAGGCGGCCATCAAGCTGGCGCGCCGCTACGGCGCGGAGCAGGCCCAGGGCAGGAGCGAGATCATCACCGCCCTCAACTCGTTCCACGGACGTACCTTGGCCACCCTGACGGCCACCGGCCAGGAGAAGATCCGGCTCGGCTACGATCCGCTGCCGGCGGGATTCCGCTATGTGCCGTTCAACGACCTGGACGCGGTGGTGGACGCGGTCGACGAGCGCACCGCGGCGATCCTGGTGGAGCCCATCCAGGGCGAGGGCGGGGTGGTGGTGCCCGACGTGGCGTACATCCGCGGGCTGCGGCAGCTCTGCGACGACAAGCGCCTCCTGCTGATGTTCGACGAGGTCCAGGTGGGCATGGGACGCACCGGCCGGCTCTTCGGTTACGAGCACTTCGGCGTCGAGCCCGACGTCATGACTCTCGCCAAGGCGTTGGGCGGCGGGCTCCCGCTGGGGGCCATGCTGGCCCGGGAAGACGTGGCCAGGAGCTTCCCGCCCGGTTCCCACGCCTCGACTTTCGGCGGCAATCCGGTGGTGTGCCGGGCGGGGCTGGCGGTGATGGAGACGATCCTGGAAGCCGGGCTGGTGGAGAACTGCGAGGCCATGGGGAACGCACTGCGGCAAGGTCTGGAGGCGCTGGCGCAACGCTTCACCTTCATCCGCGAGGTGCGCGGCAAAGGGTTGCTCCTGGGGCTGGAAATGGACCGGGAGTGCGGGTCCATGGTCCTGGAATGCATGAAGGAAGGCCTGCTGGTGGTGCTGGCGGGTGCCAACGTGCTCCGCATGGTGCCGCCGCTGACCATCGGACAGGCCGAGGTGGACGAGGCGCTGGAGATTCTGGAGCGGGTGCTGGAGCGGGTGTAGCGGTCATGAAGAAACGGGACGTACTGACGTTGCGGGACCTCACGCGGGCGGATCTCGACGAGGTCCTCTCTCTCGCCGCGGTCCTCAAGCGGGAACGCAAGGAAGGACGGCAGCGGCCGTTGCTGGCGGGGAAGAAGCTGGCGCTGGTGTTCCAGAAGCCCAGCCTCAGGACCCGGGCCACCTTCGACATCGGCATGACCGAGCTGGGGGGCAGCACGCTGTTCCTGGGGCCGGACGAGGTACACTTGGGCGAGCGGGAGACGCCGGCCGATTGCGCGCGGGTGCTTTGCCGCCTGGTGGACATCATCACGGTGCGGACGTTCGCCCAGGAGATCGTGGAGGAGATGGCGAGCTTCGGTTCGGTGCCGGTGATCAACGCGCTGTCCGACCTCTATCACCCCTGTCAGGTGCTGGCCGACCTGCTCACCCTGCAGGAGTGCAAGGGTAGGGTCGACGGGCTCAAGGTGGTGTTCGTGGGGGACGGCAACAACGTGGCGCATTCCTGGCTGCTGGCGGCGGAGAAGCTGCCGTTCCGGTTCACGCTGGCCTGCCCCGAGGGGTTCGATCCCGACCCGGCGATCTTCGACTCGGTGGCGGCGGCGGGCGCGGACGTGTCCGTGACCCACGATCCGGCCGAGGCCGTGGCCGGCGCCGACGCCATCTACACCGACGTGTGGGCCAGCATGGGCCAGGAGGCGGAAGCGGGCTCCCGGCAGGACGCCTTCGCCGCCTTCCAGGTCAACCGGGAACTGCTGGCCCGGGCCAGGGACGATGCCGTGGTGATGCACTGTCTGCCGGCCCACCGCGGCGAGGAGATCACCGACGAGGTCATGGAGGGTGCGCACTCGGTGGTGTTCGACCAGGCCGAGAACCGCCTCCACGCCCAGAAGGCGTTGATGGTCTGGTGTCTTGGTGGACAGGACACTAGTCAACGGGGAGAGTCATGAAACCGAACAAGGTGGTGCTTGCCTACTCGGGCGGTCTCGATACGTCCGTCTGTCTGCGCTGGGTGAAGGAGACCTATGACTGCGAGGTCATCGCCTATTGCGCCGACGTGGGGCAGGAAGAGGATCTCGAGGAGGTGCGGCGCAAGGCGCTGGCCACCGGCGCCAGCAAGGTGGTGGTGGACGATCTCAGGGAGGTGTTCGTCCGGGACTACGTGTTCCCCATGCTCCGGGGCAACGCGGTGTACGAAGGCTCCTACCTGCTGGGCACCTCCATTGCCCGGCCGCTGATCGCCCGGCGCCAGCTCGAGGTGGCGCTGGCGGAGGACGCCGAGGCCGTGTCCCACGGCGCCACCGGCAAGGGCAACGACCAGGTCCGGTTCGAGCTGACCTACTACGCCCTGAAGCCCGATATCCAGGTCATCGCCCCGTGGCGGGTGTGGGATCTCAACTCGCGCACCGCGCTCATCGACTACGCCCGGCGCTTCGACATTCCCGTGCCGGTGACCAAGGACAAGCCCTACAGCATGGACCGCAACCTGTTCCACATCAGCTACGAGGGCGGGGTGCTGGAGGACCCGTGGCAGGAGCCGCCCGCCGACATGTTCCTGTGGACCGTCCCCCCGGAGGAGGCCCCGGACGAGCCGCAGTACGTGGAGCTGGAGTTCACCGCCGGCGACCCGGTGGCGCTGGACGGCCGGCGCCTGGAGCCGGCGGAGATGCTGGTGGCGCTCAACGCCCTGGGCGCGCGCCACGGCATCGGCCGGGTGGACATGGTGGAGAACCGCTACGCCGGCATGAAGTCCCGGGGCATCTACGAGACCCCCGGAGGAACCATCCTGCACGCGGCCCGGCGGGCGGTGGAGCATCTCACGCTGGACCGCGAGGTGATGCAGCTCCGGGATTCACTGATCCCCCGCTACGCCCAGATGATCTACAACGGCTACTGGTTCGCGCCGGAGCGGGAGATCCTGCAGCAGGCCCTGGACGCCACCCAGGCCCGGGTTACCGGCACGGTCCGGTTGAAGCTCTACAAGGGCTCGGCGTCGGTGGCCGGCCGGCGCTCGCCGGTGTCGCTGTACGACCCGGTCACCGCCACTTTCGAGCGCGACGACGGCTACAATCAGGCGGATGCCGAAGGGTTCATCAAACTGAACGCTTTGCGGCTCAAGATGGCCGGGCGGGTGGCGGGCGCATGACAGGGGTCGCGGGCGCATAACCGGCATGGCGAAGAAGAAACAGCTCTGGGGCGGCCGGTTCGCCGGCTCCACCGCGGATTCGGTGGTGGCCTTCACCGCGTCCGTCGACGTGGACCGGCGCCTGTACCGGCACGACATCGCCGGCAGCACGGCCCATGCCCGCATGCTCGGCAAGCAGGGCATCATCCCGGCGGCCGACGCCCGCAAGATCGTCGCCGGGCTGCGCGCGGTCCGGAAAGAGATCGAGAGCGGAGAGTTCCCCTTCAGCGTCGCCGACGAAGACATCCACATGAACATCGAGCGGCGGCTGACCGAGAAGATCGGCGGCGTGGGCGAGAAGCTCCACACCGCCCGGAGCCGCAACGACCAGGTGAGCCTGGACATGCGGCTCTACCTGAGGGAAGCCCTCGACGGTATCCTGAAGGACCTCGACGCCCTGCAGCACGCGCTGGCAGCCGCGGCCCGGCGGAACGAGGGCGTCCTGATGCCCGGCTACACCCACCTCCAGCGGGCCCAGCCGGTGCTCTTCGCGCACCACCTGCTGGCCTACGTGGAGATGTTCGAGCGCGACAAGAGCCGCTACCGCCACTGCCGGGAACAGACCGACGTCATGCCCCTGGGCTCCGGCGCGCTGGCCGGAACCACCTTTCCCATCGACCGGGCCTACGTGGCCAAGCTCCTGGGCTTCTCGCGCCTCTCCGAGAACAGCATCGACGCTGTCAGCGACCGGGACTTCGTGCTGGAGTTCCTGTCCGCCTCGGCCATTCTCTTCGTGCACCTGAGCCGCATGGCGGACGAGTTCATCCTGTGGTCCAGCGTGGAGTTCGGTTTCGTCGAATTGCCGGATGCCTATTGCACCGGCAGCTCGATGATGCCGCAGAAGAAGAACCCCGACGTGGCCGAGCTGATCCGCGGCAAGACCGGGCGGGTGTACGGCCACCTGAACGCCCTGCTGACCATCATGAAGGGGTTGCCGCTGGCCTACAACCGCGACCTCCAGGAGGACAAGGAGCCCCTGTTCGATACGGTCGACACGGTGACGGCGTGCCTGCTCATGGCCCGGGAGCTGGTGAACGGCCTGGAAGTCAGGAGCGAGCGCATGCTGGCGGCCGCGGACGACGGCTTCATGAACGCAACCGATTTGGCGGACTATCTCGTGGGCCGGGGTCTCAGCTTCCGCGCCGCCCACGACGTGGTGGGCCGGGTGGTGCGTCACTGCATCGACAAGAAGCAAAAGCTGCAGGACCTGTCCCTGGAGGAATTGCAGGGATATTGTCCCGCCATCGAACCGGAGGTCTACAAGATCCTGACACTGCAAGCGGGAGTTGAACGCCGGCGCGCGCCGGGCGGCACCGCCTCCGTCAACGTCCGCCGCCGGCTGAAGAAGCTGGGGGTCTGATGGCCCTTCGCCTCCGCTCCGCCTCCGCTCCGCCACGCTCAGGACGAACGGGAATAGAGTTTCAACAACCGTTCGTCCTGAGCGTAGCGAAGCGAAGTCGAAGGGCGACAAATGGTCAGCGTCCTCTTGGGATCGCCACCGCAGCCGCCCTGTGCCTGCTTGTCCTGCTCGCGGCGGCCGCAGGGTGCGGCCTGAAGGGCGCGCCGAGGGTGCCCGAATTGACGGTGCCCGGGGCCATCAGCGACCTGACGGCCCGGGTCGAGGACGGCGGCATCCGGCTCGGATGGTCGCGTCCGCGAGTCGCTCTCGACGGCAGGGCGCTCACCGATCTGGCGGCCTTCGTGGTGTTGCGCAAGGGCACGCGCGCGGATTGCCCGGAATGCGGCGCGGCGTATCGTGAGCGGGCGGTGGTCGGCGTGGAGGACGAGGGCAGGTTCATCAAGCGAACGAAATACGGGTTTACGGATCGGGAGCTCCGCGCCGGCACGCTTTACCGGTATCGGATCCGGGTCCGGCTGTCGGACGGCACCGCCAGCGGGCCGTCGAACGAGGTGAGTGTAGCATGGCAACCGTGAACGATCGTTTCACGCACAGGAACGACGCAATGTATTGCGAGGACGTGGCCGTCAGGGACATCGCCGACGCGGTGGGGACGCCGGTGTACGTGTACAGCCTTGCCCAGTTGCGGGAGGCCTACCAGCGCTTCGATCAGGCCTTCGCCGCGAGCCGGCACCTGGTCTGCTTCTCGGTGAAGGCCAACTCCAACCTCGGCGTGTTGCGTGCCTTCGTGAACGAGGGCTCCGGTTTCGACATCGTTTCCGGCGGCGAGCTCTTCCGGGTGCTCAAGGCCGGGGCCGATCCGCGCAAGGTGGTCTTCTCGGGCGTGGGCAAGACGCGGGACGAGATGGAATACGCGCTGCGCGCCGGCATTCTGATGTTCAACGTCGAATCCGAGCAGGAGATGGAGGCGCTGAACGAGGTGGCCGGGGGCATGGGCGTGGTGGCGCCGATGAGCTTTCGCATCAATCCCGACGTGGATCCGCAGACGCATCCCTACATCTCAACCGGCATGAAGAAGAGCAAGTTCGGTATCGGCATCGACCCGGCGGCCGAGGCCTACCGCCGCGCCATCTCGCTGCCCCACGTGGAAGTGGTGGGGGTGGACTGCCACATCGGCTCCCAGCTCACATCGACGTCGCCCTTCGCGGACGCCGCCGAGCGCGTGCGGGCGTTCGTCGAAGTGCTTCGGCGGGAAGGGGCGAATATCCGTTACGTCGATCTGGGCGGCGGCCTCGGCATCCGCTACGACGACGAGGAGCCGCCGGACCCCGAGGACTACGCCAAGGCGCTCATGGAGGGAGTACGGGGTCTGGACGTGACCCTCGTGCTGGAGCCGGGCCGGTCGATGGTGGGCAACGCCGGCATCCTGGTCACCCGGGTGCTCTATCTCAAGCGCACCGAAGCCAAGAACTTCGTGGTGGTGGACGGGGCCATGAACGACCTCGTCCGGCCCTCTCTCTACGGTGCGTTTCAGGGACTCCGCCCGGTGGACCGGCGCGAGGCCGAGCCCATGACCGCGGACGTGGTCGGCCCCATCTGCGAGAGCGGCGATTTCCTTGCCCGGGACCGGGACATCCAGACGCCGGCGCCGGGGGATCTCATGGCGGTGATGAGCGCGGGCGCCTACGGCTTCACCATGGCGTCCAACTACAACACCAGGCCCAGGGCGGCGGAAGTGCTGGTGGACGGCAAGGAGTTCGCCGTCGTCCGGGAACGGGAAACCCTGGAAGGCCTGTTGGCCGGCGAGAAGATCCCGGCGAACCTGTAGGGGAACCATCTTGAAGGACGCCATCCAACAGAAGAGGGGCACGGAGGAGCCCATGACCGAGATCACCTTTACCAAGATGCACGGCTGCGGCAACGATTTCGTGGTGCTGGACTGCATGGAGACGCAGCCCGCGGGCCTGGCCGAGATCGCCAGGAACCTGTGCCACCGCCGTTTCGGCGTGGGCGCGGACCAGCTCCTCACCATCAAGCCGTCGGATTCGGCGGACTTCACGATGGAGATCTACAACGCCGACGGCAGCAAGGTGGAGATGTGCGGCAACGGCATTCGCTGCTTCGCCAAGTACGTCTACGAGCACGGCCTGACCGGGAAACGGGAGATCGAGGTGGACACCCTGGCGGGCGTCATCCGGCCGCGGCTCAAGGGCGACCGTGTGGAAGTGGACATGGGCCGGCCGGTTCTCGACGGACGGGATATCCCGGTGGCCGCCGACGGCCGTATCGTCAACCATCCGCTCAAGGTCGACGGCGCCGGGTACACGGTCACCTGCGTGTCCATGGGCAATCCCCATTGCGTGCTCTACGTCGACGACGTGGACGAGCTGGACCTGCCCCGCCTGGGACCCCGCTTCGAACACCACGCCTTCTTCCCCAACCGGGTCAACACGGAGTTCGTCCAGGTGCTGGGGCCGGGCGAGGTGCGCATGCGCGTGTGGGAACGCGGCGCGGGCGAGACCTGGGCCTGCGGCACCGGCGCCAGCGCGGTGGGCGTGGCCGGCGCCCTGACCGGCAAGACCGGCAGGAAGATCACGGCGCACCTCATGGGCGGAGACCTGGAAATCCACTGGGCCGACGACGACCGGGTCTACATGACCGGCCCGGCGCAAGAGGTATTCCAGGGCAGCGTCCGGGTCTGACGCGTGCGAGTCGAACAAACTCTTGTGGGGGTAATGACATGTTTACCGGATCGATGACGGCCATGGTGACGCCGTTCAAGGACGGCGGGGTCGACTACGCCTCGCTGGAGGCGCTGGTGGAGTTCCAGATCGAGCAGGGCACCCACGCCCTGGTGCCGTGCGGCTCCACCGGAGAATCGGCCACCCTGGACCATGACGAGCATCACGCGGTCATCGACGCGGTGGTACGGGCCGCAAGGCAGCGGGTCCCGGTCATCGCCGGCACCGGCTCCAATTCCACGCGCGAGGCCATGGACCTCACCCGGGCGGCGGAGAAGTCGGGGGCCGACGGCGCGCTGCTGATCTCGCCCTACTACAACAAGCCCACCCAGGAGGGCATCTACCGCCACTACCGGGCCGTGGCCGAACACGTGGGCATCCCGCTCATCGTCTACAACATCCCCGGCCGGACGGCCTCGAAGATGGAACCGGAAACCCTGGCGCGGCTGGCGGAGATCGGCAACATCGCCGGGGTGAAGGAAGCCACCGGATCGGTGGACCAGGCCATCGACGTCATCCGCCTGTGCGGCGACTCCCTGGCCGTGTATTCCGGCGAGGACTCGCTCGTGTATTCGCTCATGACCCTGGGCGGCAAGGGTGTCATCACCACCACCGGCAACGTCGCCCCGAGGGCCATGGCCGACCTGACCGAAGCCTGCCTGCGGGAAGACTGGGCCACCGGCCGCCGGATCCAGTTCGAGCTGATGCCGCTGATCCGGTGTCTCTTCAGCGAAACCAATCCCATCCCGGTGAAGACCGCCCTGTCCGTCATGGGCAAATGCGGCCCGGAGCTGCGGCTGCCGCTGACTGCCATGGCCGAATCCAATCTGAAGCGGCTGAACGCCGCCATGGTCGACTACGGGTTAGTCCAGGCATGAGCACGCTGGGCCTGATCGTTTGCGGACCGGGGGGAAGGATGGGCGGGGTGCTGGTCCGCCTGATCCAGGACACTCCGGGCGTCACCCTGGCGGGGGCCTGCGACCGGCCCGGCAGCCCGCGGCTGGGGCAGGATGCCGGAGCGGTTGCGGGCGCCGGCCATCTGGGCGTTGAGATCGTCGACCGCATCGAGCCGTCGGCGGAAGAAGGACGCGTCATCGTTGATCTGACCACGCCCGAGGCTTCCGTCGCCCACATGAAGGCCGCGGCCAAGACCGTCACCCCCATCGTTATCGGCACAACGGGGTTCAACGCCGGACAGCTCCGGCAGATCCGCACCCTTGCGGCCAGGACCCCCACGGTGCTGGCTCCCAACATGAGCCTTGGGGTGAACCTGCTGCTGGACCTGGTAGGCCAGGTGGCGCAAAGGCTCGGCGACGCCTACGACGTGGAGATCGTGGAGGCGCACCACCGGTTCAAGAAGGACGCGCCCAGCGGCACGGCGCTGGCCCTGGCCCGGGCCGCGGGCGACGCCCTGGGGCGGAAGCTGGAGCGGGTCGGAGTCGCCGGCCGTAGCGGGTTTGCCGAGCGAAAGAAGGCCGACATCGGGCTTCTTTCGGTGCGCGCCGGGGATATCGCGGGTGAGCACACGGTGATGTTCGGCGGCATCGGGGAACGGATCGAGTTGGTCCATCGCGCCCACAGCCGGGACGCCTTCGGCCGTGGCGCGATCCGGGCGGCCCAGTGGCTGGCGGACAAGGAGAACGGCCTCTACGGCATGGGGGACGTGCTGGGTAGGGTGGCATAGGTCGGGCAAGCCGGCCCAACTATGTGCGCGTACATCGTTTTCGGGCCGACTAGGTTGACATCCGGAATCCCATATATTAATCAGTTTTTCTATTCTCAGTGGCTGCAGATTCTCCAAATTCGGACCATGAGTCGACTGAAGCGGAAGTCGAACGGTTGGCCGAGCGTATCGGCCGGTTGATCCGTTCCGTCGAGCCCGATAAGCGGGAGGATCTGAAGGAACTCGCCTTCTCGCTGGTCCGTGAGGAATTGATCCGAGGCGAGGAACCACAGCAGCCAGCGAGTGGGTCCGCTCCGGCGCCGATGAATCCCCTGGGCGCGGGCGTGTTGTTTTTGGTGTTTGGGGCGGGCCTTTCATTCGTGTTCGGGCCTGTCGGTCTGGCGCTGATGGCCGGGGGCATGTTCTTCATCGTGTGGGGTGCTGTGATAAGCTGGCTAAAGAAGAAGTAGGGACGCGATGGCTACCAACGACAAACGGGAAATAAAGCGAGGCATCTGGAGCCGCCGGGACTTCTTCGGCCGCCTTGGCTGGCTGGGGTTCGGGGCGTTCTCCGTGGTCTCCCTCTTCGGCTTCATGCGGTCGGCGTTTCCGCGGGTGCTCTTCAAGCCGCCATCCACGTTCAAGGCCGGCTTTCCGTCCGACTACGCCATCGGCGAGGTGAGCGAGAAGTTCAAGAAGGACTTCCGCGTGTGGATCGTGCGCGAGGACGTGGGCTTCTACGCGGTCTCCTCCGAATGCACCCACCTCGGGTGCACGCCGCGCTGGCTCTCCGCCGAGAGCAAGTTCAAGTGCCCCTGCCACGGCAGCGGCTTCTTCAAGTCGGGCCTGAACTTCGAGGGGCCGGCGCCCCGGCCGCTGGACCGCTTCGAGATCGCCGTGGCGGAAGACGGCCAGCTCGTGGTGGACAAGGCCAGAAAGTTCCGCATGGCGCCGGGCGGGGAACCGGATGAGCAGCATCCCAACAGCATCCTCAAGGTTTGAGACGGACCATGATCAACCTGGAACAGATCAAGAAGGACATCGTCGAGAGTCAGGTCTGGAAGTCGATCTTCCGGCACGGCTATGAGGACACGCCGCGCAACCGCGTGCTCATGGTCACGGGCAACGTGTGGATGCACCTGCATCCCGCCAAGGTCCGCAAGCATGCGGTGCGCATGCGCTTCACCTGGTGCATGGGGGGTCTTACCTTCCTCATGTTCCTGCTCACGGTGGTCACCGGCATCTACCTGATGTTCTACTACCGGCCGGTGCCGCAATACGCCTACGCGGACATGAAGTACCTGGAGTTCGACATGCCCTTCGGCATGCTGATGCGGAACATGCACCGCTGGGCGGCTCACGCCATGGTCATCTTCGTGTGGCTGCACATGTTCCGGGTCTTCCTCACGGGCTCCTACAAGCCGCCGCGGGAGTTCAACTGGATCGTCGGCGTGCTGCTGCTGGTGCTGACCCTGCTGCTGAGCTTTACCGGCTACCTGCTGCCGTGGGACCAACTCGCCATCTGGGCCGTCACCGTGGGCTCCAACATGGCGCGGGCCACGCCCCTGTTGGGGCATGAGGGACCCTTCGCGGAGTTTGTCGGGGCCAATCCGATATATGATGCGCGGGCCTTCCTGTTCGGCGGCGGCGACATCGGTCCGCACACGCTGTTGCGGTTCTACATTCTCCATTGCATCTTCATCCCGCTGGTGGCCAGCCTGCTCATGGCCGTGCACTTCTGGCGCATCCGCCGGGACGGCTTCTCCGGCCCTCCGCTCTAGGTGCGTCGGCACGGGTTTCATTGCTAAGGGAAAGGGTGCCATCGTATGGCTGAGGCCGAGGAAAGAAGCCGGACGATCGTCGTCGACGACAAGATTCACACGTGGCCGCATCTGGCGCGTGGCGAGTTCCTGGTGACCATCTTCGTGATGGTGGCCATGACGCTGTGGTCGCTGCTGGTGGACGCGCCGCTGGAGGAGCCCGCTAACCCCGCCCGCACCCCCAACCCCTCCAAGGCGCCGTGGTATTTCCTCGGGTTGCAGGAGATGCTGGTTTACTTCGATCCGTGGTACGCCGGGGTGGTGCTGCCGACCTTCATCATCATCGGCCTCATGGTGATCCCCTTCATCGACATCAACGTCAAGGGCAACGGCTACTACACGTTCAAGCAACGCAAGTGGGAGATCCTGACCTTCTTCATCGGCTTCCACGTCCTGTGGGTGGTCACGATCATCATCGGGACGTTCTTCCGCGGGCCGGGGTGGAACCTGTTCTGGCCCTGGCAGCGGTGGGATCCCCACAAGGTGGTGGCCCTCACCAACGTGGATCTGCCCTACCTGGTGGGCCTGCGGGACTACTGGGTCCAGGCGGGCTTCGGATTCTTCCTGGTGCTGCTCTACTTCGTGGTCTCGACGTGGCTGTTCTACAAGTGGGTCATCTGGATCAAGGGCAAGGAATTCATGGTCCGGTGGGGCGCCGTCCGCTTCGCCATCACGTCATTTCTGTTCATCACCATGATGGCGCTTCCGGTCAAGATGTTCCTGCGGCTGGTGTTCAACATCAAGTACATCATGGTCACCCCGTGGCTTAATATCTGATGTTCTATGTAGCAAAGCTCGTCCAGGCCCTGGGCCTTGCCGCCGTGGGTTTCACGTTGTTCGTGGGCATCTTCCAGGGCATAGCCATGGCCGAGGAAATCATCATGACCCTCATCGGCGTGGCGGTGTTCTCGCTTGGGCGCCTGTTGGAGAGCAAGGCGGCCTGACACGACGGTAAGGTAGAGATTCTCTGCGTGCTGTAAGGGAGAATGAATGGCGGTTCGCGGCGTAGATCCCAACGAAGAAAAGAAGTCCTACGGGACGGTCTTTTTCGTAGGCTCCATCCTTCTGGTGGTGGTGTCCTTGTGGGCGGTGTTCGACGACAACATCACCAGGCGGGTGTGGAAGATCCATCAGGCGGAGTTCATCCAGACCGACTACGAGCGCGCCGCGGCGGCGTTGGCCAAGGAGCAGGAGCGGCTGAACGCGGATCCGAAGTACGCGGAGTTGGTGAAGCAACGAGCCGCCGAGGTTGAGAGCCTCGAGAGCGGCGAGAAGGGCGCCCGGCTCGCGGAGCTCAGGGAGCTGCAGCAGCGGGTCGAGGTGGAGTACTTCGACGCGGACCAGGAGGTCAAGTTCGTCAAGAGCGAGCTGGACGAGGCCTGGTACGAGTTTGACCACGCCGTCCAGTTGGGACAGGACGCGGGCCCGTACCGCAGGCACATCCAGGAGCTGCACGCCCAGCAACGCGCGCTCGAGCCGGCCCTGGAAGCGGCGCGGAAGAAGCGCGCCGACGTCAAGGCGGAGATCGGGGAAGTCCAGGGCGGCGTCAAGAAGATCGATGACCAGCTCTACGAGCTGGAGGGCGACAAGCGGAAGTGGCAGCGGCAGATGGACAACGCCACCGTCACCGTCGGCCCCGAAGGCTTCCCGCAGTTCACCCTCTTCAAGGTCCCGAAGATCGAGCAGGTGGTGCTCAAGGACTTCGACCGCAACAACTTCGACCAGCAGGTGGAAAGGGTGGACCGCTGCCAGTCCTGCCACATCGGCATCAACCGCGCCGGCTTCGACGACCTGCCGCAGCCCCTCACCACCCATCCCAAACGCCTGACGTTCTTGAGCGACACCGCCCATTCGCCGCGCGTTTTCGGCTGCACCGTCTGTCACGAAGGACAGGGAGAGGCCGTCAACAGCCTCGCCCAGGCCCACGGCAACGTGAAGTTTTGGGAGCACCCGTTGCTCGAGGACAACGACGTGCAGGCCAACTGCGTCACCTGCCACCTCAACGTTGCCGGCCTCGAGGGCGCTCAGGTGGTGGCACGGGGGCAACGGATCTTCGAGCAGGTCGGATGCACCGGCTGCCACCTGGTGGAAGGTTACGGCGACATTCCCAAGGTCGGCCCCAGCCTCAGAAAGGTCCGCGCCAAGGTGGATCCCGCCTGGATGGTGCAATGGATTCTGAACCCGCGCGAGTTCCGGCCCGATACCCGCATGCCGCATTTCTATTTCAAGGAAGACGAGGCGCTGGCGGCGGCATCCTACCTGTGGGCGGCGTCCAAGAAAGAAGCCGAGGAGTGGCTCAAGCAGTCTCCCATGCCCGAAGGGTACCGGCCGGGCGACGCGGCCATGGTGGAGAAGGGCAAGGAGCTGGCCCGCTCGGTGGGGTGCCTCGGGTGCCACGGACTGGCCGAGGGTGAGTTCACCACCCGCGTCGCGGGCAAGGATCTGGTGCCGAACCTGAAGGACATCGCCGCCAAGGCGAACCCTCGCTGGACCTACAACTGGCTGCGGAATCCCAAGGGCTACAACCCGGCCACCCGGATGCCGAGCCTGAGGCTGACCGAAGACGAGGCGCTGGCGCTCACCGCCTACCTGATGACCCTGGGCGCGAAGCCCGAGCCCAACCCCGAGGTGGCGGCCCGCCTGGAGCAGCCCGCCAACATCGCCAGGGGCGAGAAGGTGGTGCGGAAGTACGGCTGCGCCGGCTGCCACGACATCCCGGGGATGGAGAAGGAGTCCCGGATCGGCGTCGAGCTGACGACTTTCGGCTCCAAGCCGCTTGAGGAGCTGTTCTTCGGCAACGACACCAGCATCAAGCACACCTGGAAGGACTGGACCTTCAACAAGATACACAATCCGCGCGTGTACGCCACCGAGCGGGTCGAGCAGTTGATGCCCCACTTCGACCTGCCCGAGGAAGACATCAAGGCCCTGCGGGTGCTGCTGCACGGTTTCGTGGAGCGGAAGGTGCCGGTGGCCTTCAAGGCGGATCACTCCAAGCGGGCTCGGCAGATCTCCGCCGGACGGCGCAAGGTCCAGGAGTACAACTGCGTCGGCTGCCACGTCATCAATGGCGAGGGCGGGCACGTTGCCAAGTACTATGAAGAGAACCCCACCCTGGCGCCGCCGCCGCTCAACGGCGAGGGGGAGAAGGTCCAGGCCAACTGGCTGTTCGGCTTCCTGCAGAACCCGGAGACCCCAATCCGGCCGTGGCTCAAGGTCCGCATGCCCACCTTCGGCTTCGATGGGCCCCATGCGGACAGTTTCGTGAACTATTTCGTGGGGCTTTCCGAAGTGGAAATCCCCTACGTCCACGTTGACGAGGCAAAGCTGCCCGCGGGTTACCTGAAGGCCGGCGCGACGTTGTTCTCCGACGACTACTTCGAATGCGGTAGCTGCCACGTTCAGGGCGACAAGAAGCCCGACGGGCCGGTGGAGGACTGGGCTCCGGACCTGAACCTGGCCCGGCAGCGGCTGAACCCGGACTGGATCGAGAAGTGGATTCTCGACCCTCAAAAGCTCCAGCCGGGAACCAAGATGCCGTCGTTCTACCCGGGCGGACCCGAGGACATCCTGGGCGGGGACGAGAAGAAGCAGATCGAGGCGTTGACCGACTACATCATGACGCTCGGCTTGAAGCCGGCCACCACCGCCAGGGCCGAGGGTGAACCGACACCCGAATCCGGCCAGACAGGTGTTGAGGAAGCCAACAAACAGGGTTAATCTTGGAACAAGAGACAAATTCGCAAGAGGAGAATATCCATGAACCGCAGGTTTTCATTGTTCGTCGCACTGGCGTTTCTTATGACCGCTACGCTGACCCTCGGCGCCCATCAAGGCGCGAGTGCCGCCGGCGGCGCCATCTCCGGCGCCGTGGTCTTCAAGGGCACCGCCCCGGCTCCGAAAAAGCTCAAGGTCACCAAGGACAAGCGGCGCTGTGACAAGTCGCCCAAGTTCGATCAGTCGCTGGTGGTGAAGGACGGCAAGCTGGCCAACGTGATCGTGTACATCTCCGATGTCAAGGGCGGCAAGACGCTGGAGAAAAAAGCCGCGACCCTCGACCAGAACGGTTGTGAATACCAGCCCCACGTCCTGGCGGTTGCGGCCGGGGCCGACGTCACCATCCTCAACCCGGACAAGGTGCTGCACAACATCCACACCTACAGCAAGATCAACAAGCCCATGAACCGGGCGCAGCCCAAGTTCAAGAAGAAGCTGAAGGTGAAGTTCGACAAGCCGGAGATCATGGAAGTCAAGTGTGACGTCCACGGCTGGATGAGCGGCTGGATCTTCGTGGCCGGCAACCCCTACTACAGCGTCACCGGCGCCGACGGCGCCTTCAGCATCGCCGACCTGCCGGCAGGGAAGTACAAGGTCGAGATCTGGCACGAGAAGCTCGGCACGCAGACCAAGGAAGTCGAGGTCAAGGCCGGGGAGACCGCCAAGCTCGATATCGAGTTCGCCGGCTGATCGGTTACCACAGTTCAAGCCAAAAACGCCATGCCGGTTGGTTGCCGGCATGGCGTTTTTTCGTCGTGGTACGCCAAATGGTAGTGTGACTACATCCCCACCCGGCTCTTGAAGAAGTTCCAGGCGCGTTCCATGTCCGGCGGCGGCAGCGCCTCCTTCTGCCGCGAGCCGGCAGCTTCCCGGGGAAGGAAATGCGGCGTGCCCACCTGCATGGCGCCGTAGAGCACCTGCGCGGCTTCCTCCAGGTAGATGGCCATCATGACCGCTTCCGGTATGGTCCTCCCTACGGTCACCTGGCCGTTCCCCTGCAACAGCACCGCGGCCGCATCCCCCAGTGTCGCGGCCGCTTCCTCCCCGAGCTCGCGCGTGGAGATGAGGTCGATGGTCCGGTGGACAGGCACGCCGCCGCTGAAGAAGCTGCCGTGGTTGTGCACAGCCTCCAGGGGGGTGTCCGTCACCGAGAACATGTTGGCGGATCTCGCGTGGATGCGCGTGATGGCGTTCACGTCGGGCCGGGCGTTGAAGATGGCCGTGTGGAGCGCGGTCTCGAACGACGGCGACGCCGGCGCTTCCAGCACCTCACCCTGCAGGTTCAACACCACCAGCTGGTTCGCCTCCACCAGTTCCAGGCTCACCCGAGGCGTGATCACGAACAGGTCCGAATCCGGGATCCGCGCGCTCACGTGCCCAAACCCCTGCACCAGCCCCTCCCGGCTCAGAATCCTGGCGGCCGCGATGATGTCCTCGTTGAGCTGTTGAATTCCGTCCGGCATGTTTCTCCCTTTGATTCGGCGAACGTGTCAGGCGCGGATCTCGCGCCTCTGCTCGGAGACCCGGAATTGCAGCTTCTTGCTGGGCTTCATCGACGGAAGGGGATTGAACCGGAACTTGAAGTCCGCGGGGGCCACCTCAATGGTGAAGTAATGCGCGACCATCAGTACGTTGATGGCCAGTTGCAGTTCCAGCCACTTGGAGCCGAGACACGTGTGCGTGCCCAGCCCGTACGGGGCGTACCCGGGACTGTGGTGCTCGTTGCGAGAAGGAAGATAACGATCGATGTCGAACGTGAACGGGTCCGGGAACACGTCGCTCATGTAATGCGCGGCCGTCTGGGCGATGAAGATCTGCGACCCCACCGGCAGTTCGTAGTCCTCCACCACGCACGTATTCATGACGTTTCGCATGGACATCGGGACGATCGGATACATGCGCAGGCACTCCATGAGAAAGCGGTGGGTCACGTCGATGGCGGCCGGGGTGAAGGCCTCACCATCCGGATCACCGCCATCGAACAGGGCATCGGCTTCACTCTGGATCCTGGCGTAGAGCGCGGGCTGTGACGCCATGGCGTAGACCGTGAAGCTGAACGCATCGCCCAGATACACGCTGGCGATCAGCGCCGCGGAAAGGGCGAAACGCAGGTTCGACTCCGGGACGAACTGTGGATCGCTCGCGTGCAGGCTCAGCAGGTCATCCGCAAGATCCCGGGCGGCATCGGCCCGCTGGGCGGAGGTATGGACACTCTGGACCCGTGCCAGCAACGTGTCGACGGCTTTCGCCCGGCGTCTCATTCCTGGCGTGTGCAGCATGAACTTGGGCAGGGCCTTCATGATGTGAGTGGTCAGCGCGCGTTCCTTGTACGTCATCAGGTCGTCGAGGATGTCCTGCGAATCGACGCCCACGAAGAGTGGTGAGAGTTGCGCGTTGACCATTCGCCGGCACAGGCTCGTGGCCGGGAAGGCGTCTCCAACTGTCCAGTTCGCCATGAATTTCCGCGCATGGTGGTAGAGTTGGTCCAGTTGTCCTTCCAGTCGTCCGCGGGAATACGCCGGCGACAGGGACCTGCGAAGCCGGAAGTGGTCGGCGCCGTCCAGGGAAGGTAACACTCCGTTCGCGCCATAGATCTTCTCGAAGTCGGAAAAGTAGTCCTTGGCTCTCAGGTACATGCGCCCGCGCTTCTGCGTCCACTGATTCGTCTCGGGCCCTGCGAGGAAGATCATGGGTTTCTTGAACGGCGGGCGGAGCTTGAACACCGGGCCGTACTCGTTTGCAAGGTCGGCAAAGAGCGCGGGAAGGTTGCCCTTGCGAGCATGTGGATTGAGCAGCACTTTACGCAAAGGGACGGTCGGGATCTTCTTGGTCAGGGCGGAACGGCGAAGCAACGGGCCGGCAAGGTTGTGGGCCACCGCCTCGGCAATGGAACGGCCGATCAGTTCCAGCTGGCAGACGACGTTGATACGCTTTTCCGACTCGTCATCGAGATGGAATATGAAGCGCATGACGTCGCACGTGTTGAGGAGGCCGACGATGATGATGTCTCTCGGGGTGGGAATCTCGTTGTGGAAGATCACCTTCGTGACGCGCGATGTGACGAACTCCACCGCCGTGCCTTCTCCGTTTCCGGCGGTAGGGTCGGCCTGGCCGACACTTCGGGAAAGGGTCCAGAATTCGCCCTCGTGGTGCTCCAGGATCTTCATGTGGACCAGACGGTCCAGCGTCATGTCGACGATTGAGTCCGCCCGGGGCGCGAGTCGTTCGATCCAGTACCGCGCGTTCCGTTGAACCGGTTCCGTAGCGATCTCCTCGAGGACGGGGTCGAGGATGGGGTCGCCCACCTGTGTCCGGTCCAGGAGAATCATGGACTTCATATCGGTGTCGATGCGGGATGCGAGCGACAGCTCCGCGAGCACCGCGCCGATGACGGCGCAGTTCAGGTCCCAGCCGGGTACCTGGTGAAAGTAGCCGGACTCGCTGTTGAGGAGCATCAGCAGCAGTTCTTCGGGCAGACTGAGTTGCCGGGTCGCCATGCCGGCTGTCGAGTGGGCCATCGTCACCCCTCCTGACGCGGCTGTTGCTTAACAAACTTGTTATCAATCTAGCACAGCGGTCGCGACAGTGGTACAAATTCACTCAGATGAGAACGGAGGCCGCGAATGCCCTTTTGCCTTCCCCGTTTCCCGAGGGTTGGTACTTCGTAGCAACCCGCCAGGCCGTGCTGAAGGCCGCACTTGTCCAAAAGACGTGGATGGGCGAGAACGTCGTCGTCTGGTGTGACGAGGACGGGCGCGTCTGCGTTGCCGAATCGGTTTGCCCGCACCTGGGCTCGGACCTCGGGCCTGACGCGGGAGGGTGCGTACGCGACGGCCGGCTCATCTGTCCCTTCCATGGCTACGAATACGATGCAACCGGTCAGTGCGTCGCCACTCCCTTTGCCCCTCCACCCAGGACCGCGAAGTTGCGGGTCTTCGAGACCCGGGACATTCTCGGCCTGATTTTTGCTTGGTGGGGGCTCG
>Ga0209020_1000741_pt1 | contig 38548 bp, 33 predicted proteins | sample PinacodermBB_FD_187298 | JGI IMG/M metagenome (GOLD analysis project Ga0209020, IMG submission 187298) | Host-associated microbial community of the marine sponge Aplysina aerophoba from Gulf of Piran - sponge pinacoderm, lysed by bead... | ecosystem: Host-associated > Porifera > Sponge >... | reverse complement strand
GGTTGGCAAGGCTGGACTCGATAGTCGAGATCTGCGGACGCGAAACATTCGCCGCCACGCCCAACTCGGCTTGGGTCATCCCCCGCGAACGTCTCGCAGTGCGGATCGCTTGGCCCAACCTCCCGCACGAGGATATTCCAGTGATAGCTTTGAGGTCCGGCTGCATGGCTCGCTCCTCTGTATCCGATAGCCGACAATTGCTATGTCCTGCACATTGTAGCCTATCCAATACACGTCTAGTACGAGAATGTTCGCCGCAGGACTCGACCCAGGGGTTCTGCCAAGGTGATCCCGCGTCTATGTAACTGGTCTTCGTGCAGGTGAACCGGCATCAGCGGCGCAAAGCGTTACGCGATGACCGCACCCTCACCCAACAGCCGATCAGACTCCCGCAACTTGCACACAGTCTGCTCAGGCGTATGCCTCCTGTGCTTCGCCATAATCGTGATCCTCCGTCCGTCCAGCATTACTGCACAACGGACTCACACAACAAGCGAACCAAACCAAGAGGGGCAGGTCAAACGGTCGATGGTTGGCGCAGCCACAGGTTCGTTCAGCGTCGCCAGCGTTCCACGGCTGGTATTGTGACGGCTATGGTGTCGACTGGAGCGGTTGCGCACACAACAGAACCCGCCGCCGCGCCCAGCGTCGAGGTTGCGGCTCCCGGTGACACACCGCGGGATGTTCCGGTGTGCTGGACGCGTGGCGGGCTCACGGTCACGTCGCTGCGAGACGAGTTCAACGCCCCCGATTGGGAACCGAGAGGGCAGTTCCGGGCGCTGAAGCAGTTCGTCATGAACTGGAACAACTGGCCGTCCCAGTCGGACCGGGCGGCGATGCTCGACGGTCCGCCTCCAGACGACATGCCAATCGAGCAGCGGGCTCGGATAGCAGCGGTCGTGCATTGTCTGTGTGAACGCGACGGGCATCCGATACCGGACTGGGTTGCCGACAAGAGAGCGCCGCGCCGCGGCGGGGTGCTGCTCATTGCTGACAGGCACTATCGCAACAGGTACGGCTACGCCGACGGGTTCACGCGTCTCGTCAAACGAGCCACCCCCAGAACAGCCCGCGGCCACCGCGTGTTCTTTGAGGCGGCGCTGCTGGACTCTCGCTGATGGCGGGCTGGAGCGACCCCAGTGACAGGCTTGATGCTCAACGACTTGCAGAGTTGTTCAGGGAAGTGGATTGGCAACTAGAGGGACTTCGAGCACCGGGCACGCCGCCGCTGACGATTGTTGTGTGCGGGGAGGGGGGGCAACTATGTGCTATCAGATAGCTTGGCGCGGACCCGGCGATGTAGACATTATGTATCCGCCGATGCCTCCCGAACTGAGCGAAGCGGTCAGAGCCGTGGCACGGCGCAGGCACCTAAGTGCTGGCTGGATGAACGACGGGCCTGCACAGTTCGCTCCGTATGGGCATCATGTGGCATTGAGAACCTTTTATCCGGGGGAGCATCTCACGGTGCGCGCACCAGACAACCGGTTTCTGCTGGGAATGAAAGTACACGCGGCACGAGAAGATGACGCTGCGGACACGATATGGCTGATGAACGATACGGGATTGCATCGCCGGGCCGATTTGCACGACATGGCCCAGGTGGTGAGCGGATCTCTTGGTGAGGTATGGAAACCCAGCCGCGTTCAAAAGAGGTTGGTGCGGAGATGCAGGAGAGAACAACGACGTGACGCTCGGGAAGCCAGGAGAGTTCAACGAAAGGCAGCCCGCACCGCTGACGCGCCGCAAACTGGTTAAACAGACCCGTTCGACGGAGAACCCAGCGGCACGGCAAGCTCTATCGGTTCGGTTGCTGACCTTTCACCGGCCATTATGGCCGACTTGTCGCAACCACCGATGGAGACCCCCCGGTTGCGAGCCGGACTTCAAGATTTTGTGATGTACCAGGCACACACGCCAAGTCAGTCTGTGCAGCCTCGGGGCTTGGTAGACGGAACGGGGTCCTTTGCTCGGCGGAGTTTGTGCATGCGGAGAGATCGATGCCATAGGATTCGTCGGCGCACCTTGGGGGTCCGGTCACGCAGACACGCGCCCCAACGACAGTTGGCCAAGTCCGCTGACACGACTTGACGGCCCGTCCGGCCCCTTCGTCCTATGCAGCGCCAACGGACATGTCACATCGTGGCCCGCTGACCCAGAGACCGGGGTCATCGACGCCGACGAACTAGTTCTCGATCGCGACGGCCTCGGTCGGTACGCCAAGCTCGACGGCGATGGGTTCGTAGAGGTCCACGCCCGTTGCCGCCGTCTTGAGCGAGACGAGGAGGCTGTAGCGGACGGGGAGGTCGACTCGGTCCTCGCGCTTGCTGTTCTTCCACCACCCCCCGACGGCATGTACGGCGAGGTTGCATCCGGTTGCGGCAAGCTCTGTGCCGTGTCCGAGCCAGATGTCTTGATGGAGTGACCCGCGATGGCGTTGTTGCGTCCCGAGGACCCATTGGTCTTGATCCGAGTTCGATCGAGACCCGCCTTCTTCGTCGCGGGCCCGTCGATTGATCCGCTGGAGGAAGTCGGAGGGCAGTTCCAGGGGCCTTTGGAGCTCGAAGCGTAGGCCATGTGATGGGTAGGCGTATCGTTGGCGCCATCCGCGACGAGATGCAGATGGCTCGATGAAGTAGGACAGCGTGACGCGGAGCTCAACATCGGCTTCGCCGATCTCCTCGAGAACCTTGCCTGGCCACGGGAGCTGATGGAGCCGGAAGGTGCGCATCTGGTGGTCTGGGCCGGTGAACGGGGTGAAGGTGTCCTGGACGACCATGGTGACCGCGTTCTTCGCGGAGCGTTCGACCGCCTCGGTGGTCGGTACGCCCCAGCCGTAGCGGCGGAGCATTCTCGCTTTGTTTTCCTTCTTCTCAGCTGCCGAGACGCGGGCGTGCATCGCGGGGGTCCACTCGGCCGCGTGTGGGAGGAGCCCGCGGATGGTCTCCGGCCAGTAGCTGGGATACATCGCCATGGCACGGGCCGCGAGCCGCGCCGCTTGTGCTGTTGCTGCGCTGGTGGCGTTGGCGGAAGCAAGCGACGCGTCGTCGCGTCGCCCTGTGGTCAGTACCGACACGGACGGGTGGCTGGTGTGGAAGTCGCCGGCACCGTCGGTCAGAAAGTTGCCGCCCTCCATACAGATGTCCGGTCGAATTGGCCACTGGGCCTTTGCGCCAACCGCGAGCAGGCTGGTCCTGCTGTGCGGTGAGAGCTCTCCATCGTCGGCGAGCGCAGACCAGCCCTGAAAACCGGGGTCGGCCGGCACCTGCGTCAGTTCCGTGTGGGCACCAACCACGAGCGCGTTCCACGCCTGAGCTGGATCCTCGACTGGCGAGACATCACACAGACTCAGATAGTCCTCCGCAAAGCCCTCCCGGATATTGCCGGCGGACACGACGAACAGCCGCTTGGCGTTGTCGTCGGGAGTGCCGAGCAGGTCCACGCCATCGGGGCTCGCTCCGATGCCGGTACCGACGGCCAGCGCGTCGACCGATGCGGACCAGATCGACGGTTCGCCCGGACGATCTGGTTCGCTGGTGACGGCGAGGCAGAAGGCTCGTCGGCGCTCCGCGGCGACTTCCGGCGTTGCCGTGGCGAGCGCGGTCACCACCCCGTAAGACGGAGGAGCGTGGATGTGCGCAGGCGAGTCGGGAACGTGAAACCTCACCGATTCGAGCCGATGGGCGAGTTTCACCGAACCCGTGCCCGCGAGGACCTCGCCGAGCGGACCGAACAGCGCCAGGCCAGCCATCTTGGTCCCGTGGCCGTCGCTATCCCCCGTCATGTCGTCGCCGAACACCGTGTGCATGTCCTCGGCGCGCAACGAGTCGGCCAGCAGCACGTGGCTCCGGCGCACGCCGGTATCGAGCAGACAAACCGCAACCGCGTCATCATCGGCAGGGGAGAATCGCTCCACGAAGTCCTCGACGTACTCGGCCTGCTCTTGGAGCGAGAGGTCCGAGATCGTGTCGATGAGCTGGGGGCGGCGGATCTCGGCAACCGGAACTGCGGTGACCGGCAACAGGTCGAGGTCCTTCCATTCGGCTTCAATCCACTGGGTTTGCACCGCCCGGTCAAGCTCGTTCGAGACTCGCCGACCATGCGCGGCGCGGTCCTCAACCGGCCGCACCTTGAAGTCGCCCTGGCCCTTTCGGGCGTACACGCGGTCATCGACGTAGCCCGCGACTACGAGGTGAGGATACGAGCCGTCGCGTTCAGGCACTGTTGGTACTGCTTCGCTCCTCTAGCGCCTTCACGAGTTGGGCAACTGAAAGCCGCTTCTTGCCAGCGAGTAGGCACCGTTTTGCGGCTGCCTCCGCCGCCTTTACGAGTTCGGCGTGACTAAGCCCGCCGACGTGCTTCTCGATGGTGGCCCACCCGGACCTCGGTGCGAGGCTTCCAAGCCGACCGCGAAGCACCTCGACTGATTCCTCCGGAGAAGGCAGCGAGTACGTCAGCACGAGATCGAATCGCCGGAAGAGTGCGTGGTCAAGAATCGAGCGGTGATTCGTGGCTGCTACCACGACGCTCTCCGGTCCGACGTTTTCGATGAAGAGCAGGAACGAGTTGAGAATCCGTCGGGCTTCGCCGACGTCGTTCCCGGCGCGGTCGCCGCCGAGCGCGTCGAACTCGTCGAAGAGGTAGACCGCTCGTTGCGATGCGACCGCGTCGAAGAGCACCCGAAGCTTTGAGCCGGTCTCGCCGAGATACTTCGAGAGGAGCCCGTCGAGTCGGGTGGTGAGCAGTGGTAGGTCGAGCTCGTGGGCGAGCACGCCCGCGGTCATCGTCTTGCCCGTACCGGGTGGGCCCTCGAGGAGAAGGCGATGCACCGGGTTGAAGCCTTGGTCCATAAGGGAATGACGCTGTCGCTGCTCCACAATGATGTGCTCTAGGGACTCGGTCAACTCCGATGGGACGACGAGATCGCGAAGGCTGGTCTCGGGGTAGGAAGCAACGACGAGGTCGGCGAGGTCGCCGCGAGGTTGCGCAATCGCGGTGACGCGGCTCGGCTTGATGTCGGCTTTGCCTTCGTTGACGAGCGACTTCACATCCGCGGCGAACTGGTGGTGTCCCTGCCGTGCTGCCTTGGCGGCGACTTGGAGCGCGACGGAGTAGAAGGCTTGGTCGTCACCGGCGCTGTGGCTCTTGACGAGTGCCTTGACGTGGTCCGCTGACGCCGCCATTCGCTCCTCCTTCGAATCAATCCTAGGGCGATTCCCGGTGTCCGACCAAGTACCTCGGAGATCCTCTCGGACGAAGCCCGATGCTGGTTTGCGGCACGCTGGCGCAGAGGATTCTTGACCTCGTTCGGTGCGCGCGCTGGGTGACGGTGTTGCCGGTCGCCACGAGCCAGAGCGGCAGGGCCGTGTTTGGGAGATCCCGATGGGGATGTGCCGCTGCGACGACCACGAGCAATACAGAACCGCCGACCACCTCTCACTCCTAGAGTGACTTGGGCCGTTTGGGCTGACCTTTCGTGGTGGAGCTAGGCGTTCTCGCCGGGTGGTTTCGGCGGCGAGGGGAAGTCCCAGAGACCGCCGAGTTGTGCCGATAGCTTGTTGGACGCGTCGCATACGAGCGCTGCGCACCGGTCGAGCCGCTCGTCATCAAGACGGCTCGCAGGGCCCGACAGCCCGATCGACGCTCGAATCCTCCCGCTGATGTCAACGACTGGTGAGGCAACGCACCGAACGCCGATACTGAGTTCTTCGAGGTCAACAGCGTACCCACGTTGAGCGGTTTGTTTCATTTCAACAACGAGGTCATCTCTGCAGGTGATGGTGTTGTCGGTGAAGGCTTCGAAGCCGCAGGCGTCGAGTAGCTGGTCGAGGACCTCGCCTGTGTCGCGGCAATAGAGTGCTTTGCCTGTCGAGGTTGCATGCACAACTACCGGGGCACCGATCTCTGTCTCCACCGTGACACGGCGGGCCAGCCTCTCACGGGCGATGTAGACGCCACCTGTCGGCGTCTTGTGCGCAAGGTGAACTGATTCCCCGGTGAGGTTGACGAGCTCGCGCATGAGCGGTCGTGCTTGGCTCACGATGTCCATGTTGCGTAGCAGCGCGCCCGCGAGCTGCACTACCCCTGCTGCCAGGCTGTAGCTCTTTGACTGTTCATGGCGGTGGACGTAGCCGCGGCTTTCGAGAACGGCAAGCAATCGATGCACGTTCCCCTTGTCTGCATCGACCAAGCGCGCCAGCTCGGACACTCCTACTGGGTGCGCGGCGCTGCTCAGCGCTTCAAGGACATCAAGTCCTGAGTTCAAAGCTCCGGCGACTCGTGGCTCCATCTCGTCACCTCAGACCATTCCGACGTCAACTGTTCGGTGTCCACGTTAGTGGGGTGGACAGTAGTGACTCGCGAACATCGTGCGACGGCCGACCTATGGGGGCGTCGAGGCTGACGGGATGACCGAGCTGAGCCGCCCGCTGAGCGCCAAGGGCAGCCGCAAGAACATCTCGTCCCTCCGCAAAGCCGAGAATGGGTGCGGCGTCTCTGAGACTGAGTGTGTCGAGCAAGCTGCTGGTTGCGCCGATGAACGACTGCTCCCAACCTGTCGGGCAGTCATAGGTCTTGACCTCACCGTTGGCGTTGCTGGCCACGGCGGGCGGGTCACCTATCTGGCCGTGACCACGGTTGACCCAGATCACGCCGCGTGTACCCGTGATCTCGAGACGATCGTCTTGTGCGTAGTGCTCTGTCTGTTGAATCAGGAGGTCCGCTGAGTGAACGACCTCCAGAGAACCAACTACTCCGTAGTCGAACCGCATCGACACCAAGGAGGGAGCGTCGAGTTATCGGCCCCCCACCTCGGTCGATCCAATCCAAGAGTGAAGTTCAACAGGCTGGCCCATGAAGAGCCAGGCGAGTGCGAATTTGTGGTGCCCATCGTCAAAGAGCAGCGGCCCGCCGCCGCATGATGCTGGGTCATGTCGCCACTGGCGGGCCGACTGGGGGATGGCCCAAGCGGAGGGGCTGTACCCACCGTTGCTCTTCAATCGAATGGCGAGCGCCTCGCGCCGATCAGCCCCGCGTCGACAAGTTCCACCGCTTTGAGGATCGGCGGGTAGAAGAGAAAGTTCTCGTAGAGGCGGACGACCTTCGGGGACGCGGATGCAGCGGCAATGAGGCGGTCAGCGTCGTGCAGATTCAGCGCCAGGGGTTTTTGCAGCGAGACGTGCAGATCGGCGGCGATCGCGCACGACGCGACCTCGAAATGCAGATGGTGCGGAACGATGATCTCGACGAGGTCTACCAACCCTGATCGCAAAGAGTCCGGTAGTCGTCGAAGATCGCAGCCTCGTCGAAACCCCACTTTCGAGCTATTGCTTGCGCGTGATCTCGATCGACATCACACAAGGCGACCACCGTCGCATCATCGCGCCCCCGGTAGCCAAGAATGTGGAGGTCCGAGATACGGCCACAACCGATGATTCCAACTCGGGTCATGTCTACCCCTTTACTGCGCTGGCCAAGAGCCCGCGCACGAAATGCTGCTGAAACACGATGAAAATCAAGACCGTCGGGACGCTGGCGATAACCGCGAGAGCGGCCTGGGTCCCGAAGGCGACCGTGAACTGGCCTTGTACGGCCAACAATCCCAGCATGACCGTGCGGACGTCATCGCCGGTCGTGAACACGAGTGGGTACAGAAAGTCGTTCCAGATGAAGGTGAACTGGAGGGTCGCCAGCGCCGCCAGAGCCGGACGGGCCAGAGGCAACATGGCGAACAGAATCATCGAAATGGCACTGGCTCGGCCCTGCTCGAGCTCTCGGAACAACACCCGATGCACTAGCAACGGCACCGTCTCGGTCTCGCGCGCAGGCCCGCCTGAGGTCATCGCGAAGACGAGGTCGAAGTTGCGCAGGGAGTTGATTGCGATGAGCGAGAGCACAACGGTCGTCACTGGCCGAAGCAGTGGAACCACGACCCGGGCGAACACTTGGAAGCGGGTCGCGCCATCAACTCTCGCCGCCTCCACAAGCTCATCGGGGACTGTGGTCAGACCAGCCAGGTACAAGATCATGGCGAGAACGGTCTGCTGCCACGCCCACGCGATGAACACGGCCCACAATGCGGTCGAGCGATCCGCGAGCCAGGCCCGCTCCAAAGTCTCAAGCCCACCGATAGAGCTTGCCCTCGTTCAACAACCCGTCGCCGGGCTCAAGTAGAGCGAAGGCGCCTTCTGGATTCGCCGCGTCTGCCGAGACGACCCAACCATCGATCGGCCCGAGTGCGGCGTTTTCGACTGCCGGGTCGATGACCGGGAAGTTGAAGAAGTCGTAATCGTCAAGGCGACCCCGGTGAGGACGGTTGGCTCATACCACCAGCCGTCGGCCAGCGTGAGTCGTCGGCCTCCGGCCATCAGAGTCGCGCCTTCGCGTGTTGCGGTGGCCACGAGGTCTTCCATTGCATCGACGCGCCGTTCGTTTTGGAGCGGCCCGAGATCACAGGAGCCATCTATGCCTGGCCCGATGGTAAGCGCCTTGGTCGTGTCGACGAAGTTCGTCACGAACGTGTCATGAATGCTCCTGGGCACGAGGAACCGGCTCGGGGAGATGCATACTTGGCCCGAGTTGCGGAACTTCCCGTTCGCGCAGTCCCGGCTGGCGCGTGCGGGATCGACGTCATCAAGCACGATGACCGGTGCATGACCGCCGAGCTCGAGCGAGACTGGATTCAGGCTTAGCGGTCACAGATCGATTCCGTGGCGAAGCGCCTGGGTATCGGCAACCCAAGGCCCGACGTTCCATCGTCCGAATGAATCAACGGAACCTTCCGGGGCAGTCCCGTAGTAGACGGGGACGTGGACCAGCCCAACGCCTCCCGCTCCATAGACACCGTCGAGCGCGCTGACCAACGCGCTGGCCGCGCCGTCGCCCGATGTCGCAGTCACGCCGTCGATAGCGGACGCCAGCGCGACATAGTCGATGGTCGCATCATCGTAGGTTGCATAGGCCGTGCCGTATTGGGCCTCTTGGAGAGCCGATATGGCACCCATTCGGCGGTTGTCGAGCACAATGATCATCCCCCGCGCCCCATGGACCATGCCGTCGACGAGTGCCTGCGGATTCATCAGGAACGAACCGTCCCCGACGACCGAGACAGAATACGGAGCGGCTGCGCTAAGTGCCGTCGAGAGCAGCGCTGATGTGCCAAACCCCATATAGCTTGCGCCGCCGTCGGTGAAGCTCTCTTCCGGTGCGGCGTCGCCGGCGATCTGGAACGCAGTCGCCTGCACGTCACCTGCGTCGTACCAACGAATGGCGTTCTTGTCTCGGGCCCAGTTCTCGATCGCGTGCAAAGCGGCGGCTTGGGAAAGCACGCCCCGCCCCCAGCGCGGATCCTTGAGCAATCTGGGGGCCACACGCACGCCCAGGTACTCGTCCCACCGTTCCCGAGCTACGCGACAGTCGTGCAACCATTGCGACGGCTGTCGGTCATCGCCAGCTTCCTGCTGATCTAGCTCATCGCAAAGCGCATCAATCGTATACTCAAGGTCACCGACAAGCGCGACGGTGTGAGCGTAGTGGGTCGCCGTTTCCGTGTCGGCGTTGATATTGACCACTCGCGAGACGTTCGGATATCCAGTGCGCGAGCAGTCGGATTGGCACACGGCCCGTGCCCCCAAGACGACCAGCGCGTCTGCGTGCTCCATCGCGAAGTTCCCAGAAATCGAGCCCTTGGATCCACCTACCAACATGTTTCGTGGGTGGTCGGGCGGCAACACGCCAATGGAGTTCGGAGTCAGGACCGCGACCGCATCAAGGCGATCAAGGAGGCGTCCGAGTTGCGGTCCGAGCGACGCAGCACCTCCACCGACCTTGACAACTACTCGGTCTTTGCCGACTAGCTCTCTTGCGGCTCGCATGGTCGCCGGCGGTGCCGCTGGTCCGCGTCGCACTGAACCTCCCGGCGGCAACCGACGCAGGTTGAAGTCGGCGATCAACGCTGGCTGAACGTTGATCGGGAGCAGCAAGAAGAACGGTCCCGGTCGGTATGGGTCGTCGACGACCGCCGCTCCCCGACGCAGGGCTTCGGTGACGGCTTGTGGCGTATGGAGGCTGTAGCTCTCCCCCATAGTCGCGGTGAGGCGTTGCCAACCGAGTTGTGGTGCACCTGGGAGGTCCTGCATGTTGGGGCCCTCGGCCTCGGTCGTGGCATCGCCGTACAGGTGCCACACTCCAACCCCATTGAGCGCCGACGTGAGCGACCCGGCGAAAGCCTGGAGCGCACCGGGGCCTATGGATGTGACAACTGCGGCGCGCTCTCCCGTCGCAACTCGCAGCGCCGTCGCTGCGTGGGCGGCTTCTGTTTCGTGTCGCACACCTACGAAGCGCACGACCCCCGCCGCCTCGTACTCCTCTATCTCCCTGGCAAGCGCAGTTGAGCCGTGCCCCAAGACGCCCACGAACGTCCGTACCCCCTGTGAGATCAGGCCCAGTAACACGGCCTCAGCCAGCGACAATGTCACTCTCGCCAGCACGGCTCCAGCGTCCAGGGCAGCACAAACCGAGCCATGAGCAGCGATAGCAGCAGCCCGGCCCGCCGCGGGCCGGGGGGTCATGGTGTCCATGAGTTGCGATGGTAGCAACAGTGTTGAAAAATAGACAACCTTATTGCAACGGTGTCGCCGAACGGCTGGTAGGTGATGCGGAACAAGCCCTCGATCGCGTCGACGGCAGTTGTCAGCCCAGGACCACACTCGGGATCGACGAAACCGACCCCGCCGCAGACGAGTGCCACGGGTATGTGGTCAGGGCACCGACCTACCACCCAAACCCACAGCAACACAACTTACGCGCGTGAGCACTGGGGCCAACACTCGACAGCAGGTGGCCCCCTGCCGACACCGGCTGGCGAACGTAGCCAGCCATCAGCTCGCGAGGCACGATCCAGCGCCAGGCCCAGGCACCTGAAAAAGGCAATACCCCGGGCGCATGCCACGAAGGCATTAGCGGCACCGGGGAATTGCTAGCAAGGATACGCTCGATCGCCGTGGAGTTCAACTACCAAATCGAAGAGGCGATCTCAGCCCCACGCCTCAACACCTACAGAAGCCTGGCATCATCAGATGACCACGCTTGGGCACTGTACCGCTGGAACATTGATCTGGCGGCCGAAGTCGCTCCTATCGCCGCGGATCTTGAGGTGACGCTACGCAACACAATCCATGACCGCCTCACCGATCACTTCGATCGAGGCGACTGGTGGGCCGCGAACAGCCTGCTCCTTGACGATGTCACCGCCAAAATGCTCACCGACGTGGTGCGTAAACACCAGAAGCAGATCACCAAAGGAACTGGCGGGCCAGGCAAGGTCATCGCCGACACCACGCTCGGTGTCTGGGTGCTTCTGCTGGGAAGAGGTGGAAACAGCGCCCTCGGACGAGCGATTGACTACGAGACCAAGCTCTGGCGCCCAACGCTCCGGTTCGGGTTCTCGAAGGGCACCTTAACGCGGTCGGGCCGAGAACGACGACCTACCCGAGCAGAGGTGCATAAACGTGCTGCTTTGTTCCAGAGGCTCCGCAACCGCGTCGCCCATCACGAGCCGATCCTCAACGGCATTCAGACCCCGGGGTCGAACACGATCGTTTCCCTCAGTGATGTCTGGAAACAGTCGCTAGAGCTCCTTGGCTGGATGAGCCCGGACCTCGCGAACCTGCACCGAAGCCACAGCTCTATGCCAGAGATTCTGAACCACCGCCCGTAAACCTAGACACGACAGAGTCCAGTTCGGCCTCCGCGCGTCGTGACACAGTAGGGGCACGAGTCGCCCGCTGGTTCGGACGTTCTCTTGGCCCCCGGACGCCCTCGGACTGAGCAGCGGGAGAAGGCAATCTGCGCCGTGTACGCCAGCGGTGGTACATACCTGGTACATCACAGCCGTCGCACGACCTCCCCGCGAGAACGACAAAGGCCCGGAACCGTTGAGATTCCGGGCCTTCTGACTGGTGGCGGGGGCAGGATTTGAACCTGCGACCTTCGGGTTATGAGCCCGACGAGCTACCAAACTGCTCCACCCCGCGGGCCTCAATGGTAGCGATCGGATTCGGCGGCAACAACCTGACCCTCCACAACGACACCGCGCACCACAACCGGCACCACCAGCACGACGACCACACACAAGCAGGCGCCGCGGGCAACCGCAGGGCCCAGCACCCCCACGACCATCGCGGAACCGGCGTTGATCGCCACCCGCCTCGCCGACTCAGGAATCCGCTACGAACCCCACTGCTGACCCCGACACGCCGACCCGGCACGTTGAGCGCCAACCCGGCGCGACGGGCTAGAAGGCGTGGTCGCCGATGATAGTGACGCGCTCCATGGGCCGGTGCTCGGGCAAGAAAACGGAGGGAGCGGCATGTTGCACGGCCCGGTTGTCTCGCATCACCGCAGTGTCGACCCGCCAACGCCGTCTCAGCTCCAGGCTTCGGGGTCGGCGGGGTCACCGTCGAGCACGATGTCGTTGAAGGAGGGATCGGGGCTGATCGACACGTCGGGTCCCGCCCAGATGTTGGCTGCGGTGGCCACGTCGGCTCGCGCACCCCCGGTGCCCCACTGCACGTACGCCAGAATGTTGTCAGGCGACCCGAAGTCGGCGTTGTTGGCATACAGGGCAGCCTCACCGCCCTGATCACTCAGGCCGCCGACCACCGAGGCGGGAATCTCAACGGTCACGCCCGCGGCGATGACCCCGCGAGTCACCACAGTGCCCAGATCGGTGTACTGGGGGAACTGACAGATGTAGACACCGTTGACGTCGACGTCTGAGGTGCCGCGGTTCTCGACTCTCACAAAACCGGTGTCGCCGAACTGAACCCCGACGATCTGCAGGCCGCCGAGCAGCACAGCGCCGTCCGGGACGGGCGCCGTGGTCGATGTGGTCAACGAAGTCTGGGCCGGTTCCGTCGCTTGGGGCTCGACCGGATCAACAGTCTCGTCGGCACCATCACCGCCACAGGCCGCTGCCAAAAGCACCAGAACCAACAAAGCAGTTGCCGCCTCGAAACGAACGAACCGCATCAGACCCTCCTACCGGACCAAGACACAAACACCGAGCCTACAAGCCCCAGCACCGCCACGCTCACAACCAGAGCGTCAACCGGACCGACATCAACCACCACCACCAACCCAGCACCCCGCGCTCACAACCAGAGCGTCAACCGGACCGACATCAACCACCACCACCAACCCAGCACCGCCACGCTCACAACCAGAGCGTCAACCGGACCGACATCAACCACCACCACCAACCCAGCACCCCCACGCTCATGGGGGGAGTCCCTCCGCCTGCGGGACCCCCCATGAAACGTGCATCCAGCGGTCCGTCTCAAACCGCCAGCGCATCCGCCGAAAACCCATACTCGCAGCAAATTTCGGCCCTTTATGTCAGCTACACGACACAACGAGTGTCATAAATCCGACACAACTGCCTCTCAGCGCCACCCGGGCCCCGAAACCAACAACAGCACCCACGCAGATCCGGGACCTCCAGGCGCGCCCTCAAGCCGGTCGCGCAGCGTGGCGAACGCTGCCAATTCCGCTTCCCGACCCTCCAACTCCGGCGGACGCTGCCCGGCACCCGCGGCCTACGGGTTCGACACATTGCCGCGGTCAGTTCCGCAGGCTGGTCCAGTCTTCGGGGTTGGTCTCGACGAAGCGGTCGATGATCTCCCCGTCGATGGCGTCCACCAACACCAGCCCGCGGTGTGTCGGCGAGGCTTCGTTGCTGTAGAGGAGCACCCGCCAGGTGGGCCGGCTGCGCAGTCCCCGCCAACCGAGCTGTGCTGAGGCGTGCCCGACCGGGAAACCCACGTCGCGTGCGGCTGCCTGCAGCGCCTGCTCCTCGTCGAAGGAGAGGTCCCAGCCCCCCTGGGCGTGATAGAGCCCGACCGCGATCAGGACGATCCCCGCGACGAGCACACCGTTGTTGATGAAAGAGTCGTTCACGACCGGCGTGTCCTCACCGACCGTGAAGCGCGCGAGGATGCAGACCGCGCCGATCAGCGTGTACAGCACCGCGGGGATGCGTCGCCTGCTGTTGTTGGGAAAGAGGTACGGCTCGACGACCGCGCTGGGGTCTAGGTCGGCGGGAAGCGAGTCACGGAAGTCGGCATCGCGCGGCGCTCGGTCTTGGGCCGCTTCAGCGGAATCGTCGTTCACGCCCATGAGCCTAGAGGCCGAGAGCTTGAAACTCAGACGGCCGGCCACGACGCGACGAGTTGGTGCCAGGTGTCTGAGAGGGTCTCGGGCATCACTCGCACATTGGCGACTGAGGTCATGAAGTTGGTGTCGCCCGCGAAGCGCGGCACGACATGAACGTGCAGGTGGTCGGGCACACCAGCTCCTGAACCGCGGCCGAGGTTGGCGCCGACGTTGATGCCGTGCGGCTCATAGGCCGCCGTCACCGCCAGCGTGGCGCTGCGCACGGCCGCCCAGAGTTCGTCGTGTTCGTCGCTGGTCAGGTCGCCCAGAGCTGTGACCGGCCGGTAGGGCACCACCAGCAGATGGCCTCGTGCATAGGGATAGATGTTGAGCAGCGCGAAGCAGAGCTCTCCGCGCCAGACGATGCAGGTCTCTTCGTCAGGCAGTCCGCTGTGAAGGATCGCCTCGAACAACGTTGTGCCCTCGGGCACCTCCGGGCCGTCAGCAACGGCGGCTTCGGCAGCGGCGGCTTCGGCAGCGGCGGCTTCAGCAACGGCGGCTTCGGCAGCGGCGGCTTCGGCAGACGGAATGCGCCATCCGGCCCAGAGACGCTCAACCATGGCGAGGGCGAAGCATCGTGGCGGCAGGCACGACGGATCAGACCGGGGCGGCGGCCTCGGCCGCCAGCATCCCAACGAAATCGGCTACGGGCACGCCACGTTCGGGCGCGTTGTGCCCTCGGCGGTTGACACCGACCGTGCCGTTGAGCGCATCGTCGTCACCCACAACGAGGATGTACGGGACCTTCTGGACCTTGCCGTTGCGCACGCGCTTGCCCAACGGCTCGACCGCGCCGGTCACCTCGACTCTGACGCCAGCGTCGGCCAGGCGCGCGGCGACGGCATCGGCATAGTCACTGTGAACCGCCGCCACCGGCAGAACCAGCGCCTGAACCGGTGCCAGCCAGGTGGGAAACGCACCGGCATAATGCTCCAACAGCACCCCGAAGAACCGTTCCACCGACCCGAACAGAGCCCGATGGATCATTACCGGGCGCTTTCGTGAACCGTCGGGGGAGACGTATTCCAAATCGAAGCGTTCCGGCAGGTTGAAGTCGAGTTGGACGGTCGACAACTGCCAGGAACGCCCGATCGCGTCACCCACATCGATGTCGATCTTGGGGCCGTAGAACGCCCCGCCGCCCTCATCGATGACGTACTCCAAGCCGCTGGCGTCCAGCGCTTGGCGAAGCCCCTCGGTGGCCTCGTCCCACAATTCGTCGTCACCGACCGACTTGTCCGGTGGGCGGGTTGAGAGCTTGGCGACGAAATCGTCGAACCCGAAGGCACGCAGCACGCTGAGCACGAAGTCAATCAGCGACACGAGCTCGGCCGCGATGGCCTCCCGGGTGCAGAAGATGTGGCTGTCGTCCACAGTGAACCCGCGGCTGCGCATCAGTCCGTGGACCGCTCCCGAGAGTTCGTAGCGGTAAACCGCGCCCAACTCGAAGAGCCGCAGCGGCAACTCCCGGTAGCTGCGCTGACTGGACCGGTAGATCATCACATGGAACGGACAGTTCATCGGTTTCGGGTAGTACGACGTGCCGTCGAGGTCCATCGGCGGATACATCGAGTCGGCGTAGAAGTCGAGGTGGCCGGAGGTCTCCCACAGCACCGACTTCGCCAGGTGCGGCGTGAACACGAAGTCGTAGCCGCCGTGTTCGTGGCGCAGGCGGCTGTAGTCCTCCATCAGCTTGCGGACCAGAGCACCCTTGGGATGCCAAACGGCCAGACCGGGGCCCAACTCCTCGGGCCAGGAGAGCAGGTCGAGCTCGGTGGCGAGGCGACGATGGTCGCGTTTGGCCGCTTCGGCCAGCAGCTGCAGGTGTCGCTTGAGTTCCTTGCGCGACGGCCAGGCGGTGCCGTAGACCCGCTGCAGCATCGGCCGGGTGACATCGCCCCGCCAGTACGCCCCGGCAACCGACTGGAGCTTGAACGCGCCGAGCCGGCCGGTGCTCGGCACATGTGGACCGGTGCACATGTCGCGGAATGTGCCCGCCGCGTCGACATCGCCGTTGGCGTAGTAGCTGATCGACGACGCGTCCGCGACCTCGCCAGCGTCTTCACCGGTCGCCGATCCCGACACTACGCGGTCGATGATCTCGGCCTTGTAGCGGTCGTCGGCAAAGAACTCCCGGGCTTGCGACACCGACAGTTCGTGACGCACGAACGGCTGGTCGGCTGCAACGATCTCGGCCATCCGCGCCTCGATCTTCTCAAGGTCACCCTCTGAGAGCGGCCGGGAATCGGGCAGCTCAACGTCGTAGTAGAAACCGTTCTCAATGGGCGGCCCTATTGCCAACTGCGTGCCCGGATAAAGGTCGAGGATCGCTTGGGCCAGAACATGGGCGGTCGAGTGGCGGATCGTGCGAAGGCCGGCCTCGGACTCCGGCGTGACTATCTCGACGGTCGATCCGGGGCTCAGCACCACGTTGAGATCCTGCTCGACGCCGTCGACTACCGCGATCAGCGCTTCGGAAGCGAGGCGGGGGCTTATCGACGCAGCCAGATCAGCGGCCGTCGAACCGGCACTGATCTGGCGCTCAGATCCATCAAGGAGTTCCACGCCAATCAGTTCAGACATCGACAGACCAGACATACGCGTATCAGACATAGGCAACCAACGATACCGCCCCCTGCGGCCACGCCCGGCGAATAATCAGCGCGGCTCCGGCCACGCCCGACGAATAAGCAGCGCGGCTCCGGCCACGCCCGACGAGTCGGCAGCGCGGCTCCGGCCACGCCCGACGAATCGGCAGCGCGGCTCCGGCCACGCCCGGCGCTAGCAACGTTCTCAACTCGCCAACGCGGTGGGTTGCAGCACTTCTGTGGAGGAACGGCGCGGCAACGTCGGGTGATCGGCCGCCGGCTGGGACTGTTCGGGCGACGGGGCGCCACCCCTCGTGGCGTACTCGTCCACGTACTCCTGCCCGGTCAGGTTCCGGATCTCAAACATCAGTTCGTCGGTCATGTGACGCAACTGGAGCCGCTGATCGGTCGCTGATCCAGTCTCGCACGGAAAGATCGGTTCACCGTAACGAACCTCCACCGGACGAAACGGTTTCGGCGCCCTGGCATCTGGGGGTTGCACCGCCCGGGTGCCGAGGATCCCCACCGGGATGATCGGGGCGCCGGTCCGCATCGACAGCCGCGCCGCGCCCGTATGCCCCTTGTGGAGGAATCCGTCACGAGCCCTAGTCCCTTCAGGATAGATCCCGAAGAGCTCCCCGTCGGTGAGGAGCCGGGCCGCAGTGTCGAGCGCCCGCACCGAGGCGTTCCCACCGCCACGGTCGATCGGGATCATCCCCAGCGCCGGGAACAGGCGGCGAGTCTTCCAATCGTCGAGATACTCCGACTTGCCGACGAAGGTGATCCGGCGACCCAGGGTGGCCGGCAGGAAGAAGCTGTCGATCACCGAGACATGGTTGGGCGCAAGGATGGCCGGGCCGCGCGCGGGCACATTGTCGCCCCCAACGACACTGATCCGCCACAGGACAGAAAACACCGGTCGGAGGAGGACCTTCGCGGCCGTCTGCAATTGTCCCTGCTCCCGACCCATGTACCCCGATCATAGGGCACCCCGATTTACAGGGCGACTCCGATCAGTGCGGCGGCGCTGCTCACTCCCCGCCCAGCTTCCACAGCCTCGTCGATCACCGTGAGCGCGGCCGGAACGTCCAAGTCGTCGTCGAGATGCGCTCCGACTTCGTCGACGGCCGCTGATCCGTCACCCGCGGCGCGCCAGCGGTCGAGCCGCTGCGCAGCATCGGACATCAACTGATCACTCCAGTTCCAGGGGCGGCGGTAGTGGTGCGCGCTCAAAGCCAAGCGGATGGCCATCGGGTCGTATTGCGATCGAAGCTCATGGACGAAGACCAGGTTCTGGGTCGACTTCGACATCTTGCGACCGTTTAGATACACCATCGACTGGTGCAGCCAGTGCTTCACGAACGGCTCTCCGGTTGCCGCTTCACTCTGAGCCCTCACACACTCGTGATGCGGATACAGCAGGTCAATGCCTCCCCCGTGGAGGTCGATGGTCGCTCCGAGCTCCCGCAGCGCCAGCGCCGTGCACTCGATGTGCCAACCGGGGCGGCCCGGGCCCCAGCGCGACTCCCAGGCAGGTTCTCCGGCACCCGACGGCCGCCACATCAAGAAGTCGAGGGGGTCGCGTTTCTGGGGGTCGCTGGGATCTTCGCGCCATTCGAGTCCCAGCTTCTGCATCCGTTCGCGGCCCAGCGAACCGAGCGAGCCGAAGTCGGCCGACGCTCGGGTGTCGAAGTACACGCTGCCGTTGACGACATAACCCATCCGACGCTCGAGGATCGTCTCGATCACCCCCCTGATGTCGGGAATCGCTCCAGTGGCGCGCGGCGCCGACCAGGCGGGCAGCACGTTCAGTGCTTCCATGTCGTCATCGAATCGGGCCGTCTCTCCGAATGCCAGATCGAGATAGTGGACCCCGCGTTGTCGGGCGGAGGCAAGGATGTCGTCGTCTACGTCTGTGATGTTGCGAACGCAGCGGGTCTCGTGCCCGCGGTCACGAAGGCGGCGCTGCAGCACGTCGTAGGTGACGTAGGTGGCGGCGTGGCCGAGGTGGGTGGCATCATAGGGGGTGATGCCGCACACGTACATTGTCACTACCGGGCCGGGCGCGAATCCCACGGTCGCGCCTCGATGCGTGTCGTAGAGCCGCATCGGCTCTGGCGCCGCGTTCAAGGTGTGCTATCCGTTCGGATCATCGCCGATTCCCGTCAACTGCAACGAGACCCGCGTCTTGTAGCGGACGTTCAACTGCAGCAGCACCGCGGTGAACGCCTCGATGGCTGTGGCGTTTGACAACTCACCCGCATCCAGGGGCCTCATCCCGGGGATCTGGCTGCAGAGGTCGGCGACCGTCACGGAGTGGCCGACCGAAGCCAACCTCGCTGCCAGTGCCGCACCAGCGGGACCGGTAGCGCCGAGTAATCCGATGTGCATCACAGTGAGGGTACGGTGCTGGGCAGGACTAAAGCACAGTGAGGGAGAATCGTGGGCCTATTGGACGGAAAGCGAATCGTGGTCACCGGCGTGCTCACCGATGCCTCTCTGGCGTTCGGGGTTGCCGCCAGGGCTCAGGAGCAAGGCGCCGAGATCGTGCTGACCGGCGCTGGCCGCGGTCTGCGCCTGACCCAGCGAACTGCCCGCAAGCTGCCGACTGAGGTCGAGGTGCTCGAGTTCGACGTCACCGAGCCGAGCCATGCCGGGAGCCTGCGCAACGCCCTGCAAGCGAAGTGGGGCCAACTCGACGGTGCTCTTCATGCCATCGGATTCGCGCCAGAGGCCTGCCTCGGTGAGGACTTCATGGGGGCCACCTGGGACGACGTGAAGGTCGCCATCGAGATCTCCACCTATTCGCTCAAGCTTCTCGCCGACGCAGTCGCACCGCTGATGACCGACGGAGGCTCGATCGTCGCTCTCGACTTCGACGCGACGGTCACCTGGCCCGCCTACAACTGGATGGGGGTCGCCAAAGCTGCGTTGGAATCGACCAACCGCTATCTCGCCCGTGAGCTCGGACCGTCGCAGATCCGCTGCAATCTGGTCGCCGCCGGCCCGATCCGGACGATGGCCGCCAAGTCCATCCCCGGGTTCTCGGCCTTCGAGGACGTGTGGGACTCCCGCGCACCGCTCGGCTGGGACGTCGGGGATTCCAGCGCCGTGGCCGAGACCTCAGTGGCTCTGCTGTCCGACTGGTTCCGCGCCACCACCGGTTCGATGATCCACGCCGACGGCGGCTACCACATCATCGGCGCCTGACCCCCGGCGATGCCACGGGGATCTGGGAGCACTGGGATCACTGGGATCTCGTAGCCACGGGGTCTAGTCGTCTTGGTCGGTCTCGTCGCGGATGTCGCCGACCAGGGCCTCGAGGACGTCTTCTAGGGTGACCATGCCGAGCAGCTGTTCGTCGGGGGTCCGCACGAGGGCCGCGTGGCAGCGGTGCAACCGCATCAGGAACATGAGGTCGCGCACCGACTGGTCGGGGTCGACGATGAGCATCCTGCGGATCATCTCCAACGGAACCTGGTCGAGGTGCGAAGCCCCGTTGTCGAGGTCGCCGAGACGGAGCAGATCTTTCGAGTGCACGAATCCGACGATGTTGTCTGGCCGCGTGCCCTGCATCGGAATACGGCTGTGGCCCGAGGTTGCGACAATCTCCTCGATCTCACGCACTGAGGTTGTGCGCGGCACCGACACCATCGCCGCCGCGGGAACCATGATCGACCCTGCGGTACGCGCCCTGAAGTCGAGCACCCCGGCCAGCAGGTCGTGCTCGGTGTCCTCTATCTTCCCCTCCTCGAGCACGCCGTCGAACAGCGTGTGGAACTCGTTGACGGTGAGCGCCGTGTTGATCTCGTCCACCGGCTCAGTCCCGAGCATCCTGACGATGCCGTTGGAGACGGCGTTGAGCGTCCACACCACCGGTTTGAACACCGCTAGGTAGAAGGCGTGGATCGGGGCGATCACCCGGGCGACCCGTTCGGGGTTGGCGATGGCCAGATTCTTGGGGAGCATCTCCCCCACCACCATGTGCGCGGTGACAACCATCCCCATGGACACCACGAATGAGATTGTGTGGAGCACGCCGCTCGGAAGCTCCACGAACGTCTCGACCGCCGACTCGATCAGCGAAGCCACCACCGGCTCGGCCACATAGCCGAGACCCAGCGACGCCATGGTGATTCCGAGCTGGGCACCGACCAACTGGGGCTGCAGGTCCTGAACGGCTTCGAGGGCCGCTGAAGCGCCGGCGTCGTCGCCGTTCTCCGCCATCGGTTCCAGCCTCGTCACCCGGCTCGCCAACAAGGCGAACTCCGCGGCGACAAAGAACCCGTTGACGACGATCAACAGGACCGACACTGCCAACAGGCCGACGGTCATGGCCTGGCCTGCCTCGGAGCCACTACCCTCACCGCGGCGACGCGCAGACGCTCCATCGCCACCACCTCCAGGCGCCAACCGTCGACCGTGCAGATCTCCCCCGGTTCGGGGATCTTCCCGAGCCGGTCCAGCACGAGCCCTGCCAGCGTCTCATACTCTCCTTCGGGCATCACGAAACCGGTGATGTCGCGAACCTCGTCTGGGTGCAACCAAGCCGGGACCACCGTTGACCCGCTCGCTTCCACCTTGGTCAAGGTGGCCGACGGCGGGTCGTATTCGTCGTCGATCTCCCCGACTATCTCCTCGAGCACGTCTTCGAGCGTGATGATCCCTGCGGTACCACCATGTTCGTCGATCACCACTGCCAGTTGCTGCCCGCCCTCGCGGAGGTCTACCAGCAGATCGTCAAGCGCACGGGCTTCGGGCACAGCGAGAACGGGCGCCATCAGAGTCGTCACCTGGGTCGTCTCGCGAGCTGCGAGCGCGACTGTGTGGACCGACTTCACATGGACCACTCCGACCACGTCGTCGAGACCGTCGCCCATCACCGGAAAGCGCGAGTGCCCAGATTCGACCGCCAACGAGACCAGGGTGTCGATCGTCGCGGCCTTGTCGATGGTCACCATGGCCACTCTCGGCACCATGGCGTCGTCCGCGGACTTGTCCGCCAGGCGAATGGACCGAGTCAGCAGCTCGACCTCGCCCGCATCGAGGGTGCCCTTCTCGCCCGACGAGCGGATCAGCAGTTCGATCTCGGTGCGGTCGCGGACCGGTTCGAGCTCATCGGTCGGCTCCACGCCCAGCGCCCGGGTCAGTCTCAGCGCCAGCCCGTCGAGCAGCGCCACGAGAGGTCGGGCCAGGATCCCGTAGACCGCCGTCGGTCGGGCCAGCAGCGTTGAGGCCTCCAGTGGATGGCTCGTCGCCAGGGACTTCGGAACCAACTCGCCGATCACCATCTGCACGACCGTGGCGATCAACAACGCCAGCACGATCGACCACGCCGCCGAGTCGACCCCCGCCTGCTCCAGCAACGGTTCGATGGCCGAGGCGACTGCCGGCTCGGCCACCGCGCCCAGCATCAGCGAGGTCACGGTGATACCGAGCTGCGCGCCCGACAGGTGATAGGAGAGCCGACTCAGCAGGCGCTGGACCTGTCGGGCTGAGCCCGCCTCTTTGGCACGTTCGTCGACCTTGGTGCGGTCGACGGAGACCAGCGCGAACTCGGCTGCCACGAAGCCGGCGTTGGCGACAATCAAGCCCAGCGCGGCGAACAGTCGCAGGGCAGTGGGGATCACAATCTCAGAATGTAGCCGTAGGTTGTCACGATGACTGCTGTGCGTTCTGTCTGTGAGTCTGCGGGGCTCTCGGAGATTGCGTCACGGTCCACACGTCCGGTCATGGCGAGTCGATACGCCGAACCGGCCTGCAGCATCGATCCCGACAACTCGAAGGGTTGGCTTCGCAGGGTATGGCCGGTGGTATGGCAACAGAAGTACGTCTTCGTCAGCGGCATCGGTTTCGGACTGCTGGCCACGGTTGCCACGGTGCTCGTGCCTCTGGCCGTCGGACGCGGCATCGATGCGATCGACGCCGGCGATACTCCCACGCCCTATGTGATCACCCTGGTCGTGCTTGCGATGATGCGTTTCGGGTTTGGTTTCGGGTATCGCTTCAACCTCTTCAGGGCCGCGCTGCAGATTGAGAATGACCTTCGGAATCTGATCTTCGCACGGCTCACGGAACTGTCGTTCAGCTACTGGGACCGGGTTCAGAGCGGCCAGATCATCAGTCGTGCCAACACCGACATCCGGTCGATCCAGCTGCTCTTCGCCTTCGGGCCGTTGATCGCCATGCAACTCGTGCTGTTGACGATGGCCCTGGTCGTGATGCTGGTGACCGATGTCGCCCTCACAGTCGTTGCGCTGGCCGGCCTGCCACTGGTGTTCATCATCGGTGTGAAACTGCGGAAAGTGATCTTTCCGCTCTCCTGGGTGGCCCAGGCCCGCCAAGCCGAAGTGGCCACGATCGTCGACGAGAACATCCAAGGCGCCCGTGTCGTGAAGGCTTTCGCGCAGGAGTCCGAGCAGGTGCAGACCTTGGCGATGGCGTCGCATCGGCTTCGCTGGGTTGGTGGCGAGGTGGCCCGCACTCGTGCCCGTTATGCCCCGGCGATGGAGGCTCTGCCGCGTCTGGGACTGGCGCTGGTGCTGTGGTACGGAGGCATCCAGACGATCGACGGCGATATCGGGATCGGTGACTTGGTGGTGTTCAGCACCTACGTTGTGCTGTTGGCCACACCCTTCCGGATGGTCGGGTTCATGCTCCTGCAGTGGCAGCGCGCCGCTGCCGCGGCCTTGCGGGTGTACGAGATCCTCGATGAGCAGCCTGCGGTGGCGGAGCCAGCCGATCCAGTGCCTCTGCGGGCGCCGCAGGGACGGATCGATTTCGAGAATGTGTCCTTCTCGTATCCGGGTTCGGACGGTTCGCTGGTGCTCGATCAGATGAGCTTCACGGTTGAACCGGGTGAGACCATCGCCATCGTCGGTCCGACTGGATGCGGAAAATCGACGGTCACCCGGTTGATTCCCCGCTTCTACGACAGCGATTCGGGTGTGATTCGTATCGACGGCACCGACATCGCCGAGGTGTCGCTCACGGATCTGCGCAATGCCGTCAATGTGGTGACCGACGATCCGTTCCTGTTCGACACCAGCGTGTACGACAATGTCGCGTTCGCCCGCCCGACCGCGGAAACCGACATCGTCGACGCGGCCCTAGCCGACGCCGCTGCTTCAGAGTTCGTCGCCGAACTGCCCGACGGCGTGTTGACCGAGGTCGGCGAGCGGGGTTTCTCGCTGTCGGGAGGCCAGCGTCAGCGGCTCGCCTTGGCGCGGGGACTGCTGGCCGATCCTGCCGTGCTGGTGCTCGACGATGCGACCAGCGCCATCGACGTGACCGTCGAGCAGAGGATCCATGACGCGGTCAGGCGACGGCGCGCGAACCGCACAACGATTCTGATCGCACATCGACTGTCGACAATCGCCCTTGCCGACAGGGTGTTGCTGATGGACGAAGGGCGGATTGTCGCAGCTGGCGACCACTATGAGCTGTTGTCGAGCAACCCGGCCTACGCATCGATCCTCGCCGACACCACGACAGATGCCGCCGTCGGCGGCGATCTCGGCTCCTCGAACGGCTCCGGCCTGGACCACACCGGGCACCGCTGATGTTCGCGGTCGGGGGTGGATTCGGTCAGCGGAGCGGTGCACCCACTTCGATGGAGGCCAACGCGGCGGCAGGACTGCCCCACGCGGACGTCCCCGGCGACTTGCGCGAGAAGGTCATCAAGGTCCTCGAGCATGAACCTGAGCACAAGATCGCTGAGGTCCCGTGGAGACACGGCCAATGGGACCGGCGACCGTTCACCCTGGTGCGGTTCCTGTGGCCGCACCGGTTCCGGCTGGCCGCAGCAATCGTGCTGGTGCTGATCGAGACGGTAGCGGTGCAGATGGGGCCCGTCCTCACCCAGATCGGAATCGACGACGGCGTCCGCCAGGATCGACGCGGTGTCCTCGTCACCGCCGCGCTCGTGTATGTCGCGTCGGTGTTCGTGGCGGGCGCGCTCGGCCGTGCGCGGGTCGCATACACCGGAAACCTCGGTGAGCGCCTCAACGACAGCCTGCGGATCCGGGTCTTCAGCCACATGCAACGCCAAAGCATCGACTATTTCAACGAGGAAAAGGCTGGCGTCCTCATCACCCGAATGACCTCAGACATCGAGGCGCTCGCCGTCCTGTTCCAGGAGGGCATCGTGAACCTGCTCGTGCAGATCTTCACCCTGCTGGTGATCACCAGTGCGCTGTTCTTCTATGACCCCCTTCTGGCAGTGATCACCTTGGCGGTGGCGATACCACCCACGTTGATCACCTCGCTGTGGTTCCGTGACGTCTCGGCCCGTTCCTATCTGGTCGTACGCGACCGTATAGCTGCGTTGCTTGCCAACCTTGCCGAGTCGCTCGCCGGTATCCGTGTGATCGCCGCTCACAACCGCCGCTCGGTCAATCTGGCGATGCACAGCGATCTGGTCGGCGAGCACCGCGACGGGGCGGTGGCCGCGGCGAGAGCCAACTCCACTTACGCTCCGGCCACTGAGTTCGTGGGCATCTGCACGCAGGCGGCGCTGCTCGGAGTGGGCGGTGCGATGGTTGTGAACGGACGCATCAGCATCGGCGAAATGACCGCCTTCCTGCTGTTCCTCACCTCGTTCTTCGCCCCGATCCAGACACTTGTCCAGTTGTACAATTCCTATCAACAGGGCGGTGCAGCCATCGTCAAGCTGCGTGAGATGCTGGGCACCGAGCCCACGGTCGTCCAGGCCCCTGATGCCTACGAACTGCCGCCGATCGACGGCGAGATCGAGCTTCGCGACGTTACTTTCGGGTATGCCGATGAGCGTCCGGTGCTTCACAACGTCTCACTGCGCATCGAGCCCGGGGAGACGGTCGCCTTCGTCGGCGAGACCGGCGCCGGGAAGTCGACTGTCGCGCAGCTGCTGATGCGTTTCTACGACCCGCAACAGGGATCGCTGCTGATCGACGGACACGACCTCCGCTCCGTCGAGATCGCCAGCCTTCGTTCACAACTCGGGGTCGTTCCCCAAGAGCCTTTCCTGTTCGCCGGTGTGGTGCGTGACAACCTCGCGTTCGCCCAGCCCGACGCCAGCGACCGCACTCTGTGGGCCGCGCTGCAGGCCGTGGGCATAGACGATCTCGTGGAACGGCTCGGCGGGCTCGACGCGGTGGTGCATGAACGGGGAGCATCGTTGTCGGCCGGTGAGCGGCAACTCTTGGCGCTGGCGCGTGCCCTGGTTGCCCGGCCCCGAGTGTTGATCCTCGACGAGGCGACCAGCAACCTAGACCTCGTCTCGGAATCGCGGGTGGAAGTGGCCCTCGACGTCGTGCTTGAGAGCCGCACCGCGGTGATCATCGCCCACCGGCTGGCCACGGCTCGCCGGGCTGACCGGATCGCGGTGGTTCACGACGGTGAGGTCGTCGAACTCGGTTCACATGACGAGTTGGTGGCCCTGGGTGGGCGCTATGCCGCGATGTATGCGACGTGGGTCGCCCACGGCGGGGCAAAATGAGCGGGCGATGACACCATGAATGTGGAGCCCGAGATCATTCTTGCCGCTGTGGCGATCATGGCGGTGGCGTCCTGCGTGCAGGGTTCGATCGGGTTCGGTTGCGGCCTGCTCGCCATTCCCCTCTTTGCCCTGCTCGACCCGGACCTGGTCCCCGGACCGATCTTCGTGGGCAACGCGGCGCTGACCACTTCCACCGCGCTGCGCGAACGCCAAGACATCGACTGGTCCTCGGTCAGCTGGGCGACCGCCGGCCGCCTCCCCGGAACCATCGTGGGTTCGCTGGTGTTGGCGCGCGCAACCGACACGAGCCTGCAGCTTCTCGTGGCCATCGTGATCCTGGCGGCTGTGGCGCTGTCGGTGGGCCCGCTGAAAGTCCCGACCAACTCTTCGACGCTGTTAGGAGCGGGCGGCTTCTCGGGGTTCAGCTCCACCTCGGTGGGTTTCGGAGGACCGCCTATGGCGTTGCTGTTGCAGCACCGGCCCGGCCCGCAGTTCCGTTCAACAATGGGCGCGTACTTCACGGTCGGGCTCGTGATGGTTGTGCCCGGAATAGCTCTCGCCGGCCGGCTCGGTCTCGACGAGCTGCTCGTCGGTGCCGCTCTGGTGCCCGGGGCATTCGCCGGTTTCGCTGCCTCGGGACCGCTGCGCCGCCACGTCGACGCCCGCAGTCTGGCTCCGATCGTGCTGGCCGGGGCGACGGTTGCCGCGATCGCCCTGCTCGTGCGGGTGTTCGGCTGATGTGCGGCACAGACCCGGTCGCGCCCGCTACCGCAGTCCTGGACCTGCGCGGCGTGCAGCGCTCGATCGACGGCGTGGAGATACTGCGTGGCATCGACTGGCGCGTCGAGCCTCGCCAGCACTGGGTGGTGTTGGGCCCCAACGGCTGCGGCAAGACGACCCTGATGCAGATCGCCTCGATGTGGCTGCATCCCTCCGCGGGCGAGGTGGAGGTGCTCGGTCAGCGGCTGGGGCGCACCGACGTCCGCACTCTGCGGTCACGCGTCGGGTTCTGCAGTGCCGCTCTGGCGAAGATGCTGCGGCCGCAGCTGCTGGTGTTGGACGTGGTGATGACCGCGCTGAACGCGGCGTTGGAACCTTGGTGGCACACCTACAGCGACGACGACCGCAGCCGCGCCCAAGCGGTGCTTGATCGAGTCGGGGCGGGCCATCTGCGCGGGCGGCACTTCGGAGTGTGTTCGGAGGGTGAGCGGCAGCGGGTGCTGGTGGCGCGTTCGTTGATGACCGACCCGGCGCTGGTGCTGCTCGACGAGCCGACCGCGGCGCTCGACCTCGCAGGGCGGGAACAGTTCGTCTCGATGCTCAACGATCTGGCGACAGATCCCGCCAACCCGCCGATGGTGTTGGTGACCCATCATGTCGAAGAGATCCCGGACCGGTTCACCCACTGCCTGCTGCTTCGTGACGGCCGCATTCTGGCCCGGGGCCCGATAGCAGAGGTGCTCACAGATGAACTGCTCAGTTCCTGTTTCGGTCTGCCCCTCGTTGTCGAGCAGCGGAACCGCCGCTGGACGGCTTGGACGAACTGATCACCAGCACCACGCCCGATTCGACCCTGATCGTCGGCGCGTCGGCGACGGCCTCATTGGAGATTCCGAGAGCGACCAGCGAGGGGAGGTCGCCGCCGGCGAGCGGGTATCTCAACTTGGTGGTGGTCACGCCCTGCGCGGTTGCGCCCACTGCGTGCAGTGCCAGCGCCTCTCCTGCGACCAGCGGAATCGTTCGCTCATCACCGCCATGCACGACCCACACCCGATGCTCTCCGACGACCGCATCGATGACGGCTTGTCGCCAACGCGGCGACGCCAGCACCAGCAGGTTCGCGAGCTGGTGATCGAGACGTCCACCGTCGCGCAGCAGCACCGCAACCCGTTGAGCCCCGCTCCAGATCGCCGCGGTCAGGGCGAGTTCAAGGTCCGACTCGTCCTTGTCGCGCCGGTGTTGTTGGATCTCGGCGCCGCCCGCAGCGGCATCCGACAGTGCCTGTTGCGAGACGGAGTCCAAGTCGCCGACCACCAGGTCGACGGATCGGCCCGCAGCCAGCAGCACTTCGAGCCCTGCGTCTGCCGCGATCACAAGGTCGGTCTGCGGGGCGCGTTCAACGGCTCTGAGGGGCGCCCCCGAGGCGACCACCAAGGCACTGCTCGCGGTACGCATCAGGACAGGCGCATCAGGGCAGGACGCATCAGGGCAGGCACATCAGGACAGGACGCATCAGGACAGGACGCATCAGGTGCCGAGAAGTAACAGCAGACCGATGACGGTGTAGGCGACCATCACTGTCAGCATCGGATACTGCGAGCGCAGCGCGGTCTCACGCTGGTACCGGTCGATCGCCAGGTCATGGGCGGCGGCCACCGCGAGCACATGCCCCACCGCGATGGAGACCGCCTGGACCCAGGCAATCTGGGCGGGGCTGACCAGAGTCCAGTTGATCGCATAGTCCCTGGTACCGAAGAGGTCCCAGCCGTGCCCGAAGGGATCGGACAACAGGTTGATCAACACTTGCCCGTCCAACAGCAGGGCGCTGAAGTAGTGGGCGAACGCGTAGGCGACCACGATCGGCACGAGCGTCGGGGCGAACTGTACTGCCAGGTGCCGGGTCGAGTCGCCGGCGACGACCGCCATCGCCTTGACGGCCAGCATGTAGAGCATCGCCACGAAGGCGACGATCACCACCAGGCCGAGGGTGTTGATCAACGCCGATTCCCAGCCGGTGAGGTCGCCGGCGATGTCCAACCAGATCGAACTGCGGGTGAAACCGTCGAATGTCGTCGCCCCGAGCACCGTCAGGATGAATACGACGCTGTACAGGCCGCCGCGCAAGGTGGTGAGCCCCGAAAGCGGGGTCCGCAGCCGCAGGGCCTTGGTGTCGTCACGATAGATCGGGGCGATCAGCGAGATCTTCTGGAACAGCACTGCGAAACCGTCGGCGGAGCGAACCCAGCCACGTCCGAGCACTGCAGCACCGGCAAGCATCACCGCTGAGTACCCGGTCAGGAACACTGCGACCGAACGGGGTGAGTCGGTGCTGTGGTAGGCCAACTCGAACCAGAGGTATGCCGCTATCGCCGCGACCGCGACCCAGCCCACGCGTCGATCTCCGGTGCCGTGATCCGCCGCCGACATTGGGGTCCTGGCGATTCTGGCCTTCAGCGAGGCCGCCGCGTCCGCAATTGTCGGGTACGGGTTGAACGCACTCCAGACATCACCGACCAGCACAGACACGAGTTGCAGCCCGACCCAGAACCAGATCAGAAACGCCGTCGGGGCGATGTTGACCGAGGGAGTGGGCTTACCCCACCAGGCCGCTGCGATCACCAACGCAAATCCCAATACTCCGACGAGTTTGCAGAGAACCTCGATGGACCTTCCCACCGATGACGCCAGCGAGGCGACCCGGCGACCACCTGCCGCAGCGGCCAGGCGCGGCTTGTCCCAGAAGGTTCCGAGCGCCACGAACGACACGATCACCGAGAACGCCGCGGCCCAGGCCATCTGCCATGCTGGCAGAGGAAGATCGGTGCGGGTTCCGGTGCCGTGAGCCGCCACGGGTTGCGCTGCTGTCAGCAACCACGCACCCAACAACAACCCGAGGAGCCAACGACGGATCATGACCGGCAGGGTACTCCGGTTCGACAGCCCCCAACGACGCGGCAAATGTAGTTCTGTGACCGAACCGACGAACGACGATTACGACCACATTGCCGAGCCGCTCGCGGCCTGGCTGGCCGGACATCTCGATGACGCGACCCACATCGAGGTCGGCGCGTTCGACCGACCCGGTGGCGGCTACTCCGCGGAGACGCTGATCGTGCCGGTCACAGTCACCACGCGCTCGTCAACTGAACAGCACACCATCGTGCTGCGCCGTGAAACGCCTGAACCGCCCGTCTACCCGGTCCAGGTCAAGGTTGGAAGGAAGACTCTCGTCGCTACGACTGCGGTCCTTATGTTGGTGCCGATCCTGAACCATGCGCCCAATTCCCGCTGGAGGTCGAAGCCGTTGATATACATCGACTCGTTGTAATTTCGAGACCGGATCCGGTTCGTGGCTGTACTCGTCCACGGGCTCCAAGACGGTGACAGCCTTGGGTGCGCTCATCGGTTCAACCCTCGGAACTCTGCGCGCCCGCCGGACTCTGCTCACCAGAGAAGACCGCACGCAGATCTTCGAGGCCGGCGGGCAGTTCGATCGGCGGGTCCGGCAGTTGCTCGACGCCGCGGTCGGCCAACCAGCGCTTCAGGGAGCCAATGTCGTCGCTCCACGAACGCGGGTCGCCCATCATCACTTCGTAGAGTTCGACACCCTCGGGACCGGCAACGAACGGGCCGAAGGAGGCGCCGAGCGGCAACTCGATATGGCCTCCCGGACCCAGCTCGACATCTCCGCAGGTGAAAGAACCCGACAGGACCGTGAGAGTGTGCGGGCTGTAGTGCCCGTGGTGACGCACGATCATGCCCGGATCCCAACGCGCGAACAGGGCCAGATAGATCGGGTCTACCGAGAACGCCACCCATTTCTCCCACACATGGGACTCCGAACCGTCGGCGTTGCGCTGGCTGCGCACCGCGATGAACGGAATGTCACCATCGTCGATGTTGGTGAAGGTGGGTTCCAGTCCCGCAATGCGCGGTGTGTCGCTCATCTGCGGTCTGCGCCGCGGACCTAGGCCAGCGCTGCTTCGAGAGCTTCGACTGACGGAGCGAAGTAGAACGAGCCCGAGGCCGGGGTGGAGTAGTCGGTGATGGCGTCGAGCGCCTGGCCGTTCATTCCGTACATGGCTTCCATGCGCTCACGCATCGGTGCCTGCGTCTTGCAGAAGCCCATGAAGTAGAGGCCGACGGTGCCCTCGTGGAACGCATAGGGAGTGGACCGGCGAACCATCTCGCCCCGCTTGGGGGTCGACTCCACCGCGGTGGCACCCTCGCGCAGTTCGACATGGGAGAGATGCGAAGTCGGCACCTGGGTCTCCAGCTTGACGGAGTCGGGCTTGGTGCGCCCGAAGGTGTTCTCCTCCTCTTCGAGGGAGAGCGTGGCCCAGAAGTCCATGTCGTGTACCCAACGCTGGGCGATGCAGTAGCTGCCGCCCTCGCCCGGCCGTCCGTCATCGACGATGGCCCGGTCCTTCTGGTCCTCGGGCTCGGGGTTGCCGGTGCCGTCGATGTGCCCGGTGAGGTCAAGGCTGTTCTTGTAGATGAACGTCGGGGTCTCGCGGGCCACTTCGAGGTGTCCCGCCACCGCCTTGCGGAAGGTGTGCTGCACCTCCCAGATCAGGTCCTTGTCTGCGTGGTGGAGCCACATCAGGAGCTCTTCCTGGGTTCCCTTGGCGACGCGGGCGCCGTCGGGGGACTCATAGCCGGGGTACGCCTGGAAATCGTCGGTTTCGATCCCGAGGTCGTCGGCCAACGTCGGACCGACGAGAACGCAGAGGTTGACTCCCTGTGCCGCAGCATCGGCAAGACTGTCCTTGATTGCGCTCTTGATGAGGCCGAGATCGGCGTTCTCGGTACGGCTCATGTGTACGTACCACTGGTACTTCTGAAGATCCATGAGGATTGCGGGCTGCGAGGTTGCCATTGGGTGATTCCTCTGTCGGCTAGCGGTGATTGACGATTCTGAGGGTAGACGATCGATGCCCCGGTGAGACAAGGCAAGTACCGGAATTTGCGCGTTCTCCGCGCACACTGACACAGTGCGCGTTCTCCGCGCACACAGGTACGGGTTCGGTTGTGCACGTCGGCCAGAGGTTCAGGTTGCGGGGCCGACGATGCTGAAACCGTCCACGCTGAAGCCGACTTCGACGCCGCGATTGATCGAAACCCAGTCGCGGGCCTCCAGGTATGGACGGAAGGTGGCAGCGATGACCCGTTCGTCGTCTTTGGTCTTGGGACGTTGGATCTCGTAGAGGTGCGGGAACTCGAGCCAACCGCAGACCGTGTCCCAGAGGCGCAGCGCTGAGTCGTCGAGGGGCGGGTCAACCAGGACCGGTCCGAAGATCGTCTGCTCGCTGCCGTCGGCGGCGGCGAAGAACATGGTCGGCACTCCATAGCCCGACGCCGCCACAACCTTGTCGTGTTCTGCTCTCACCTCGTCATGGGTGGTCGGGTCAGCGATTGCGGCGTCGACGATGCCCGGATCGAGTCCGATCTGCTCCAACAGGTGGCGGGCCACGTCGGGCTCGTGGGGTTTGTTGCCGTCGACGTGTAGTGCCTTCCCGGCGGCTGCGTACCAGGCATCGAGATGGGCCATGTCGATGCGCCGCAGCGCCGCGCCGATGCGCATCATCGACCAGCCGTAGGACCACTGGCGCTCCCACGGGTGTTTCTTGCCCTCGACCCGGTTGATCTCCTCAAGGCTGAAGAAACGCCAATTGACAGTCAGGTCGGTCTGTTCGCGCACCGCCCGTATCCAGCGTGAGGTCTGGTAGGCGTACGGACACATGACGTCGAAGTGGAAGTCCACGGAGGTCGGTCGATCCATGACAAGACCCTATTCCCTCCAGACTCCACCCAGCGAATCTCGACACCGCGCGGCTGATCGCTTGCAGGTGGAATCGCCGAGTTGGAGCCTCCTGGGTTATTGTCCGGCGCTGATCGACGATGATCGACATGAAAGATGATCGACATGAAAGGAGCCAGACCATGGCAGAAGACTACTACAGGGTTAACTTGCCGGAGTCGGAGATCCCCACGCAATGGTACAACGTGATCCCGGATCTGCCCGCACCTCCTCCCCCGCCGCTGCACCCGGGCACTCTGGAACCTGCTGGCCCTGAAGACCTCGCGCCGCTGTTCCCTATGGCGCTGATCGGCCAGGAGGTGAGCAGCGACTCCTACATCGACATCCCGGGCGGGATCCTCGATGTGCTGCGGCTCTGGCGGCCCAGCCCGCTGTTCCGGGCTCGCCGGCTCGAGAGGGCGCTCGACACTCCGGCGAAGATCTTCTACAAGTACGAAGGCGTGAGCCCCGCGGGTTCCCACAAGCCCAACACGGCGGTCCCTCAGGCCTACTACAACAACGCCGAGGGCGTCTCCAAGCTCACCACCGAGACCGGGGCAGGACAGTGGGGCAGCGCCTTGGCGTTCGCCTGTGCCCAGTACGGGATGGAGTGCGAAGTCTGGCAGGTGGCAGCCTCCTACCGCCAGAAGCCGTACCGCAAGACGATGATGGAACTGTGGGGTGCGACGGTGCACCCGAGCCCGTCAGCGGTGACCGAGTTCGGTCGCGGGCTGTTGGCGGCGGACCCCGACCATCCCGGTTCGCTCGGCATTGCCATCTCCGAGGCGGTGTCGGTGGCCGCAGCCGATCCAGCAATTCGCTACTCCCTCGGCAGCGTCTTGAACCATGTGCTGATGCATCAGACCGTCATCGGCGAGGAGGCACTTCGCCAACTGGCGATGGTCGGCGAGACCCCGGATCTGTTGGTGGGATGCACCGGCGGGGGCTCTAACTTCGGGGGTCTGGCGCTTCCGTTCCTGCGCGAGAAGCTGGCCGGCAACATGGCGCCGACGATCCGCTGCGTCGAGCCAGCTTCGTGCCCGACTCTGACCAAGGGCGAGTACCGCTACGACTTCGGCGACACTGCCTGCTCGACTCCCCTGTTCAAGATGCACACGCTGGGTCACAGCTATATTCCGCCGGCCATCCACGCGGGCGGCTTGAGGTACCACGGCATGTCGCCTCTGGTGTCGCATATCCATGACCTGGGGTTGACCGAGGCCGTCGCCATAGGCCAGAGCGAGTGCTTCGCGGCGGGACTTCAGTTCGCTCGCAGCGAAGGCATTGTGCCCGCTCCTGAACCGACCCACGCGCTTGCAGCAACCGTGCGGGAAGCCTTGGCCTGCAAGGAGTCAGGCGAGTCCAAGACGATACTCACCGCGTTGTGCGGCCACGGACACTTGGACCTCTCCGCCTATGAGTCCTACATCTCCGGCGCGGTGAGCGACTTCGACCTCTCCGATGAGGCCATCGCCGCGTCGCTCAGCAGCGTTCCGGTTCTCAACTGAGGCCGCCGAGGCTGCTCGGTTGCTCAGGTCTTGGGGGTCAAGTCGAACAGCACTCGGGTCCCTCCGGGGAGTTCCGATCTTTGGCGAACATCGAAACGCTGGTTGATCTGCGCCTCAATCGTGCCGAGCGTGTAGGCATCGTGAGTGCCGGCTCGCTTGTGGCTCTTGAGTCTTTTCACCATCTTGTCTGATTCGGCGGGCACCTCGAGGACCACTTCAGCATCGAGGTCGAACAGGAAGTCGAGGATCGCCGCGGTCGGGACGTTGTGGGTGAGCGCCAGGTGATGGATCACCGCCAGCGCCAGTACCAGCGCCGGTTTGGAACGTTCGGTCAACGGCGGACGTTCGGTGCCGCGCCAACCGATCCCGGGGGTCGGGTCGGCAAGGTTCACGACCAGCGGGATGATGCCTTCGGTGCCGTCTTCACGCAATGCCCGGTAGAGGCGGTCCACCACCAGCGCATCGGCGTCGAGGGCCAGCACTGCATCGGCGTGCTGCGCCGCGATCCGGCTGAACATTCCGTCGTTGGCACCGATGTCCCACACCTGCGAACGTTGTCGTTGCGCCACGACTCCACGCACGAAGTCGGCCTTGCTGAGCAGGTCGTTCGATGCGTAATGGCTTCGCTCCGAGTAGTCGGCCCACTCAGAATCTGACCGATTCCAACTCAGATTGTCGACCAGCTTGCGGAGCCGGTCGACCAAGCCGACGTAGATCTTCTTGTTGTATCCCGCCCGTTTCAGGTCTTTGACGGTGCCGGCAGATCCGCCGCTGAAACGCCGGTCGGCCTTGGCGTGCAGCCACACATGGGGGACCATGCCTCTGCTGGCGTGGCGGCGGCCTTGCAGCACCCGTCGAGCCTGCTCGGGGGTGATCCCATCAACCGCACCCCGCATCCAGGGCTGGTGTGGGAGGTCCTTGTAGGCCGTAAACATCAACGGATACAGGAACATCTGACAGAACTGCCGGTAACCCCACCACGGTTCGCCTGCCCGGTGGGTCTCGAACGAGCCGATGTCGATGAACGTCGGCCTGGTCCCGACGAACTGGACGTTGTAGGGGGTTGCGTCCTTGCTGGTCATGTCTTCGTCGATCGCCGCTCGCAGCAGCTTGAGGGTGAGGCTCGCCGCGTCCTGCAACATCGAGAACGACCACTCGTGGGCGTAAGTGATCACGTCAACAGGCCCATGTTCGAGCACCAGCGCCCAGTCGGAGGCGTCGGGTGAGGCGGTTTCGACCACCTCGCTGCTGACCAAATCTTTGGCCTTGCAGGCTCCTCGGTAGAATCTCGTGGCGGTCAGCGCGGCGTAGTCGGCTGCCGCCGTCTCGTTGAGACCTCGCAGGACGCGGCTGCCGTCACGCCAGACACGGGAGTTCGGGTCACGGAACGATCCGCTGTCATAAACGGACTCCGGGCCCCGACCCGGGTCAGTCACTGAGTGACTTCGTCGGGCTCGGCGACTTCTTCAGAGTCGCCTGACTCGTCATAGACCGGGGTCTCGTTGGACGATTTCTTCCTGCCGAACCCCAACTTGGCGAGCATTGCGCGGCCCGCGACCGCCATGCCGGCACCCCCGGCTGCCACCGCGCCGATGATCGCACTGCCAGATGCCGGATCCAGATATGCGCCGATCATGTGTTTTGCCACCTCCATCTTGGTTCCCAGAACCCTAACAGGAGCACCATAGCAACCGCCATCGCCAACCCGATCCCTCGCTTCGTCTTGGTTCGGCTCATATTCCGATGGAAGTGTCTCGGGCAAACAACAGCTCGCCGGCTGGGATGTCTGCAAGCTCAGATGTCGGTTGAGTGCGGTGGGTGGGGACCAGCGCTAGAGTCAAGCCGATGCTGTGGAGAGCGGTTCATCTGCTGGTGCTGGCGACCCTGGCGATCAGCCAGCCGCTGCTGAGCATTCTCGGCGACAACCCGACTTTCTTTACTGCACATTCGAGTTCACCGGGCCAGATCGTGGTGTTCGCGATCTTGGTCGCGCTGGCCCCGACGCTTGTGCTGAGCGCGGTGATGCTCGCCGGGCACGCACTCTCCGACCGGCTGGGGGAACTCATCTTCAGGGGTTCCATGGCGGTGCTGACCTTCTTGTTCGTCATCCAGGTAGTCGACGTGATCGGAAGGTTGGCTTGGCTCGTCATAGTGATCGCCGTCGCCGCCACGTACAGCCTGACGACCTTGTACGCGAGGTATGACCGGGTTCGTTCAGCCGTGTCGGTGTTGGCGGTACTGCCTCCTTTCGTCGTCGTCTATTTCTTGTTCTTCTCAGCCGCCAACAGTGTTATTTTCCCAGATGATGTCGAAGCGGTGGCACTCGAAGCCCTGCTCGGGACCGATCTCGAGGAAGATCTCGGCGGCATCGTTGATGCTCAAGACCAGCCGGAAAGCGCTGTGTCCAACGAGGCCGAGCCGCCCAACACCAGCGCTGACCAAGACGCCCCCTCCCCCGACAACGCTGCGGTGAGCCCGGTTTCGCTAGTCGAACGGTTGAACGAGCGGTTCCCGCCGATCTATCTGCTGGTCTTCGATGAGTTACCGTGGTATTCGCTACTCGACAAGACCGGTCGGATCGACCCAGTCCGCTATCCCAATTTCGCTCGCCTAGCCGAAACCGCCCACGTCTTCAACAACGCCACCACGAACGGTTCCACAACTGAGGTTTCGGTGACGGCCATGCTTGCGAGTTCGTTTGAGAGCCATTCGGCGCCCGTCTATTCAATGTATCCCGACAACCTGTTCACCCTGTTGGGTGGGACGTACGACGTCTCGTCCTCGGACCCCCTCGTTGATCTGTGCCCCGATTCAGTGTGCAACGGCTCACCGATCTCTTCTACAACCACTGAGAGTCCGTCGACTCCAAGCACCACGCCCGCGCCGAGGAACGACGAGACAAATTCAAGCAACAAGCGATCATTAGCTCTGCTGTTTGAGGACGCAGTAATCGTGTTCGGGCATCTCGTGGTGCCAGAGGAGATGGACCTCGGGCTTCCATCGCTCAGTACCGGATGGGGAAATTTCGGAGGGCGACGCATTGCAGACGAACGAATCCCGGACAAGCCGATCTACTCAGATGAGCGTCTTCTCAATTTTCGACGAGAAGTCGCTGCGATACAACCGAGGGATCTCCCCCGCCTGCACCATATGCACACGTTCTTTCCGCATGCGCCTTGGAGGCTGAGACCGGACGGCTCTTTCACTCCGGTAATCGAAATGTTCGGATACACGACGAATTGGGACGACGACGAGGTCAAAGCGAGGTTCGGACAACAACGTCATCTTCTGCAACTCGGCATGACCGACCGTCTGCTCGGGGAATATCTGGATCGCCTTGAAGGGATTGGAGATCTCGACCGCGCCATGGTGATCGTCACGGCGGATCACGGGATTACTTTCGTCGCTGGCGAGCACTCGAGGGGAGACGCTCAGAACGTCGCGGGTATCGCCAGCGTTCCGCTGCTGTTCAAAGAACCCCGCCAAACCAGCGGGACTGTTCAATCCCAGCCCGTGCAGTTGGTCGACATCGTGCCCACGATCGCCGCGCGACTGGGAGTCGATGCACCGTGGGATTTCGCCGGACGCGACATGATGATCACTCAGCCCGCGGTGGACCGGCTTGTTCGAATCGGGGGTTCCGACGTTTGGGTGGAGGTACCGGACGACTTCACGACGATTATTGAAGGGCTCGCTGCAGCCATGCACGCAGTGTTCGGCGACGGGGCCTCGGGAAGCCTCTACGGGCTGGGCGGCGCCGGCGATCTGATCGGCACTCCGGCGCGGGATCGGGCGACCAGCCAATCAACGCACTGCTGGGACCAATCACGGCCAACCGAGATTCCCGAACCCGACGGGGCGATCGGCTACGTCTTCGGGCAAATCGACGCCCCGCCGGGCGCGCCGATCAGCTTCGCCGTCGTGGTGGACGGCATCGTGGCCGGTACCGCCCGGTCCTTTGAGGACGGGCCGGCCCACCGCGTCTTCGCGATCGGCGATTCGCAGTACTGGAGCGGCGAGAACCCTGTCGTCGAACTCCACGAGATCATCGATTCCCGCCTCGCCCCGATTCCGAGTTGCTGACCGACCGCGATGCTGACCGACCACGCTGCTGACCGACCGCGATGCTGACCGACCACGCTGCTGACCGACCACGCGGCCGACCGACCGAACTGCTGACCGACCACGCGGTTGACCGACCACGCGGCTGACCGACCGCGATGCTGACCGACCGCGATGCTGA
>Ga0209020_1000726_pt1 | contig 39246 bp, 26 predicted proteins | sample PinacodermBB_FD_187298 | JGI IMG/M metagenome (GOLD analysis project Ga0209020, IMG submission 187298) | Host-associated microbial community of the marine sponge Aplysina aerophoba from Gulf of Piran - sponge pinacoderm, lysed by bead... | ecosystem: Host-associated > Porifera > Sponge >... | reverse complement strand
GGACTTGCAGCGTTCGCGTGAATCAGATTCGTGTTTGCGGGCGCATTTGTCAGAAGGCGGGGGGTGTCTGGGATGGTTGCAGTTCATATGTAACGGTCAAAGGCTGGCAGGAATGCAAGGGACAGAGCCCCCGGGCACTGCGCGCACTTGGGGCACTGAAGGCACTGAAGGCCAGGCGTCCAACCTGGGCCTGATCGCTGGCGTTTCAGTGGGATCTGGACTGGGGCTGCTCGTTTGTGTTTGTGGAGTCGGCTTGGCTGTCTCCTGTGGGCGAGCACTATTGTCAATCGTCGCCGGGAGAAGACAGCCTCCTGCGTTCCAGGGGAGGCTGATGCAGATCAATCGAAATGATCTCAATGTGGAGATTCCCGCCAGGGAGCAGGCGGTGGTGGAGGAGGCGCAGGACGGCTCCGAATTTGAAGAAACCTCGCTATAGCACCGGGCCTCAATGGCGCTTGTGTACCCGTCAGGTGCCGGAGAGTTTTTCCAGGGCTGACAAGGCTGGCTGGCGTCCGGCAGGGGGCAGCAGCTGCCTCAGCTGTAGCGGAAACCCAGGGCGACATCTCCGGCGCAGGTCAGCCTGCCATATCAATGAGATGACGGGCCGCTGTCAGCGCAGGCATCAGGGAAGTGCTCTCAGGTCAGGCACGGCCGTCATCGGCGGCAGCTGGCGCGCCAGAAAGGTGCAGCAGGGCGGTAGATCATCCTCAGGCAGCTGTGCCTGTTCTTCAGTATCTCCGGTGCCAGAAAAAATGTCGGGCCAGGGTTCCGGTCGCAAGGTTGTTACCGGCACGGAACCTTGTTTCTTTCTCGCTGACCAAATCGGGGCACTGTGGCGAATGTCCGCCCGGGTCTGTAGCCAGCCTGGAGGCGGGTTGGCGTGCAGACTGACTCTCAGCAAGGTGAGATTTGAAGATGAATAACGTCAGCACCACCAATTACACCAACTTTGCGGCGCAGACCGGTCGCGCCAGAGGAGGACTTGGTCAACCGGGGGCACGGGCGGCAGTACTGCAGACAGTGACAGCCCTGTCATTTGCAGGTCCACGACGGGTGGCGCCAGGTGGGCGGCGCAAACGGGCCACCGGCACCGCACAGAGGCTTTCCCAAACGTCTTCGGTCGCGCGACAGGTGCACGCAAAAAAACACGCTGGGGTACGGGTGCGGGAGACAGCCGCCTCAGCGCAGCGCGCCACAACGGATGCCGGTTATGACACCGAACTTCGGGAGCGTCGGTCAGCACCCTTGTCGCGGAAAAAACGGAAAAAAGCAGGCAGGGCGCAACAGCTGCGCCCTGCCTGCGCTCGCAGCGGCTCCGTTCTCCCAGCGGGCAGTCTACGCCAGCAGCGCCGTGCCGGGGCGCTGGACGACTTTGTTGTTGCACCGGGTCGCAGAAAGAATGCCGCACCACAGGAGACAGATGATCATGCCAGTCAACGTACCAGAGGTTCTGCGTCCTGTAATGGCGCATGGATTCCTCTGGGCCGAGACAACTTTACGCGCATCAAGGACGACCTCGATGGCTGCTATCGGTTGGTGAAAGGTGCCGTTATCGATGGCGACCAGACCCGGAGCCTGCCAATAGGCAACAGCACGCATCCCTTCACCGGCCGTCTTGAGGGTGGAGAGCACTTGCTGCACGTCAACTGGATCAGGCCGCAGGGCGATGCGCTCTTGTTCGGGGCCATCCGTGACAGCTCCATTACCCTTGCGGTGGGTGGCAGTCAGCTGGAGACGCGTAACGGCAGCCGGGCAGCGCTCATCGGTGAGATGCAGGACGCCAATTCTCTGCGTATTACCCGGTTTCACAACAACAGGTTCGCGGCCGCAGGAGCAGGAACCGCAGAGGTCGGGCTGGTGGCCAGGACCGTCGGTGCGCGCAACGAGGTCCGACTGGAAAGAGCCTTCTATAACAGCCTGTCGGCCCAGGCTTTGCCTCCCTCTGCGTTCTGTAGCCCGCCTTGTTTGCACAGAGCTGTTGCCAGTCTGGGGCTGGGGACCATAGCAGCAGGCGGTCCTCAGAGCATTGTGCAGCACAGGCTGGGAGTAAACTGGTTGTATGCCCGGGCTTCTTTCCACCGGTTTGACACCGATGAAATGGGGCAGGGACCAGCCAACAGCAGTGCCCGGGCCAGCGTTGCTGCGCTGGGGCTGTTGGGCGACCCGGCTGGTGCGCAGGTCCGCATTGCCAGTGTGCAGGAGCTGCTGCACGGCAACAGCCTTACGGCTGACGCGGACAATATCAGGTCAACTGCGGGATCTTTTGCCGCAGAGGGGCATGCCTGTGCCAGTCTGGGGTACGGCGATCTGGGGTGTTCCGCTGCTGTACCAGTCCCTGCCGAAGAGTGGTTATGGGTGGCGCAGATCAATTGTCGCAACAATGTCGTGCGGGCCAGCTCCCTGGACGCGTCACTGGCGTCCAGGAACGCGACCGGAGCGGGAGAGCTACCCCCAGGAGTGGCACGAGCCAGTCTGGTTTCCAGCGCGGCGGTGCATAGCTTGCAGGTGCAGCACAGGAATCTGGAGGGCGGCATTTTGCAGGCAGTGGCGCACAGGGGCGAGGCCGAGCGCATCCTGCTGGGACCTGCACGGCAAGCGCAGGTACGGCTCTACTCTGGTGGGCTGGCAGGCGTGCCGCTGTTCTCCCGCCGGGGCGCAAGAACGCAATGCATGGCATCAAGCCTGATTGACAGGGCCGGTTATCAGGCGGGAAACCTGAGGTGCGAGCAGCCGTATAACGCCACCGGCCAGCCGGACTCTATTGTGTACAACAGCCTTGAGCCGGACGACTGGCGTCAGCTGCATGACAGCCTGCGCTTGAGTGAGGTGTCTTTCCCGACGCTGGCATCCGTGCCCTTGCCTTGTGCGTTTGATGGCGGACTCCACTACCCGAATGAAGTTGTGCAGGCCTTGACGCCGGGTGACAGCCAGTGGTTGCTGGTGACCCGGCAGCGCTACCCTTTCAGGCGGGAGAATGACCTCAACGGCTTGCTGCGTGTGAGCCGCTTCCGGCTCCCGGGGCCTGGGAGGGAACCGTCTGGCGCGCAGCAGGGCGGGGCACTTTTGTACCAGCCGCCCGCAAACGGCGTGTTGCAGCGGGGGGTGCCGGTGCAGGCTCTGGTGCAGGACGAGACACTGCATCTTCTCTATCAAGAGCCGGGCAAACCGGTTCAGCTGGCAAGTCTGTCGCTCAATGGCACCAACGCCACCCATCTGTACTACGAGCTGAACCAGTATAATGCCCTGGCGGGACAGGCGCGGCTGTTGTCTGTCGAAGACGAGGGGTTGTACCTGTGGATGCAGCAGGATGACACAGTGCTGGCCTATAGCCTCGCCAATCGGGCTGACAACAGCAGCAGTCGGCTGCGTGGCCTGGTTGATCTGTCCGGACAACCGGGGGGGACGGCGGTGCTCGCCCGGGACGGTCATTGGCTCTACAGCTTGCGCCTGTCAGAGGCGGGGTACCCGCGCAGTCTGCGCCGTGCGGCACTGAATCAGACAATCGATCCCCACTGGCCGGGCGTCTGGAAGGGTACCGGGTTCGTAGGCAGGCACCTGATTCTGGGCAGCGATGGACGTCTGAGAGCCCTGCCCTGGGGAGCCTTGCAGCGCTCGCGGGGATCCGATTCTTGTTTGCAGGCGTATTTGCCAGAAGGCGGGGGGTGCCTGCGATGGCTGCACGTGAAAGTTACCAGTCAAAAGCTGCCAGCGACTGCCGGGACCAGGTTCTCCGATGCTCCCGCAGCTCCCGCAGCTCCCACCTCCGGTAATGACAGTCGCGATGGAGCGCCCTTGCCGACAGGGCTGGTGACCTTCCTTTCTTTTGTCGGTGCCGGGCTCTGTGTCCTTCTTGGTTTTGGTGTCTTTGTTTCGGTTGGCTGCAGTTGGGAAAGACGACAGGTGCGGCCAGAGAGGCATGATCTGAGGCCGGAGGGGAGGCTGATGGTGATGAGTCGCAATGATCTGAGTGTGGAGATTCCCGCCAGGGAGCAGGCGGTGGTGGAGGAGGCGCAGCGCGATTCCGAATTCGAAGAAACCTCGCTATAGCGCAGGGCCTGGTCAATGGCGCTTGCGTACCCGTCAGGTGCCGGAGAGTTTTCTGCCGGGGCTGACAAGGCAGGCGGGAGTTTGATAGAGGGCCAGCGGCTGCCTCAGCTGTAACGGAAAACCAGGGCGACATCCCCGGCGCAGGTCAGCCTGCCATTCAATGATATGACGGGCCGCTGTCAGCGCAGGCATCAGGGCAGCGCTCTCGGGTACAGCTGGCGTCGGTGAGCGCGGGCGCGCGGCGTCCGGGAATGGAGCAGGGCGGTAGATCATCCTCGGGCAGTTGTGCCGGTTCTTCAGTGTCCCCAACGCCATAAAAAACCTTGATACGTGCAAGCGTCCCGGTAACCAGGTTGTTACCGGCATGCAACCCAGGATCTTTCTCGCTGACCAAGTCAGGGCGCGGTGGTGACTGTGTGCCCGCGTCTGTAGCCAGCCTGAGGCGGGTTGGCGTGCAGACTGACTCTCAGCAAGGTGAGGTTTCGAAGATGCATAACGTCAGTGCCGCCAACTACACCCACTTTTCGGCGCAGACCGGTCGCACCAGAGGAGGACTTGGTCAACCGGGGGCACGGGCGGCAGTACTGCAGACAGTGACAGCCCTGTCATTTCTGGGTCCACGACGGGTGGCGCCTGGTGGGCGGCGTAAACACGCCACCGGAGAACAAGGGGGACTTCCCCAAACTGCTCCTGTTGCGCGACAGGTACGCTCAAAAAAACACGCCGGGGTACGGGTGCGGGAGACGGCCGCTTCAGCGCAGCGCGCCACAACGGATGCCGGTTATGACACCGAACTTCGGGAGCGTCGGTCAGCACCCTTGTCGCGGAAAAAACGAAAGAAAGCAGACAGGGCCCAACAGCTGCGTCAGGCCGGCGCTCGCAGCGGTTCCGTTCCCTCAGCGGGCAGCCGACGCCAGCCGCGCCGCGCCGGGGCACTGGACGACCTGGTTGTTGCACCGGGTAGCAGAGGTCATGCCGCACGACAGGAGACAGATGCTCATGCCAGTCAACGCACCAGACGTTCTGCGTCCTGTACTGGCGCACCGATTCCGCTGGGCAGGGACAACTTCACACGCATCAAGGACGACCTGGATGGCTGCTACCGGTTGGTGGAAGATGCCCTTGTCGATGGCCACCAGATCTGGTCGCTGCCGATAGGCAACAGTACTGATCCCTTCACCGGTACTCTGGACAGCGCAGAATATTCCCTGATCGCCAAACTGCAACGGTCAAAGGGCGATCTGCTCCTGTTTGGCGCCATCCGTGACAGCATGATTACCCTCGCTGTGAGAAACAGTTATCTGCATACCTATAACGGCAGCCGGTCAGCACTTGTTGGTGAGATGCAGGAGGGCAACAGGCTGCATATCACCCGGTTCGATCGCAACTGGTTTTGGGCCAGGGGAGAAGGGACAGTGGAGGTCGGACTGGTGGTCAGCACCTCCGGTGCCCACAACGAGATCCTGCTGAACAATACTGTGCATAGCCAGCTGGGGGCCACGGCGGTGCCTCCGTCTGTGTTTTGTAGCCCGCCCTGCTCGCATAGAGCTGTTGTGAGTCTGGGACTGGGGACCATCATGTCGGCTGGTGATCAGAGCATTGTCCAGAATGATATGGCGCACAACAGACTGTCCGCCAGGGCTATTTCCTACTGGCCGTGGGATTTGACGATGGGTTCCACGATGGGGCAGCGGGGGGGCAACAGCAGTGGCCAGGCCTGCGTTGGTGCACTGGGCGTGTTGGGTGATCCGCGTGGCGCCCAGGCTCGCATTTCCAGTGTGCAGCGGGGACTTCACGACAACCTGATGAAGACTGTCGCTGATGGTATAGGGTCAACTGCGGAAGATTTCGCTGTGGCCGGTTATGCCTGCAGCAGTCTGGGCTATGGGGATCTGGGATGCTCCCCGGCGGAACCGGCTCTTTCCCCTGCCGCCTGGCTGTGGGCCGCGCAGCTTGATTGTTACGACAATTGGGTGCTGGGGAGTTCGAGAAACAAGTCAGTGAATGCAGTGGATACGCATCACAGGATTCAGGGGGGAGGCTACCCCGGTGGAGTGGCGCGTGTCAGTCTGGTTTCCAACGCGGCGGTAGGTACCTTGCTGGTGGAACACAGGGGTGTGGGACGCAACGCGTTGGAGACACTGGCTCACGCAGGGGGGCAAGAGAACGCCTTGCTGGGACCGGCACAGGAGGCCCGGGTCAGGCTCTATTCTGGCGGAGCGGCAGGCGTGCCGCTGTTCGCCCGCTGGAGCGGGACCACACACTGTCTGGCATCAAGCCTGATTGACAGGGCCGGCTACCAGTTGGGCAACCTGAATTGCCTGCGGCAGAATGTTTCCGCCCGTCAGCCTGACCCCATGGCACTCAACAGCCTGGAACCGGACGACTGGCGCCAGCTGTATGACAGCCTGGGCTTCAGCAACTTCAGCAACTTCAGCAACTTCAGTCTGGTGTCTGCGGAGCTGGCATCCGCGTCCTTGCCCTGTGCGTCTGATGGGGGGCTGCACTATCCGCACGAAGCTGTGCAATCCCTGCTTGCCGCAGGTGATGAGTGGTTGCTGGTGACCCGGCAGCGCTACCCTTTCCGGCAGGAAAATGATCTCAAGGGTTTGTTGCGTGTGCGTCGCTTCCAGCTGCCCGACTCTTCCGGCTCTGTGCTCGCGCTGTCCGATTCACAGCCGACAGCGGGTCTTCTGTACCAGGCGCCCGCAGGCACTGTGCCGGCGGGGGAGCTGCCGGTGCAGGCTCTGATGCAGGACCTGCAACTGCATCTGCTCTATCAAGGGCCGGGACAGCCAGCGCAGGTGGTCAGCCTGTCGCTGAAGGGTTCCAATGCCACCGGGGTCATCAATCAGCACTATCAGCTGGCCCAGTATGATGGCCTGGCGGGACAGGCGCGGCTGTTGTCTGTCGAAGACGAGGGGTTGTACCTGTGGATGCAGCACAATGACAGCCTGCAGGCGGTCAGCCTGGCGAATCCGGGTGACAGCAGCCGTCGGCTGCTGTTCGACCTGTCGGGCCAACCGGGAGGCCAGGCTCGGCTGGCCTGGGACGGGCGCTGGCTCTACAGCCTGCGTCAGGCAGAGGGACAGCCGGCCAGCCTGCGCCGTTTCAAGCCGGGCGCTGCGGGCATTGATCCGCACTTGCAGGCGGTGTGGGAAGGAACCCTGCCGCAAGCCAGTCGCCTGAGTCTGGGTAGCAACGGACGGCTGAGCCTCGTGCCTGTGGATACCTTGCGGCGTTCCCGTACATCAGACCTGGGCTTGCAGGTGAAGGGGCCGGAAGTGGGGGGCTGTCTGCAATGGAAGTACATCATATTGCCCAATCAGGGGCTGTCAGCGACTGCAGGCACCAGGTCCTCCGATGTTCACGCTACTCCCACCTCTGGTGATGACGGCAGCGATGACGCGCCCTTGTCGGCAGATGCGGTGTTTCTCCTTGCTTCTTGTCTCAGTAGTGCATTCGGTGCAGTTGGAGGTGTCCTTGGTGTTGGTGTTGCCGCCTATTTCATCGTCCGCTGCTGGAGAAGACGACGGATACAGGCAGAGTGGCATGACCTGAGGCCGTTGGGGAGGCTGATGGTGATGAGTCGCAATGAATTACAGATGGAAATTCCCGCCAGGGAACAGGCAGTGGTGGAGGAGGCGCAGGGCCCTGTCGAAGTCGACGAAACCTCGCTATAGCGCCGGGTGAAGCAATGCCGGTGCGCGCTGCCCCCGTCCGGGGGGGCGCCTTTTCTCTGGCAGCTGGCACTGCGGCTGGCATCCGGTACAGGGGCTGCGGCTGCCGCAGCAGCCAGAGCGGCCTTCCCGGCGGCGCAGCCTGCCGTTCACTGAAATGACTGGCCGCTGGCGACGCATTGAGCATGCTCTTTCAGGGCAGGCACGGCTGTCGTGGGTGGAAGATGCCGAGCGGGGACCTGGGTGCAGCTCAGCGGTAGATCACCCGCGCAGGATTGTTCCCATCTTCCATTGTCCCCCGCGCCAGACGACGCGCAGGTCTGCGCAATGCAGCTGTAACAACTGTGTTAGAACCCATGGAACTTTGTGTTTTTCTCGCAGACCAAGTGGGGGGGCGCCAGCGTCCGCAGTGAGCCAGGTGGCTGGTTTGCATACATCGGTGACTATCAACAAGGTGAGGTTTCGAAGATGAACAACATCAGCACCCCCAATCACACACACTCTTCGGTGCCAGCCGGTCGCGCCCGGGGAGGACTCAGTCAGCCGGGAGCACAGAGGCTGTTGCAGACCTCAACTGTCTTGTCGCTGCTGGGCCCGCGGCGGGCGGCGCCGGGGGGGCGGTCGAAACCCGGGCGCAGGTCGGGTGCGTCGGGGGACTTCCCCGGCGCCTCTTCTGTCCCGCGACAAGTGGCTGTCGTCAAAAAACGCACAGAGGTGCGGGTGCGGGAGGCGTCCGGTGTCGTGCAGCGCAGCGCAGATCATGAGGCGCAAATGCGCGGCCAGGACGTGGAAGTATTATCCCTGTCCCGGTCCAGCAAGAAAGGCAAAAAGGCAGACGCAGCGAAAAAGCGACGACCGGCAGCCGGTCGCGCCAGGTCCGGGCCTTCTGCCGGGAGTCGGCGCCAGCAGCGTCGTTCCGAAGCACTGGACGACTTTGTTGTTGCACCGGGACGCAGAGGCAATGCCGCACGACAGGAGGCAGATGACCATGTTCATCAACGCAGCAGGCGTTCTGCGTCTTGTCACGGCGGGGCGATTCCGCTGGGCAGGGACAACTTTACACGCATACAGGACGATCTGGATGGCTGCTACAGGCTGGTGGAAGATGCCGTTGTGGTGGGTGATCAGGCCCGGGCTTTGCCAATAGGCAACAGTACGCATCCGTTTACGGGGGATCTTGATGGTGCTGGCTATGGTCTGGGTGTAGACCTGCGCAGGTCACAGGGCGATGCGCTCGTGTTTGGAGCCATTGCCAACAGCTTCATCAGCCTTGCTGTGAGCGACAGTCGGCTGGAAACCCGCAACGGCAGCCGGGCGGCACTCATTGGTGAGATGCAGGACGCCAACAGGCTGCATATCACCCGGCTTCATCAGACCCGCTTCAGCGCCTCGGGAAGAGGGACCGTGGCGGCCGGGCTGGTGGCCAGCACCGCCGGCAGCCACAACGCTGTCCGGCTGCACAATGCCACCAATAACCAGGTGGTGGCCACGGCCTTGCCGCCGTCCTTGTTCTGTAGCCAGGCCTGCTCGCAGAGAGCCGCTGCCAGTCTGGGGCTGGGGACCATAGTCTCAGGCGGTCATCAGAGCATTGTTCACACGGAGGTGGCTCGCAACGATTTATACGCCTGGGCTGCTTTCAACCGGTCGGGATCTCTGGAAGTTGTGCCGCATCCGGGGCACGGCACTGCCCATGCCACCGTCGGCGCACTGGGGCTGTTGGGTGACCCGCGTGGCGCACAAGTGCGCATTACCAGTGTGCAGCAGAGGGTGCACGCCAACAGTCTGGTGGCCAGCGCAGCTCAGCTGTGGTCAGACGCGGGAACTGTCGCAGTGGCCGGGCATGCCTGCACCAGCCTGGGCTACGGCGATCTGGAGTGCCCCCCGACACCGGTTCCTTCCCGTGCGTGGTTATGGGTCTGGCAGATCGATTGCCGCGCCAACTGGGTGCTGGCGCAATCGTGGAACGCATCAGTGGATGCGCAGGGCCAGGTGCAGGGCACAGCTGCTCCCGGCGGGCTGGCGCGTGCCAGTCTGGTGTCCAACGCGGCGGTGCAGACCTTGCTGGTGCAGCATCGTAGCGTAGCGCCAGGCCAGCTGTCGGCACAGACACAAGCCGAACGCGCCTTGCTGGGACCGGCGCAGGAGGCGCGGGTCAGGCTCTATTCTGGCGGGGATGCCGAGCTGCCTTTGTTTGCGCGCTGGAACGGGACGACACACTGTCTGGCATCAAGTCTGATAGACAGGGCCGGCTACCAGTTGGGCGACCTGAATTGCCAGCGGCAGAATGGTTCCGCCCGTCAGCCTGACCCCATGGCACTCAACAGCCTTGAACCGGACGACTGGCGCCAGCTGTATGACAGCCTGGGCTTCGACAACTTCGGCAACTTCAGTCAGGTAGCGCCGGGGCTGGCATCGGTATCCTTGCCCTGTGCGGCTGAGGCTGGCCTTCACTATCCGCACGAAACTGTGCAATCCCTGATCCCTGCCGGTGATGAGTGGCTGCTGGTGACCCGGCAGCGCTACCCTTTCCGGCAGGAAAATGATCTCAAGGGTTTGCTGCGTGTGCGTCACTTCCAGCTGCCCGACCCTCCCGGCGTTCCACGCTTGCTGCCCGCGCTGTCTGAGCCACAGTCGACAGCAGGTCTTGTGTATCAGCCGCCCGCAGGCGCGGTGCTGACGGGGGGACTGCCGGTGCACGCTCTGGTGCAAGACCTGCAACTGCATCTGCTCTATCAAGGACCGGGACAGCCGGCACAGGTGGTCAGCCTGTCGCTGCAGGATTTCAGCGCCACCGGGCCCATCAGTCGGCACTACCAGCTGACCGAGTATGATGCCCCGGCGGGACAGGCACGGCTGTTGTCGGAGGAAGACAATGCGCTGCATCTGTGGGTGCAGCAGGATGACAAGGTGCAGGCGGTCAACCTCGAGAGTTCGACCGACAGCAGCCGTCGGCTGCTGTTTGACCTGTCCGGCCAACCGGGAGGCTCGGCCCTGCTGGCCCGGGACGGGCGCTGGCTCTACAGCCTGCGTCAGGAAGAGGGCGAGCCGGCCAGCCTGCGCCGATTCAAGCCGGGCTCTGCGGGTATGGATCCTTGCTTGCAAACGCTGTGGGAAGGGGCCGTGCCGAACGCCAGTCGCCTGAGTCTCGACAGCGACGGGCGGCTGCGCCTTGTGCCATTGGGCGCGCTGGCGGATCCGCGTGACTCTGGTTTGCGTTTGTGTGGGCGACCGGGCGAGGCGTGCGCGCCGGATCCGCGTGCAAGGGACTATGGTTTGCAGCTGGTGGTGCCGCCAGAGGGAGGCTGTGCGCGCTGGGAGAACACCTGGCTGATCAGCCAGTCTGTGCCTTGCGCTGAAGGGGCAACAGCATCCGGATCAAATGACAACAAGGATCGGACTTCCTTGCCGCCCGGGGCCGTGATCACTCTTTTCATCTGGGCTGGGCTCTGCGCTCTGGGAGGGAGCTTCGGTTCGGCTGCCTGTATTGTCGCCCGGTGCCGCGCCAGACCACTACACCTTCGGCCAGAGGGGAACGATCAACGCCCTGCGGGAGAGCTGGTGGAAATGAGTCGCCATCCTGTCCACGAGGAGATTCCAGTCAGGGACAGCGAACTGCCGGGGGGAAGACGCCTGACAGGTCCCGGCTCTTGTCTGCCAGGCCATGCCCGGCTGTTGTCGCCGGGTTCCTCCCCCCCTCCGGAAAGCGGGCAACAACAAAAGGGAACTTTCGTTTGTTTTTCCCACTCCAAAGAAGTAGGACGCGAAAAAGCGGACCCTGAAGAAAGCGCGGTGCGGCCCTGATAGTCCATGGGACCGGGAGCTGTATCACAAGCCTTTTCCCAGGCGACAGCGGGGTAGAGGCGGGTGACAAAGCCTGGCGCTGCAAGCTCACAGACAAGGAGGTCGATGGTATGTTAAATCTGACAAATTGCACCGAGGGTGCGTTCAAACTGGTAGAAATGGCCGCTCAGTCGGTCGGGACAGGGGGGCTGGATACCTACTCGCCAACGGACAGAACCGGCGGGGTGGCGCGACTGGGTCGCCAGGCAGGAGAGCGGGCCGTGCAAGTCGCCGCCGCTGCGGGACGCCAGGTACTGGCAATTTTTGCTGCCGGCAGCCCGCCGTTACCATCAGGCGCAAGCTCCGCGCCATCGTGTTCCGGGTCTGGAGAGGGTAGTCCGCAAGACGTCTGTCCAACATGCGGTGCTGCCAGCAAAAGTATCGGCGACCGTAAAGCCGAACTTTTGACAGCGGAAGATTTGCCGGACGAGGATGAAAAGGCAGCAGGCAAGGGCGGGACTGAGGAGTCGGATGCGTTCGGTGACGGGTCTGCGCAAGTTCGGGAAAAACTCAGCAACATCAGTGATAGTGTCAGAACCATCCTCGAGAACCTGGGAGAAGATCCCGAGCGCGACGGGTTGCTCAAGACGCCCATGCGTGTTGCAAAGGCCCTCTGGGAAATGACCAGTGGCTACCGTGCGAATATTGATGAGATCATCAATGGCGCGATGTTTGAGGTAGACAAGGAGACCAGCAAGGGGAGTAGTGGCGATATGGTCGTGATGCGGAGTATAGGATTTGTTTCTATGTGTGAGCATCATATGCTGCCTTTCTACGGCACGGCGGACATTGCCTACCTGCCTGGCGAGCGTGTGCTGGGACTTTCAAAATTCGCCCGGGCCACCGAGGTGTTTGCCAGGCGACTGCAGGTTCAGGAAAGACTGACCAGGGAAATTGCCGATACGGTCGCGTCAAAGACCGGATCCTCTGCGGTGGCTGTGAGGGTGAAAGCTGAGCACATGTGCATGCGCGCGCGCGGCGTGAGGGATGCTTGCTCCGATACAGTGACCATAACAACGCGGGGCAGATTCCAGACAGACAATCAACTCCGCAATGAATTTTTTCAGCAGGTGAAGACCTGACAGGGCTTTGTCACCATCGCCCCTGGTGTACGAACCGGGGACTATGCCGCCCGGGGCTGGTGCCGCTTGTGGTCATCCCCCGGGACCTTGGCTGGTGCCGGTCTTCCCCTCTGAATCCGGATGTGCACCCTCAGTGCACAATCCATCACAATCCATGATGATTCCCTTCTTTTTCTTCGTAACTTCCCTGAATGGTGCCTTGTGCGTCAGTGTCGCCTTCACCTGCGAAAACCAGGGTGCTGGCTGACAGGCATTACCGGGGGGGCACTGACAAACCTGTTACAAAAGACGCAACCCTGCGCTTTGATCGCGCTCCAACCCCTTGGCTCCCGTGTGAGTTCTTGCAGGGATTATGGCCCGGAGGCATCCGTTTTTTGGTGATGTGGAGCACAGCAGGGGACTTTTTATGCAAATCGGTGCTCGGGCCCGCACAAGGTTGCTGCCATCACCAGAAGCTTGTGGCCCGCATAAGGGTTGCAAGACGCGGGTATCAACAAGAGCCGCAGGCCGCAGTCTACGGTCGGCCACTGCCCGGCCGACCGCAAGGCCAGCTGGCGCCCCCCGGGACGAAAGCCCGGAACTTGCCTGCGCTGTGCCAGGAGCTTCGTCCGTCAAGAGGCAAGGCAGACCCGTTGCTGGCCCAGTCCCCGGCTATGAAAAGCGGCTTTCACACAGAACCAACAGACAAGGACATAGACGCATCTACTCAGGAGAAAGACGTTTTGTCTGCCATTACGAAGACTGTGGCAGCAGGTTAGCCAACAAGGTGAATTGGCAACTGCACCTGCGATCCCATAGGGGAGAAAGGCCTCTTGTCTGTTCCGTAGAAGGTTGTGGTCAAAGGTTTATACGACCCTGCACGCTGAATGTACATATGAAAACACACGCGGGCGTCCGGCGTTTTTTCTGTCACTACGAAGGCTGTACAAAAGGCTTCATTCTGAAAGGAAATCTGCAGGCGCACCTGATGATCCATACCGGAGAAAAGCCCTGGCCCTGCCTGGCGGAAGGTTGTTCCAGGGCGTTCATATCCCGAGCCAAAAGGAAAAGGCATATGATCACCCACAGGGGTGGAAAGCTCAGGCCCCGTTCCCTGTGGGCAGCTGTACCTGCGCCAAGGCACAAAAACAGCCGGCTGGCCGGTGACAGGGCTCTCAGCCGTTGTGCGTTTGCTGGTGATAGCCCCAGGCTGTCACCCCCTTGTCTCCAGCAGGGAGACAGTGCCAGCCGGGTTGTGCCGCAGTTGTCTGACACAGCTGACAGGGACGGGCCGTTCGGGATGTCGCCGCCCGTTCCAGACGAATGGGGTCAGGACGAAGGTCCATGGCTCACAGATATGCAGCAGTTCCGAAGTGATCCACCCTTGACCGCGCTCTTTACTCCGGATACGGCCCAGCCAGAGTCCATGGATGATGAGGAGAAGGTTTTCTGGCAGTGGTTGTGTTCTTCCCGCAAGACAAATCTTGAGGACACAGTGACCTGATCTGCTGACAGCCCTGTCGCACAATTGATGTCCCGGACAAGTAACTTACACACAAGATGGAACTTTTCAGTATTTGCCTGCTCCAAGTTCTCCGCTGACTTTGGCGCAGGCGACAGCCGGAGCGGGGGATCGCAATCCTGGTGCGAGGGCGTCTGTGCCTTGCCATGGCTGTGGCCCCCTGGGCCTTGTTGTGGCTGGCCGGTTCTGCGGCAGGTGTGTGCTGGTCGTGCCCCGGTGCCGGGAGCGGCGCTGGCCTCGCCGACGTAACCTCAGCCCATGGACTGATTCAGGGCCGGGAGATGTCCAAGGAGCGCGCCTTGGTGGTCGTGCAGTAGTGTGTTGTTGTCGTTGAGAGCTTCCCCGTGGGAAAAGCTCATAACAAGGAGCAAGGAGCAGTCGTGACAGTCCAGTAGAGAAGAACCAGTAGAGAAGAAACCCGATGGGAGTGAGAGCATGATAAATAATGCAAGCATGAACGGCAGCCAGGTCAACAGCACGCTGACGCACACCGGACGCAGGGGAACAGTGGGGCCTGCAAAGGTCGTGTTGCAGACGGCGACCGCGTTGTCGCTGCTGGGCCCGCGCCGGGCGATGCCAGGCGGGCGGTCAAAACCTCGGCTGGCCGGTGGTGTGGCGGAACGGGGGGCGCTGCCCGTTGCTGTCGAGCGCCGCGTGGCTGGCGGCAACAAACGCTCCGCTGTGCGGGTGCGCGAGTCGGCCGGCACCGGGCCGCGCACTGCCGCTGGCGGGGATGAAATCGCATCCCGGCGGTTGCGCGCGGCACCGGCATCATCCCGAAAAAAAGGCAAGAAAACAGGCAAGGCGCAGCAAGGGCGACCGGCGTCCGGGCGCACCGGCGCAGCTTCTTCTGCCGGCAGCAGACGCAAACAACGTCGTTCTGAGGCGCTGGATGATTTTACTCTTGTAGCTGGTCGTGCGTCAGGTGGCGCGCAACACAGGAAGAATGATCCGGCTGTGAGTCATGGTCGTGATAGTCGTGGACAAGGTCATGCGGCCTGTTCCGGTACCCCTGTTGCCTTGGGACAGCACAACTTCAGTCGCATTCATGAGGATCGGGACGGCTGTTACCGACTGGCAGAAGATGTCGTCATACATGATGAGCTGCGGCTGCCGGTGGGGAATCGTACCCATCCCTTTACCGGCTCGCTGGATGGCAACGGGCACGCCCTGCGCGTGCAGCAGGTCCGCGACCTGGGCGATGCGGTTTTGTTCGGGGCTATCAGCAACAGTACTATCAGCCTCTCGGTCGTCGACAGCCGTCTGGAGACCCGTAATGGCAGCCTGGCAGCATTTGTCGGTGAGATGCAGTCCCACAATCGGGTGCAGATCAACCGGCTGGACCGAAGTCTGTTCAAGGCCACGGGCGTTGGCCGGGTGGAGGCCGCTCTGGTGGGCACCACCTGCGGGGATGACAACCATCTGGAGTTGTATAACCTCCGTGGCAATCGGGTGATGGCGCACGCCCGCGTGGGCAGCGGCGCCCAAATTCCGGAAGCCGTGGCCAGCCTGGGGCTGGGGGTGGTGCGCAGCTCCGGTCACCAATACATCAGCCAGCGGGAGCTCAAACACAATCAAGTCCAGGCTCTGGCTGAAGCAGGCCCGCCGCCTGCGGGGGAAAACAGCCCCGGCGGGCGGGCGACTGCGGCGCTGCTCGGGATTCTGGGCGACCCGGACGCCGATAGCCTCTTCCTCAAAAGCCGGCAGCGCGCGCTTCACGAGAATCTGGTCAGGGCCCGTACTCAAAGACAGCAGGATTTGCCGGCGGCAGGTGCCGGCTTCAGCTGTGCCAGTCTGGGTTACGGCAGTCTGGCTTGTCGCCCTGCTTTTCCTGAACATCCTGCGGCCGGTCAGCTGGCAGTCATGCAGACCGATTGCACTGACAACAGCGTGCAGGCCTGGTCCTGCGACAACCCGGTTCAGATGCCAGGGCAGCAGGGAGCGCAGGAAGCTGTTTCAGCCGGACTGGCGCGTGCCAGCCTTGTGTCTACTCAAGCCCTGTCCTTGCTGTATCTGGGACACCGCAGTGTAGGCCCGGACCAGCTGGTGGCACATGGAACAGGTGCACAGCGGTTCCTGGTGGCACCGGCGCACAATGCTGTTACCTACTTGACCTCGGGTGGTGATGCCAGTCTTCCCTTGTTTCCTCCCGGTTCGCCGCCTTATTGCCGCAGGGCCAATTTTCAGATTGACACGGCCGCCTACAGGGCCAGTTCCTACGACTGCCAGCTGGTAGCTGGAACTGAGGTGGAGCAGCGTTCCACCAGTCTTTCACCGGCCGGGTGGGTTGGGCTGTATGGCAGCTTTCGGGGCTTTGAAAGCTGGAAGTTTGATGGGTTCGCCTGTTCGCCGGCCTCTATCCGTTATCCGCATGAAGATTTGCAGTCATTGACGCCCAGCAACGCCGGGTGGTTGATGGTGACCCGACAGCGCTACCCCTGGCAACGGGAAAATGATCTCAAAGGACTGATGCGCGTGAGCCGCCTCCTGCCACTGGATGGTGGGGCAGTGCCGCTCGCTATTGGTTCCAGCCGTGGTCTTGGTTGGGAGAGTTTGCACAAGCCGCCGGCCGGGAGCGCCCTGCCGCAGACTGGCAGAGTGCTGCACAGCCTGGTGCACAATGGCCGGTTGTATCACCTCCAGCAGCTTCCGGGCCAGGCTGTACAACTGGTGACCTTGAACCTGGCTGTGTATTTGCACGGCCAGTACCAGCTGGCGCAGTATGAGACGCTGGCAGGTCAGGCACGACTGTTGTCGTTTGAAAACGGGGAGCTGAACCTGTGGATGCAGCAGGAGAGCAATGACACAGTGCTGGTGTATGGTCTGGGAGCCAGGCCCTCCAGTGAGCAGAGCCCCTGGTTGCGTACCGGCTTTGATCTGTCGGATCAACCGGGGGGCCGCGCCTTGTTGGCCCGCGCCGGTGACTGGCTTTACACAGTGCGTCAGCAGGAAGGGCAGCCTTCCAGTCTGCGTCGCATAGATGTCGGGAGCGGTGCAATGGATGTCGGCTGGCAGCAGAACTTGACGGCTAATGTGACAGAGGATCTGCGTCTGGTGGTGGACGACCAGCAGCTGACACTCGTGCCTGTGACGGGTACCCTGGTGGATCCCTACGCACCGGCGTTCGGTTGGCAGGCACAGGTGCCGGAGGTGGGCGGCTGCCTGCAGTGGGCGCGCGTTGCTGTGGCTCGTCATGCGCTTGTGCGTCCTTCTTCAGCGACTGCGGCGCTGCCTTCTGACAGCAATCAGGTCACGGCTTCTGCTTCCTTGTCGCCTACCCTTGTCTCCTCCGTGGCACCGGGCCATGCCGGTACGCACAACCACACGACTGAGAACAGGTTGACCACAGCTGTGGCCGTCCCTGTTGCTGTAGGTACAGCTGTTGCCACCGCGACGGCCTGCGTCTATTTGCTGGTCTGGAGCAAATGCCGCCAGCGTCTGGCTCTGGCGGAGCAGGAAGAACAGGCTTTGCTGGCCGGAGAGCGGGCCTTGCCGCAGCAGAATACGGCGAGCGATGCCGTGTTTTCTGCACAGCGACGGCTTCCCACTGTGGAAGGAGCCGGTGCGGTGGATCACCCGGTCTCAACGACCAGTCTGTAAGCTGGCTGTCGTTTCTGGTCTGTCGCTTCCTGCAAGGAAAAAGGGGCGGCAGTCCTTGTGTAGTCTCAAGGACGACAGTTCCAGCGCGAGTCTGTCGGGTGTGAAGGCCAGGCTGGACCCCGGCAGTCATTGCAGTAGAACCAGCATGACATGCATGTTCAGAGGAACAGATATAATGGCCAGCAGCGTGCTGAGCATGACCGTTGATGCTGCAATTTCCGGATGGACGTCAAGCTGATTGGCAAGGATCACAACATTTGCCGCCATGGGGGTGGCCAGCATAAGAGAAGCGACCAGACAGATGTCGTGCGTCAATCCCAGCTGGCTGATGAGTAGCGTCCCGAAGAGAGGCACGATTAACTGCTTCCAGCCAATGCAAAAAAATGAAAATTTCCAGTCGAACTTCAGGGCAGAAAATTGAGAGAGGGTTATGCCTATAACCATCATCCCCAAAACACTATAAGCACCTTTGAAGCTGTTGAAGAAACTCTGCAGCTGTGCAGGCAGCTCCAGTCCCATATATTTTACCAGCAGGCCAATAATGGCAGCAGGGATGACGGGTAGGGAAAGAACTTTTCGGAGGCATTCCTTGTTATCGAACTTGTCCATGGCTGTGATGAAATAACCAACAGTGAATTCATATAGGATGACGCCAAGGGTAATAAATACAGCAACCGCTGCGATTTCTGGGGAGAATAAGGAAAAGACAACAGGTAGTGCAAAGTAACCAGTATTCCCAGTCCCTCCAGCAAACGAAAAAAGATGAACCTTGCTGTCATTCCATACCAGCTTGGCCAGCAAAAAAGAAATCAATGCCAGTGAAGAAGAAATAACCAGTGCAGCTGCGGTATAACGGAAAAAAGAAAAATCTGCCGGAGACTCAGCTATGGAAGAAAAGATGACAAATGGCGATATGACATAAATCAAGAGACAAGAAGGTCCCCTGGAATCTATGGTCAACTTGCGACCGGCAATCCAGCCAATAACCGTTGTAATAATTAAAAAGGTGCTTTTGGCAAGAATTGTGGTTTCCATTGGAACAGCCTGATATGAAAAGGCAGAAGTCTGGATCAGAAGTACGAATAAGTGAAGGTGAGAAGTCGTTTAGCTTGATTTTAAAACAAGTGTCGTTTTTGCTGCGTGCAAGACATGTTGGAGCCGTAGCCGATTTGAGCTTGTCGTTTTTTCTGAAAATTACTGGTCGAAGGTCGTTTTGAAAAGAACGCCTGCCCATACAGCTGCTCTATGTTTTGAGGCTCTTTGACACAGCGCGCGGCAAGCCCCGTCCTTCAGGACGGGGAGGATGTCAAACAGTGGGTTATCAAACAGCCAGAGTCTGATGCAGGTTCCAGGCCAGGACAGGGGGGGCAGCAGGGCCCTGGCGATACCCTGGTGACAGGATTGTTCAGGCATTGAAGAACAGCCCTGCAACTTCGATCCAATACCCTCTCTGTCTCTTTTTGAAATTGATAACTGATGGTGCTACATCTCATGGATCATTGCAGACCCGACTGTCCCTGTTCAAACAGTCGCAGCAAAATGTTGGTAAGGCCCTCCGCCTCAAAACCTCGGGTGTGCCCCGTCGAGGGCGATAGAAAACAGTACATGGAAGAAGCGAGCCAGCGTAATCCCCCCCCAATGCATAGAGTACGACAACTGATGAAGTGCGCCGTCGAAGGTTGCAACAGACGCTTTGCATCATTAGTGAGCAGACGTTTTCATATCAACAGTTACCATGGAATATCACCTCGGCCAGGCTCTTTTCAGGGCAGTGCAAAGTGGCGGGTGTCATTGAGCAGCCGACGCGCCGCCCAGGCTATCGCCAGAGAGCCGCAACCCAGGCCAGCTCCCGGGCCGGACGCCGGGACAGCATTACGACGACAAGTTCTGCGCGCTGCCCACCGGTGTGGCCATGACCGGGAGTTGCGCCATCCTTGCCCGTTGGAGCCTGGCGGCATGTCCGGGCAGCCGGATGGCAAAAGCATGCCCCCGAGTCACTCCTGCTGGACAAGGGCCAGGTCGCGCAGCGCGGCCCGTTATGCCAAGCCCTGTGCTGACGTGCAGAACCGGGAGGCGTATACGCGCGAGGACCTGGACGCAGGAGCAAAACGCCGGGGCTTGTTGTTCCAGGGTTATGACACAGGAGCCAGGCAAGAGCGCGCGATCCAGGAATGCATGCGGATGCAGGGAAAACAGAAACTTTGGCTCTGTCCTTTCGCTGACTGTGACAAAAATTTTACAACGTTGAGTGCATTCAGGGTTCACTGGATGCGTCATACGGGAGAAAAGCCCTGGGTTTGTCCTGTTGTGGAATGTCGCCGGCGATGTGTGACAAAGGGTGCTCTGGCTGTACATGTGCAGACGCATACGGGAGAAAAGCCCTGGGTTTGTCCTGTACCGGGTTGTGGTGAACGTTTTTCACAGAAAGTAAGAATCGGGTTCCACCTGAGAGTCCATAGCGGAGCAAAGCCGTATCATTGCACTTTTGAGAGGTGTGGCAGAGGTTTCAGCCGGGCAGACGGTCTGAAGGTCCACCTGAGACATCACCGGGGGCAAACCCCTTATGCTTGCGCTTTTGAAAATTGCGGAAAACGCTTCGCGCGCGCCAGCTGTGCCCGGCGTCATGCAGGCCTCCATCTCAGAAAAGCCCGGCATGCTCCTGCTCCGCAGGCTCTGCGCCCGGCCCCGCAGCCTGTTCCTGCCAGCGGGCAGCTGTCGGTCAGAACGACAGCAGTCGCATTGGTTTTTGCCCATCAGCCGGTAGCACCGGCGCCGCTGGGAGTCAATGCGCGACCGGAGTCTGCCGACAGTCAGAGCCTGGTCATGTCAGAAAATGTTCGACCATGGTTGGTTCATCCTGGCTCCTTGACCCCGGGGCTTATCTGGGACCATGCGTCTGGCCGGGGTGTGGATGCACCCTCTTTTCTGGACTGGTTGGGAGCCATTCTCAAACAAGCATCAGCGAGGGAGGAGGCAACCCTGTTTCCGACAGCAGAGACAGCAGAGACAGCAGCGCCACCAGGGCCAGCAGAAGAATCCTCGCCGTCGCTGTTACATCCTGTGGAAAATGTTGCTGTTCCAGATCGGCTGTCCGCACTCTCCTGGCTGTCACCTTTCTCAAGGGATGAGACGCTGTTCTGGCAGTGGTTGCCGGTGATTGAAGAACCTGACGGCAGCTATCCGGCTGCGGGCAGTTTCGGGAATGCCGGATCGCGCTGACTGGCTCTTTGGTGGTGGGCGCCAGCCCGGCTGGATAAACAATCTGTCAGGAAACTTGAGCACCTCTACGACGCTGTAACCAGGCTGTCAGCACCCGGGCGTGCGAAACAGATCAGCGGCTGTCCAAGGCTGTGTGTGCCACTGTTCAAGCCCAGGAGCCGATGTTGATTTCCTCCACTGACCACGGCAGGCCCGGCTGTCGCCTTGCCTTCACCCCCAGTCTTGATGCTGCCCCGATTTTCTCCCCGGAAAACCGGCTTTGGTTCTGCCCTTCTCCCGCCTGCAAAAGAGGCTTCGCCCGAAGGAGGTATGCCCAGGCGCATTTTCAAAGACATTGGGGGAAAGAGCCTTGTGCCGTCCCTGTTGAGGGGAGCGGGCAAGGCATCGGATACGCAGTAAGCCAGCACTTTCCAGGGCGCAGGGGAAAAAGTCTTTATGTCGGTGCGTTCACAGAGTGTATGACCAGATTCTGGTACCAGAATCTGCGCGCAAACAGCCTTTCGAGGCGTACGGGAGCCAAGCCTTATCTCTGCTCTTTTGAGGGCTGTGGGCAAGCTTTCGGCGACAAGAAGGTGCTCAAAGGCCACTTTTTACGGCATACGGGAGAGAAGCCTTATCCCTGTTCTTTTGCGGGATGTGGCAAGCGTTTCCGACTGCAGAGCACGCTGATCCGCCACTTTCCCCGGCATACGGGAGAAAAACCTCATGCCTGCCTTGTCGAGGGCTGTGGCCGGCGGTTCAGGACCCGGGGGGATTACAATAGCCATCTGCGGGTCCATACGGGAGTAAAGCCTTATCTCTGCTCTTTTGAGGGCTGTGGGCGAGCTTTCGGCTACAAAACGGTGCTCAACGGCCACTTTTTGCGGCATACGGGAGAGAAGCCTTATGTCTGTTCTTTTGAGGGATGTGGCAAGCGTTTCCGACTGCAGCGCACGCTGACCTGCCACTTTCTCCGGCATACGGGAGAAAAACCTCATACCTGCCCTGTCGAGCGCTGTGGCCGGCGGTTCAGGACCCGGGGGGATTACAATGCTCATCTGCTGCGGGGCCATAGGGGAATCAATCCTTATCTGTCCCCTTGTGAGCGGGGCGGGAGAAGTTTCGGCTACCGGCACCTTGAAAATCCCCTTCGCGCACATACGAAAGAAAAACTCCCGTGTCTGCCCCCTTGATGTGTGTGGGGAAGGGGTTGGCGAGCGAGCCCCACTGCGAAATCACCTTCGAAGGCAGACGAAAAAAAACAGAGCTGCCCTGGTGAGGACTGCGGTCGGCGTTTCACGACCAGGGGAAATAGAAACATACATATGCGAACCCATAAAATGCCCTTCCATCCAGACAAGGGTGTAGCAAATGCTGCGAACTGATGCCTTGATGGAACACAAGGGCTGTGCATCAGCATGTGGCGGACTCATCAGCACTGCAGGCAGTGACAAGATAGTTGGGCGATGACACCGTTGTAGACATGTTCCGGCGTTCCAGGGCAGGGCGTTCGTAACCTGGGTGTCAGCTCGCAGGGGAGGAAAAAGCGCAACGGTGGTCCAAGGCCGGGTGTGTCATTGTTCAACTTCAGGAGCCGATCTTGATCCAGTCTACAGCCCACAGCAGGACAGGTGAGCGAACTGCTCTCAGCCCTGGTCGATCCCTTGCTCGCTTCCCGGAAGAACAGCCCGGGCTTTGCCCTGTTCCCGGCAGCAAAAGGCGCGGGGCTCGCAACACGCCTGCCCAGGTTTCTCCAGGCAGGCATCGGGGAACAAAGCCTCATACCCACTTTGTTGCAGGGGGTGGAAAGCAGTCCACGCCAGGAGAAAAACAAAAGATTCACAGGCCAGGGCGTGCGCGAGAAAAGCCTTGTCTGTGTCCTTTTGAAGGTTGCGGAAAACGGTTCGGATACAGCAAGGTGCTGAAAACACATCTTCGAACGCGTACTCAAGACAGGCCTTGTCCCGGGCTTGAGGAGGCGGGCAGGAAGCGCTTGCGCCAAGAAGGCGCACTGGCCTTTTACAGTCGCAGGCATCAGGAAAAAAGGGCTTGTTCCCGCGTCTTTGGTGAGTCTGGCAAGCTGTCCTGGACACCAGCAGAGCGGAGGTTGAAGCCTGTACAGCACTATCCGGGGCAACAGCCTTCTACCCGCCCTTCGACGGGGAAGGCACAGCAGGATACGCCAACAGAAAATAGAAAAAGCCAGATGCGCGTCCCTGCGAAGGCCAAACCTTATCTCTGCCCTTTTGAGGGATGTGGGGCAAGTTTTGCCTATAGGGCTGTGCTGGAAAATCACTTGCGCATGCACTCGGGCGAAAAGCCTTATCTGTGCTCTTTTGAGCAATGCGGAAAAGTTTTCCGACAGCTGGGCACGCTGAGCTATCACATTCGAAGACATATGGGAGAAAAGCCTTTCCTCTGCTCTTTTGAGGGATGCAGGACAGCTTTTGGCCGCCAGAGCCTGCGCAGGGATCACCAGCGAAGGCATACGGGACAAAAGCCCTATGTCTGCCCTTTTGAGGGATGCGGGACAGGTTTTGGCTACAGGAATGTGCTGACAAATCACCTGCGGACGCATACAGGACAAAAGCCCTATGTCTGCTCTTTTGAGCAATGCGGAAAAGTGTTTCGGCAGCGGCCCACCTTGAACCGCCATCTTCGTAGACACAGGGGAGAAAAGCCTTTCCTCTGCTTGGTTGCTGACTGTAGAAAGACGTTCACGACACAAGGAGAACGAAATATCCACATTCTGCGCCATCACACGAGTGACAAACTCTATCTCTGCCCTGTTGAAGGTTGTGGCAAGCGGTCCAGGACAAAAAGCGATCAAAGCATACATATGCGGGTTCATAGGCGGCCAAAGCTTTATGTCTGTCCCGTTGAGGGATGCGAGAAAGGTTTCAGCTACCGCTGTGCGCTGCCGCCTCATCTGCGACAACATAGGGGCGAAAAACCTTATGTCTGTCCTGTGGAAGGTTGCGGGCAAGCGTCCGCCTATTCGAGCGTGATAAAAATTCATCTCCGGCGTCATACAAAAGCAAAGTCTTGTAAATACCCTGTGGAGGGGGGGAGCTTATTCAAACAAATCAAATGCGAGAGCATGGATGCAAGTGCAAGAGCATAGGTGCAGGTCCATCTGGGGGGGAAAAACGGGGGCTGATGCATTGATAGATACTATCGGTTGTCTGTCACACGCATCGAAAAATTGCGATCAGGGGCCCTGTGCAGCCTGGAAACAAGCTGCAACTCTTTTCCTTCCGGTACGGCCAGACCCGGTGACATCCTTGTTTGTCTGAACGCGGGGTTATGCATGAGGGGGACAGAATCCGGCGATGGCCTACACGCCTGTGCGTCCGGGGACGGCTTGGCGGGCATGTCCTTGCCGCGCTCTTGCAAGCCCCTGCTGGTTCCTGGTCGCAGGTTTGCTGGCCGTCAGGTCCCGGATCACCGCCTGTGCGTCACAGGTCGTGCTTTGTACAATTTTGACCCAGTGCGCTCACAGAAGCCGTATTCTGCGCCCGGACTTGGCAATACCATTGTCCGTTTGCGAGTAGGCATCTTCAAAGTACGCATATTTGTCCTGGAGCACTGCGTATATGGCACGTCGCAAACCCTCTGCCATATGTTCGCTTTCAAAGACAGGCAGGAAATCCTGCTCCGCTTTTGTGGTGATCATTGTTCTTTTGTTGAACATGAGACGACACAGGAGAGTCATCTGGGCTGCCGGGCTGGAGGGGTGCGCCGCTTTGCTTTTTGCAATCAGGGTATCATTGGCAAAACCCAATTTTTTCCATAAATGTTCCCACTCGTTCTGGAATTCCTCTGTTTCCGTCATCAGTGTTCGTGCTATCACAATGAACGACACCAAGTCGTCCGTTGTCAGCTTGCGGATGAAGGCGTTAACGCGAGGGTTTTTACCATAGTCGCTCAGTTTGACCGGCCCTGTCTGCACTTGAACCTGAGGCTGTTGCTGCGATGAGCCCTGTGTCGTAGCAGGCGTCTGGGTCGGCCCGGCATCGGCTTCGACTTCGGCTTCGACTTCGACTTGTGCTTCCAACTCAGCCTCTTCACCGGGTTGTGGTTCCAACTCAGCCCCTTCATTGGGTCTCTGTCTTTGACTGGGAGGAGAAGTTTCCGCAGCGCTGCTCTCTTTACGCTTCTGTAACCGGGATTGCCGCAGTGCATCGCCACCTGGATCAACATTCAGCGCTGTTGCGCCACCCTGTTCTTCGTCCAGCGGCTCCCCTTGTGTCCCCTGTGACAACCGTTCCCGCATTTCGCACAACAATTGTTGCTGCTTGCCAACAAAGATAGACAGATTGGCTGTTGCCGTCTTCAGCTTTTGTTGGAGACTTTGTGCGGATTCCTGAGACTGTGTCAGTCGAGTTTGCAGATGGCGGATACGTGCCTCGTCTTCCGTGCGTTGCAGGGTTTCGTGCCTTGCGGGTTCGACTGCCCTGACATGGGAGGCTTCTGCCATTTCCGAAGCTTCTCGCAGCCTGAAAAAATCGTCCTCTATTTTTCTGATATGTTGCACGTCAATCTTTGCGTATTTACAGGCTGCAACAAACGCCTCCATGATGTCCCTGTCACTCTGTCCCGCTGCCATACGTTCTGCAACAAAAGGCGTCATAGCCTCTCTGACGCTCGCGTGGCGTCGCAGCGGAAACAGGTCCTCAAACAGTTTTATTTCACGGGAGCTGAACTTCATGCCCCACAGCAAGGGATCATGCTTGCCGGAAAAATAGTCATCGCTTCCAATGGCCATGTTCATTTTTTCTGCCAGTGCCCGTGCTGCACCTGCGTCTGCACCTGCAGGCTGCGGGGGGCTGGGCTGGCACCGTACACTGGTGAAGGTGATGTCCGTTTGCACGCTCCTGTCGAAAGCAGAAGTGGCTCTTTGCGTGGGCTGGGTATCAGTCTGAACCGAGCGTTCCTGGTGGGAGCTGCCTTGAATTGTTGGTGTTTGATGGATCATCTGGGATCTCCTTTGTCTGGATAGAGTCTTCTGACTCGTCTTGTTTCTCTGTTTGCTGTCGGTAGAGTGGTTGCCATCCTGGAAACTCAATTGTCCTTGATATGACCGTTCTCCATGGGACACAGCACACTCATGGTGTGCCAGCACAGCTTGGACTGGGACACATCCTGAAAGTTCATTGCTGCTGGTGTCGCTGCGAGGGATGCCAATTGGATCCTGTCCGCTTATGCAATCTGGAATCAGGAGGCAGCTGCTGAGCGGGTGGAGCTATTGGCTTTGTTGCCTTTGTTGCCTTTGTTGCCTTTGTTCCTTGCCGGGTTTGGGGGAAAGACAAGCTTGTTAGTGAAACAGTGCTTTTGGCTCTATAGAAGGAGTAGCCTGCGCCTGTTTCAGGGCGTCGGTAGCTGTTGAGTCTTATGCCGGGTTGCCAGTGCCGATGTTCGAATTGTCTGTAAATGACAACAAGCCCGCTGATCAGTCTGCGGACAGTACGGGCGGGGCTTTATGCGCCTGGGGGGCACTCCCGGATGCGCCCCGTTGCAGATTGTGACAAACCTTTCACGGCTTTCATGGGACAGTGGGGCCAGAAGTGTCACCAGAGACAGGAGAACCGCATGTTCCCAAGCCTCGACAAGAGCGCAGCAGCTGTAGCCGATAGCCACTGATAGCACTATTGACGCAGGTTGGTGATGTTGTGTTCGTCTCTGATGATCTTGCCGGTACCAGGCTCACTGGTTACAGATGCCGGTCCCGATCGACAGCGGGATTGTTGAGTGGGGTGGTTGTCCGCCTCTCTGCCGCAGCCCGGCCCTGCGGGACTGTGCAGTGCGCGGCCTCTGTTCGGGGTAAAAACGGGTTGGGTGTGTCTGGAGCCCGGGGCCTGGAGGCTGACGGAAAAAGAGGGGAGCCAGTCCCGGTGCTGACCCGCAGGGTAACACAGCTGTGGCCCTGCTCTTTTCCAGACTGTCACAATCAATACAGCACGCAAAGGAAAAGGGATGTTCACGCTCGGGTTCATATCGGAGACAGGCCTTATTGCTGCCTCGTGGAGGGCTGTGCAAAGCGCTTCTACCGAAAAGACCACGCCGGGATTCACGCTCAGGTCCATCTTGATGTCAAGCGCTTTGGGTGTCCCTTTGAAGGTTGCAAAAAGCGCTTTGGACAGCTTGTCGGGCTCAGGAGCCATCTGGCAGTCCATACCGGGAAAAAGCCCTGGATGTGCCCCATCGAGAGCTGTGGCCAGGGTTTCTCGCGCAAAAATATCATGCAGTCTCACCTTCGGTTACACGCACAGAGACCGAAGGCCCCCAAGCCAGACCGCGAGTATTTTTGTCCCGTGGAGGGTTGTGGCAAAAGATTCCTGATCCGTCAGTGCAAGGCGGCCCATATGCGCAACCATTCTGTCGAGCAAAGCTGGCCCTGCCCGGTCCCGGGTTGCGACTGGCAGTTCAGATGGAAAGGAAGCCGGGACAGCCACCTGCGCAGTCACGCGCGCAAAAAACGCTGGCTCTGCCCTGTCCCGGACTGCGGGAAAAGCTTCGTCCGGCAACAGCAGCTCCCGCCTCACCTGCTCAAGCATGGTGTCCAGACTGGTGTTCAAGTCCCTGTTGAGGAAAAACGCCCTCCTTGTCGTCCGCAGAAGATGCATTCTCCCGGTGTGTGTGCCGGCAGCAGGACCAGGTCCGGGACAACAGGGGCATCAGGTCGCCGAAAAAGCTATCCAGTGCCCCTCATGACAGGGAAGGCGGCTTGCGACAAAGGGCGGGTAGCCAGCGTCAGCCAGTCCCGGTTCCAGCAGCCTTTCGCGTCGGCGCAGGCGCAGGCGCAGGTTTCGTCCTGTGGCGATGCGGTGATGAGGCGTCTACGCCGGTCTGATGCCGATCTGTCATCGATCCGTTGGTCTGCTGCCAGTGAGCCTGTATCGGCGCCGGATGACTTGATGTTGCCAGCGGGGGATGGTGCACCCGCGCCCAGGTCACCCTGTCGCCAGGCTGGTGTGGCCGTTGCCATGGTGAGGTTGCCGACAACAGATAGCGTACAACTCTGGTCGTGGCTGTCAGATATTCTGGACGAATGACCGGCCCGGAAAAGTGGAGGGTCTTTCTCAGTGTCTGACTTCTACAGTGTCTTTGACCTGGTGCGCGGCAAGCCCCGTCCTTCAGGGCGGGGAGTATGTCAAAAGCAGTTCGCAACCACAGCAAACCGGCAAAGACACCAGGCTTTTCATTCGGAAGATCAGCCCTGGACCTGTCCTGTAGAGGGTTGTGGCAAGCGATACAAGAACCAGGGAGACAAGGACATCCACCTGCTGACCCACACCGGAGAAAGGCCTTGGCTGTCATCACCCAGGCCAGGCGCCGCCTCGTTGGCATGGGTGTCATCCTCTGGCGAGGAGGAGACTCAGCTGTGGTCCTGGCTGTCAGACATTCTGGAAGGGCAAGCGGATCCGCAGAGTTCAGCGCTGTCATGATGCATGATCGCCATAACAGGCTTGTCAGTTGAACGCAGGTGCTCAGGATCGCAACAGCTGTCGAACAGTGATTCAACCATTTCTTCCAGGTGGCTGTGCTTATGCTGTTTGAGAGTCACTGTAGACCGGCCTTTGGGTTTGGTCGTCGCAAGGACAGACCTGCGTCTGCTGGATACATCGGGAGAAAAAGCGCATCCGAGGCAGCACCAGGATCTTGTCATCACGTCAGCCGTACAGGAGAAGCCCCTGGGCACTGTCCTGTTCCAGGCTGTGAAAAAAAGTTCACACGAAGCCATGACGTCCAGACGCATCTGCCAGTCCATACCGGTCCATGGTCGCATTTTTGTCCTTGGGAGGGCTGTGCAAAGCACTTCCGGTATAGAGACAATTTCAGTGTTCACTGGCGAAAACACACGGGAGACAAGCCGTATGTATGCACTGTGCCGGGCTGTGGACAAAGTTTCATGCGTCAAGGCAGTCTCCGGGCTCACCTGCCAGCCCATACCGGAATCTGGCCCTTTGTCTGTTCGTTTGAGGGCTGTGGGAAGGGCTTTGGAAGTAGACGTGATGCCACTGTGCATGCGCGTACGCACATGCCAGAACGGCCTTGGCTGTGCCCGTTTCCAGGTTGTGGCAAAAAGTTCAAGACCTCAGGACACAGAAGTTGCCACACGCGGTTCCTGCATTCTCATGCCTGGCAACGCCCTTTTTCCTGCCCGGTCGAAGGCTGTGGCAAAGACTTCAAGCGCAAAGGGGACCTTGGGATTCACTTGCGGGTCCACGCTGGCGAAAGACCTTTTGGTTGTCCTTTCGAGGGCTGCCAGTGGCGATTTGCCTGTAGGCCACTGGTGTGGCGGCATTTGCGAACGCATACGGGTGACAAGCCGTTTTGTTGCCCAGTCGAGAATTGTCGCAAGCTGTTCGCACGCAAGGATATTCTTGAAAGACACCGGCGCAGTCACAGGGCGAACGACACCAGCCAGTCTTGCCGCCCGGTAAAGAGAGGTAAAAAAACGGTTGCACAACGCACAAGTGTTCGGCCACGCCTGCGCCGGCGTGGCCTCGACAAGGGCAGGTCAGACAGGGGCAGGTCAGACAGGGATAGTGGGGGTGTCGGCAGCGCAAGCCAGGCTAAGGGTCCCATTGCACAAGCGGCTGGGGATTCTTCTATACCAGCTGTATCTTCACCAGCTGTATCTTCACCAGCTGTATTTTCACCAGCTGTATCTTCTGGTCAGGAGTGGGGCGTTGACGTGCAAGTCAGTGCTGAGCCTCCGGGCGATGCCTTGCTGCCAGACAGTGAGATTCTCTCGTCCTGGTTGCCTTGTGTTGCCGAACAGCAACCGGCACTGGGCGGTATGACCTCGTCAATGGAGGAATCGCTGTGGTCGTCGTGGCTGCTGCCTGGGTCCCCGCCTGAACTTTTTCCTCCGGAGGCCAGAGTGCCTCTGTCAGTCGGTGATGCACTCCTGTGGCCCTGGTATCGACACGACCAGACGGGCCTGTTGTGAAGGGCCAGTGCGGGTGTGGCCGCTATGCCAGCCAGGCAAGGCAATGCCACAGCGTCTGGCAGACTCCATCGGCGACCAAATCCTCAGCGGGGAGTCCTCGGTGGTTATTCGGGCAGGGCTGCTGGCCGCCGCGCCAGGTGCACAGTATCAACTCGATTTTCAGGACCCAAAGCCGGTGCTGGTGCAAGCTCCCACGAATGATTCGCTCATGGAAAAGCTGGTCTGTTCCACTTCGGCCAGGACAGGCCGCATGAGTGAATTACCTGGGCAGCCTGTGACAAAACGCGCAGCCTCTGAAGATCAGCAAACAACAGATGCTGCCGCTCTCCTCAATGTGAGGGGGATGGCATGCCATGTCCGGCAGCCAATATCACTTACCACTTTGAATGTGACAACCGCGTATTTACGCAGTGTGAACAGGTTGCCGGCCCTGAAGGTGGTAGATATACCATTGTTTCCGGAACTTGTACGAATCCAGCATCACGAGAAATATGCGCGTTTCATGATGCTTGGGTAACAAGGACCTTCCCCGGGTATTGTGGGGGGAATGGAGCTATCAACTGCTCTTCCTGTTTTGGGGATTTCAGCTACGGAACCTACGGATTTTACCCCGATTGTGGTAACACCGCGCATCCCGACCTGGAAGTCTCGTGCTGGCCGGGGGGCTGCATTCCGGGCTGCCCGTTCGTATCCGATTCTGATGCATCCGCGTGGCTCAAATGGGTATCCCTCTGGCCACAGGAACCGTCATTGGTGCCTGTGTTCTGATCACTGGCATAGCTGGCGCGACAATCTGGTATCGCCGCAGGCACCGGGCCGGGTATGAAGCCCTGTCGTCCATCCTGACCTGAACAAAAGACTGGTGCCGGGAGAAGTCACGACTTGTCTTCTTCTGGCTGCTGGTAGGTGACGGAAACAATTTCGAACAGGGTGCTGCCAGTACTGGCCTCGTGTTCTACCTCCGTTCCCTCGGCTTTGCCCAGCAGTGTACGGGACAGGGGGGCGTCTATGCTGATCCATCCGCGTGAAGGCTCAATTTCGTCCGGCCCGACCAGACGAATTCTGGAGGTCTGGCCTTCTTCATCCTGCAGTGTCACCCAGGCACCGAAGAAGATGCGCCCCGGATCACTGGGCGGCTGATCGACCACCTGTAGCCGATCAAGACGACGGCGCAAGTAAAGAATACGACGGTCGATTTCGCGCAGCTGTTTCTTGCCGTATATGTACTCCGCATTTTCGGAGCGGTCACCCAGTGCTGCGGCCTCTGCTACAGCCTGGGTGACTTCCGGGCGTTTGGTTCGCCACAGCAGATCATGTTCTTGCCTGAGCTTCTGATAGCCTTCCGGTGTGATGTAGAGCGATGCAGCAGGTTGAGGAGGGCGGTAGCGAGACACGGAAACTTTTTTCCTCGAAACAAGATGTAAAGAAAAGATGTAAAAAGGTGCGCGCAACAAAAGGCACACCTGCTGTCAAACAAACAGAAAGGGTACTACACCAAAGAAGCTTGCCCGGTCAGGCGACGGCAATCTGCTTCCACAGCTGGGACAGTCGTTTGGTCGATACAGGTGCCTGGGTACCCAGCTCCTGGGCAAACAGGGACACCCGGTATTCTTCAAGCATCCAGCGGTATTGCCATAAGATGTCGTCTTCCACACCCTGGCGCTCCAGTGACTGGCGGCGTCCGTCCCAGGCGTCCTGCAACTGTTGTAGTTCGCCGGTCAGTACACGGTCTTTCTGCGCCTGGCGGCCCAGCTTGTCCAGTCGCCGGGCAATGGCCGTCAGATAGCGTGGCAGCTGCTCCAGCCACTGCCATGGCGTATCTGCCAGAAACCGTCGGGAGACTAGCCGGTCCAGCTGATGGCGGATATCGGCCATCGACAGCGCCTGATCCAGCGCAATGCGTCCTTTAAGTCGCTTTTCCAGGGTGCGCCGGGCCGAGAAAATATCCAGCAACAGTTGATCGAGCTGTTCGGCGCAGGATGCCAGCCCGGCCTTGCGACTGGCAATCAATGTCTGGAACTGGGTCCGGTTGCCAGGCCAGGGCGGTGCTTCTGCCAGAAAAACCCGGTGAATCGCACACAGCGAGACCTGGTCGTGCAGCGTCTTCTTGTCCGTATGCCCGACAGCCAGGAGAGCGACCTTGTCCAGATTCTTCATCTGGCGACGCGTGGCAGACAGGGTATCGGTCAGGGACAGATATATCAGACGCGCCAGTCCAGCACGCATTTCCCGTGCTGCCCGGCCGGGGCGGTCGAACAGACGCAAGGCCACCGAGCTGTGCTCATCCACCAGCGCAGGCCAGGCTCGCCATACAACACCATGACTGTTGCGACTGACTTCTGGCGCCAGTGTTCCTATGCTCCAGTCGGTCAGGCCGGTTTTTTCCAGATCGTCACTGGCCATGGAGCGCAGTTCCTGCTGTCCCTGGTCTGCAAAGCGGGACCGCAGCCAGGCCGGGTCCCTCCCGGCGCCCAGTACCTTGCCCTGCTGGTCCAGCACCTGGATGTTCATATGCCAGTGTGCATCCAGCACTTCCGGGCGCCATGCGTCTGCCGGTACACGAACCCCGGTCATGCGAAACAGGCATTCCCCCATCCGTTCGGTCAGGGAGATGTCGTCCGGCATGCCCATGCGCTCCAGCAAAGCGTTGCTGTATTGCGGCGCGGGAACAAAGTGGCGTCGCAGATGTTTGGGCAGACTGCGCAACAGAGCCAGCAGCTTCCCTTCCAGCATGCCGGGCACCAGCCATTCGAGGCGAAACCTGGGCAGACGCGACAGCAGCAGCGCCGGTACTGCCAGGCTGACGCCGTCATCGTCCTCGCCGGGCTCAAATTTGTAACTCAGGGGCAGGTGGATCCCTTCGTGCACCAGGCTGTCCGGGTATTGACCGGTTGTGATCTCGGATGCTGCGTGCTGCATCAGATGCTGCTTGTCAAAAAAAAGACAGCCAGGGTCAGTCTCTTCAGCTTGACGACGCCAGTGTTCGAAGTCGGAGCCCTTGACGACATGGGCAGGGATAAGAGCATCGTAAAAGGCAAACAGGGTCTCCTGATCGACCAGAATATCCTGGCGGCGGGATCGATCTTCCAGGGCGCGGACCTCGTCGGTCAGGTCTTTGTTGTGTTGGAAGAAGGCCGCATCGGTCTGGTAGTGGCCTGCGACCAGTCCCTCCCGTACAAGCAGTTCCCGGGCGGCTGGCGGGTCGATGGCACCGTAGTGGACGCGGCGGCGGCTGTAGATTACCAGTCCGTACAGTGTTCCCTGTTCCCATGCCACCGCCTGGGCGCGCTTTTTTTCCCAGCGTGGTTCAGACCAGCTTTTTTTGATCAGCTGTCCCGCCACGGCTTCTACCCAGGCCGGATCGGCTTTTGCCAGGGTGCGGGCGTAGAGGCGGGAGGTTTCCACCAGTTCGGCGGCCATGATCCAGCCGGGTGCGCGTCGTGCAAGAGGAGACCCTGGAAAAAGGTGGAACCGGCAACCGCGAACGCCCATGTAGTCGGACTCCGGCGTTTTTGTTCCTATGCAACCCAATAGCCCCGTCAGCAGTGCTTTGTGCAGGGCTGCAAAATCAGCGGGTTCCGTGTTGAGCTTCAGTCTCAAGGTCTTGCAGGCCTGGCTCAGCTGGCTGTGTAGCTCCTGCCATTCCCGCATGCGGGAGAAATTGAGGAAGTTTTTCTGGCACAGTCGGCGCAGTTGTGCGGAGCCGAGCGTTTGACGCTGTTCAATGTACCAGCGCCACAGGTTGATCAGCGTAAGGAAGTCAGAGTCTTTGTGGCTGAACGCTTGATGTGCCAGGTCGGCTGCCTGCCGTTTTTCCGCCGGGCGCTCACGCGGGTCCTGCATGGCCAGTGCGCTGGCAACAATCAAGGTTTCATCAAGGGCCCGGGTCTCATGGGCGGCCAGCAGCATGCGGCCCAGTCGGGGGTCGATGGGCAGTTTTGTCAGCTGACGTCCCCGGAAAGTCAGTTTGTTGCTGTCGTCCAGTGCGTCGAGTTCACGCAGCAGTCGGTAGCCATCATTGAGTGCCTTGGTCTGTGGGGGATCCATGAACGGAAACCGGGAAATATCTTTCAGCCCCAGTTGCAGCATTTGCAGAATGACGGCGGCCAGGTTGGTGCGCACTATCTCGGGAGGAGTGAACGCCGGACGGCTCAGAAAATCGGCTTCATCGTACAGGCGGATGCACAGCCCGGGGCCTATACGCCCACAGCGTCCCTTGCGCTGGTCAGCCGAAGCCTGGGATACAGCTTCCACCGGAAGCCGCTGCACTTTGCTGCGCACGCTGTAGCGGCTGATGCGGGCCCGGCCGCTATCTATGACAGAAAAAATGCCGGGGACGGTCAGTGATGTCTCTGCGACATTGGTTGCCAGTATGATGCGGCGCCCTGTATGCGGTTGAAAAATACGGTGCTGGTCGGTAGAGGACAGGCGGGCGAACAGGGGGATGATGTCTGCGTCAGACAAACGATGCCTGGGTATTCGATCATTCAGAAAGCGGGCTGTTTCTCTGATTTCCCTTTCACCCGAAAGGAAAACAAGGACATCTCCCAGTCGTTGTCCTTTGCCGGCACGCTCTCTGGCTTCTATTTCACACAGTGCCTGGAGTATGGCCTCCAGTTGAGGGCTGTTATCAGCTGGTGAGGCTCGGTCGCAGGCGTTGGCTATCGGACGGTAGAGCACTTCGACAGGAAAGGTGCGGCCGGAGACTTTGAGCACCGGTGCACCGTCGAAGTGCGCAGCAAAGCGGTCGGGATCTATGGTAGCCGAAGTGACAATCACCTTGAGGTCAGGGCGGCGTGGCAGCAAAAGTTTGAGGTAACCCAGCAGGATATCGATGTTCAGACTGCGCTCGTGAGCTTCATCAATGATGATGACATCGTAGGCCATGAGCAGAGGGTCCTGCTGCATTTCGGCCAGCAATATGCCGTCGGTCATCAGCTTGACGCGGGTCAGTGGCTGGACGCGGTCGGTAAAGCGCACCTTGTAGCCCACCAGAGCGCCGGGCTCGGTGCCCAGCTCATCCGCCAGCCGGGCGGCCACTGAACGGGCGGCCAGCCGCCGGGGCTGGGTGTGTCCTATAGTGCCCTGAGTGCCGAGTCCCAACTCCAGGCAGATCCTGGGAAGCTGTGTTGTCTTGCCGGAGCCGGTTTCTCCTGCGATCACAACCACCTGATTCTGGTTGATGAGACGGGCGATTTCTTCCTTCTTCTGAACAACAGGGAGAGCGGGATCCCAATCTAGCGACAGGGGGTGTTGGCGACGCTCTTCTACCAGTGCCAGTGATTTTTCAAGACGACGTTTGAATTCTTTTTTATGTGCGGAGCTCAACCGGTTCCAGCGCCGCTGCTGTGTTTGTAGCCAGTAGCGGTCGTGGAGCATGGCTCCCTCAATGGGGGCCGTCGGTTCGTCAAGGCGGTCGGGGCAGGCTTTATTGGGCTGAGTGTCTTTCATGGGAGAAGGATACTACCCAGATTTGCGGCACTGGAAAAGCCGCCGGAACCTTGTTCATCCAGGCTCTTGTAACGAGGCAGTTCGTAGTGACAAGAGGCACAAATCATCCTGACACGGGGGGAGCGGGTAGAAATGTATAAAGAATGGCGTATTTCGGTAAGCAAAGTGTGCAAGAACAGGGAGGCTATAAAAAATGAGATGCCATCAAATCTGGTGGTTGAGCGTATGGGGCGGCGAGCTCCTTGTCAGCATCACGCATTACTCGAGCACCGTCTTTACAATTGATGCCTTGTGCGACATTGGTCAACAGTTTGGGGCCCTTGTCCTGCGCCACCTTTTCTGAGCACTCAGGTTCAGCTTGAAGACCATGGCCTGTATGTGGAAAAACTGGATTGCTCCAGATGGTGGTGCGCAAGAGGGCGTTCATAATGTGAAACACAGGTTCGGGCGATGTTGATCCGCCGTCGGATGTCCCAGGTGTGAGGGACTTGGAGTGAGAGACTTGGAGTGAGAGAAAAAGTACTGCCGGGGTGCCAAGCTGCAAAGTGAACGGGGTGGTATGCTCCGGCGCGGTGCGAAACGTTTGTGCCGGGGCGGCGAAACCTGGAAAAGAAGTCCGATAAGCCAAGGCATCAGGCTCTGCCAAGCGGCCTTCGATAACTTTTGAGGAATGAGTCTGGAGTGGCTAGAAAAAGCTTCTCTGGTGCCAAGGTAAAACTGGTCGGAGCGAGAGGATTTGAACCTCCGACCCCCACAACCCCATTGTGGTGCGCTACCAAGCTGCGCTACGCTCCGAACCTGCCTTCTCCAGAAAGGCCGGACAATGCTACCTAATATCGACGGGTTGCACAAGTCCTACAAAGTAATAAACACCTTTGTGCCTTCGATAAAGTGTGAACAAGTCTTCTGTCAGTAGAGTATATTTCCCTGTCTTTCTCGTCTTCCCTCGTCATGACAGGTGTGAGGCTGATCCATGGACCAGAAACTTGGCTTTTTCGGCAGTGAGTTTGTCAAATATGTCGACAGCTCTCCAAAGAAAACACTGAGTTAGTCGTTGAAAGAGTGTCTATGGTCGTCAGCGGCGTTCTGCAGAAATTCATCAAATACAAGTTAGTGATCGGAAGGTTAAAGATGCAGTGCGGCTTTTCAGACTGGGAATGCGCAAGCAAGAAAAGGTCACGCACGCGCCAGGTTTTGGGGTGAGCTTGAAATAGTCGTGCCTTGGTGGGCCCTGCTGACAGAGATCGAGCCGTTCTGTTCCAGACGCGGTCGAGGCCGTCCTCAGCTCGGTCTGGAATGGATGCTGCGGGCTCTGTTCACAATACATATTGGTGATATTAACCACGCCCCGTTTTCTGGCTTCTGTCGCATATGTGGAGCCGCTGCCACAACATATTTGTCTCGCTATCTGGGTTGGAGGCCATATTCAAAGACACATATGTTCTGGAAGAAAGTTTGTTGGTTCAGGAAGCGTCCTATTGACTCAACCCACACTTGTTGTGAACAGAGCCGATGCTGCGGATGTGTATCGCCCAACAGTGCTTTGCCCTTTCCGATGAAGCCACTGAAAATGCGATCTATGACAGCTATGCCATTCGCACCTTTGTCGGTGTCGACCTGAGCCGGGAAGCGGTTCCCGATGCGATGACCCTGATCAAGTTCCGACGCCTGCTGGAAAAACATCAGCTGACGGAGCGCATTTTCGCCAGCATAAACGGTCACCTGGAGGCCAGAGGCCTGATGCTCAGAGAAGGGACGGTGGTCGATGCCACCATTGTTGCTGCCCCGTCCTTTACAAAGAATCAAAATGGTCAGGGTGATCCGGATATGCACCAGAGCAAAAAAGGCAACCAGTGGCACTTCGGGATGAAGGCTCACATTGACGTAGATGTCAGCAGTCGGGGGTGATGCACAGTCTTTCGACAACGTCAGTCAATACGCTTGAACTCGACCGGGCCGGGAGAGTTGCTGCATGGAGAAGAGGCTGTTGTGGCCGATGTCGGCTGCCAGAACGTTGAAAAAGGATCAGAACTTGGTGGTATTGCGTGTGCGCGGCCGACTTGTTCGCTCGTGGCGACAGGCCTTATGACACAGGAGGCGGGCTGCCAGATAGAACAACAAAATATAGTGAAGGGCACCGAACAGCATAACGCGTATCCATCGCTGCTCATCCGGACGCTAGACGGCCGTGACATGCCGGAAAAGACAGCTTTCACTGATGGTAGACCGAATTCCAGCCAGGATGCAGCAGTGCGCTTGTGTAAAGGGCGGACAAGGTGAGCAAGTGGAAGCCTGTCCCCGGCAAAAACGGATAGTCCGGCAAGAGCAACGCATCGTGAAGGGCGGCGTCTGCGCCACAGTCGGCCCCGTTGCGCATCGTCAAGGCCCTGTTTGGGCTCAGAAAGACCAGGCGGTCCCGCGCTTGAGGAAGAATGACATCAAGCCGGCCAAGCTGATTGCCTCGACCAGCCCGGTGTGTCCTGGCCGGATGACCTATTTGCAGGGGCAGCCAAGCCCGAAGCCGAACAAAGGCCGCAACCACTGAGTATCAGGAAGCAGTTCTCTTCCTGTATCCTGCAAGCTTGTCGATCGACAAGCTTGCGTGTCGGAGGCAGAGGCGGGTGTCTTTTCCACGCAGCGGCCCTCAGCCCCTTCCTGGCAGCAGGCCCTTTCTGCCTTCATCTGAGCGTTTCAGCTGGAGGAGCTGCTATGCACATTGCTCACAACCTTCTCTTTGAGATCACAGCAAGCTTTGAATGTCACAACCCGCCTGGGAGCAACGGGTGCCGGGTGCCCTGTAACAGGGTTTCTGCCCGGTCGTTTCTCCTTGTCCCTCAGGCCAAAGCGGCCAAATCGCGACAGCTTCACGGGTTCATTGCGTTCCAGCGAACAGCGAAGCTCGTCCAAAAAACATTCCAACAAAGAAGCAGCCTCCTCTTTGTTGAATCCGGATTGACGCAGGTCGTCAGCTAAGGCCGCTACTATGTCTGCTCTTGTCAAGGATTTCAACGGAAATCTCCTCAAAAAACATTCGCCGCACAGCCCCCAATGACTTCTTGATCTTGCTGAGAGCACGCCCAGTATAGCGAAAGAAAAAAAAGAAGGAGGAAAAAGCCGTCTGTTTTGCATGCAAGCGATTGCAGCTGGTGGACAGGTCGTCAGGGAGTGTCTGTCGTCAGATGCATACCTTTCATGCTTTAGAGTTTCCCGGATGGTGCGATCTGGATTCCATCTTGTGTTTTCAGAGCCGTCGATCCTCTTCCCGCTGGGAGCGCGACAGTGGGTGCCGGACGAGTTCTGGCCAATGCAGCTTAATATTCGCGCGCCTGCTTTGGGAGTCGCGCCGGAGAAATTCAAGGATGTGTGTTACTGCGTCACCTGAATCGGTAACAGAGTTGCTGCTTGCCAGGCGTCAGAAAATTGGCCGTCTATCATGCATTCTGAGCTCTCCGCGAAACCTGCTACAAGCTGTGATCTTGCGGATACGCTGCGGCATCAGGCAGCGCGAGTTCATCTATAGAAAAACGCAACGGCCGCTCCGCTGTGCTTGTATTGAATCCGCATCTTTGTGTATTTCTGTTCAGGCCTTTGAGCTGGCTGTCTCCCAAGACGCTATTTTTTGTTGTAAGGTGCGTGCAACCCTTTGGTTGGTTTCGGATGGTTTTGGTGTGGTTGTCCAGAATTTGATCAATGAAGAAGGTCTATCGTTTTGCATGCAGCGGTTGTTCCGGCGTCAGGACATTTCGGTTGAGGTTGGTGGCCTGAGTTTTTTTCATTTTGTTTCTTCTCGATCGTTAATTTGCAGAAAAACAAGTTGATCGTCTTTAGGTGCGGTTTTTTTCTTGCGCAAGATCACATCGAATTTAATGTTTGAAGAGTTTCTTCTCT